>Ga0209913_1001859_pt1 | contig 10354 bp, 4 predicted proteins | sample PersoiDNA2013203_FD_185805 | JGI IMG/M metagenome (GOLD analysis project Ga0209913, IMG submission 185805) | Permafrost soil microbial communities from the Arctic, to analyse light accelerated degradation of dissolved organic matter (DOM) -... | ecosystem: Environmental > Terrestrial > Soil >... | reverse complement strand
ATCCTCTTCGCGCAGGGCGCTGCGCAGGCGCAGGGCGACCTGGCGCAGCAGCTCGTCGCCGATGCGCCGGCCCAGGGTGTCGTTGATCCACTTGAAGCGGTTCAGGTCGAGGAACAGCACGCAGCCCACCAGGTCCTTGCGCTGGGCCATGGCCAGGCCCTGGTCGAGCAGCTTGGCGAGCAGGGTGCGGTTCGGCAGGCTGGTGAGACCATCGTAATAGGCCAGATGGTGCAGGCGCTCCTCGGCCTGTTTGCGCCCGGTGATGTCGCTCAGGTAGGCGACCAGGCCGCTCTGGCGCCCGTCAGCGTCGACCAGGGCGGTGAGGGTCATGCTGGCCCAGAAGACTTCACCGGATTTTTTACGGCGCCGCACTTCCATCATGCGCCCACCCTGCTGCGCGAAGCCGTCGCGCAAGCTGGCGTCTTCGTCCGCATATAAAAACAGGATGTGGCTGCCGACGGCTTCCGCGGCGCTGTAGCCGAACAGGCGCTCGGCGCCCTTGTTCCAGCTGGTGATGTAGCCCTCGCGGTCCAGGGTCAGCACGGACTCCTGGATCTGGTCGAGGATCTGCGCCTGGTGGGCCAGCTGCGCTTCCACCTGGCCGTGGGCCTGGCTGGACTGCTGGGCCAGCGCCTGCACCTGCAGCAGGCTGGCGGTGAGGCGGGCCAGCGCGGACAGGTGATGGCGGTCGGCGCCGCCGTATTCGGCGCGGCCGAACACCAGGTAGCTGCCGAAGCAGCGCTGCTCGCACACGGCGTCCTGGCGCAACTGGCCCACGCCGGGCGGCGCGTCGGTGCGCGCCGATCCCTCTTCGAACACGCCGTAGGGACTGGCCAGCAGGGCGCGCGCGATGCGCCCCAGTTCTTCGTGCAGCGCCCTGCCCCGCAAGCGCAGCACGGCGTCGCACACGGCGGCGCTGCTGGCGATGAAGTCGGGGGCCGGGGCGCTGTCCATGCTAGAGATTCCGGCTGACCTGGATGGCCCAGTGGTAGCCATCGAGCTGGCTTTGCCACCATTGGGCCGGCGTGACGTGTTTGTGCGCGAGGGCTGCCGCGCTGGGCGCCTGCGCTTCGGCCAGCGACAGCAGGCCGCCCACCATGCCGCTGCGCGCCAGCAGGGCGCCGGCCGAATCGGGCGGCAGGCGCAGGGCCTCGACGATCTCCTGCATCGGCATGCCCAGCAAAACGTCGAGCAGGGAAAACACGCCCACCTGGAAGGACAGGTCCTGCGCTTCGCGGGGGCAGCCGCGCTGCTTGCACAGGGACTCGACCTGGGCCGCGCGCAGCGCCGCCAGCGGCAGCAGGGGATTGGCGCCGCCGTCGCTGCGGGGACGGGCGAACAGCAGCAGCTGCAGCCAGCGCAGCAGCTGGCGCCGGCCCAGCCGGTCGATCGCTTGCGCAAAATTGTGGATCGGCGTGCTGGGGGCGAAGGCGGCGGAATTCACCAGTTTTAAAAGCTGAAAGCACAGCGCCGGATCGTGTTTGAGCTCCGCCTCGATGTCGCGCGTTTCGGCGTCGGCCAATAAAAGCCCGAGCAGTTTGAGCAGGCGGCGCGCGGTGATACCGCCGTCGTCGTCGTGATTGTTCGCTGGTGCGGGCTGCAGGGCGTGGCGCCCGCTGAACCAGGCGAAACCCGCCTTGACGCCCGCGTCCAGCGCGGCCGGCGTGTCGGCGCCATACAGCAGATGGGGGCCGAACAAAGCGGCCAGCGGCCCACCCTCGGGCAGCGTCATCGCGGCATCGTGGGCGACGGCGCGCAAGGTGGCCGGCACGGCGCCATCGGCCTGCGCGGCGCCGTCGATCAGCACCCGGTAACCCTGGTCCTGCAGCTCGCCAAGGCGGCGCAGCGCGCCCTCCTGCTGCAGGGCGGCGGCGTCAACGGCCAGCACCACCCGCGCGGGCGGCAGCCTGGCCAGCAAGGGCCCGGTCAACAGCGCCGTCAGCGCCGCCGCGGCGGGAACATGGACGATGCAGTCGAGGGGCGCGATGGCGGTCAGCAGGTCGCCGCTGTCGAAGGCGGCATGCCAGGCGGCGTCGGCAGCGTCATCCGGTGGCGTCATCGCCGCCGGTGCGCCAGCGTCGATGCGCACGGACAGCGCCACCCATTGATGCACGCTGTTGGCGACCGGACGCAGGTCGACCAGGGGAAAACGGGAATTGTCGCGCTCGACCATCTGCATGCCGTTGGCTGTAATGGGTTCCATCATAGTGGAAAAATTTCCATGGGGCAACCTTTCGAGTGCCGTGCAGGGGTAGACCGATTGGAATCGAGTGTACTCCAAGCCTCACCCTGTTGCGTGCTGGAACTGACCATGCATGTTGTATGGACGGCACGCCTGCCGAGCCTGCCGTTTCCGTGAAATCCGCCATAAATTTTCGTCACGGAAATTTAACAGCTCTTCTGTTGCTGCGGAGACCATAAGCGTTTGCGTCATATCAAGCTTGCCGCCTACCTTTCCCCGTATATTTTTTCTGCCGGAATTGTTATCTCCGCGAAGGACGCCTGCAAGCGCCCCTTTCTCCGTCTCGTCCACGCAGGTGTGCCATGCTGAAATTTGCGCGCTCGAGCCTGAACCAGAAACTGACGATCATCTCGTTCCTGTCGACAGGCGCCGCCCTGATCTTTGTGTTCGCCGCCTTCGCCGTCATCGCGGTGCTGAACCATCGCAAGGATGAGGCGATGCAACTGTCCTCCTTTGCCGGCGTGATCGGCGCCAACAGCGTGGACGCCCTGCTCTTCAACGACCGCGCCGCCGCCCAGAACACCTTGTCCGCCCTCAAGGCCAAGGAAGAAATCGCCGGCGCCATCCTGTTCGACAGCAAGGGCAAGGTGTTTGCCCGCTACGTCGCCGCCGAGCGCAGCGAGGAATTGTTCACCGACGTCGATGCGGTGGCACCGGATGCCGAGGCCATCGCCGCCGCCAACGAACGGGGCCGGGCCCTGTGGTCGCCCCGCATGCGCCTGTACCGTGACATCAGCAGCAAGGACCATCCGGCCGGGGTCGTCATGATCGAGGCCGATTTGACGGCCATGTGGCGCGACATTGGCGAAAGCCTGGCCGTGATCGCCGCCGCCATGGCCGGCTCCCTGCTGTTTTCCCTGCTGCTGGCCAGCCGCTTCAAGAACAGCATCACCGATCCCGTCAGCAAATTGATCGATGCGGCCAAAAAAGTCTCCGCCACCCAGAATTTTACCTTGCGGGTGGCGCACCAGCGCAGCGACGAGCTGGGCGCGCTGATCGACAGTTTCAACGAGATGCTGTCGCACATCGAAGGACGTGGCGCGGTGCTCACCCACCATCGCGACGAGCTGGAGCGGCAAGTGGGGGTGCGCACCGAGCAGCTGGAAAAGGCCAAGAATGCGGCCGAGGCGGCCAGCCGCGCCAAGAGCGCATTTCTGGCCACCATGAGCCATGAAATCCGCACCCCCATGAACGGCGTGCTGGGCATGACGGAAATGCTGCTTGGTACCAACCTGACTGAAACCCAGCGCAAGTACACCCATCTGGTGAAAAATTCGGGCGAACACCTGTTGGTCATCATCAACGACATCCTTGATTTTTCCAAGATCGAGGCCGGTAAACTCTCCGTCGAGTACATCAATTTCAATTTGTGGGACCTGCTCGACGACATCAACAACGTCTACACGCCCCAGGCCCAGCACAAGGGCATCGCGCTCGACTTCGACATCGCCAACAACATCCCGGTCGCCATCTGCGGCGATCCCAACCGCCTGCGCCAGGTCATGGCCAATTTGCTGGGCAACGCCATCAAGTTCACCGATGCGGGCCGGGTGCGCGCCACCGTGCAGGTGACGGGCGAGGATGCCCACGCGGTGGCGCTGCGCTTCGAAGTGCACGACACCGGCATCGGTGTCTCGCGCGAAGCGAGGAGCCGCATCTTCGAAGCCTTTTCGCAGGCCGATGGCTCGACCACCCGCAAATACGGCGGCACGGGCCTGGGCCTGGCCATCTCCAAGCAGCTGGTCGAGCTGATGGGCGGGCGCATCGGCGTCGACAATGCGCTCCCCCAGGGCTCCATCTTCTGGTTCACCGTCGTCTTCGACAAGCGCCGGGTCGATCCCGACGAACCGGGCTTCTCGCTCACGCCCATCGCGGGCCAGCGGGTGCTGGTGGTGGATGAACATGCGGCCAGCCGCGACGCCCTGGTGCAGCAGATGGGGGCCTGGCACCTGGCCTGCGACAGCGCCGGCGATGCCCTCGACGTCGGCGCGCGCCTGGCCGCGGCCGCCCACGCCGGCACGCCCTACGACGTCGCCATCCTCGACATGGAACTGGACCGCACCAGCGGCCTGTCGCTGGCGGCGGCGATCCGCGCCGAGCCGGCCAACCGCGCCACCCGCATCCTGCTGGTGTCCGACAACCGCCTGGCGGCCGATCCCGTGCAGCGCCGCGAGGCCGGCGTGGCCTACCAGTTGATCAAACCGGTGCGGGCGGCCGACCTGTTCGAATGCATCGCGCCGCGCGCCCGCCCGGCCCGTGCGCAGCCGGAGCGCACACCCGCGCCGGCTGCGGCCACGCCGCGCGCCCCTGCCGGCGCAGGCCCCCGCCGCGTGCTGCTCGCCGAAGACAATCCCGTCAACGTGGAAGTGGCCACCGCCATGCTGGACAGCCTGGGCCTGGCGGTCGACTGCGCCCGCAACGGCGCCGAAGCCCTGCAGGCAGCACGCACGGGCCACTACGACGTGGTGCTGATGGATTGCCAGATGCCTGTCATGGACGGCATGGCGGCCACCGCCGAAATCCGCCGCCTGGAGCGCGACAACAAGGTTAGCCGCAGCCTGCCCATCATCGCGATCACGGCCAATGCGCTGCAGGGCGACCGCGAAACCTGCCTCGCCGCCGGCATGGACGATTATCTGAGTAAACCGTTTACACAGACGCAGCTGTCGGCCCTGCTGGGACGCTGGATGAGCATGCCCCTCAGCGGCGCGCGCCAGGCAACGGCCGCCGCGGCGTCGGCGCCGGCGCCCGTGGATGAGGCCCAGCCCGGCCGCGGCATCATCAACACCCACGCCCTCGACAATATCCGCGCCCTGTCGGCCGACCGCGGCGCCGTGCTGGTGCGGCGCGTGGTGGGGGCCTTCATCGACGACTCGCCGCAGCAGTTCGCCAGCCTGCAGCACGCGGCGGCGGGGGCCGATGCGGGCGCGTTGCGCAAGGTCGCCCACAGTTTGAAATCGAGCAGCGCCAACGTGGGCGCCGAGGCGCTGGCGCAGCTGTGCAAGGACCTCGAACTGCTCGGCCGCAGCAATACCACCGAGGGCGCCGCCGGCATCCTCGCCGACATGGCGCACGAATACCAGGCCGTCCGGCATTCGCTCAGCGCCATCCTAGAGAAGGAAATTTGACATGGCCTCACTCCCTCCCAACAAGCGCGGCGTCGTCCTGGTGGCTGACGACGATCCGGTCATGCGCCTCCTGATGCTCGAAATGCTGGGCCAGGTGGGCCTGGACGGCATTGAGGCCGAAGACGGCGTGCAGGCAGTGACCTATTTTCAAAGCATGGCGCCCGACCTGATCCTGATGGATGTCGAAATGCCGAACATGGACGGCTTCTCGGCCTGCCGCGAAATCCGCCGCATCGAGACGGGCGCCGCCGTCCCCATCATCATGGTCACGGGCGGCGACGACATCGAGGCCGTCACCAACGCCTACGAAGTGGGCGCCACCGACTTCGTCTCCAAGCCGATCAACTGGCCGATCCTGGGCCACCGGGTGTTATATGTGCTGCGCGCCAGCGACGCCATCGTGCGCCTGCGCATGGCCGACGCCCAGAACCGCGCCGTGCTGGCGGCCATCCCCGACACGTTTTTCCGCCTCAACGGCGACGGCTTTTATCTGGATTACGAGCCTGGGCACGAACGCCCCGGCCGCGAATGGCCCATGCAGGATTACCAGGGTGTGAAGCGCAGCCGCGCCGCGCACGGGCGCGCGGCCATCGACACGGGCGCCTCCTTCCCCGCCGAAGCCTGCATCGGCAAGCACATCACCGAAGTGCTGCCCCGCGAGATCGCCGACCGCCTGCTGGAACAGATGCAGGCGGTGCTGGCGACCCAGCAGATCCGCTCGGTCGATTACGAATTGAGCCGCTTCGGCGTGATCCACCATTTCGAGGCGCGCCTGGTGGCGACGGGGCCCAGCGAAGTCCTGGGCCTGGTGCGCGACATCAGCGAACGCAAACGCACGGAAGAACAGATCCGCCGCCTGGCTTACTGCGACAGCCTGACCGGCATCCCCAACCGCCAGGCTTTTCTGGAGACGCTGGAGCGCGAGCTGCACCGCTCCAAGCTGGGCAACAAAAAATTCGCCGTGCTGTTCATGGACCTGGACGCCTTCAAGCGCATCAACGACACCCTCGGCCACAACGTGGGCGACGTGCTGCTCAAGGTCGTCTCCGAACGCCTGCGCGAAACCATCCGCCCCACCGACCTGGTGTCGCGGGGCGAGCAGACCACCAACCTGGCCCGCCTGGGCGGCGACGAATTCACCATATTGATTCCGGACCTGGACCGGGTCGACCATGCCCTCAACGTGGCCGACCGGGTCAAGGACGCCATGCGCCGCCCCTTCCTCATCGAGGGCAACGAGATCTTCGTCACGGCCAGCATCGGCATCTCGCTGTTCCCGGAAGACGGCGACGACTGCGACTCCCTGTTGAAATTCGCCGACACGGCCATGTACCACGCCAAGAACTGCGGCAAGAACAACGCCAAGCTGTATAGCTCCTCGCTGACCATGCAGATCATGAGCCACGTGAAGCTGGAGGTGGGCCTGCGCCGCGCCCTGAAGAATCAGGAGCTGTATCTGCTGTACCAGCCCCAGATCGACGTGCGCAGTGGCGACATCGTCGGGGTCGAGGCGCTGGTGCGCTGGCGCCATCCGGAGCGGGGCCTGATCTCGCCCAACGAGTTCATCCCCCTGGCCGAAGACACGGGCCTGATCGTGCCGATCGGCGAGTGGGTGCTGCGCACGGCCTGCCAACAGGCGCGCGCCTGGCAGAAAAGCGCGGGCCGCAGCATCCGCATGGCCGTCAACCTGTCGGCCAAGCAGTTCAAGGACGAGAATTTAAGTCAGATCGTGGTCTCGGCTTTGCACGACAGCGGCCTGGAAGCGCGCTTGCTGGAGCTGGAACTGACGGAAGGGACCCTGATGGACGACGCCCGCGCCACCATGGCGACCATGGAGCAGCTGCGCGCGATCGGGGTGCAGCTGTCGATCGACGACTTCGGCACCGGCTACTCCTCGATGAACTACCTGAAGCGTTTTGATGTGCGGGCCTTGAAGATCGACCGCAGTTTCATCAGCGGCCTGCCCCAGGACGCGGAAAACGCCGCCATCACGCGCGCCATCATCGCCATGGCGCACGGCCTGCGCATGGTGGTGGTGGCGGAAGGAGTGGAGACGGACGCCCAGCTGGCCCTGCTGCAGGAGTATGGCTGCGACATGGTGCAGGGTTTTTATCTGGGCCACCCTGCCCCGCACGAGTCGATTGCCGAACGCCTGCTGCAGCCCTGCGCCGATGCGGCCGAAGTCAAGTGAACTAGCGGGCCGGCTCGAAGCGCAGGGTGTGGACGGCCGGTCCCGGCATCAGGGGCATGGGCCGGCCCGCCACCCAGTCGGCGTGGCCCTGTAAAAAATTCGCCGACAAAGGGTGGCCGCTCTGGCCGCCCGGCATATTGAAGACGCCCTCCTCTTCCCGCCCGGGACTGACGGTCAGCCGCTCCGACTGGCCGAACTTCGGCCCCGCCACCCGCGGCATGTTGGCGTCGCCCGGCAGCCGGTCCGCCGGCGCCGACAGGAACCGTTTCAATAGCGGCAGCGCCATGGCGATGGGATGGCCGATGGTGGCCGTGTTGCGCTGGCCCCAGCTGGCGCTTTCAAGGGACTGGCCGCTGGCCGCCAGCGCCGCGATCTGGCGGTCGATGGCGGCCAATTGAAAATCGCGCCAGCTGGCCACGCCCGGCGGCAGCCAGCCGGCCGGCTGCTCGTCCAGCAGGCGCGCCATCACCACCGGCCAGCGCGAACTGGCGGCGTGGGCGTCGGCTTTCGGATCGAGCGCCGCCATGGCCCCATTGGCGCTGCCGTAAGCCTGTTCGAACAGGGTCCACATGAAACCCCGCGCCAGCCGGTAGCCGACCGCATCGGCGCTGGCGCGGCCGCTCCAGCTGTCGCGCAGCAGCTGGGCGTAACGCGCCCGCTGGGGATGGTCTTTCAGCGCCGCGGCATCGAGTACGGCCAGCGCGCGCTGGCGCCACGGTGCGATGAAGACGGCGCGGTCGTCCAGGGTCACACCGTACACCCCTGCCACGTCGGTACGCGCACCGAGCGCTTTCAGGTCGCCCCCGATCTGGCGGGCGCGCGCGCCCAGGTCGAAGCCGCCGTCGCCGATCAGGGCCGCCTGTGGTCCCGCCAGCTGGCGGCTGTTGGCGGTGGCCAGCTGGCCGCCGGCGGGATCGATCAGCTTCGGGTATTCGCTTGGTGCGAGCACGCCGTCCCAGCTGCGCACAGCGCTGCCGACAACGATAGGGAAGCTGGCGTCGAGGCCATCGCCCGGCGTTGTCGGCGCGGCGCGGCGCGGCAGCAGGCCCGTGATGGTCCAGCCGATATGGCCGTCGGCGTCGCCCGCCACGAAATTCTGCGCCGGGATGCCGATGGTGGCCGCAATCGCCAGCGCCTGCTCCAGGGTGTCGCTCTCCTCCAGCGCGCGGTGGCGCATATTGACGGCGCCCGGCTGGTGGGCGATCCAGTGCACCGCGTAGTCGCGGCCCGCCACCGTGAGCAGCGGGCCCAGCGCGGTCTCGCGCACCTGCAAGGTCTCGGCCGGCGCGCCCTTGATGCGGATGGTCTCCGCGTGAGTGGTGACCGGCAGCGCGCCGTCCTTCTCGACTGCGACCAGGTCGAGGAAGTCGCCGTAGGCATTGGTATAGCCCCAGGCCACGCGGCCGTTGCTGCCCACCGTGAGCACGGGCGGCGCGCCCGGCAGGGTCAGGCCCACCAGGCGGCGCTGGCGCCCATCGGCCTGGGGATACTGCATGACGATGCGGTACCAGGTGTTGGGCAGCTGCAGGCCGAGGTGCATATCGTTGGAGAGGATGGCGCGGCCGCTGGCGCTGCGGCTGCCCGCAATCACCCAGTTGTTGCTGCCGACGGCGTCGGCGAAGGCTTCGTGCGTATCCAGCGCGGCCAGCGCCGGCGTGTTGGACGGGGCCGGTGCGCCCCACCAGGCGGGTGCCGCGGCAGGCAAAGGCGCGGGCGCCAGCGCGACGGCGTCGGCGTCGAGCGGCGCGTCCCAGCTGGTTGCAGCCGGCAGCAGGAAGGCCCGCTGGGCCGCATCGCTATGCTCGGCCATCCAGCCGCGCGCCAGCTCTCTCGTCTGCTGCATGGACTGCAAATCGAAGTACATGGCGAAGACCACCAGCAGCGAATCGGCCGGCTGCCACGGCCGCGGGGCGCTGCCCGTCAAGGCATATTCGAAAGGCCGCGCGCCCAGCGCCTGGACGCCGTCGTTGACCCCGGCGGCATAACGTTCGAGGAAGCCCCGCTCGCCCCCATCCATCGCCGCCAATAAGGTCGCCGCGCGGGCGCGGAAGCGGTGCAGGCGGTGGCTGCGGTCCAGCGGCAGCGCCTTGGGGCCGAACAGTTCGGCCAGTTCGCCCGCGCCCGAGCGGCGCATCAAGTCCATTTGAAAGAAGCGCTCCTGGCCATGCAGGAAGCCGGTGGCGTAGGCGAGATCGGCGCGATTGGCGGCGCTGAGGGTGGGCACGCCGTTGGCGTCGCGCAGCACGGTGACGGCGCCGGCCAAGCCGCGCGCCTGGCGCACCCCGTCGAGCTGGGGCAGGCTGGCCCGCAAGCCCAGCCAGGCGGCCAGCGCCGCGGCCGCCAGCAACAGCAGCACCGTGATCGCGCTCGCGCGCAGCAGCCGCCAGCGCCGCCCTGCCTGCCTGCTTTTTTCCATGCTTGCTCCTCGTATGCGATTCTCAATATTGCCAGAAGACTAGCATTTTAGGAAACCGCGCTGCATGCGTGACGCCAGCGAGAATTCCCTGACACGATTGATATGCATCATGGGTAAGTCCGCGACGGCGCCTATGCTGGATGACAGGGTATCGACAGGAGGAGAAATCGCCATGGCTCGTTTGCAGCGCTTCGCCCTCGTTATGCTGGCCTCGGCGGCGAGCGCCCTGTGCCTGGCAGCCTGCACCACGCCCCAGGAGCGCGCCTTGCGGCAGCAGGCTGAAATGGACCGCATGATCATCGAATTCGGCCCCGCCTGCACACGGCTGGGCTACGTGCCGAATGCGGATCCCTGGCGCAACTGCGTGATTCAGCTCA
>Ga0209913_1001858_pt1 | contig 10360 bp, 11 predicted proteins | sample PersoiDNA2013203_FD_185805 | JGI IMG/M metagenome (GOLD analysis project Ga0209913, IMG submission 185805) | Permafrost soil microbial communities from the Arctic, to analyse light accelerated degradation of dissolved organic matter (DOM) -... | ecosystem: Environmental > Terrestrial > Soil >... | reverse complement strand
GATCTTCTTGGCATCTTCGGTTTCAATACCATTCTTGACCTTGATCACTTGCTTAACCTTGTCGCCGCCGATCTTTTCGATCTTGCCATGGTCGAGAAAACGCACATCGACATTACGCTTGGTCATCTTGTTGGTCAACACGTCACGTACCTGGCCGAGCTGAAATTCGGAATCGGCGTAGGCAGTCAAATCGTGTTCTTTTTGTTCGACGCGGGCGTCGCTGCCCTTGAAGTCGAAACGGGTGGTAATTTCCTTGTTGGACTGGTCAACGGCATTCTTGACTTCGACCAGATTGGCTTCGGAGACGGTATCAAATGATGGCATGGTGTTTCCTTTTGCGAACAAACAGCTTGAAAGCCGTGATTTTAACGGACAACGGGCAGGGCCGCTACGCCCGCCGCTTTGCCGCTATAATCCTGCGCTTATGTTTCCGATTCCATTTCAGCGTGATTTCTCTCTGCGCCAGCTCAATACCTTCGGCATCGAGGCCAGCGCGCAAGCCTATTTGCCGGTCAATGATGTCGATATCCTGCTGGCTGTGCGCCATGATCCGCAATTGTCGCGCTTGCCGCGACTGGTGCTGGGTGGTGGCAGCAACTTGCTGTTGACGCAGGATTTTCCAGGCTTGGTGTTGCACCTGTGCAGCAAGGGCCGGCAGATCGTCGACGAAGATGAGGCGTACATCTACGTCAAGGCCGCCGCCGGTGAGAATTGGCATGGCTTTGTGCAATGGACGCTGGATCTGGGATTGGGCGGTCTGGAAAATCTATCGCTGATTCCGGGCAGCGTCGGTGCGGCGCCGATCCAGAACATCGGCGCTTATGGCGTCGAGGTCAAAGATCGTTTCCACAGCTTGACCGCGTTCGATTTTATCGAAGGCCAGACCATTACGCTGGACAATGCCGCCTGCCATTTTGGCTACCGCGACAGTATTTTCAAGCAGCAATGGCGCGATCGCATGGTGGTGCTCGATGTGACGTTTGCCTTGCCCAAGCAGTGGCACGCCAATATGCAGTATGCCGATGTCATGCAGGAGTTGGCGTTGCGCGGGATTGCCACGCCAACATCGCGCGATATCGGCGATGTAGTCATTGCCATACGCACGCGCAAATTGCCGGATCCGGCGCAGATCGGCAATGCCGGTAGCTTCTTCAAGAACCCGATCGTGGCAGCCGCGCAGCGCGATAGCTTGCTGGCGCAGCATGCACAATTGGTCAGTTATGCCCAGGCCGATGGCAGCTATAAGCTGGCGGCAGGCTGGCTGATCGATCAATGCGGTTGGAAGGGCAAGTCGCTCGGCGCAGCGGGTGTCTATGACAAGCAGGCGTTGGTGCTGGTCAATCGTGGCGGTGCCAGCGGTCTGGAGATGGTGGCGTTGGCACAGGCGATTCAGGCCGACGTGCAGGCTAAATTCGGCGTGCTGCTGGAGCCGGAGCCGGTGTTCGTCTGAACAGGTTCAGGCGGCCAGCATAGGCAACGCCCAAGAAAAAACGCGGCCCGGTTTCTCGGTGCCGCGTTTTTTTCATCCTGCAGAAACCGGATCAGCCAAAATGACAGACGTAGTCCAGGGTTTCCGTCACTTCGATATCGAAGCTGGAGTCGCCCGGCACGTTGAAGCTGGTGCCAGCGGCATAAGTCTTCCAGCCGGTTTCGCCCTTGAGGCGGACGTTGCAGCTGCCGCCGTTGATTTCCATGATTTCCGGCGCGCCGGTGTTGAAGGTCAGCGATGCCGGCAGGATCACGCCCAGCGTCTTCTTGGTGCCGTCGGCGAAAATCACGGTGTGCGAAACACACTTGCCGTCGAAATAAACATTGCCCTTGGTGAGGACGGTGACATTGTCGAATTGCGTAGTCATGTTGGCTGGTATCAGTGGTGAGTGATTATTCGGAATCTTTGTCGAGCATCGGCAGCGAGACCGCGGTGCTGGTCGCTAGCAAGCCGGTGCTTTGGTAAATCGCCAGCTTTTGACGGCTGTCGCTGATATCCAGATTGCGCATGGTCAATTGGCCGATACGGTCTTGCGGCGAGAATGCGCCTTCGCCCTTTTCCATGGTCAGGCGTTCTGGCTGATAAGTCAGGTTGGCTGATTCGGTGTTGAGAATCGAATAGTCATTGCCGCGACGCAGTTCAATCGTCACTTCGCCAGTGATGGCGCGCGCCACCCAACGTTGTGCCGCTTCGCGCAACATGATGGCTTGCGAGTCGAACCAGCGGCCTTGATACAGCAGGCGGCCCAGTTTACGGCCACTGTCGCGGTATTGCTCGATGGTGTCTTCGTTGTGGATGCCGGTGACCAGGCGCTCGTAAGCGATAAACAGCAGCGCCAGGCCCGGTGCTTCGTAAATGCCACGGCTCTTGGCTTCGATGATGCGGTTTTCGATCTGGTCGCTCATGCCGAGGCCGTGACGGCCACCGATGCGATTGGCTTCCATCATCAATTCGACCGGGTCGTTGTAGACCACGCCGTTGAGTGCTACCGGACGGCCTTCTTCAAAGCGCACGCTGACTTCTTCGCGCTTGACTTCGACGTCGTCGCGCCAAAATGCCACGCCCATGATCGGTTGCACGATCTTCATGCCAGAGTTGAGGAATTCCAGATCCTTGGCTTCGTGGGTGGCACCGAGCATGTTGGAGTCGGTTGAGTAAGCTTTTTCGACCGACATCTTGTAGTCGAAGCCGGACTTGATCATGAATTCCGACATTTCCTTGCGGCCGCCCAATTCGTCGATGAATTGTGCATCCAGCCAGGGCTTGTAGATGCGCAGCTTGGGATTGACCAGCAAGCCATAGCGGTAGAAACGCTCGATGTCATTGCCCTTGAAGGTGCTGCCATCGCCCCAGATGTCGACATTGTCTTCGCGCATCGCTGCCACCAGCATGGTGCCGGTCACGGCACGGCCAAGCGGGGTGGTGTTGAAGTAAGTCACGCCAGCGGTGGAGATATGGAAGGCGCCGCTTTGCAGCGCGGCAATCCCTTCGGCCACCAGTTGTTCACGGCAATCGACCAGGCGCGCCAGTTCCGCGCCGTAAGCCATGGCTTTCTTCGGGATCTCGTTGTAGTCAGGCTCGTCCGGCTGGCCGAGGTTGGCCGTATAAGCGTAAGGAACGGCGCCTTTTTGACGCATCCAGTGAAGTGCGGCGCTGGTGTCGAGGCCGCCCGAGAAGGCGATGCCAACCTTTTGGTTGACCGGAACAGATTGCAGAATAGTGGACATGTGCTGATTGATGAGGTTGTTGTAACTTAGATTGTACGTTATGTGGAAGGCCGATCGTGCGCCTGCCACAGCAGGCTTCAGCCGATTTTGCCGAGCACCAGGTACTCGAGCAGGGCTTTTTGTACATGCAGGCGATTTTCGGCTTCTTCCCATACCACTGACTGGGGACCGTCGATCACTTCGGCTGCCACTTCTTCGCCGCGATGGGCTGGCAGACAGTGCATGAACAAGGCGTCCGGCTTGGCGCGCGCCATCTTGGCCTGGTCGACGATCCAGCCGTCGAAGGCTTTCAGGCGGGCGGTATTTTCATCTTCATAGCCCATGCTGGTCCAGACATCGGTGGTGACCAGATCGGCATCCTGGCAGGCATCGGCCGGATTGACGAAGAAGGTATAACGCTGATGTCCCGGCGAAACCAGGTTTGCATCGATGTCGTAGCCCTTCGGGGTCGAGACATTGACGTGGAAGCCAAATACTTCTGCTGCCTGCAACCAGGAATACAGCATATTGTTGGCGTCACCGACCCAGGCCACGACCTTGTCCTTGATCGAACCGCGTTGCTCGATAAAGGTGAATACATCGGCCAGCACCTGGCAGGGATGTTGTTCATTGGTCAAGCCATTGATCACCGGTACGCGCGAATAGGCGGCGAAACGGTCAATGATTTCCTGGCCGTAGGTCCGGATCATGATGACGTCGCACATGCGTGACATCACTTGCGCTGCATCTTCAATTGGTTCGCCGCGGCCGAGCTGGCTGTCGCGGGTATTGAGATAGATCGCGGCGCCGCCGAGCTGGTGCATGCCGGCTTCGAACGACAGGCGGGTGCGGGTGGAATTTTTTTCGAACACCATCACCAGCGTGCGATCGGCCAGAGAATGGTGCGGCTCGTAATTTTTGAACTTACGTTTGATCACACGCGACCGCTCGATCACGTACTCATACTCATCAAGCGTAAAGTCGGAAAACTGCAGGTAGTGTTTGATTGCCATAAATAAAAACGGCGGCCAGTGGCCGCCTGCCGCCGATTGTTGTAACTGGTTCAATTATAAGGGATTTGCGCCAAAAAGATACCCAAAGGCAGGGCTGCTGCGCCGCACGGTTTCAGAGCAAAGGCCTGCCCTGGCGGCGCAGGCGATTTTTCTGATGGGAATTGGCTAAATGACATTAGTATAGTTTTTGCGAAGACTCATGCAGTAACTGGACATACAAGGCATGCCGCATCGGTGCAATCTCTCCGCTGGCAACGGCGGCCAGCACAGCGCAGTTGGGCTCGCTCAAATGATGGCAGTTGTAGAACTTGCACTGCCCCAGATAGGGCTGGAACTCGCGAAAAGCGCGTTCCAGCATGCCTTCGCTAAGCTGGTACAGGCCGAACTCCTGAAAACCGGGCGAGTCGATGATGGCAGTATCGTCTGCCATCACATAGAGCCGCGTAAAGGTGGTGGTGTGCTTGCCGGTGTCGAGCGCGGCAGAAATCTCGCGCACGGCAATGGCGGCATCGGGCACGATCAGATTGATCAGCGAGGATTTTCCCATGCCCGACTGGCCGATCAGGATGGTCGACTGGCCTTGCAGCAGTGGCATGAAAATGGCACGCGTGGCATCCGGTTCGGCCGTGGCTGAGACTTCGTGAATCGGATAACCGAGCCGGCGGTAGACTTCCAGCCGTTCGCGAGTTCTTGGCAGGGCCGCGACAATATCGGTCTTGTTGAGCACGATATGGGCAGCGACGCCGGCTGATTCGGCCGCGACCAGCGCACGCGAAATCAGATCATCGGTGAAGCCTGGTTCGGTCGCCACCACAATGAACAATTGCGTGACATTGGCGGCCAGCAGCTTGGATTTGTATTGATCGGAGCGATACAACAGGGTCTGACGTTCGCCTATCGATTCGATCACGGCTTGATTGGCCGAGGTGCGCTTGAGGTTGACGCGGTCGCCGACGGCGACATCGCTCTTCTTGCCACGGGTGACGCATTGCAGTTTTTCGCTGCCGATCTGGGCCAGGTAATGGCGGCCATGGGCCGCAATGACGATGCCGATTTCGGTGGTTGCTGCTGTATGTTTAGGTGCTGCCATGCTCAGGAAAAAGTCTGGTGGAATACCGCATCGACCTTGGCCGCGCAGATGAAGTCATTGATCGACAAACCGCCGCGACCTTGATTGACGCTATGGGTGTCGAACTTGACGGTGCAGCGGTTATAGGTCACCACTAGTTCCGGGTGATGATCCTCGGCATGAATGACATAGGCAATGGCATTTACGAATGCCAGCGTCTCATGATAATCATTGAACGTGAAGCTTTGCACCAGCTTGCCGTCTTGCAGCGCCCAGCCCGGTACCAGTGCCAGGTATTGCTGGCAGTCGGCATCGCTCAAAGCATCGACTTGATGCTGGCTGGATTGGTCCAGCAGGGTTTGTGTGGTCAGAGACATGGCTATTCCTTAATGTGCTGCAATCGTGTCGCCGGCGGGCGGCAAACTGGCTTGCAGATGACGAATGCGCACTGAAGCCGGCGGGTGGGAATCGTAAAAGGCCGAATGTAAAGGGTCCGGTGTGAGTGTCGAGGCATTGTCTTCATACAGTTTGACCAGGGCCGACACCAGATCCTGGGCGTTGGTGTGCGCCACGGCAAATGCATCAGCTTCGAATTCGTGTTTGCGCGACGACAATGACGACAACGGCGAGAACAGGAATGTGAAAATCGGCAACACCAGCATGAACAGGATCAGCGCCATCGCATCATTGCTGCCGAGCAGCAAGGGCTGCACACCGAGGCCGCTATAAAACCAGACCTGGCTCTTGAGGAAGCCGAGCAGGGCCAGGAATGCCAGCGACAGGGCGAACATTACCGCGATACGCTTGGTGATGTGTTTGCGCTTGAAATGACCGAGCTCATGGGCCAGCACTGCTTCGATTTCATGCGGTGCCAGGCGGGCCAGCAAGGTATCGAAGAAGACGATGCGCTTGCCGGCACCAAAGCCGGAAAAGTAGGCGTTGCCGTGCGCGCTGCGCTTGGAACCATCCATCACGAACAAGCCTTTGGAGGCAAAACCGACCCGTTGCATCAGGCCTTCAATGCGGGTGCGCAGGTGATCGTCGTCAAGCGGTGAGAACTTGTTGTACAGCGGGGCAATCACGGTCGGAAACAAGACCAGCATCAATAATTGAAAGCCGGAAAACACCAGCCAGGCATAGAACCACCACAGCGCGCCAGCCTGATTCATCAGCATCAGGATCACCCACAGCAGCGGTAAGCCGATGATGGTGCCGATCAAGACATTCTTGAACATGTCAAGAAAGAACAGCGGGCGGGTCATCTTGTTGAAGCCAAAATAGGCTTCCAGCTTGAACTGGCGGTAATATTCGAACGGCAGGTCAATCACGCCGGAAATCAGCGTAAACGCCGCGATCAAGGCCAGTTGATACCACATGCCAGCATTGCCGAAGCTGTGCTGCAGCAGTTCCGACAGCCATTGAAGACCGCCCAGCAGGGTAAAGCCGACCAGCACGGCCGAATTGACCAACAGCGTCAGCAGCCCGAACTTGGTGCGCGCGACCGTATAGTCGGCGGCTTTTTGATGGGCCGCCAATGGAATTTTTTCGGCAAATTCGGCCGGTACTGCTTGCCGGTGCGCCAGTACATGGCGGATATGGCGCGAGCTGAGCCAGAAGCGCACCGCCAGCGTCAGAACCAAAAAGCCGACAAACAAAACTGAAAACGTGAGTGAATACATTCTTTCCCTGTGCGAAAATGACGGTCAGCAAGGCCGTTCAAAAAATTCGATGATCATCTCAACCGGATACGAAGAGCGGCTTGGATAATAGTAAGCAGATCGGCAACCTATGCGCCGCTCGTGCTCAACAAGCAGAAGGATGATTATGTCACAAGCCACCGATACCAACGTCGCCGATCTTGCCACTGGCGGCGCAGTTACTTACCCTACGCCGGTGCGTACCAACGAATTCAATCTGATCTGGCTCGACATGGAAATGACCGGACTTGATCCGGACAATGATCGCATCATCGAAGTGGCCGTGGTGGTGACCGACCCGCAACTCAATATCATCGGCGAAGGCCCGGTGTTTGCAATTCATCAGGACGACGCCATTCTGGATGGCATGGATGCCTGGAACAAAGGTACCCATGGTCGTTCCGGCCTGATTGAGCGGGTCAAGACATCAACTGTGACCGAAGCAGAAGCGGAGGCGGCACTGATTGCCTTTCTCAAGCCCTTCGTGCCGGCTGGCAAGTCGCCGATGTGCGGTAATTCGATTTGCCAGGACCGCCGTTTCATGGCGCGCGGCATGCCCAAGCTGGAAACGTTTTTCCATTATCGCAACCTGGATGTATCGACGCTCAAGGAATTGTGCCGTCGCTGGAAGCCGGAACTGGCGAGCGGTTTCAAGAAACATCAGAAGCACACCGCGCTGGCAGACATTATAGAATCGATCGAAGAGCTGAAGTATTACCGCGAACACTTCATCAAAGAGTAAGCGTATTAACTACACCGGCGTCCAGGCCGAGACGCCGGTGTCGATCCAGTCAGGTATTTTCTGCGCCGCAACATTTCTTGTATTTCTTGCCACTACCACACGCACAGTCATCATTGCGCCCGATCTTGGGGCCATCACGCTGTATTGTTTCCACTGCCGACTTGCGGTGCGGCAACCAGTAGCGATAAATGTGCGGAATTGCCGATTCGACTTCCACTGCCAGCTTGTCAGTCTTGACCGGATCACTGAGCAGGGCGACTTCTTCCTCTTCTAGTTCATCCGAGCCAAGCAGGTAAATCGGTCGCATCAGATCGACCAGATTGGAATGATAGATTGGATCCCATTGCTGGGCGCGCATTTGCATGCCTTCCCAGAAGCCGGAGGCCCAGGCTTCGCCATCGAGCAGGCTCCTGCCTTCGTGCTCGCGTTCGCAAAACAGCGGTTCGTATTCCTTGGGAGCGACTTCCAGCGTGATGGCAATTTCATTCATGGAGCGCGCAATCAGGCCGCTGATGCGCTCGGCTTCCTTGGGCGACTTGAACTTGGGCGTGTCTCCTGCCTGGCTGCCCCAGACGTGCGGCAACCATTCGGCCATCAACACTTCTTGCGGACCGATCACCAGTGCAGTCAAAAAGCCATGCAGGGTATCCATGGTCATGGCGTCTTCGGCGCAACGGTCGGAAAGCAGGAAATCGTCGAGTTCGTCGAATTCTTCGTCGGAAAGAGGTTGGTCCAGTTGCATGATGCGCGTCCATATTGCGTGTAAAAGCGCAGTGTAATTGCAATCGGCCAGGGATGCGAGGATTCGTGCGAGGATTCCCGCAGTCCGTCGCAGCCACGTACAATGCAGGCATGACCGATTCCCTTGCTGACACCCCTGTCGATCCCTCCGCTAGCCCTGCGACTGTATTCAATTTCGCCGGCTTATCTCCTGACACGGTACTGGATGCACTCGACAGTGTGGGTCTGTTCGGCGATGGCCGCCTGCTGGCCCTGAACAGTTACGAGAATCGGGTCTACCAGGTGGGCATGGAGGACGGTCCGCCGCTGGTAGCCAAATTCTACCGGCCGCAACGGTGGAGTGATGCCGCGATCCTGGAAGAGCACGCCTTCGTCGCAGCGCTGGTGGACAATGAAATCCCGGTGGTGCCAGCGATGGTGTTGGCCGACGGCAGTAGCTTGCAGCAATACCAGGGCTTTCGTTTCGCCGTGTTTGAACGCCATGGTGGCCGTGCGCCCGAACTTGATCGGGCTGATACGCTGGAACGGCTAGGGCGCTTCCTTGGCCGCATTCATGCAATCGGCCTGCAGCAACCATTCACGCAACGTCCTGCGCTCGACATCGTCACTTTCGGCGAAGAGCCGCGCGATTACCTGCTGACCCACGATTTCATTCCGCCCGATTTGTTGCCGTCGTATCAAACTACCGTCGCGCAGGCGCTCGACGGTGTGCGGCGCTGCTTTGATCGGGCCGGCGCAGTGCGTAGCTTGCGTCTGCATGGCGATTGTCATGTCGGCAATGTGTTATGGACCGATGCTGGACCGCACTTTGTCGATTTTGATGATAGCCGCAGCGGGCCGGCGATTCAGGATCTGTGGATGCTGTTGTCGGGCGAGCGTGGCGAGATGGTGCGGCAATTGTCGGATTTACTGGCCGGTTACGAAGATTTCTGTGAATTCGACCAGCGTGAACTGTATCTGATTGAAGCCTTGCGCACACTGCGATTGATCCATTATTCGGCCTGGCTGGCGCGGCGTTGGGAAGATCCTGCATTTCCGCAGGCGTTTCCGTGGTTCAACACGCAGCGCTACTGGCAGGATCGAATACTGGAGTTGCGCGAACAGATTTCACTGATGGACGAGCCACCGTTGTGGCCGTTGTAAGCCTAGGATACCTAGACGCGATGAACGAAAAAAACATACAACGTTGTGGCTGGGTCAACCTGGCCAACCCGCGCTATGTGACTTACCACGATGAAGAATGGGGCGTGCCTTGCCACGACGAGACGCAGCTGTTTGAAATGCTCAATCTGGAAGGTGCACAAGCCGGCTTGAGCTGGGAAACCGTGCTCAACAAGCGCGAGACCTACCGGGCCGCCTTCGATCAATGGGATCCCAAAAAAATCGCTCGCTATACCGATGCCAAAGTCGCCAAACTGCTGGCTGATCCTGGCATCATTCGCAATCGGCTGAAAGTGGCTGCCACCATTACCAATGCGCAAAGCTATCTGCGCCTGTGCGACGAGCTTGGTGGCCTTGATCCTTATCTATGGGCATTTGTTGGCGGCAAGCCAATCCGCAACAAATGGCAGAGCCTGGGCGATACGCCAGCCAAGACCGCATTGTCGGATCAGATTTCCAAGGACTTGCTCAAACGCGGTTTCAAGTTTGTCGGCTCGACCATTATCTATGCTTACATGCAGGGTATCGGCATGATCGACGACCACGTGGTCGGCTGTCATTGTCATGGCCGCAAGCAGCGCTGAGTGACTACGGAAAACGCGCCTTGCGGCGTAATGCTGTTCAGTCAAGAAAACGCCGGTGTGGCTTTCTTGGCTTTCTTGGTTGCTGATGGTGTGTGTTCTTCGGACTACCTTGCCGGGAGCGGCCCGGCAGCCGCTTACTTTTCTTGTCTCGCCAAGAA
>Ga0209913_1001857_pt1 | contig 10364 bp, 10 predicted proteins | sample PersoiDNA2013203_FD_185805 | JGI IMG/M metagenome (GOLD analysis project Ga0209913, IMG submission 185805) | Permafrost soil microbial communities from the Arctic, to analyse light accelerated degradation of dissolved organic matter (DOM) -... | ecosystem: Environmental > Terrestrial > Soil >... | reverse complement strand
CCGCATGAGCAACCCCGACATCCGGGTGGCGCGCAGTCTGGCCGCGCTGTTCAACCCGGTGCTGTACCCTGGCGTCGGCGAGGTGCTGCGCATCACGCAGCAGGAGCTGGCCTACCTGGTGGGCCTGTCGCGCCAGCGCGTGAATGAAGCCCTGACAGCGCTGGCCGAGCAAGGCGTGATTCGCGTCGAATATGGCGGCCTGCGGGTGTTGGATCTGAAAGCACTGCGCTCCCAGGTATTTTTATAAGAAACAAGCCTCTAGCCCCCGTAACATATGGGTTAAAAGCTATACAAATAGTAGCAAATGTAGCGAAGTCCAAGCTCGACGGACCTGTACGTTTACGGTTTTTTTACGGCCCGTTGGCCAATCTCATCCCCGTTTTTACGCGCCGGTAGCCACACTGCGGTCATTCATTTGACTAAGGAGTTGCTCATGGATATCGTGTTTATCGCCGCAGCCGCCGGGCTATGGGGCGTGATGGTTTTGATGGTCTGGGGTTTCAAGAAGCTCGAAAAACCAGCAGGAGGCCGCCCATGAACAGCCTCGACCTACTTTACGGGTTGGGCGGCGTTTGCGCCGTCCTGTTGTTAGCCTATCTGGTCTATGCGCTGATCCGCGCCGAGGAGTTCTGATGAGCACCACGTCATGGGGCCTGCTGGCCCTTTACCTCGGACTATTGTTGGTGGCAGCCTGGCCGCTCGGCATCTGGCTGGCACGCCTGAGCTCTGGCAATCTGCCACTCTGGATGCAGCGGGTGGAGGCGCCGCTGTACCGCCTGGCGGGCACTTCCGCGAAGCAGTCCATGAACTGGTCGCACTATGCGCTGGCCTTGCTGGCCTTCAATGCGCTGGGTTTTTTGGCCGTCTACGCGTTGCAGCGTTTGCAGGTGTGGTTGCCGCTCAATCCGGCTGGCATGGCCGCCGTATCGCCTGATTCATCTTTCAACACCGCCATCAGCTTTGTCACCAACACCAACTGGCAGGGCTACGCCGGTGAGTCCACCATGAGCTACCTGACGCAGATGCTGGCGCTCGCGGTGCAGAACTTCTTGTCTGCCGCGACCGGCATTGCTGTCGTGTTCGCGCTCATTCGCGGCTTTGCCGCGCGCTCGACCGGTGTCATCGGCAACTTCTGGGTTGACGTCACGCGCATCACAACCTGGCTGCTCGTACCGCTGTCGCTGGTCATCGCCCTATTGCTGGTGGGGCAGGGCGTGATTCAGAACTTTGACGCCTACAAGGACGTGACGACGCTGGAAATCAACAGCTACCAGCAGCCTAAAAATGGCGCTGACGGTCAGGCCCTGAAAGACGAGAAGGGCAATCCGGTCATGGAAGACCTGAAGACCGACAAGCAGACCCTCGCCATGGGCCCGGTCGCTTCGCAGGAAGCCATCAAGATGCTGGGCACCAATGGCGGTGGTTTCTTCAATGCCAACTCGGCCCACCCCTATGAAAACCCGACTGCGCTGAGCAATTTGCTGGAGATGCTGGCGATTTTCCTGATCCCGGCGGCCTTGTGCTTTGCCTTCGGTCGCGAGGTCGGCGACCGGCGTCAGGGCTGGGCTGTGCTGGCGGCGATGACCGTGATGTTTGTCATTGCAGTCGTTGTCATCACGCCCGCCGAGCAGGCCGGCAATCCGTTGCTCAGCACCCTGGGCGTAGACCAGACGGCCAGCAGCTTGCAGTCCGGCGGCAACATGGAAGGCAAGGAAGTGCGCTATGGCATCAATGCCTCCAGCCTGTTTGCGGTGATCACAACCTCCGCCTCGTGTGGCGCGGTGAATTCCATGCACGATTCCTTCACGCCGCTGGGCGGCATGGTGCCGATGGTGATGATGCAGCTGGGTGAAGTGGTGTTTGGCGGCACCGGCACTGGCCTGTACGGCATGCTGGTGTTCGCCATCCTGGCCGTGTTCATTGCCGGCCTGATGATTGGCCGCACGCCGGAGTACCTGGGCAAGAAGATTGAGGCCCATGAAATGAAGCTGACTTCGATTGCCATTCTGGTGACGCCGATCGTGGTGCTGGTCGGCACGGCGATTGCCGTGCTGGCAAGCGCCGGCACGGCCGGCATTGCCAACCCTGGCGCCCACGGCTTCTCCGAAATCCTCTACGCCTTCACATCGGCCGCCAACAACAACGGCAGCGCCTTTGCCGGCCTGTCGGCCAACACACCGTTCTACAACTGGATGCTGGGCTTGGCCATGTGGTTCGGCCGCTTCGGCGTCATCGTGCCGGTGCTGGCCATTGCCGGCGCCCTGGCCGCCAAGAAACGCCTGCCCGTGACGGCAGGAACCATGCCAACCCATGGTCCGCTGTTTGTGACGCTGCTGATTGGCACCGTGCTGCTGGTGGGCCTGCTCAACTACGTGCCGGCGCTGGCGCTGGGTCCCGTGGTTGAGCATCTGATGCTGTGGTCTGGCCATTGAACCGCCAAAAGTAAGGTAAATGCTATGAAAACGAAAACTTCTCTAACGCTCTTCGACCCGGTGCTGGTCATGCCAGCCATCAAGGCCTCCTTCATCAAACTGGACCCGCGCGTGCAATGGCGCAATCCGGTGATGTTTGTGGTCTATATCGGCAGCATCCTGACCACCTTGCTGGGCCTGCAGGCGCTGCAAGGCAAGGGTGAGGCCTCGGTCGGATTCATCTTCGCCGTGGCCCTGTGGCTGTGGTTCACGGTGCTGTTTGCCAACTTCGCGGAGGCACTGGCTGAGGGCCGCAGCAAAGCCCAGGCGGCATCGCTGCGCACGCTGAAGAAAAGCACCTGGGCCAAGAAGTTCCAGGCACATGCAGCCAAGGTCTTCCACGGCACCGCATGGTTGCCCGAGCAGGCCGAAAACCTGCGCAAGGGCGACGTCGTGCTGGTCGAAGCCAATGAGATGATTCCGCTGGACGGTGAAGTGATCGAAGGTGTGGCCTCGGTTGACGAGAGCGCCATCACCGGCGAATCAGCACCGGTGGTGCGCGAGTCGGGCGGCGACTTCTCGGCCGTGACCGGCGGCACGCGTGTGCTGTCTGACTGGCTGGTCGTGCGCATCACGGTCAATCCGGGTGAGTCGTTTCTGGACCGCATGATCAGCATGGTCGAAGGCGCCAAGCGCCAGAAGACACCGAATGAGATTGCTCTGACCATTTTGCTGGTGGCGCTGACCATCGTGTTCCTGGTCGTCACGGTCACCTTGTTGCCGTACTCCATGTTCAGTGTGGAAGCCGCCAAGGCCGGCACTGCCGTGAGCATCACGGCGCTGGTGGCCCTGCTGGTGTGCCTGATTCCGACCACCATCGGCGGCTTGCTGTCGGCGGTGGGGGTGGCCGGCATGAGCCGCATGATGCAGGCCAATGTGATTGCCACCTCGGGTCGTGCGGTGGAAGCGGCCGGTGATGTGGACGTGCTGCTGCTGGACAAGACCGGCACCATCACCCACGGCAACCGGCAGGCCTCCACCTTCCTGCCCGCACCCGGTGTGACGGAGGTGCAACTCGCGACCGTTGCCACGCAGGCGTCGATGGCCGATGAAACCCCGGAAGGCCGCAGCATCGTCACCCTGGCCCAGCGCCTCGGTGCGGCCGAGCCGCTGGTCGGCGAAAGCCATGAGGTGCCCTTCACGGCGCAGACCCGCATGAGCGGTGTCGATGTAAAAAACAGCGACGGCAACACGCGCCAGTTGCGCAAGGGTGCGGTGGACGCCATCCGCAAACACATTGAGGCCCTGGGCGGCAGCCTCCCCGCGCAGGTCATCCGGGCAGCCGATGAAGTCTCGCGCCGCGGCAGCACACCCCTGGCGGTGGCCGATGGCAACACCGTGCTCGGCATCGTGGAGCTCAAGGACATCGTCAAGGCCGGCATCAAGGAGCGCTTTGGCGAGCTGCGCCGCATGGGCATCAAGACCATCATGATCACCGGCGACAACAAGCTCACGGCGGCCGCCATTGCCGCCGAAGCGGGCGTCGATGATTTCCTGGCCGAAGCCACGCCAGAGGACAAGCTCAAGTTGATTCGCCAGTACCAGGCCGAAGGCCGGCTGGTGGCCATGACCGGCGACGGCACCAACGACGCACCGGCCCTCGCGCAGGCTGACGTGGCGGTGGCGATGAACAGCGGCACCCAGGCCGCCAAGGAAGCCGGCAACCTGATCGATCTGGATTCGAACCCGACCAAGCTGCTGGAGATTGTGGAGACCGGCAAGGCCTTGCTGATGACGCGTGGCTCGCTCACCACCTTCTCGATTGCCAACGACGTGGCCAAGTACTTCGCCATCATTCCGGCGATTTTTGTGACCACCTATCCGCAGTTGGCGGCCCTCAACGTGATGCGCCTGGGCAGCCCTTCATCAGCCATTTTGTCGGCCGTGATTTTCAACGCGCTCATCATCGTGGCCCTCATCCCCCTCGCTCTCAAGGGTGTCAAGTACCGGGCTATTGGGGCTGCCGTGCTGCTGCGCCGCAATCTGCTGATTTACGGCGTGGGTGGCTTGATCGTGCCTTTTATCGGCATCAAGGCAATCGACCTGTTGCTGGTCGCATTGCATCTGGCCTGAGCGAACCGTCTCCAGCAAGCAAATTAAAGGAATCATCATGAAAAACATTCTTCGTCCAGCACTCGTGCTGTTCTTCATCCTCACGCTGGTGACTGGCATCGCCTACCCCCTGGTGGTGACCGGCGTGGCGCAGTCCCTGTTTCCGGCGCAAGCCGGCGGCAGCTTGATCCTGAGTGGCGGCAAGCCGGTCGGCTCCAGCCTGATCGGCCAGAACTTCAGCGATCCCAAGCATTTCTGGGGCCGGCCTTCGGCCACAAGCCCCATGGCCTACAACGCCACAGCTTCCAGTGGCTCCAACCAGGGCCCGCTGAACCCGGCGTTGACCGACGCCGTCAAGGGCCGCGTTGAAGCCTTGCGTGCTGTCGATCCTGGCAACACGGCAGCGGTGCCAGTTGACCTCGTCACGGCTTCCGCCAGCGGGCTGGACCCGCACATCAGCCCCGCGGCGGCGCGCTACCAGGCGGCCCGCGTGGCCAAAGCCCGCGGCCTAACGGCCGACAGGGTTCAGGGCCTCGTTGAGCAGCAGACCGAAAAGCCGTTGTTCGGTTTTCTGGGTGAGTCACAAGTCAACGTCCTGCAGTTGAACCTGGCGCTTGAAGCACTTCGCTAAAACCTCAACTGCCAGCTGCGGCGCGCATGATCCATGGACTCTGACTTAGGACCGCTCTTCTTCGCCCTGGCAGTGTTGTTCGTTCCGCTGCTGCTGGCGTGGGGCATCGTCTCATGGCAGGATCGCGCGAAAGCGCAGCGAAATCGGCGTCGGCCATGAGCGCACGAACAGCCGATCAAGCTGGGCCGAGAGCGCTTGTCCGGCTGCGCCTTGCCAACGAGCAGGACATCGGCGCCCTGAGCCGATTGGAGCAAAGCGCATTCGCGGGGGACCGCATCTCCAGGCGCAGTTGGCGGGGACTGATAGCCAGCGCGTCGGCGACGGTCACCCTCGCCTGCCAACGCTCGGGCATTGTGGGGGCAAGCGTACTGCTGCATAGCGAGCGCACCTCGGTGGCGCGTCTCTATTCCATCGCGGTTGACCCAGGCGCTCGCGGCCAAGGCCTTGCACGGATGTTGCTCGAAGCCGCCATTGAGCAGGCACGGGCAGCCGGCGCCTCCGTCCTGAGGCTGGAGACACGCGTTGACAATGAAGCCGCGCAGTCGCTTTTTCGCCGCCATGGATTCACGCCGCTGGACCGCAAGCCGGCCTACTATGAGGACGGCACAGACGCCCTGCGCTTCCAGAAGTCGCTGTGGAATATGGACAAGGCCTGCAAGGCGGTTGCGTTGCGCGCGCCTTATTACAGCCAGACACTCGACTTTACTTGCGGGCCTTGCGCGCTGCTGATGGCCATGGCCGCGCTCGACCGCGACACCCTCATTGATCGCGCAGCGGAAATTCGGGTCTGGCGCGAGGCCACCACCGTCTTCATGGCGGCAGGTCATGGCGGCAGGTCATGGCGGCTGCGGCCCCTTTGGCCTGGCCCTTGCCGCAGTCAGGCGGGGTTTTGACGCAACGGTCTACGCCCCCGCCGGAGCCAGGCTATTCACAAGCAGCGTACGCGACCCCCGTAAGAAGGCGGTCATCGAGCTGGTGGAAGCGGATTTCCGCGCCGAGATCGCCGCCACCAGCACAGTGATCGTCGAGTCACCGGTCTCCCCAAAGCGGATTGCCGACCATTTGCAGCGCGGCGGCGTGCCCATTGTTCTGATCAGCCTGTGGCGGCTGCATGGTGAAAAGGGCCCACACTGGGTCGTCGTCACCGGATTCGACGGCGCGGTTTTCCGAATTCTGGACCCCATTGCCCCGCCTGCCGCAGGGGACCCCGGCATCTCCGTCAGCATTGATGAGTTCCGGCGCATCACGCGCTATGGCCGACGCAAACAAACTGCGGCGGTGATTCTTTCCAAAGGTACACGCTGAGCGCAGCGCAGAACAGCTTCAAGCAAGCCCGCACCCCCTCTGGGGGCAGCGCAGTACACGAAGTGACAAGCGTGGGGGCGATATGAGCTCTGTTCATGTCATCGTTGTAGAAAAGCGTTCTGACTTTCGCTGGCCCGATCCGGGCTCCCGCGTCATGACGGCCGAAGAGTTCGTCTCGGAGCAAGCCGACGGACGCACGCGGCAGCGCAAGGTGATCAACCTGTGCCGCAGTTATGACTACCTCAGCATGGGCTACTACTGCTCACTGCTGGCCGATGCGCGAGGCGACCGCGTGACGCCCAGCGTCGAAACCATCCTGGACCTGCAGCAAAAGACGGCCGACTCCCCCCGGCTGTCAGGCCTGAATCGGCTCATTGGCGGCCTGGAGGATGTGCCCCGGTCCGTCAACTCGCTGAGCTTCCATGTTCTCTTCGGCCAGATCGAAGACCCGGAGTTGTCCGATCTGGCCCGCCGCAGCTTCGAGCTGTTCCGCTGCCCGCTGCTGGAGGTGGGCCTTGAGCGCCTGGAGGGCACGAACGGCTGGAAGATCGCCCAACTGCTCCCGCTCGATCCGCGCGACGTGGACCCGACGCGCGACAGCGTGTTCCTCGATGCCCTGGAACGCTTCACCCGCCGGACCTGGCGTCCCGCCCTGGTCGAGAGTGCGCCACGAATGGACTTGGCCATCCTGCATGACCCGCGAGACCCGCTGCCCCCCTCAAGCGCCGAGACCTTGCAAAACTTCGTGCGGGTCGGACGCTCAATGAACATCGACGTGGAACTGATCGAGAAGAAGGATTTCTCCCGGCTCACCCAATTCGATGCGCTGCTCATCCGCGAAACGACCGCGGTGGATCACCATACCTTCAAGTTCGCAAAAAAAGCCGCCGCCGAAGGCATGCCGGTACTCGATGACCCGACCTCCATCCTGCGCTGCACGAACAAGGCCTATCTGTCCGAGCTATTGCAGGGCAGCGAAATCGCCACGCCGCGCACGCGGCTGGTGAGTCGGCGCACGCTGCCCAAGCTGGAAGATGTCCTGGCCTATCCCGTTGTCCTGAAGGTGCCGGACGGCTCGTTCAGCCGCAACGTCAAGAAGGCGGAGAACTGGAAACAGTTTCAGGACATCGCCCAGGCGATGTTCAAGGAATCGGAAATCATTCTCGTCCAGGAGTTCATGTACACCGACTTCGACTGGCGCGTTGGCATTCTGGCGGGCGAGCCGCTTTTCGTCGCCCGCTATTTCATGACCCGGGACCACTGGCAAATCCTCAAGCACAGCGCCGACGGCAAGCATGAGGAAGGGCGCACCGAAGCCGTTGCGATCAAGGACACGCCCAAGACAGTATTGGACGCGGCCGTGCGCTGCGCCAAGCTCGTGGGTGACGGACTCTACGGCGTGGACCTGAAGGAAAACGCCTCGGGCGTCTATGTGATCGAGATCAACGACAACCCCAACATCGATGCCGGCATGGAGGATGCCGTACTCGGCGATGAGCTTTATCGCAAGCTGCTCGGACACCTGCTGCGCCAGTTCGAAGCGCCGCATCAGGATGCGCCCACCAGCGTAGGTACAGTTCCGATCAAGGCGTCGGCAGCCAGTTTTCTGAAAACGGGATCGGATTAAGCTTCGCGGCGGGCAAAGACGAAAAGCGGGAGGTCGTCCCGCGCCTGTCGCAGGATGACCCAAGGCGTTGACTGGCGCATCGCCTATTCGCTGGTCGGAATCATCATGATGGCGTTGGGCTGGGCGGTTGGCATGCGACGCACTGGGGATTTACGCTTTCTTTGCACCGCAACGAGAGGTTTTATCCCCGTTTTTACGGCGGGATTTCTATCCTTCTCCTATCGTGCTTTTTATTATCAGCACGCTGGAGTCCACGATGAGCATTCTTTCTGTTCTGGCTTTTACGGCTATCAAAGCCTCGCGCCATGGTGATGCCATGGCGTTTGTAGGCGAGCATCCGGCCGCCTTTCTGCGCTCCCATGCGCGTTTCGAGTTGATCACAGTGGTGGTCGCAAGCAAGGACGCCTTGCTCGCCCGCAAGGCTTTGCTGGCCTGCGCTGACACAGCCATCGTTCGCTGCCTGCCAAAGCACAAAGAGCACAAGGTCGAACTGGAAATCTGTTTTCCGGCTGGCCGGGGCAACGCGGTGATCGACCGGATCCTTGCCGCCCTGCCCAATGGCGAGATCGGTGGCATCGTTGCCTGCGCCAGCCCCTGCCCGAGGCTGCGCGCCAGCCACTTCAGCATGGTGTACCGCCATGACTTCTGACTTGCTGCGCGCCCTATTTATCCTGCGCATTCTGGGCGGGTTGGCGCTCTTCATGATTCTGCTCGCGGTGGCTGGATTCATTGTCTCGTGCAACGAAAAACGAAAAAGCGCCGGTACGGCCGCGGTAAATAGCCGTCCAACAACAAACATCTGAAAGAAAACAAATGATCATGATCAAACGAGTAGCCGCCCTGGCTGCGGCCGCGCTGTGCGCGGTCGCCTCTGCGCAAACCACTGCGCCAGCCGCAGGCGAGGCCTCCGCGTCGGCGCCGACCCCCACCGTCACCGGCAACTTCAGCTTGGTCTCGGACTACCGCTTCCGCGGCATCGCGCAAAGCTGGGCCCAACCAGCGGTGCAGGGCGGCATCGACTACACGCACGTCAGCGGCTTCTACCTTGGCAACTGGAACTCCAGCATCTCGTCCAACAGCTACAACAATGGGGCCAGCCTGGAGATGGACTTGTATGGCGGCTACCGCTTCGAGCCCGCCAAAGACTGGACGGTCGATATCGGCGTATTGCGCTACCAGTACCCCGGCGCCCGCCTGAACAGCGCGCCGGCCACGCCTACGGGCGAGAAATACGACAACACCGAGGTCTACGTCGGCCTCACGCAGGGCCCGTTCAACGCCAAGTTGTCGTATGCCATGACCGACTATTTCGGCTTGAACAGCACCACCGCTGGCTATGCCTACTGGAGCGCACTGCCCGCGCGCGGTGACTCGAAAGGCACGACCTACCTGGATCTGAACTACAACGCTGATATGGGCAATCAGCTCACCTTGGGCCTGCATGCGGGCTATACAGCGGTGCGCAACTACAGCGAGCTCTCTTACGCCGACTACAAGGTGTCGTTAGCCAAGGAAGTGGGCGGCTTTAACCTCGGGCTGGCCGTGGTCGGCAGCAACGCCGACACTGCGTTCTACCAGGCTGGCAACTCGGCTGGCCTGAACCCACAGAAGCTCGGCAAAACCACAGCAGTGCTGTCGGTCGGCAAAACTTTTTGAACAAACGCCATGACGGTGTTACCCTTCGTGTCATTCGCTCCTTGACACGAAAGGTACTCACTTTTGGCTAGCCTCCAAGACGCCCGACCGGACCCGGATCAACTGCTGGAGCAAATCCGCAGTGAGGGCGAACGCGCACGCGTCGGCAAGCTGCGCATTTACTTCGGCGCCGGCGCGGGCGTGGGAAAAACCTACGCCATGCTCAATGCCGCGCAGCGCGAGCAACTGGCAGGACGGGATGTGCTGGTCGGTGTGATCGAAACCCATGGCCGCAGCGAGACTGCCGAACTGCTGGTCGGCCTCAAGCAATTGCCGCAGCGCGAACTGCCCTACCGCAGTCGCACCCTGTTTGAATTTGACCTGGATGCCGCCCTGGCCGCCCACCCGGCCGTGTTGCTGGTCGATGAGTTGGCGCACAGCAATGCCCGGGGATCGCGCCATCCGAAACGCTGGCAGGACGTGCAGGAGTTGCTGGACGCCGGCATCGACGTCTGGAGCGCCCTCAATGTGCAGCATCTGGAGAGCCTCAATGGCACGGTGGGCGCCATTACCGGCATTCGCGTTCAGGAGACCGTGCCCGATACGGTGCTGGACCGTGCCGATGAAATCATCCTGGTCGACA
>Ga0209913_1001856_pt1 | contig 10372 bp, 10 predicted proteins | sample PersoiDNA2013203_FD_185805 | JGI IMG/M metagenome (GOLD analysis project Ga0209913, IMG submission 185805) | Permafrost soil microbial communities from the Arctic, to analyse light accelerated degradation of dissolved organic matter (DOM) -... | ecosystem: Environmental > Terrestrial > Soil >... | reverse complement strand
AGAGACAACAGAGGACTCTGTTTCCATCTTTCCAAGCGCCTGAGTAAATGAATCCCAATTTAAAAGCATTTTGTAATCTATGGTTGAAATTTAGCAAAAGCGCTCTGTAGACGTCTTCTTCTGGCCGATTGCGGACGTCTAGAACGTCCGACTATAAACGATCAATCGTGGAAAACCGTCAGTCCGAGAACTTGATCGTTTCGTACAGTATTTTCTTGCAGAAAGCTTCTGCGTCAATATTCTCTATCTTGCAGTAAGCCATGGTCAAAAGAGTAACTGGATGGACACCTATTACTGAAGCAATTTCTTCAAGCTTGTCCAATGTCGGCGATTTCATGCCTCGTTCGAGCGTGCTCAAATAAGTACGGCTCGAAACGTCCGAAAAATCTTCCTGAGTTAATTCCTGTTGTTTCCGAGTTTCTCGGAGCGCGGCAGCAAATCCTTCTCGCAACTTCATATAACAGTCTCCTAAAAGAGACTGATGTACTCATTTAGAACACTTTAGGGCTACAATCTATAGTGTTCATTTATTTGTTTTCAAGAATCTATCAATGAAGAAAGGCGAGATTCGGCCATTTTCCACCTACATCCGACATGGTGGTGTCATTTGAAGTAGATGGGAGCCTGTTTGCCGAACGGAGCCTGATTTGATCTCGGGAACAATCGGAAGAACCAACCGAAGCCATACAACCTATCGGTGAATTTGCGAGATGGGTGAAGGCGTTGAAACGGACGCTATAGAAAGATTAAGAACATCACCTGAGCAAGCAATAGATATGCCCCAACACACTCTCATAAGTCCTAATAAAGTGACCAAGAAAAATGGATAAAACCCAATGTCCGCATTGTGAGAAGAATTGCGTTCCGAAGCTGTGGCATTACCGGCCGGCTTTTGGCGCCCTTCGATACATGGCAACACAGCATCTCTGCCCATTTTGTGGCGGCGTTATGTACCAGTCTGGTGGCCAGCTAACGATCTTTGGCTGGCTAGTGATCGTGATTGTCGGCACTGTCTTCGGCATAGGCTTCATCGCTCAGCTATTTAAAAGCCAGGACATCACCGAGGTATTCATTGGCTTGGGTTCGTTAGCCTTCTGGGGCTTTATCGCCTACCAACTCTACAAGCGATTATCGGGACATAGGCGGTAGCGAGCAAGACCTATAAAGCGGCAAGTACTCCAACTGAGAGCGGATCCGGCCCACGCGCCTCCCCATGAACAATCGATGTACTAATAATTCACGACCAGAACATGATGAAAAACAGGACGTATCGCGTACTAATGTGCGCTATGGGCTTGCTTACGATTACTGCATGCAAAAAAGACGAGAAGCCATCTGACGATACCGTAAAGCTGACTTTGGATCAGTACTACGCAAAGCGCGGCGATCTTTGTCTCTACGTCGGTAAGTTTCCCATCGATATTAGTCCTCGGGACCTGAATCCTTCCATAATGGAGATCATGAACGATGGCCTACCTGCACAGCTAAGCGCGTTGGAAAACGCCGGCTTGTTAGAGCGCAATTCGACGAGCGTCAGCGCTGGCGGTAATTTTGGTGCCAAAATGTCGGTGGTGCGCTTCACGGTCACAGATCTCGGGAACAAGTTTTTCGGTACGAAACCTCGAGAAGCTTTCGCAATGTGGGCATGGATTGACGTGAATCGGCCCGAGTTCTGTTACGGTAAGTTCGTCCTGGATAAGGTCGAATCAATCTCAGAAATCGAGGGCAAGGATGGCAAGAAGATGGCTGAGGTCAAGTATATCGTTCGTACTGACGGCGTCGCTGGCTGGGCATCCAATAAGAAAATTCAGGATGCTTTTCCTGAAATCAAAAGCATGCTGAAGAGCGCGACAGTTGAAGTTACTAAAACACTCGTTCCAGTAGACGGTGCCTGGAAAGTCGAGCATTAATCCGTGGCCGGTTTACTGACTAAAACTCCGAGCTCAGCCAGATGCTACATAGAGAATCTGGGGGGCAAGGATGGATATTTACTAGGTATGGCTGACCATGAAAATTTCCTATGTCGCGTCAGAGATCTTGGGAACTAGGGAGTTGTCGCTGCGGCTACTGATGCTATGGATTTTCCGCAGCCGCTCCTCCGCCGCGATTGCGCGCTGTCGAAAAGTATCCGCTTCCGTTAAGAGTTTTGATATGCTGAGCCAATAAGCTGCTCCAAGATCACCTTCTTCAAGCTGCAGTCGATGAAGCTTGCGCAGAGCAATTTCGAGGTCAATTTTTTCGTCATCCAAAATCATGGTGGCTCTCCCATCACAGTCGTTCTTTTGCGATTATTAGCTTAAGCTGTAATCTAGTTTTAATTCAAAGAATATTGCGTCAAACCTTTCGGCGAACAGCACAAGTTTTACTAGCCACTGGCACTATTTCCTATGGCTAACCAAACGTCTCCGTATTATTTGGGCAGATCTGCATCACCCTCATCGTCCAATATAATTTGGGCCCATTCTCTTACCTTACGAAGGCGATCGTCAAAATGAAGTGCTAGATAGCGAAGTTGACTAGGATCTAGTTCCGTACGCGTCTCGAAAGGAATGCCGACTAGCATTTCTGCCGGAGTTAATTCATTCAATTGATCACTCTCTTGGATCCAAAAGGCATATATGTCGATATCGGACTTGCCTTTGAATAACGGCAATATGTAGTGAAGACGGCCCATGGCTCCCTCCGAGAATTGCCATGTAGGGAAAAAGAAATCGGCTTTTGGGGAGCGCCGATAAAGACAATAAAAATGACCATCTTTGACTTCTTCGAATAGAGATGTAGCAGATATCCCAACATGATTTCGAGAAATGAGATCTGAAGCACAGAGTTCTGAAATCGGCAGAGTAGGGCCTTCGATCGGGATATTAAATAGGGTGGTGCGTGCTTCAATTAGAGCCTTAAGAACCAATGCAATAATTTTTTCTTTATCGGCGATTGGCGCCAATTTTTTGATTTTTTCGACAATCTTTTCTGAATAATTATCCAAAGTCATTTGAACCAAGGATCTTTGCTGCCACTCCGACGACATTTTCTGCTTGTCCGAAAGATTCTTCATCATTAACTCCACAAAAATGGCTAATTTCAGATCACCGCATTCGATGGGCTCCAGCAACAGAAATTTTATTTCTGTTGCTGGAGGAAAATGTCGTCGCCTTTTCTGAATGCATCTAGACTCACCGGTGTTTTATTTTTTCCAACGCGGAGCGTATTTCTTTGCCTCTCTTCCTTGGCCTTGGAGTTTTCATGACTTTTCAGTGCCTTGCGTTCGGCAATCGAGAGATTTTGTTCTCGAATTTGCTCAGATGCTTCTGTAAGACGAGCTTCTCTTGCTCGCTCTTTATCAGCTGCAGCACGTGACGGAGGCAATTCGAACGGACAATAAAGATCGAGGCGCTTTTCCGGAGCTCCATTTAGTGCTTGCGTTTGCATGTCCCGAACGTCAAGGCGGTGCTCGCTATATTCTGTTGATAAATAGGCGCTTTTAAAGTCGTTGATATTTACGATTTTTCTATTATCCGCGCGCGCTGTGCGGTAGGCGATTAGAAATAAATCTTTCAACAGTCTCTTCAAACCAGCGCACCAGTTATGAATTGTCAGTGCACTTTCTACAGAATCTATTTGAAACGTTTCAGGTGCTATATCCACGTATCCTAATAGCGTATCTTGCCAATCTTGGCTTTCGGGAGGATCCGGTAACAGGAGTAATGGGTGCGAGAGGAAACGTTGCTTACTTTCTTGAGCGCGTTTTTTTAATTTGTGACCTAGACTGAAGTTGGCTACGAATATCGTCGGTAAGCCAATATAGGTAAAAATGGTCAAAAGACTGGTAATTAAAGTACTGGCTTTGCTTTGCGACAAAAACTGAAGCTCGTCTAGAAGCAATAGGGATATGCCATCTCGATAGGCTATGCGTTGACATTCTTTGACACTAAGACCTTTCTTGGTTTCGGCCTCTGCCCTCTGGACCAACCGTTGAAGTGCCAGTTGAGGAGATATTTTTTCTTTAATTCCGATGCTCCAAGCCGCGTTCATTACAAACTTTCCATGTCCATCTAAATGTACGAAGCTGTCCTGCGGCTTTATGCGCTGATATGCCTTAATAATGTGACTTTTCCCCACGCCAGCTGGACCTGTAAGGAAGAAAGGACGAGTCTCATTTCGAAGTTCGTTTTCAGAATAGATTCCTTTTAGGTACGTCTTTGAGTCTGGATATACTGCAGTTGCATGGGCTGCAGCTAGATCATGCATTTTCTTTAGAATGGAATTCGTATTTGAAGTTGGTATGAATAGTTGGTCGAAATTCCTTTCGAGATTCCCGCACGCCACTTCTATATTGCATAGGTGGAGATCCGTCAGGGGGGAGGGAACGAATTTACTCAAGGAGGCGACATCATTCTCGCTCTGAATGTGTTCAAAGCGAGAAATCCAGGGAGATACCGTTGTCATTTTTTGGCGCTCCCATTCCCGAAAAATCTTGCCGCTGCGTATTCCTGTTTAGAAGCGGTATTTTTTCGGTTTGGTTTTCCAGACCGTCTACGTCCACTAAACCAAGATTTTCCTGTTACTTCTTCGAAGTTGATGCGAGCAGAAACTGCGGCAGCAGTCTTCATCTTTCTGAGCTTAGATGCATTTTCTGCACGTAACTGTGTAATTTTTTCCAGCTCTGGCGTTGAAATATCTGGATGAATGTCGGAGACTGGATGCATTACCGAGGCCGGGTACAGTTCTCCTTTTACCTCCACCCAGACATGCCGCAAGATGGCAGAGTATGAATAACCATTTACAGTGACTGCTTTACTTCCAATTGCCTTCGAGAATATCCCAGTATCACTAAGTTCATCTGACGTAAATCTCATACTTTGTAGATAGACGCCATCTTCTTTGACCGAGAATTTTTGCTTGGTCAGAAAATTTCGGATAGCGTCTGCACGTGGAACTTGCATCACACTCATTCGCATACGTTGTTCGTAATATCTCCATAGTCCAATTGGTGAGGGAGAAACATCGCTGAGAATGATTGCATTAGAGGAACGTGCAGAAGTATCTGTGCTCTGGTTATCTTGAATGCAGCGCAGAACCTCTCGGCGCATTAACTCGATATAGGTTTTATCGCTTTCAATAAAGGTTGGCTGTCCTTCAATTTTTCTGTTGCGTGGATTGGATGATTCTATGGTGGCTTTGGACTGACCAGAATAGGATGGTGTAATTGTTGTTATGGCCGGCCTCAAATGAGGTGATTTAATCAAATCTTCGCTCGATCCTGGCCCCCTGTCAGTTATGAATTTGGAAGGAAGTCCATGCGAGGGCCAGTCGTCACGTGAGATCTTTATTCCAAAATATTCTCCGAATTCATCTTTTGGGATCGCCATGCTAAACAACATGGTGCGATACGCGTCGATATTCTCTTTCCCGAAGCAGAAACCAATCCCTAGGATCATCCCAGTTAAGTTGCATTTGCCGCGTACAACACAAAGTGGTTCTATATGGTTGTCATCAATGAAGCCACGTGGAACTTCCCGCACATAGTAGCCATCTGCTTCCACGACTTGGCCAGCATAGGCGACGTTTTCGCTATATTTCCCTCGTGACGGATTTTTCTTGTTCCGAGTGCGCGATGCTCCATATAGTTGTTTTTGAACGTTGTCTTGCTCATATTTCTTCATAACGACACGGCGGAATTGATCGCGCTCGGGGAATGGATAGCCGTCAGGGTGGTAGATCTCGGGGTCTCCAGCGTCATCTTTTCTGACAAGGCATCCAAATTCTGACTTTAATGTGTCCTCGTATACAGATTTAAATGTTTGACCTAAGCGTGCATGCTTTTCGAATCCTCTATATATCTTCTCGCGTTCGCAGTCCGTCATACCATATCCAGATAGGGCTCCTCGATGTAGTGATTTACGACCGAATTTTTTGCCAGGGAATTTTTCTTCTCGAGACCATTTCCCTATATTGCCGAATGATGGCAGCAACACGCGTTTATTAGATCCAAATGAAAGATAGGATAAAAACCAAAACATCAGGCGTGTAGGATTTTGCTTTGGCTCGCATTGACGGGCATGTTGAGCGACTAAAAACATCGGGTTCTGCGAACTTAGTATTTCCTCCAATCTTTCTAACAGGGGGAGGATCGCTTGATATCGGCGCTCTATGTATGAGCTGAGAGGTTGCTTTGCGCCTGGCCGTCGACTCTCGATCTCCTCTAGGCTAATGTTTTTTATGGACTCCAGCCAAATGGGAAAATCATGTTGCTCGGTCGCGAAATGTATGTGATTCAGCGCGAGTCCATTTTCAAAATCACTAGAACTCAGTGTAGTTATATGCGCTTTAGAAAATGTGGTAACTCCGTCTCTAGTCGTCGACGTGAAATGAGCAAAGCGTGCAACCGCGTCCTGTCCATGACGCCCTAAAAAATAGTAGGTTCTATTCGCATAGAGATTTTTGTAACCATCCGGAGCGATCAGTTGTGTGCCGATACCTCTGCTCATGGCTGAAACCAATGTTTAAATTTTAAGAGTGCATCACATTCTTCTTTTGGTAGAGGGTGATCAGTAAAAAACGGCTGAAATAAATCTACTCTTAACTTTCTTTCCCAGACGTACCTGTGTAACAAGGTAATGACGTCCTGAGCAAAAAAATCATTCCGAATGACGTTACGCTCAAACACAAACATAGGTGCGATCCCGCGGTTGAGAGAGTAAAGCAGCATATCGAGGATAAGCTCTTTGTGTTGCTCTCCCTCTGCCGAGAGTGGGTTGTTCATGTTGAGAGCCATAAGCTCTAAGTTGCATCTGAGTTGTAGTGGTATATCCTCATAGGCAGCTAGCTGCACGGTAGGGGTTGCGGCATCCTGATAGTAGATGGTTTCTATTTTTTGTCTGCGAACGACTTTTTCATGATCGCGTCTTCTGCTGATCGATTTAGTGGGAGGTGCGGACTTAAACGCATCCTCAATATCTTTGACACTCCAGTTCACACAATACGGCTCATTGTCTTGGCGTCGGATGAACAGCAAAATGTCGCCGACGAGGGGCATGGCCACGGGATGTTTGTCTTTCTTATTGTCGGGATCCAGGACGTAAACAATGTCATGAAAGTCGTGGTATCCCAGGGCATCAGCAACTTGCAGTGTCCCTCGAACTGGCGGCAATGCGCTTTCATCGACTCCGGGAAAACCAGTCAAGGGATGTGGAGCAGGGAACCGTGAAAGCATTTTTTGCTCATGCAGATCCAGCACGTCTGGATTGTAGAGGGCAAACAAGATCGGGAAGAGCTCAGAGTTTGAGTGGGCGTGAGCGTCTCGGCCCAATCTCGGTCGCGCTAATCGATTTCCATAGCTCAGGCTCGGTGTTTGCTCTCTCGTCGCACGTCCGCTTGGCTGATAATCAGCCCCAAATTTTGCACTGGCTTGATGATCAAGTATGTACTTCAGCCTGGCCAATTTTCGTACGGGCGTCATCTGTTTCTCTCACTGGTTATAAAAGTGTCAGTGGAAGTAATATGGACAGGCAACACCCCTCCCTGCCAGATTGACTACACTGGCGCAAGTTGGATAACATGCACATTAGCGCGCGCTGTTTGCACATCAAAAGAAGGTTTGTTGCCTCTGAGAAAGGCGGCAGACCTTTTTGTGTTTTCAAGTCCCTTATTACTCTCCTTTTAAAGCATTGTGCATGCTTAAATTCCTCGATATGGGAAATATTCCTATATTTACATCAATTATTCTATAATTAATAACGTCGAAGTTAAACAAATTTCTTGTTTTGAAAGTTTTTAAACATGGAAGAAATCATTGTGGATGAAGACATCTTGACAGGGCGACGGTTAAAAGAAGAGAGGATCCGTCTTCATCTCAATCAATCACAGTTGGCGAGCCTCGGCGGTGTAAGCAAGAGTGCTCTGAGCAGTTATGAGGCGGCAGCACGATTTGCTGATACAAGATTTTTGCGTCAAATCCAGGAAAATGGAGTCGACATTTTCTACGTTTTAACGGGCCAGAAACTTCAAAAATCGGCTGTGCAAGATTTTGACTGGAAATTGTTTCAATCAATCATGCAAACTCTAAGTGAATGCTCATTTAAATATAGTGTCAATCTCTCTGAAGAACGTCGTATCGAGATCTCAAAAGAACTAATGAAAATAGAGGCAGAGCACAAAAACGGCTTGCACGATGTCATCAATATGATGTTTAAACACATTGCTTGAGAACGCCATGACTCCTGAGATCAAGAGTCTTGTTGAAGGAGCCTTTTCTAGGATTCTCCGTCATGAAATGTTCCTCCTTGGAGTTGACCACGCAGAGAAAATTCACGCCAAGAAAAAGAGCATTGCTCTTATTTTCAATTGGACCATGTTTGGTCTATTTGCGGGTGCGACAGCGGTCTGTGTCGTAACGGACGACCATAGCTTGAAGACGCTAATGAAAATTTTTCAGTTTTACGTCGTCGTCAGATGGGCCGTTTTAGGACACTCTTTTTTGACACAAAAAACTCTCCCTCCGGAGATGCAGGAAAAGGACTCGTCAGATGAGAAGGTGCCTCTGAGAAGAATAAAATAATAAACATGGAGCAGATTTCATTTTCTCTCAATGATTTTGACCTCAGCTTTTTATCGGGAGAGACTTTTTTCGGACTAGCTTCAAGATTCCATTTTTTAACTTGTAATAGTTCATCTTGGAAGACGTCAATGCAGCTATTTGGCGGACGCCGGTGCGGATATCAGCATGATTTCCCAAGTGGGATTGACGAGTTTATTTCAAGAACGCACGGTCGCTTAGGAAATATTCAGGACATATTCCTGAATCACACAATACTTCCGTTCTTTCTTCCGTTTCTATGTGATGGTGCCGACGAAGCCGTGCGACTTTGTTTCTCCACTGGAGATGTCCGCTCACTAAAATACCGACTTGGATTATTAACAAGCCGTTTTGGAGCACGGCACCCTCTCAAAGTATGCCCAGTTTGCATGCGTAATGACCGACATAGTTTCGGCGTGGCATCTTGGAGGGTCGAGCAGCAGTTGCCTGGTCTATGGTGGTGCCGAGAACACCAATGCATGCTTATGGAGTGTCGAGAAAAGTCCCTTGGTAGTGGCAGATTCAATTGGTACCTACCTGATGAGAGAAATCTGTCATTTCGAAAGGAATTAGATTTACAGGCGCTGAATGCCAAGGAGAGAATCGCGATATCCGATTTTTCCAAAATGGCAGCAGAGTTAGGTATGAAAGGGAAATCTTTACAGCTGGAGAGGTTCCGCTTAGCCAGCGCATATCGATATGCGTTAGTGGCTAAAAATCTGACTAGCTCGAAGGGAAGATTTAGGATGAATAGGATCGGGGCCGCCTATCTCAATTTCACTCAACCATTCACGAAATTGCCCGAACTAACTGATTTGGTGGCAAGTGAGAGAAGCGCTGCATATCAGATATCGAGGTTGACATATCCGCCGCGAGTGGTGACGCATCCCATACGGCACTTAATGGCGATTCTCTGGCTCTTTTCGTCATGGGATGAATTTATTGACGTCTATAACAATCACCAGGTCGAAGACGCTCAATCTGAAAATTTATCTTCAGGAGATGAAATCGTTGATGATCAATTCAGAGAGTCCCAGCTTGCCCGGCTTCAGCATTCTGTTTTGATCGAAGGAATGTCTGTTAGCGGTGCTGCTCATTTATGCGGGATTGATGTTGCGACGGCAATGGCATGGCTTGCTCGTCTAGGAATACCGACTCCGTCTCGTCCAAAAACACTTAAAGGACGAATGAGGGAGGAAATTGAGGGGATGTTGAGCGATGGGGAGGATAAAGATCTTGTTGCATCAAAATTTGAAATATCAATCTCTACCGTCACAAGATTCTTACGTACGACCGTCGGACTTCAACTCAAATGGCATAACGCGCGGAGATTAAAGTGTCAAAACAGAAATCGCGCTGAGTGGCGTCTCGCATCTGAAAAATATCCGACTTTTGGCGTCAAACGTTTGAGGGAGATAGCGCCGGCACAGTATGCTTGGTTGTATCGAAATGACCGTAGCTGGCTCTGCGAGCAAATTTCAAAAGTGCCTGCTGTAAAGAGAACTAATAATTCACAGGTCGACTGGGATGCGCGAGATCGGCAGCTGGCAATAAAAGTACAAGCAGTAGCTCAAGAAATAAAAAATGGTCGGCCACCTCACAAGGTCACTCTTAACCTATTGTCACGATCAATTCCTGAGTTGAAGGCAAAGTTAAGTGCACTGAAAAAGGGGTGTGTGCGAATTTTTGTGTAAACGGGGTTTCGTTTAATTCATAGAAATACGTTCACCGAACTGGATGGTGAACCTGGTTAGCGCAGCTTTCCAATCCCGGATTGGCAGTGTCCACTTTTTACTG
>Ga0209913_1001854_pt1 | contig 10381 bp, 9 predicted proteins | sample PersoiDNA2013203_FD_185805 | JGI IMG/M metagenome (GOLD analysis project Ga0209913, IMG submission 185805) | Permafrost soil microbial communities from the Arctic, to analyse light accelerated degradation of dissolved organic matter (DOM) -... | ecosystem: Environmental > Terrestrial > Soil >... | reverse complement strand
CCGTCCGACGCTGACAGTCATCAAATAGCGGTATAATTTCGCCCACGCCGACTTAGCTCATTTGGTAGAGCAGTTGATTTGTAATCATCAGGTGGCCAGTTCGAAACCGGCAGTCGGCACCAACATTGAAAAGCCCAACCATACGTGGTTGGGCTTTTGGCTTTTAACACGAACCTCACATTGACGGTAATGATCAGGCTGGACAACGGAAACGACCCCGCTATCAAAATAAAAATTTTTTCGACCACTGATTCAAATCCATCAAAACCATTAACAACCTACCAATCTTTAAGTAAGACTAATTTGCCAGTTGTACGATAAAGCTTAATGGGATAATAAATCATTACAACGAATGTCTGGACGAATACTTCGACTTGCCACTGCATTATTGGAACCGCGAAAAATGCGATTATAAGAAAAACTCCGTGGCCATCACCGACAATAGGCGACATAAGCCGATTAAAAATCAGCACGAATGGCGTAATGCCTAGCGCAAAATACATATGTATCGATTTGAACGGATTTCGATCTTTCCGCCGCTTTTCAAGTAGCGTTATGGCCTCACGCGTAAAAGTCAACGACGCGCCTTCGTCACGAAACATTTCTTCAAGTAGTCCCACGTGATTCGCAAAAGCCTCATTGATATCGCGCAAAATTAATCTACCGTGAAAGATTAATGCTAAAGTGACGGCGAAAACTATTGACCCTCGCATCCACAACGCATTCGGTACAAACAAAAAATAAAAATAAAAACCAGCGAATCCGAACATCCAAAACCAACTGAATATTATGAACAACGCTAACACGCCATTTCCTAATACTTTGTCAGTGTTTCGAAAAGGGATGTAAGCGAGCCACGTTAAAACGAACATTGCAATATTGAAAAAGCCACATGATCGCCATATAGTCGATGGGAAATTAAACGAATCAGATCCCGCCCATATAAACATAGTACCGGAAAACGAAAAGAATAATCCCCCAAACGCGGATATTTTAACAAGATGTTTCAGATGTCCGCCAGCACATGAGGCTTGATCAACTTTCTTTTCCATGACAGCAATCCTCGTTTATAACGACATTAGCATTTCCGCATAACCTTCGTATTTTTCGTCTCGTGTGTTTTTCTCAAGCGAATTCCCAATAGCACGCATTTTCTCAGCGACCCATGCTGTTGTTTCTTCGCTTCCTAAACTTTTTCCTGCGGCTTTATCTGCCTTTTCCAGCTGAAAGGCAAAAAATGCGCTCACTACCAACGATCCTACGACTACAATCGCGATCGGTACTCCAGCCACCATGCCGGTCGCTACGATTGCACTGAAGAGTAATGAAAGGGCGGCACTCGTCAGAGCGGCCACCAAGCCTGCTTTGACTAGGTCTATGCCCAATTTCGCGGCCAGATCGACAATGTCTTTTTTGGGCTTTCCATCCGTGCCCACTTCGCTATAATCTTTATACCACTCTGCGACATCCATACTCATCGATAAAAAAACAACAAGTCCACCGCCTTTCACCTTGATACTTCCGCTTTCCCCGGAGACGACTTTTAATGAGTCTTTCGCCGCGTTCTTCGCCGTAGTCCAGGCTTGCTTAGCATTACCGCCGCCACCAGTAATTTGTATTATTTTATGGTTATTTATCCCATACCTCGAAGCCGTTATTAGGCTTCTCAATTTATTGTTTCCGTTAAAAATAATGTACACCTTGGTACCAGTCGGGTGTTTTACTTTTTGCAGGTAAAACTTGCATCCCTCCAGTTCATTAATCCACGCTTTATTATCAAGCGCGTATCCGATCACACCACTGAACTGCCCAATTAGCCAATTTCTTGTTACTATATTATGCTCGTCTAGTTTGAGCGACTCCCCACCGTCTTCAAAAAATTTCAGTATCGCAGGAGGGGAATCTTTTTTCGTTGCCTCTACTATATGTAAATGGTTTGTAGAACTTTCACTCGGCGGCGTATTTTCTTTAGCAATATCATTACGTTGGATCGATTTCTCTGGCGCTCCCATAGTAACAATAATCGGCGCCAATTTTTCGCTTGGGTCGCTGCTGATTTGTGTTCTATCCAGTTCATTTGGCTGAATCTGATGAATTGTTTGATCACCACATTTAACGGTCAATTTTCCGCGAAACCCTCTACTAATCCATACATGTATTCTTTCATCATCATGAAATTGTATTTTCTCTTTCTTTAACGCTTTCACAATTTTCTTGTCGCGAACGGAATAAAAATCAGAATCGCTTGCTTCCAAGCTATATGTCTTGCCCTTACCAAGGCTGATGTCAAAGACTACATCTCGGTGCTTTCGCAAAGTCACCCTCAACTTATCGGCCCCTCCGCCGATCCAACAACGAACTGATTCTCCAGGGAGATCAATGCAGTGTTCTTGGGTGCTCAGATTGGTCGTACCGATGCTTTTCGAAGTCATGGCTTACTCCTACTTTCGGTTGACTTGCTCAGATCTGAACGATCCACGAGAAATATTTGTCAAGGTTGTCTTCCCTGATTCATCCAAAATATTGTCATGAACACTACCGTCCCAGGAGTGCGACTGGATAGGATCGTGTTGTAGTGGATTCCCATCCGCGTCGACATATTCCAAAACTAGATCGCGTTTGATCACTACATCGACGACGTGCGTGTTGAGATCAGGCGTTGCCATGCTGTTTGCGCCAGCAAATTCGTGCGTGCTTGCATGCGCCACCAGGGTCCCACTCGTTCCCAGCTCGATACCTGTCTCGCTTAGCTTCACGTAGCTGCCGCCGCCATTGATTACGATGTCTTGTCGGGCGTTGATGAGGATGCGATTTGCAGTCTGCGTGATATTCAATTTGGACAAGAGGTTGATGTTGTCAGTCAACGCCTTGATATCAATGTCGCCCGCGGCGGCGAACAGGCGCAACCCTGCCTTCTGAACATAAAGCTGAAACGATTGGCGAATACTGGCGAAGAAACTTTCGCCTGCCGATATTGAAACGCTCTTTCCGGCAGTGACAGCAGTGTTCAGATCACTTGCCAGATGGGTCGATTGAGCGGTGGTCGAGACAATCCCTGCCGGGCTGGCAATCACCAGATAGTGTTCCGCAAGCTCAGATGGAGCACCTTTCCCGACGGGCGCCCCCTTGATAGCCTCGTTTTGAGAGCGCAAAGTGGCTGCGACGTCGCCCTGATTATTGGCAGCGTCCTGGGCGCCGTTCGTTTGCGCGAGATTCGCTAACGCCTGATGCTGCTCACCGGCCGCGACAAGTCGACGCAAGGATTCATCCATATCCTTGATGGCCCCACGTGCAGCAGGTCGCGATTCAGTGGTCAGCAGCAATCCCTTCGCTGCGCGCGCGACCCCATGCGCATCCGTTCTTAGCTCCCAGCCTTCTTCGCGCAGGTCCTTACGCCCGGCGTTACCCTCGATACGCACAATGTGTCCGAGCGACAGTTGACTGCACTGATGATCGCTCTGCAACTGCGCCTGAATTTTGTCACGCGTATCGTCCACGATCAGGCGATTGCCGCGGGCGCCGCCGCCGAGCTCTCGGCTGCACATTCCGGACAGCGCCTCTTGCGAAGGCAACGCCCACGGCGGCATGTTGATCACGTTGTGAACCGCGCCAAGGATGAGGGGATGGTCGATGTTGCCATCCGCGTAGACGATGACCACCTCTTCCTTTACCCTTGGCAGACGAATCTGGCCAAATTCGCGGCCCCCGGCAGGCGTCATGACCCTGATCCACGGCGAACTGTTTTCGTCGTAATTGCCTTTGCGGTCCCAATGGAACTGCACTTTTACACGCCCTTGACCATCAGTATGAATTTCAGAACCGGGAGGACCGACGACAACGGCCGTCTGAACCCCTGGGTTGTTGCACGGCACACTATTGAAATACATTCCCGGCCGCCATCGGACGTCCCGTCTGCTGCAGGTAAAACGGTTGGTGTAATGCGAGGGCGCGCTCATGCCGGCCTGGTAATTGTTGGTGGCCTCGTGATCGACGGTGAGAATAAGGTAGGAACGGTCACCGATGCTAAGGCGCGGCTCTGGGTCGTACTGCGTTGATCGGCATTCAGCGCTGAAATGATCACCCAGTTTGAACGTACGTCCCGGCTGCACGGTACGATCGTTTCCCTCTGCTTCAAAATACTGGCTGTCCTTGTCCCGCTCCACCATCCGCTTTTGCGCGAGCTTTTCTCCATCGAGACGCGTTCGAAAGCCGTAACCCACGTTTTCAAACACTTCGTAAGGAAAAAAGTCGCCTTGCTGATTGGCCGATTCGAAGCTTACGTGCTGCGCTCTAGGGTTCTTGTAATCGAAACTGCCAAGTGTCATTGTCCCTGAACCCAGCCGTCGTATCGCTGTCCACTCGCGAATGCCATCGTCTTCAAGTGACCCGGCATTCGCGCGGAACGGAATCACGTCGGCATCATAGTGCCTCGTAGCGTCGATTGGCTCACACAATTGGCTATGATCGGACAGCATCAAGGTGTGGCCGTCATACCGGTGTTCGTACCAATAATGCAATCCGCGTGCTTCCCAGCGCCGGTGAAGGTGATTAAAGTCAGTTTCGTTGTATTGGTTGGCTACGGTGAGCCTTGGATCGTCCTCGAAACTGTGCATACACCAGTCTGCTTGACGGTAATTTTGCAAGGTTACTTCGGTGATTTCGCGCACAGTTTTGTTGTGAAATGAGACGCTGTCCTGACGCAGTCGGGTGAACGAAAGCCATGGCTCAAGAATCATTTGATAGAAGGCGAACCCCCCGTCCGCTCGAAGGAAGCGAAACTCCGTTACGTAGCCATTGAAGTAGCGCAGCGATCCATCGCTGCGGACTAGCGAAATGGTCACCATACGAGCCATGATCATTTTTAGAGGGATCTGCGCGTCGTCTGACAAAACTTCAATATCGAAGCGAAACCCCCGCGAGACTTCTTCGTGCGCCTTGAGTATGTTGGGAAGTAGCTTTGCGGTCTGAGGTCCGTCATTACGGGGAAACTCGAGCCGCATAAGCCGCTTGTGCTGCGCGTCACCCCTGAGCGCTGACCATATGGCGCGAGCAGTAGATTGCTGGTTCCCGTCCATCGTTACCTCCCTGCCTCGGCTCTCCGGTTTTGTTTCCGGAAATTGTCCAGGGCTAAGTTACCGCTTTGAACGAGGAAGGACTTGATAATCGTCAACCAGTTTCCATACGCAATTTTTATGGAATGCAAAGAAATGCTGAAGAACTTGCCATCGATCCGACCGGCCACGCCACCAAAATTGTTATACCGTTAATCGTAATCTCGCTTGCTTGCTGGTAACGGAGGTATCGCGCTCTTTTCGAAACCGGCAAACCAATCCGCGTAAGGCGATCGATTCACCTTTTTTCGATTCAGATCCGGCGCTCCATCCGTCCACCAAACAGGACCGCGCTCTCCCAGCGCAATTTTGGCCTCATCGACCTTCGCGCGAGCGTTTTGCTCCGCAATCGCATCGCCCGCCTTCAAAGCGGTCCCAACCTGACGGCGGGCCGTCATCAGTTCGTTGACATGCCGCTGCCGCTCATGCTCAGGCAGCGAAGGGTTGCTGCAACGCCAAAGGCGGCCGCGGACCACGAAGTAGCGGCCGTCGGGGGTGACGGGGTGGGCGGCCGGGGGCTTTTTCATGCGATCCGGGCGATTGTTGGGGAGATGGGGAGATGGCATCTTACATTTTCGATAGAATGCCCGGCTGTGCTAACCAACCGTGCGCCATGATGAAATTCTTAAAAGTTCCCTACGCTGAAAAAGACGAAGCCAAAGCCCTCGGCGCCCGCTGGAACAAGGAGCGCAAGATGTGGTATGTGCCGGATGGGCAGGATGTGGCGCCGTTTGCGCGCTGGGCGAGCGGCGAAGGCGGCGATGCACCGGCGGCGGGGCGGGTCGATGGCTATGCAGGGAAGCCGGTGACGGGGCAGTTTTATGTGGCACTGGAACATGGCTGCAATCCCTTCGTCCAGTGCGAGCAGTGCCGGCCAACACTGGAACAGAGCGGCTGGCTGGCGGCAAGGGACGCCAGCGGGGCCATGCTGGCGGCGCTTGGGGCACGCTAAGAGGGGGCATTGGACCGTGGCATGTCCAGGTTTTTGGATGCTATGATCTGGCCGTGCACACCTTGAGCCTTCGGCGCCGCGCGCTGTTACGCGCCTCCTCCTCGCAATCTGCCTTGCCCCGGTCTGTCGGCCGCGGCTGGCAGCGTTGCGTTGCGCTGTTCACCTTGCTGTTGTTCGTGCTGCTGGTGGCGACGTCGGGCAGCCACGTCCACGACAGTGCCGTCGCGACCCACGATTGCGCGCTGTGCAGCGCCGTGGTCGATGCGGTCGGCGACGTGCCGCCGCCGCCCGTGCTGGTGCTGCATGTGGCGGCCGCCACCAGCTACATTTTCTGGAGCAGCGAGTCCGTCGTTGCTGCCTATGCCGCTCCTGCCCTGCTGCCGCCCAGCTGCGGCCCGCCTCACCTCTCTGCGTAGTACAAGTCAGCCATTTTTTTGTCGGGTCCAGGCGCTGCGTGCGGCTGGGCCCACTGCTCACTATTCAGAGGTTTTATCATGCACCAGCCACCCACCATGGCCAAGCTCGCGCTTGCCTTGTCGTCCCTGTTCGCCATCTCTTCCACTGTGCCCGCGTTCGCCGCGGATCCCCAGCCTCAGTCCGCCACTGCGGTTCCCGATCCCGCTGCACCCCCGATGCAGCGGGTGGAAGTGACGGCGGCGCATCTCAAAAGCGCCCGCATCGATCTGTCGCCCAAGGTGGGCACCACCGTGTACGCGATCGATTCGCACATGGTGGACATGCTGGGCCAGGGCGCCGATACGCCGTTCAATGAGGTATTGATGCGCCTGCCCGGGGTGGCGGCGGACTCAAAGGCGTCGGGCGGCCTGCACGTGCGCGACGACCACGGCAATGTGCAGTACCGCATCAATGGCGTGCAGCTGCCGGAAAGCATCACCGGCTTCGGCCAGTCGATCGATACGCGGCTGGTGTCGGAGATTGATTTCATGACGGGCGCCCTGCCGGCCCAGTTCGGATTGCGCACGGCGGGTGTGGTGGACATCCAGACCAAGGAAGGCGCCAAGCCGGGCGGACGGGTCGGGGTGCTGATCGGCAGCCACAATTATGTGGAGCCCAGCGCCGAAGTGTTTGGCAGCAAGGGGCCTTTGAATTATTACTTGTCGGGCAGTTATCTGGCCAACAGCATTGGCATTGAGAATCCGCAGCCCAGCATGTCCCCGCTGCACGACAAGACCCGCCAGAGCAAATCATTTGGCAACCTGTCCTATTTTTTGGATGACGACACCCGGCTGGGACTGATGTTCGGCACCTATAACGGCCGCTTTCAGATTCCTGACAATCCGCGACAGTCTCCTGCCTTCAGCCTGGCCGGTGTCAGCGATGCGGCCGCCGGCACCAGCACGCTGGCGTCCGAGTCGCTCGACCAGCGCCAGCGGGAGGTCAACCGTTTCGTGGTGGGCTCCCTGCAAAAGACCATGGGCGACGTGGGGTTCCAGGCCTCTGTCTTTCATCAATACTCGCAGCTGCATTACACGCCTGATCCCCTGGGCGACTTGATTTACACTGGTGTGGCCTCCGATTCGACGCGGTCGAATACATCGAATGGTTTGCAGCTCGACGCCAGCTATAAAATCAACGGCGCACACACGGTGCGGGCCGGCCTGGCATATACCCGCCAGACGACGGAAAGCAATAACGCGGTGGGCGTGTTCCCGACCGATGCGCAAGGATCGCAAGCAAGCACGACGCCGTTGACGATTCTCGACAACAGCAGCAAGACGGGGCACCAGTCCAGCGTGTATCTGCAGGATGAGTGGCATGTGCTGGCGCCCCTCACCGTCAACTTCGGCGTGCGCTATGACAAGGTCGCCGCCTATATCGACGAGCAGCAGTGGAGTCCGCGCATCAACGTGGCATACAAGCTCAGCGACAAGACCGCCTTGCATGCGGGTTATTCGCGCTACTTCACGCCGCCTCCGCAGGAACTGGCAGCGCAATCGAGTATCGATCTGTATGCCAACACCAGCAATGCGCCGGAGATTGCCGTGTCGGACAATGTGAAGGCGGAACGCACCCGCTATTACGATGTGGGCGTGAGCCACCAGCTAAGCAGCAAGCTGACCCTGACAGCCGACGCCTATTACAAAAAAATCAGCAATATGCTCGACGAGGGGCAATTCGGCCAGGCGCTGATTTTGTCGCCGTTTAATTATGCACAGGGCTTTGCCAAAGGCCTGGAGTTGTCCGGTATCTATTCTGAAAAGAACTGGGGAGCTTATCTGAATGTGACGACGCAGAAAGCGCAGGCGACCAATATTGTTTCAGGCCAGTCGCTGTTCGGCGCCGATGAGCTGGCCTATATTGCCCAGCACTATGTGTATGTCGACCACGATCAGAAGCTGACTTTGTCCGGCGGTACGCACTGGCATTTCGGCGCGGATCAATTGAGCGCGGATTTCTTGTACGGCAGCGGCCTGCGCCGCACGCCGGACGGCGGCGCGCCCAACTCTGCCAGCTTGCCGAAATACACCACGGTCAACACGGCGTGGACGCATACCTGGGATCACACCAGCGTCGGCAAACTGGAAGGCAGGCTGGCTGTCATCAATCTGTTTGATCGCTCCTACTTGCTGCGCGATGGTTCCGGCGTCGGCGTTGGCGCGCCCCAATACGGCGCGCGGCGCAGCCTGTATGCGGGCCTGTCGGCCAGCTTTTAGAAATGACGTGAGAGAAAACGCGTGAGGGATTCCTTACGCGCTCAGTAGGAGCGCTCTTACCTCACGCCGGCGGACCTGGCGTAGGCGAGACCGCTGCGGCGGCCTATACTGGACTCATCCAACCTATCGAGGACATTCCGCGATGAAACCTTCTCACACACATAACGACCCTGAATTGGCGCAGATTGCCAATGCGCTTGGCGTGACCGAAGTTGCTGTCTTCCTGACGGGGGTGGAAGATGGTTTCGATCAGGGGCCCGAGCCCACCGTCGTCATGCTGTACGACGAGCCGACATTGCAATGGGAATACGACACGGGCTGCCACGTCGGCGCATGCCTGGCTGCGCGCAAGCAGGTTTCTTACACGCACTGATGCGTGCCCAGGACGGCACACCACATGTAACGATCTGTTAGAAAACTGGCATCTCGACGAAGGCATACCACAATAAGGGTATGCCTTTTTTGTTTGCGTCGGTCATGGACTCTACCCGCGCTCCACGTTTAAAACGGCCACTTCGGTACGGGATCCTTGCGCTGAGCCTGTCAATACTGGGCGGGTGCGCGGTGTATCAGCCGGCACCGGTCGTTGCGGCAGATGGCACGCCCTTGTATCCGTATGCCCCTGCCGTGGTGGCGCCGCCTGTCGCGTACGCTGCGCCTTATTACGTCGGGCCACCCGTCAGTGTCGATCTCTGGTTTGGTCACGGCTACTATCACGGCTGGCATGGTTACCGCGGCTATCACGGTCATCATGGTGGCTTTCACCACGGGCGCCGCTGACAACTCGCTTTGATTTTTTTGCCTGGCTGCCTTTTACGACAGCCTGTACCGGCGTTTTTGCAGTCTGTCGCAATCAGGCCTTGTTGCCGATGGGCCTTGGATATAGTTCACTCAAGCCAACGAACTATTCAACCAAGGACACCATCATGAACATCGCCAAAAACATGGAAATCATTTTCATCGCCGCCCTCGCCCTGGTGTCGGCCAGCACGCTCGCCAATGCTGCCGCGCCTGCACGGCATGCAGCGCCGGCGCTGGTCGCGCAGCCTGCGGTCAGCGGCAACATGGCCGTGGTGACGATCACTGCAAAACGCCTCAGCGCTGCGCAAAAAGCTGCGCTGGGCAATTAATTCACCGGGACGGAGATCGCCATGATCAAGCTGATCGGTGCAGCCCTGCTCGGCATCGCCTTGTCGACCACCACGGCCAATGCCTTCGCGCAGCAGCAGACGAGTGAAACCCGCAATGTCGATGCACGCATCACCAAAGTCAGACTGGGCGGCGTGATCGACCTGCGGCTCAAGCAGGGGGCGGTGGCGTCGCTGGTGATCTCGGGCGATGCGAAATACGTGCCCAAGGTGGTGACGAGCCAGCAGGGCGATACCCTGCAAATCGATATCGAACGTGAACGTCACATTCACTTCGGCAAGGACAACAAGGATCAACTGCGTGCCGAACTGACCTTGCCGAACTTGAACGAGTTGACCTCGCAAGGCGTGGGCGCGGCCGAGGTGACGGGTTTTACGGGTGAGCAGATTCGCGTGGCACTCGACGGTGCCGGCACCGTGGTGTTGACGAGCCGCTACCGCAATATCGACGCCCGCCTCGGCGGCGTGGGCAGCATGACACTCAATGCGGCAGAC
>Ga0209913_1001853_pt1 | contig 10385 bp, 11 predicted proteins | sample PersoiDNA2013203_FD_185805 | JGI IMG/M metagenome (GOLD analysis project Ga0209913, IMG submission 185805) | Permafrost soil microbial communities from the Arctic, to analyse light accelerated degradation of dissolved organic matter (DOM) -... | ecosystem: Environmental > Terrestrial > Soil >... | reverse complement strand
GGGTGTCGAAGCCGCCCGCGTTTTCCGCGTCCTTCCACGCCGCGTCGTAGCGGGCCCGCATGCTGCTCTTGTGGCGCAGGAAGACGTCGCCGGCGTCGGTCGCATCGTCGGCCAGCAGCACGCCCACGGGCTCCGCCAGCGGGGATAGCACCGCGTGCTGGGTGGTGAACACGCCTTCCGGCGACAGGGCCAGGCGCAGGCGATATCGCGTCTGCGGCGCCAGCTCCGCGCACGCCGCATCGATCGCGGCACGGGCGGCTGCGTCATCGAAAGGGATGCCGAAATAGCGCGCCGATGCGGCCAGTCGCGCGAGATGGCGCTCCAGATGGCGCGCGCCTTCGTCCGCCGCCGCGCGCATGGTTTCGAACAGCTCGAACTGGGGCGCAAGGCCCGTCAGGAAGCGCGCTTTTAATTGGCACTCTTCGAACTCCTCGCTGGCCACGCTGTCGTGCACGATGCCGGCGCCCACGCCCATTTCGCCTTGCCGTGCGCCGCCCGATTCGGCCTGCAGGGTCAGCGTGCGGATCGGCACCGATAAACAAAAATCGCCGATGGCGGCCCCGTGCGCCGGCGGATCGAACCAGCCGATCGCGCCCGTATAGATGCCGCGCGGCGTGCTTTCCAGTTCGTCGATGATCTCCATCGTTCTGCGCTTGGGCGCGCCCGTGATCGAACCGCAGGGGTACAAGGCCGTGAAGATGTCGGCCAGCGATACGCCGTCGCGCAGGCGGGCGCGCACGGTGGAGGTCATCTGCAGCACGCTGCTGAAACGCTGGACGTCGAACAGGGCGGAAGCGTCGACGCTGCCGGTGACGGCGATGCGTCCCAGGTCGTTGCGCAGCAGGTCGACGATCATCAGGTTTTCGGCGCGGTTTTTCGGGTCGGCCGCCAGCGCCAGCGCGCGCTGCGCATTGACGGCGTTGTCGGCATCGGCCGGCGCCGTGCCCTTCATGGGCCGCGCCAGCAGCTCGCCCTGGGCGTGGCGCACGAACAGCTCGGGAGACAGCGACAGCACCGCGCGGCGGTCCGGCAGGGCAATCAGGGCGCCATAAGGGACGGGCTGGCGCGCGCGCAGGCGGGCATACAGGGCGCGCGGATCGCCGTACGCGTCGAAGCGCAGGCGGTAGGTGTAGTTGACCTGGTAGGTGTCGCCGGCGGCGATGTAGGCGCGCACGGCGTCGATGGCGTGCGTGAACTCTTCGCGGTCGACGCTGGCGCGGATGGCGGCCACGCCGGCCGCACCCGTGTCCTGAGACAGCCACTCGCGCACCTGCGCCTGCGTGAGGTGCTCGCAGCGGCGGAACAGCAGCACCTGGCCCAGCGGCGCATCGATGGCGCGGGTCGGCACGTTTAACAGGTGGCCGCCCAGTTCATAGGTGAGCACGGGAACGGCATACAGGCCCGCGGCGAGGGCGGCCTGCATGGCTGCCAGCAGGGCAGGCCAATCGCGGACATCGTTACACGTCAGGGTCTCGGCCAGTTCCGTGTACAGGCGCGAGTTGGCGGCGGCGGGATCGGCCGCGTCGTCGAGCAGCGCGAAGCAGTCGGATACTGGCATTGCGGGCATCGGGTAAATCAAGCCGCCAGCAGCAGGGACGCCTGCAAGGCAAAGCCTTCGGTGGGGTGCTGTCTGAAACCGCTCTTGGCGTAGCGGTGCCAGCGACCGGCCACGTAGCTGACCAGCAGGGCGGCGCGGGCGGCCACCTGGTCTTCCTGGCCATGGCCCTGGGTCACCGCAATGCGCAGCGATTGTTTAAAGGCCAGTTCGACCTTGTCGTAAAACTGGTTCATGCGCAGCTGCAGGCGCTCGTCCTCGTTGACCAGGGCGTCGCCGATCAGCACGCGCGTCATGCCAGGGTTACTGGCCGCGAACTGCAAGAGCATCTGCAGGGCGGCGTAGGCTTGCGCGGCGCCGCCGTCTTCCCGTTCGCTGATCTGGTTGATGAGGCCAAACACGCTCGCCTCGATGAATTCGATCAGGCCCTCGTACATCTGCGCCTTGCTGGCGAAGTGGCGGTACAGGGCCGCTTCCGACACGCCCAGGCGCGCGGCCAGGGCGGCGGTGGTGATCTTCTCTCCCTTGGGCTGCTCGAGCATGGCCGCCAGGGCCTGCAGGATTTGCGTCTTGCGCTGACCCGGCTTGGTGCTTGCCATGTGCTCTCGCTATCGTGAATAGATAAAAACGTCAGCGCAGGCGCTGCAGGCGGCCGGGCAGCTGACGGACAGATTTTACTTTGACATCGACGTAAGCGGGGCGTTTTAGCATCCGCGGCAGTTCGGCCGTGCCGCTGTGGTCGACCAGGCGCAGATACTGGGTGACCCAGGCCGTGCGCATGCCCAGCTGGTGGGCCGGGCGCAGATTGGCCAGGGTGTCTTCCACCAGGATGCAGCGGCGCGCCGCCAGGCCATGGCGGCGCAGCAGCCGGCGCAGCAGGATCTTCGAAGGCTTGGGACGCAGCTGGCCGTGCACCTGCATGTCCTCGATGGCGATGTGGCGTTCGAAGTGGCGATGCAGTCCCAGTTCGCGCAGCACGGCGCTTGAATACTGGCGCGGCGCGTTGGTCAGCAGGATCTTGCGGCCAGGGAGGCGGCGCAGCAGGCGCTTGAGTCCCGCCTCGAAGCGCATCATCGATTCGAGGGTGCCGGCCGGTCCCAGCGCGTGGGTCTCGGCGAGAAAATGGGCGGGATCGACCTGGTGGTGGCGCACCATGCCCAGCAAGGTCGCGCCGTAGCGGCGCCAGTAGCCGACGCGCGCCTGCGCAATCTGTTCCGCCGTGGGCGTAATGCCGCCCGCGGCCAGCACCCGCGCCAGGTAGACGTTCATGTTCGCGCTGATGGCGGGGAAGATGGCGTGCGAGGCGTCGTGCAGGGTGTTATCGAGGTCGAAGAGCCAGACGGGCGATTTAGGCGGTATATTGGGCACGAAGTTTGTTCAACGATCAGGGATAGGGAACGGGCATGGGAAGTCGAATTATAGAGCGGGGCGTGCTGCGTCAGCTGGCGGCGCTGCTGCTGCTGTTGATGGTGGTGAGCGCCCCTGCCTGGGCCGCCGAGCGGGGCGCCCTCTTTAAAATCAGCGGGGGCGGCCATAGCCTGTATTTGTTCGGCACCATGCACGTGGGCCGGCCCGATTTTTATCCCTTTGAAAAGCGGCTCGATGCGGCGCTGGCCAAGGCGCCCGTGCTGGCGCTGGAAATCGATCCCGGCCTCTCCCCCGAAGTGGCGGCGCGCGCCATGCAAAAGTATGCGGCGGCGCCGCCCGGCATGTCGACCCCGCCCGCGCTGGCGCCCCGCCTGGCCGCCGCGCTGGCGGCGCAAGGCATCCCGGCCGAGGCGCTGGCCTCCTTCAAACCCTGGCTGGTGGCCACCGTGCTGTCGGTGGGCGAATTCACCCGGCTCGGTTACAGCCAGGCCGACGCCGTCGACGTGCGCCTGGCCAGCCTCGCGCGCGAGCGCAAGGTCAAGGTGATCGAGCTGGAGTCGGTCGACAGCCAGATGGCCCTGTTGAATTCCCTGAGCCTGGAGCAGCAGTGGGCCTTTGTCGACGAGACCCTCAAGCAGATGGCCTCCGGCGAAGCAGCCAGGGAAGCACGCGAGATCGCCAATGCCTGGGCCACGGCAGACCGCAAGGGCCTGGAGGCGATCGCCGCGCGCGTGGCGGCCGACGACAGCGTGGGCGGACGATTTACGCGAGAAGTCCTGCTCGACGGGAGAAATGGCGCGCTGGCGGACGGTATCGCGGCGCTATTGGCGAAATCGGATCACAGCGTGGCGGCGATCGGGGTGCTGCATCTGATTGGGAAGGGAAGCGTGCCGGAACGGCTTGCGAAGAAAGGTCTGACCGTCGAACGCATTTATTGAGGAAGCAAAGGTGCGAGCGCAGCGAACTAACTTGGATGGTGCCCTTGACGTGGATTGAACACGTGGCCTCTCCCTTACCAAGGGAGTGCTCTACCACTGAGCTACAAGGGCATGTAGTGGGATTCCGAATAAGCTGCTGCGCGTCCCGCTACCGGGTCGGCGTTACTCGCCGTACGCTTGTACGGCTGCGTTACTCAACCCGGTATCGGGCCTGCTCGCGACGCTTCTTCGAAATCCTGTGGCGCCCGTAAAAATACAAACGGGTTAAAACAACGGGGTAAAAATTTTAGTGCGAGCGGATCATAGTGCCAAACGCCTGTTCGGTCAAGACTTCGAGCAACAGGGAGTGTTCGATGCGGCCGTCGATGATGTGGACCGTGTTGACGCCCGATTTGGCGGCGTCCAGGGCCGAGGAGATCTTCGGCAGCATGCCGCCGGAGATGGTGCCGTCGGCGAACATCTCGTCGATTTCGCGGGCCGACAGGTCGGTCACCAGGTTGCCTTTTTTATCTTGTACACCGGCGATGTTGGTCATCATGATGAGCTTTTCAGCCTTCAGGATTTCCGCGATCTTGCCGGCGACCACGTCGGCGTTGATGTTGTAGGCCTGGCCGTCCTGGCCGAAACCGATCGGCGAAATGATGGGAATGAAGGCGTCGTCCTGCAAGGCTTTGACGACAGCCGGGTTGATGGCGTCGATCTCTCCCACAAAACCGATGTCGAGGAACTCGCCCGGCTTTTCGCGGTCGGGCATGGACATGCGGCGAGCACGGATCAGGCCGCCATCCTTGCCGGTCAGACCGACCGCCTGGCCGCCGTAGTGGTTGATGAGCATGACGATGTCTTGCTGCACTTCACCGCCCAGCACCCACTCCACCACTTCCATGGTTTCTTCGTCGGTGATGCGCATGCCTTGCACGAAGCTGCCCTGCTTGCCGATTTTTTTCAGGGCGTTGTCGATCTGGGGACCGCCGCCGTGCACCACGACCGGGTTCATGCCCACCAGCTTCAACAAAATCACGTCGCGCGCAAAGCCGTGCTTCAAGCGCTCTTCCGTCATGGCATTGCCGCCGTATTTGATGACGATGGTCTTGCCGTGGAAATTGCGGATGTAGGGCAGCGCCTCCGCCAGGATCTGCGCCTTGATCTGGGGAGAAACGGCGGCCAGATCATCTTGCTGGTCTTGGGTCAGTGGGGGCAGGGCAGCGGTCATGGCAGGTCCGAAAGAAATTTGACGAGATTTTACAGGCAAGCGGAGCTCGCTGCAGTGCATTATAGAGCGCCTCGATTGTATTTTAATTCCCGCTCCGCTATTGTTGACCGCATATGAAGACTTTTACCTATTTTGCGGGGCGGCCGTGAGCGCCTGCAGCCGGTGCGGCGCCGCCTTTACATGCGCCATGGTCGACGGTGCCGACGCTGGTGCGCCATGCTGGTGCACGGCCCTGCCGCCTGCCGTCCCGGTTCCAGGCGCCACGGGCGACGAAACACCAGCGGGCGCCGCCTGCTGGTGTCCTGCCTGCCTGCGCCAACACATTGCCGAACTTGAAACGAAAGCGCCGGCGACGGATTCCCATTGATGCCATTGACCGTCGAACACGTCGGTTTTGCCGCCGCCGCCTGCACCACCTGCTCCTTCGTCCCGCAAGCCTGGATGGTGTGGAAAACCCGCGCCGCGCCCGGCGTTTCGACGGGCATGTACCTGATGTTCATCACCGGCGTGGTGCTGTGGTGCGGCTACGGCGCGGCAATTCGCGCCTGGCCCATCGTCATCGCCAACGGCGTCACCCTGGTGCTGGCGGTGGCGATTCTCACGATGAAGCTGATGTTCGAACGCTATCCATCGCTGCGGCGCACACCGTGAGACGGCCTCAGCGCTTGGTCTGAAAGAAGCGCATCATTTCCCGGCTCGCGTCCGGCCCCTTGGCATCCGTGTAACTGCCCTGCGTGCTGCCGCCCGACCAGGCGTGGCCGGCGCCGTGGATCAGCCACTGTTCCGCTTGCGGCGTGCCATCGGCCTGACGGTGCACGGTGCGGGTGTAGGCGTGGCCTTCCGGCACCTTGCCCGGCTCGATCAGGATGTCGCGCGCACTGCTGGCCTTGCCCTGGGCCAGCACGGCGTCGCCCGCGGCCGGCGAGACCGTGGTGTCGCGGTCGCCATGAAACACGATGATGGGAATGCTGGTGCCCGGCGCCCGCGGCGTGGCGAACTTGCCTTTCATGGCGGCCAGGGCCGACGGTAAATCGTGGGCCGCCGCGAACGGCAGGCCGGAGTGAACGCCCACTGCCGCGTACAGCTCGGGATACACGGTGCCCATGATGGTGGCCATGGCCCCGCCTGCGGACAGGCCGGCCACGTAGACCTGGGCCGGATCGATATTGTGGCTGGCGATGATCTCGCGGGTGATGCCGGCAATGATGGACGGCTCGCCCTGGTCGCGCATCTGGTCTTTCTCGTGGAACCAGTTCCAGCAGCGGCTGGAATTGGCTTGCTGCGATTGCGCAGGATAGGCGACCAGGCAACCCATTTCCTCGGCCAGCTGGTTCATCTGGGTGCCGCTGGCGAAGTCGACCGGGTCCTGGGTGCAGCCGTGCAGCATCACCACCAAAGGCACGGCCTGCTTGCCCGTGTAATTGCTGGGCACATACAGTTTATAAGCGCGGGTGCCGGCGGCGTTGCTGTGGCTGCCGTCGATGAATTGGCCGGGCAGGGCCTCGGCAGGGGCAGTGCGGCCCGTGAAATTCATGTCGAAGGACGGCATCTCGAATGAGGGCATGGTAAAAGCTTTGCCGGCTTCGCTGGCCCGGTCCAGATTGGCCATCATGTCGGGCATGAACTGGCGCAGCATCTGCTGGGGATCGAAGGCGGGCGCCGCGGCCTGCTCCGGCGGTGGTGGCGGCGCTGCTGCAGCCCTGTGTGCGCCCGAGGGCGGCGGATTGATGTCGCGCATGGCGGGTTTCGCTGGGGCGGCAGCTGCTGGGCGGCCGCCCTGTAAAGCGTGCTGGATGGCTGATGTCGCTGCCGCCGGGCCTTGCTTGAGCAGGGCGCGGGTTGCCTGGCGTACGCCGGCAAAAAGTTTTTCGTTCAGTTTCATGTGGCCTTCCTTATTTCAATGCATCAAAGAATGCGGCCTGCCAGTGCGGTTTTGACAGCCGTGCTGGCATGCAAGGAACCCAGAACAAAAATCGATTCGATCGTCGCCACCGCCAGTTCGGCGGTGACATCGCTGGCGATACTGGCCATACCCAGCACCTGGATGTGCAGGCGCTCGCCCCTGGCGCGCGCCGCTTCCAGGTCGGCCCGGGAATAATGGTGCAGACCCAGCACGAGCGATTTGCGCGCCACCGTCTGCTTGACCACTTCCGCATGGGTATTGAGCTGATTGCGAATGGCGGTGCGGATCAGATCCGTCCGGTTCGAATAAAAGCCCTCGTTCACCAGCAAGTCAATTTGACCGAGATCGATCAAGCCCAGGTTGATCGTGATTTTTTCGGAGTCGATGGCTTTCGCCTTGATTTCTTTTGCGTCCATGCTGCCCATGTCCCGTCTCTCTTTCTTGTGTTTTCACAGAAAATCATCCATAGACCATCTGCATGGATGGTATTTTACGCTAATTCGGCGATGGGGGAGCGCGATTGAATCGAATGCGCTAATCTGCCGGCATGAGTCCAGACCTTACCGCTGGCCAGCGTTTCAGCTGGCGCTATACCGTTCCCGCCCGCGCCACCGTGCCCGCCCTGTATGAAGACACCCCGTTCTGCCGCGACATGCCCGCCGTGTTGGCCACCGGCTACCTGGTCGGCATGATGGAACTGGCCTGCCTGCACGGCCTGATGCCGTATATGGATTGGCCGCGCGAGCAAAGCCTGGGCACCATGGTCAATTTCCGCCATCTGGCGCCCAGCCTGCCGGGCGCCACCCTGCGCATCGAGGGAGAAGTGCTGGCCGTCGAAGGCCGCACCATCCGTTTCAAGGCGGAGGCCTGGGATGGCGACACCAGGGTCTGCGAGGGCACCCACGAGCGCACCCTGATCGACCCGGTGCGCTTCGAAGCCAAACTGCAGGCAAAGGCCGCCGCATGAAACACCTGCCGCCCGAACTGCAAAGTCCCGTGCCCTCTCCCTGCATCAGCCTGTGCGAAATGGGCCCGGCCGCAGGGGGCCAGCCCGCGCTGTGCCGCGGCTGCCTGCGCACCCTCGATGAAATCGTCCGCTGGGGCAGCGCCGACGACAGTTATAAACGGGGCGTGTACGCCGCCATCCGCCTGCGCGAAGCCGATATGGAGTTCAAATAAATGCAGCAAGAACAAGCCGTCCCGCCCGCGCCCCAGTTTTATCAGCCGGAACAGCCGGTGTCCGGCCCGGCCTATGGCGGCCCCTTTAAAATTGTCGCGACCGCCATCGTACTGATCCTGCTGGGTTATGGATTTGCCATCGCCCTGCGCTTTCCCATGTTTGCTTACGGCTTTGGCGTCAAGGTGCTGCTGGTGGGCGCCACTTCCCTGCTGCTGGCCAGCTGGTACTGGTTTTTGAAGGGGCGCACCACCATCGACGCCCAGGGCCTGCGGCAGACGGCCATGATCGACAAGCAGGTGCGCTGGGACGAAGTGAGAAGCGCCAAGATGATCGGCATCCCCTTCCTGGGCTGGCTGTTCCCGCCCCGGCTTGTCGTGCGCACAGGTAACTCCTTCACCACCTTCAATGGCGGCTCGCAAGCCGTGTTGATCGAGTTTGCCAAGATCTCGCTTGCCTACCAGATGAAAAAACCATGACGGCGGGGCCGCTGCTCCCCCAGTCGATGACCGTGTTCGAGCGGGGCTGGCTGTCCGCCAACAATATTTTATTCATCGGCGAGTCCGGCGCGGCCCTGGTCGACAGCGGCTATCTGACCCATGCGCCCCAGACCCTGGCCCTGGTGGAGCACGCCCTGCAAGGCCGGCGCCTCGACCTGTTGGTGAACACTCACTTACACTCCGACCATTGTGGCGGCAATGCCGCGTTGCAATCCCGTTATCCCGATCTCGTCACCGCCATCCCCGTGGGCGAAGCGGCAGCCGTGGCGGCCTGGGATGAAAACCTGCTGTCCTACCGCGCCACCGGCCAGCAATGCGCCCGTTTCAGTTTCCAGAAAACGGTCGCGCCGGGCGATGTGTTGACCCTGGGCGATTTGCAATGGCAGGCGCTGGGCGCGCCCGGCCACGATCCCCGTTCGCTGGTCCTGTACTGCGCCGCCCACGGCATCCTGCTGTCGGCCGACGCCCTGTGGGAAAACGGCTTCGGCGTCATCTTTCCCGAGCTGGAAGGCGAATCGGGTTTTAAAGAGGCCGCCGACACCCTGGACATGATTGCCCGCCTGGACCTGCGGGTGGTCGTCCCCGGCCATGGCGCCCCGTTCACGGACGTCGCCGGCGCCCTGGCCCGGGCCCGCTCGCGCCTGGATTATTTGCAGGCCGACCCGAAGCGCAATGCCGACAACGCCGTCAAGGTCATGCTCAAATTTTTGTTACTAGAGCGGCAGCGGATGGCGATGGACGATGTCGTAGCGCTGTTTGAAGCGAATCAGGTCATGGCGGGTGCCAGAAAGCGGTTTTTGGGGGGCGAGGCCCTTGAGCAAGCCGAGCGAATCGCAGCGGCGCTGGTGAAGGCCGGTGTTGCGCGGCGCGAGGGTGCGCTGCTGCTCAATACGGATTAATCCCGGCGACGCCCGCAGCACCGGGGACTGGCACAAGCGCAGCGCAGATGCCTGTCCCCGTTTTCCTCACCGCTAGAATAACTTTCAGCACGATCGTACTTTTTTACGTCATAATGAACCGTTCCCATCCATTTTGATCGAAAGACCGCCATGGCGCTGCCGACCGCACTGCAAAACCTGACCCTCCCCGTCATCGCTTCGCCCATGTTCATCGCCAGCGGCCCGGCCCTGGTGGCGGCGCAGTGCAAGGCCGGCATCGTCGGCGCTTTCCCCGCCTTGAACGCCCGCCCCGCCGAGCTGCTCGACACCTGGCTGACGGACCTGAAAACGGAACTGGACGCCTACCAGGCCGCCAACCCCGGCAAAAAAGTCGGCCCCATCGCCGTTAACCAGATCGTCCACCAGTCCAACGACCGCCTGGCCCACGACGTGGAAGTGTGCGTGCGCCACCAGGTTCCCATCATCATCTCCTCCCTGCGCGCGCCACCGAAGGAAATGCTGGACGCCATCCACAGCTACGGCGGCATCGTGCTGCACGACGTGATCTCGATCCGCCACGCCCAGAAGGCGCTGGAAGCCGGTGTCGATGGCCTGATCCTGGTCGCCGCCGGCGCGGGCGGCCACGCGGGCGCCCTCTCGCCGTTCGCTCTGGTCGGCGAAGTGCGCAAATTTTTCAAGGGCCCGATCGCCCTGTCGGGTGCGATTGCCACCGGCGACGCCGTGCTGGCGGCCCTCGCCATGGGCGCCGATTTTGCGTACATCGGCTCGCGCTGGCTGGCGACCAAGGAGTCGAACGTGTCGGACGCCTACCGCGACGCCATCGTGGACTCCT
>Ga0209913_1001851_pt1 | contig 10388 bp, 10 predicted proteins | sample PersoiDNA2013203_FD_185805 | JGI IMG/M metagenome (GOLD analysis project Ga0209913, IMG submission 185805) | Permafrost soil microbial communities from the Arctic, to analyse light accelerated degradation of dissolved organic matter (DOM) -... | ecosystem: Environmental > Terrestrial > Soil >... | reverse complement strand
GGGCGGCTATCCGCCAGAGACCGCGGCCGCGCTGGCGCAGCGCGACACGGAATGGCTCCGCTGGGCCGCCAAGATCTCGCTGCACGAACGCTTCGACGACAGCGCCCGCAGCCTGGCGCGGCCCGCGCGCAATTACGGCGCCATGCCGCTCATCGTTCTGACGGCCGGCAAGCCGTTCACGCCGCCCGCCAGCATGGCGCCGGCGACCGCTGAAGCCATCCGGGCCGGCTGGCCCGCCTTCAGCGCCGAATTCAACCGCGCCCACGACGACCTGGCCGCCCTGAGCACGCGGGGCAGCAACCGCATGGTGGCCGACGCCGGCCATTACATCCAGTACGACCGGCCCGATCTCGTCATCGCCGCGATTGAAGAGGTGGTCAAGGCCAGCCGGGACGGCGCCCGCGCAATGCGCTGAAACCCACGCAGCTGTAGCCGCCGCACCGCAATCCCACCCGAAAAAAGGAATCCTATGCGCCTGTCCCGCATTGCACTGCTGGCCGCTTTATCGCTCCCCACGTTCACTCAGGCGCAGACGGCGCCCCTCACGCCGGACCAGCAGCACCTGCGCGCGATCTACCAGGAGCTCGTTGAAATCAACACGACCGATTCGGCGGGCAGCTGCACCAACGCCGTCAAGGCCATGGCCGCGCGCCTGAAAGCGGGCGGCTACAGCGACAGCGAGATGCAGCTGCTGGTGCCGCCGGATGCGCCTGCGAAGGGCAATCTGGTGGTGCGCCTGAAGGGCACGGGCGCCAGCAAACCCGTGCTGCTGCTGGCCCACGTCGACGTGGTCGAAGCCAGGCGGGCCGACTGGGTGCGCGATCCCTTCAGGCTGATCGAGGAAAATGGCGTGTTCTATGGGCGCGGGTCGTCGGACGACAAGGCGATGGCGGCGTCTTACGTCGCCAATATGATCCGCTACAAACGCGAACACCTGACGGCCAGGCGCGACACCATCCTGGCGCTCACCTGCGACGAAGAGATCGTCCCGTCCAGATTCAACGGCGTGGCCTACCTGCTCAAGCACCACCGCAGCCTGATCGATGCGGAACTGGCCATCAACGAGGGCGGTGGCGGCATCCTCGACAAGGACGAAAAGCCCGTCAGCATGATCCTGCACGCCGGCGAAAAGGTGTACCAGGGCTTTCAGCTGGAGGTCACCAGCCCGGGCGGCCACAGTGCGCGGGCGCCGCGCGACAACGCGATTTATCATCTGGCCGACGGCTTGTCGCGGCTGGGGAAGTTCGACTTTCCGTTCACGCTCTCGCCCACCACGCGCGCCTATTACGAACGCTTATCCAGCATCGAGACGGGCCAGACGGCGGCCGACATGAAGGCGATCCTGCGCGATCCGCCCGACCGCGAGGCGATGGAGCGCCTCTATACGCGCAACCCCGAATACAATTCCGCCGTGCGCACCACCTGCGTGGCGACCATGGTCGACGCGGGCCATGCCGCCAATGCCCTGCCGCAGCGGGCGCGCGCCGTGGTCAACTGCCGCATCCTGCCTGGCGAATCTACCGATGCGGTGCGCGCGACCCTGGTGCGGGTGCTGGCCGACGAACGCATCAAGGTCACGCCGACGGCCGACGCCGAGCTGTCGCCGCCGCCGCCACTGACGCCGGCCATCGTCCAGGCGGTGCAGGCGACCACCAGCGAAATCTGGCCCGGCGTGCCGGTGGTACCGGCCCTGTTCGTCGCGAGCAGCGACGGCCGCTATCTCAACAATGCCGGCATCTGGACCTACGGCGCCAGCGGCATGTTCGTGGGAGTCGAGGGCAGCGGCGCCCACGGCCTGGACGAACATTTGCGTGTGAAGTCGCTGTATAACGGCGCCGAATTCCTGTACCGGCTGGGGAAGCGGGTGGCGCAGCAGTAGCGGGCCACGCCGTCCAGACGCAAAAAAGGCCTGCACCTTGCGGTACAAGCCTTGATCGTTTCCAGCGAATTCTTGGTGGGAAGTGCAAGTTTCGAACTTGCGACCCCTGCAGTGTGAATGCAGTGCTCTACCCCTGAGCTAACCTCCCGAAGCGGGGCGAATTATCGCATACCCTTCCGCATTCTGGCAAATACTTATGCTGGAACGTAACTGCGCCAGATGCACTGGCCCTTGACGGCCTTGTCCAGGCCGGCCAGCAGGGCTTCGTGCTCGGCCGCTTCCTCGGGGGCGGCGGCCAGCACGATGATCTGGGCCAGCGGCACCGCTTCCAGCGAGATGCCGGCGCTGGTGGCGACTTCTTCGATGTCCATCGACAGGGAATTCTGGCCGCGCGTCATCGACAAGTAGACGTCGGCCAACAGTTCCGCATCCAGCAGCGCGCCGTGCAGCTTGCGGTGGGCGTTGGAGACGCCGTAGCGGTCGCACAGGGCGTCCAGGGAGTTGCGCTTGCCGGGATGCAGTTCCTTGGCGTGCACCAGGGTGTCGATGACGCCGCTGCAATGCTCCGTAAAAGTCGGCAGGCCCAGCAGCTTGAATTCGTGGTTCAGAAAGCCCAGGTCGAAGGGGGCGTTGTGGATGATGACCTCGGCGCCCCGTATGTACTCGCGCAATTCCTCGGCGATTTCGGCGAATTTTGGTTTGTCGCGCAAGAACTCCGTCGTCAAGCCGTGCACGGCCAGCGCGCCCTCTTCCGAATCGCGTTCGGGATTGATGTAACGGTGAAAATTATTACCAGTGAGCATACGGTTGTGCAGCTCGACGCAACCGACTTCGATGACACGGTCGCCGGTGCGGGGATTCAAGCCGGTGGTTTCCGTGTCTAGAACAATTTGACGCATAGGATTTCCAGAGTAAATTACTTTTGCTTGCCGGCTTCGACGCCCTTGTTGGCCAAAATATCGGCGCGCTCGTTACCCGGATGGCCGTTATGGCCGCGCACCCAGCGCCATTCCACTTGATGATTGGCCTGGGCCGCATCCAGCGCGCGCCATAAATCCTCATTTTTGACGGGCTCTTTGGTGGAGGTTTTCCAGCCGCGCTTTTTCCAGCCGTGAATCCACTCCGAAATGCCCTTTTGCACGTACTGGCTGTCCGTGTGCAGCACCACTTCGCAGGGACGGGTCAGCACGCCCAGCGCTTCGATCACGGCGCGCAATTCCATGCGGTTGTTGGTGGTGTTCGCTTCACCGCCGAAGATTTCCTTTTCGTGGCCCTCGGCCACCAGCAGGGCGCCCCAGCCGCCGGCGCCCGGGTTGCCCTTGCAGGCGCCGTCGGTAAAAATTTCTACTTTGCTCATCCTGCTACGTTCTTTCTTGTTTATTTGCGGTTCGTGGCCGGCACCGCCTTGGGCGCCCCCGCCGTCTTGCGGTTCCAGGCGGGGCCGATGATGGTGCCGCCCTTGACGCGCTTGATGGCATGCACCATGTAGACGGCGCCCAGATAGGGCCAGCCTTTCTGGCCCGCTTCTTCGAGGAAGTGGAAGCGCTGCAGCCATTTGGCGCTGCGGCAAGGGGGCGCGTAGCAACCGAAATGGCTGCGGCTGACCCCGAGATTGAGCAATTTTAACCAGTCTTTCATCCGCGGCATAGAAATGAATTCGCCTGCCGAGGGCAGGTAGGGGCTGTGGATGGCCCGGCCCATGGCCTGGCGCATGCCCCACAGGCTGGCCGGGTTGAAACCGCAGATGATCAATTGGCCCTCGGGAATGAGCACCCGCTCCACCTCGCGCAGCACCTGGTGGGGTTCGGCGGCAAACTCGAGTACGTGGGGCATCACCACCAGGTCCAGGCTTTGCGAGGCAAACGGCAGTTCGGCGAAATCGAGGGCGACGGCGATCTGGCTGGCGTCCACCGACAGGGCCAGCTGCTCGCGGGTGGAGGTGCGGGTGGCCGAGCGCCATTTGTTGGGCATGCGGTTGGCGGCCAGGGCGTCGATCTGGGGCAGGCCGATCTGCAGGGCGTTGAAGCCGAAAATGTCAGCCGTCAACTCGTCCAGGCAGCGCTGCTCCCAGGCGCGCACGTAGGCGCCGGCGGGCGATTGCAGCCAGCCGTCGAGCGCTATAATGGATTTTTCGGATGCCGCGCTGTCCATGCCTGTGCTGTGCCTGTTCCCTGACCTTGTTTTCGGGCCGGGACGCCGCCGGGCGGCCGGCTGTCCCACTCCCATCTTACACAACCGTTACACCATCGCTATACAAACCGACCATGCCCGTATCAGCCCAGCATTCCCCCACCGTCCGCGCCCTGCCCGCCTTCAAGGACAACTACCTGTGGCTGATCCACGATGGCGTTCACGCCGCCGTGGTCGACCCGGGCGACAGCGGCCCCGTGCTGGCGGCCTTGGCTGAACTGGGCCTCACCCTGACTGCCATTTTACTCACCCACCACCATGCTGACCATACCGGCGGCGTCCCCGCCCTGCTGGCCCATGCCGCCGTGCCCGTCTACGGCCCCCGCAACGACAGGATTGCCGCCGTCACCGTGCCATTGAAACAGGGCGACCGGGTGCAAGTACCGGGCCTGGACGTCCACTTCGAGGTAATCGACGTGCCCGGCCACACCCTCGGCCACATCGCCTATTACAGCAGCGCCCGGCAGTGGCTGTTTTGCGGCGACACCCTGTTCGCGGGCGGTTGCGGCCGCATTTTCGAGGGCACCCCGGCCCAGATGGCCGGTTCGCTCGCCAAGCTGGCCGCCTTGCCGGACGACACGGCCGTGTATTGCGCCCATGAATACACGCTGGCCAATCTGCGCTTCGCCAACGCGGTCGAGGCCGGCAGTCCCGCCTTGCAGGCGCGCATCGCCAGCGACACGGCCAAGCGCGAAGCGGGCCAGGCCACCGTGCCCTCCACTATCCGCGTCGAAAAAGCCACCAATCCATTCTTGCGCTACACCGAGCCCGCCATCATCGGCGCGCTGGTGGACGCCGGCAAGGTCGATGCGGGCGCTGCGCCGCTGGACCATTTCGCGGCCTTGCGGGCCTGGAAAAACGTGTTCTGATGGCTGCCATCAAAGTCACTTTTTATTTCGATCCCATCAGCCCCTACGCCTGGCTGGCCAGCAAGGCACTGGGCAGGATCGAAGACATCGGTGGCGAGATCGTGTTCCAGCCCGTGCTGTTTGCGGGTCTGCTCAATGCCCACGGCCAGAAGGGCCCGGCGGAAATCGAGGCCAAGCGCCGTTATCTGTTTCGCGACGTACTGCGCGAAGCCACCCGCGCCGGCCTGGCGTTCAAGGGGCCGCCCGGCCACCCCTTCAATCCCCTGCAGGCGCTGCGCATGTGCCTGGCGGTGACGGAGCCGGGACCACGGCGGCGCTTTTCCCTGGCGGTAATGGCGGCCTGCTGGGAACAGGGGCTGGACGTCAGCGATCCCGCCGTGTTGAAAAAAGTGGCGGCGGAATGCGGCCTGGACGGCGAGGCCATCGAAGCGGCCGCGCGCCAGCCCGCCATCAAGGTGCAATTGGCGGCGGATACGGAACAGGCAATTGCCGCCGGCGTGTTCGGGGTGCCCACCTTCAGGGTCGGCGAGGAATTGTTCTGGGGCGCCGACCGGGTCCACTCCCTGCTGCGCTATCTGCAGGGCGCGCGCATCGACGAGGCGGCCTTGGCCGCCATCCTGGCACGCCCCGCATCGGCCCAGCGCTAGGCGCTGTCCGCCTGGACGAAATCGATGAAGGCCCGCAGCGGCGCGGGCACGTGCTTGCGGCCGGAGTAATACAGATACGGTCCCGGAAAACGCAGCCACCAGTCTTCCAGCACGGGTTCCAGCTGGCCGCTGTCAAAATACGGCTGCAGCCATTCCTCGAACAGATACATGATGCCGTGGCCCGCCACGGCGGCAGCGACCAGGGTATCGGCGGCCGTCGGCGTGACGATCAGGGGACCGTTTGGCGTCACGCTCAGCTTGTGCCCCTTCTTTTCAAACTCCCAGGGCGCCATCGAGCCGCTCAGGAATTTGCCCCGCAGGCAGGCGTGCTCGAGCAAGTCGCGGGGATGGCGGGGCCGGCCCCGCCTCGCCAGATAATCCGGCGAGGCCGCCACGGCAAAACGCTGGCTGCGCGGGCCAATCGGCACGGCAATCATGTCCTGCTCCAGCCGCTCGCCGTAGCGGATGCCGGCATCGCAGCCGCTGGCGACCAGATCGACGAAATTATTGTCCACCACCAGGTCCAGCAGGATGTCCGGATAGGCGCGCAGGAAACCGTCGATCATGGGCTGCAGGAAAAACCTGGCGGCGCTGACGGGCACATTCAGGCGCAGGGTGCCGCGCGGGGTGTCGCGCAAACTGTTGAGCACGTCCACGGCGCCCGCCACTTCCGCCAGCGCCGGCGCCAGCCGTTCCAGCAGCAAGGCCCCTGCCTCGGTGGGCGTAACGCTGCGGGTGGTACGCAGAAACAGGCGCAGGCCCAGCTGCTGCTCCAGCCGGCGCACCGCTTCGCTGAGCATGGACGGCGACTGGTTCGACAGCCGCGCCGCCTGGCGAAAGCCCTGGTGGCGGGCGACCAGGGCGAAGCTGGCGAGGTCTTCAAGAGATGGATGCATGAAGGGCGATTGTGCGGATTTGTGCACAGCCTGTACGGGATTGGGTGGATTATCACACGAATGCCGTTTCGCTAAGATGGCTGCACTTCACTCATTTCACGAAAGCCTGCCATGCCCTCTTCCACTTTTACTCCCGCCGACAGCGATCTCGTCTTCAAGCGCATGGGCTACGGCGCCATGCAGCTGGCCGGCCCCCATGTATTCGGCCCGCCGAAAGACCCTGCCGCAGCCGTCGGCGTGCTGCGCGAAGCGATGGCGCTGGGCATCAACCACATCGACACTTCCGATTTCTATGGGCCCCACGTCACCAATCAATTGATCCGCGAAGCGCTGCATCCTTACCGCGACGATCTGCACATCGTCACCAAGGTGGGTTTTAAAAGAGGCGCAGACGGGGCCTGGCTGCCGGACCATTCGCCCGCCAGCCTGCGCGCGGCCGTGCATGACAATCTGCGCAATCTGGGGCTGGAGCGGATGGACGTGGTCAACTACCGCGCGCCGGGGATTGCGGGACCGGAAGATGTGTCGATTGGCGAAGGGATTGCGACATTGCTGGAGATGCAGCGGGAAGGTTTGCTGCGCTACATTGGCCTGAGCAATGTGTCGGCGGCCCAGGTGGCCGAGGCGCAGGCGATCACGCCGATCGTGTGCGTGCAAAATCAGTACAACCTGGCGCATCGGGAGGACGATGGCTTGATCGATACGCTGGCGGCGCAGGGGGTGGCGTATGTGCCCTTTTTTCCGCTGGGGGGATTTACGCCGCTGCAGTCGGGGGTGCTCGATGAGGTGGCTGCGCGTTTGCAGGCGACACCGATGCAGGTGGCGCTGGCGTGGTTGTTGCAGCGGGCGCCCAATGTGCTGGTGATTCCGGGGACGTCGTCAGTGGGGCATTTGAGGGAGAATGTGCAGGCTGCGGAGTTGGTGCTGGATGAGGAGGCGATGCGGGCGCTGGATCAGATCTGAGGATCGGGAAAACGGGGACAGGCAGCGAGTGCCAGTCCCCGGGCTTCGATCAGATTTCTTCGTAGAGCGGCAGGGTCAGGAACTCTTCGAAGGTGCTTGATGTCGCCATGTTTTCAAAGATGGTGGCGGCGCGCTCGTAGCTGGGGTTGTCGCCGTTGGGGGCGTCGACTTTTACCTTGGCCAGTTCTTCCGGGATCATGGCACGGACCATGTCGGCGGTGACCTTGCGGCCGTCTTCCAGCACGCCCTTGCTCGAACGGATCCATTGCCACACTTGCGAGCGGCTGATTTCAGCGGTGGCGGCGTCTTCCATCAGGTTGTGGATGGGGACGCAGCCATTGCCGGTCAGCCAGCTGCCCAGGTAGTGGATGCCCACGTTGATGTTGTAACGCAGGCCCGCTTCCGTGATCGGCGCTTCCGGCTTGAAGTCGAGCAGCTGGGCGGCCGTCACTTCGACGTCGGGACGCAGCTTTTCCACCTGGTTGGGCTTGTCCTTGAGCACGTTGACGAATTCCGTCATGGCCAGTTGCACCAGGCCGGGGTGGGCGACCCAGCCGCCGTCGTAGCCGTCGGTGGCGTCACGGGCCTTGTCGACACGCACGCCGGCCATGGCGATCTCGTTCTTTTCCGGATCGTTCTTGATGGGGATGAGCGCTGCCATGCCGCCCATGGCCTGGGCGCCGCGGTGGTGGCAGGTTTTGAGCAGCAGCAAGGCGTAGGCGCGCATGAAGGGCGCCGTCATCGTCACTTTCGGGCGGTCCGCCAGGCAGAAATCCTTGTCCAGCTTGAATTTCTTGATGCACGAGAAGATGTAATCCCAGCGGCCCGCGTTCAGGCCGGCGCTGTGCTCGCGCAGCTCGTACAAGATCTCGTCCATCTCGAAGGCGGCGATGATGGTCTCGATCAGCACGGTGGCCTTGATGGTGCCTTGTGGCAGGCCAAGCTCGTTTTGCGTCATCACGAAGATGTCGTTCCACAGGCGCGCTTCCAGGTGCGATTCGATCTTCGGCAGGTAAAAATAAGGGCCGAGGCCTCGTGCCAGCAATTCCTTGGCGTTGTGGAACATGAACAGGGCGAAATCAAAAATGCCGCCGGAGACGCGCTTGCCGTCCACCGTGACGTGCTTTTCATCGAGGTGCCAGCCGCGCGGACGCACGATCAGGGTCGCCACTTTGTCGTTGAGCTTGTACTGCTTGCCCTTCTGCTCCAGGGTGATGGTGCCGCGGATGGCTTCCATCAGGTTGATCTGGCCGTCGATCTGGTTGTGCCAGTTGGGCGTCTGCGAATCCTCGAAGTCCGTCATGTAGGCGTCGGCGCCCGAGTTCAGGGCATTGATCACCATCTTGCGGTCGGTCGGGCCCGTGATCTCCACGCGGCGGCATTGCAAGGCATCGGGAATCGGGGCGATTTTCCAGTCGCCGGCGCGCACGTGGGCCGTCTCGGCCAGGAAATCGAGGCGCTCGCCGGCGTCCAGGCGGGCCGCCAGTTCGGCACGCTTGGCCAGCAATTCCTGGCGGCGGGGTTCGAAGGCGCGCGACAGCTTGGCCACCAGGGCCAGCGCATCAGGGGTCAGGATGGTTTCGAAACCGGGCTCGATGGCGCCGGTGATGGCCATGCCGGCGGGCGTTGCAATTGTCATGTTCACTCCTGTGTGTTGTTATATTGGACTGCTGAAAAACGTTCAAAACGGGTCCACCCGCTGCGCTGCACCACGTGCCAAGTCTAGGCCAATTCGGCCGCGGCTGGCACCCGTTTGGTGCTGTTGTCGTTTTGCAGTATATTCACAAAAGATACGCTAAACGAGACAATTTATACATTCATCTGTGCGTTTTTCTCACAAATGCACGATGCGAAACGCCACCTCACGCTCTGAAAAATCCATGGACCATTTCCGCCAGATCTCCACCTTCGTCGAAGTCGTCGCCCGCGGCAGTTTGAGCGCGGCGGCCCGTGCCGAGGGCATCGCGCCCGCCATGATCGGGCGCCGCCTGGACGCGCTGGAGGCCCGGCTGGGAGTCAAGCTGCTGCAGCGCACCACGCGCCGCCTGGCCCTCACCAACGAGGGCGCTGCGTTCCTGGAAGATTGCCAGCGCATCCTGGGCGAGCTGGAAGAAGCGGAGTCGGCCGTGGCGGAGCGCAGCGCGCGCGCCAGCGGCCATTTATTAGTGTCTGCGCCGGCCGGGTTCGGCCGCCAGCACGTGGCGCCCCTGCTGCCCTCGTTTCTGGCCGAACACCGCGACGTCACCATCAATTTGAACTTGAACGACCGGGTGGTGGACGTGATCGGCGAAGGGGTGGACGTGGCGATCCGCATCGCCAGCCTGTCGGACTCATCGCTCGTGGGCGTCAAGCTGGCCGACAACCGGCGCGTGCTGGTGGGCTCGCCCGCCTACTTCAAGCGGCACGGCACGCCATTATCTCTGGCGGATCTGGCGCGGCACAATTGCCTGGCGATCAGCAGCGAAGGCAGCCAGCGGGGCTGGACCTTCGTCGAGAACGGCAAGAATGTGACGGTGAAGGTGGGCGGCAATATGCAGTGCAACGACGGCGAGGTGCTGCACGACTGGGCCCTGGCCGGCAAGGGCCTGGCCTGGCGGTCGATGTGGGAGGTCGGGCCGGAACTGCAGGCCGGGCGCCTGCGCAGCGTGCTGGACCAGCATGCGGCGCCCGGCAACGACATCTACGCCGTGTTTGCCCAGCGCCGCCACCTGCCGTTGCGGATCCGCGCCTTCGTCGACTTTCTGCGCCACACCTACACGCAGACGGGCTACTGGGCGCGCTGAGCCGTCAATTATGCTTGATCTGGCATACTCGGGACGAAAAAAAATCCCCGGAAGCCAGGGATTTTTGTTCGTTGTTCAGGAACTAATTAGATAGCCTGAATGTTCGAAGCTTGCTTGCCCTTAGGGCCGGCGGTCACTTCGAAAGAGACGCGCTGGTTCTC
>Ga0209913_1001850_pt1 | contig 10398 bp, 9 predicted proteins | sample PersoiDNA2013203_FD_185805 | JGI IMG/M metagenome (GOLD analysis project Ga0209913, IMG submission 185805) | Permafrost soil microbial communities from the Arctic, to analyse light accelerated degradation of dissolved organic matter (DOM) -... | ecosystem: Environmental > Terrestrial > Soil >... | reverse complement strand
CCTCGTATGTTTTATCAAAAGGACACTTCGCTGTGCAGCCTTTGCAATAGCGCTCGGCGCTGTATTTAGCCAAGTTTTCTTTATTGAAAAAGTACGGTTTTGAACCGAAAGTAGAAGCCACCCACTGCCATGAAAGACTGTTAGAAGCTTTGTCACCATCCAGCAAATGCGAGTAATACCAATCTGCCGCGGCACGCCAATCTACCTTGCGAGTGTGCACGGCATAGGCTGCAAACCACATACGGGCATGGTTATGCACATAGCCAGTATTGAGTAAGTCGTTGATAAAAGCATCCATGCACGGCAAACCTGTTTGGCCATTTTTAATATCATCAGGCAATATTCCCCGACCAAGCGCCACTTTGGCGGGCTCCATATCAGACAAAATAGCATCGCCTTTGAGATACCAAACCTGATGCCAGTAATCGCGCCAGGCAAATTCAAATAATAGCTTTTCTGCGCGGCTGCCAAAGCGCGATCTTACCGATTCAACCGCCTCTTTCAATGTGATGCAGCCGTGGCGTAAATAGGGCGCGAGTCTGGTGACATCACCATCTAAAAAATTACGGGTTTTGCCATAGTCCTCCCCGTTAACCGCTGCTAGCCGACGCATGGCCTCTACGCGACCACCGCGCCACTCCTGCGTTAACTCCACACCTGTAGCATTTGGAAAATAGGCACGGATATGCTTATAACGATCGCTAAGATCACAGGCTAATATTAACTTTTCTGCTGATTTGTTTGGATTCATATAGCGATGCTTCAAAAAAGTGACAACTGCTGGGTTTTGGGGTTTTTCTTGGTTTTGCGTTTTCTATTGGTTTTCTCTTTACCTTTTGCATCACGGCTACTACCTGGCATACCTTTACGCGAGGCGTGCTTTTTAACGATATCTTTAATCTGCTCTTGTGCTTCAGGAGAGCGGCGCACAGCAGATAATCTTGCACGAGCCTCTCTTATGGCGATTTCAATATCAAGCACTGGCACTGGGTAATCGCGACCAATCACACAGCCAGTTTTGAATTGCAAGGCTGGCGGCATAAGCCAGGGCTGAAATATCCAGCTATCAGGCACATTGGCTAATTGTGGTAGCCATTGCCGCACAAAACGGCCAGTGGGATCTTGATCCATCGCCTGCTTAATCGGGTTATACATACGCAAGGTATTGATGCCCGTAGTGCCAGACTGCATTTGGGTTTGCGGCCAATGAATACCAGGCTCGTAGTCCAGAAACTCACGCGCCAGATGCAAACCTGGCTCACGCCAGTGTAGCCATAGCAAATACGATGCAGTGCTCATGAGCATGGCGCGCATACGAAAATTCAGCCAGCCCGTTTTGCGTAACATGGCCATGCAGGCATCGACCAATGGCCAGCCAGTTTCACCGTTCACCCAGGCTTGCAGCCTGCGCTGTGATTCAACATCTGTTAGCGTTTCATCACGCAGGCCTGCATAAGCAGGGTGCAGATGCTGAAACTCCAGTTCAGGCTCACTTTCCAGCTTTTGAATAAAGTGGCAATGCCAGTGCAAGCGGCTCTCAAAGCCTACCAGTCCAGCTGCCAGACCTTTGGTTTCTGGATCATTCAGTTGTTTTAATTCAATTCGCCGCGTCCTGGTTGCCTGCACTACTTCTCGCATGCTGAGCACCCCCCAGGCGAGGTAAGGCGATAAACGTGAACAGTGTTTGGTGGCGGTAAGCGGGCTAGACATGCCACGCCTATAGTTGGCAGCACGGCCTTGTAAAAAGCTTTCAAATAACTTTGAGGCAGCGAGCGTGCCGCCGTGTTGCCTGTTTGGTTTATCTGTTCCTGCCGCTATTGGCTGCGCTATTTGCGGAATTTGTATGATAGGGCCAGCACTGATATGCGTTGGCAACACAGTTAAAGGCTGCTGCATCTGGCGCTCCCAATTGGCATTCCAGATATTACGATTTTTTAGCCGTCTCACCACGCCATGCTGCGGGATTTCCTGCCAGGTCACTTGGTGTGCTTTACACCAGCCAGCTACCGCGCGGTCTATATCAAAGGTAGCGCTATTGCCTGTTTCTTCATGACTCCAAAGCCCAGCAATTAGATAGCGCTGGCGGATATGCTGCAAAGCATCGATGATGCCCAGCGGCCATTCAATCAGGGTTAAACCCAAGGCCGATAATTGTTGGCGCAACGCCAGTAAACACTCACGAGCAAATGCCTGATGCTGTGCCGCGTAATCATCGCCAGCCCACACGCTTGGCTCCCAGGCGAATATCGGTAACACTAGCCCAGCCATGCAAGCCTGCGCCAAGGGTGCATGATCTGTCACACGGAGATCACGTTTGAACCATACTATTTGGGTAGGATCAATCATTCAACAGGCCAGAGAAGAGTGCATTTATGAGGTTTACTAGCGGGTATCGGTTCCCTAGCAACTTAGGTATTATCTCAGAGTATTATTTTAATGTGAGCTTGTGGATCAAGGATAAGGAGCAAAGCCGAATGAACACATTATGGACTTGGGGCATATTAGGCTTAATCCTGCTGGCTATCGAAATGACTACAGGCACTTTTTACATTTTATGGTTTGGCGTGGCTGCTCTGGTGATTGCATTGATAGTGGCTATTTTTCCCGCATCGCCTCTCGCTTTGCAATTCTTTTTGTTCGCAGTGATCTCATTAGCCTCTCTCACGGTTTGGAAATTGAATTACAAAAAAACTTCCACCGACTCGCGCCTTGGTCAGGCACAAGGTGAAGAAATCGGTCGAATAGGTACGATTACTAAAAAAGTCAGCGCCAGAAACCCAGGCCAGATTGAGTTTGCGCAAGGCGTAATGGGTAGCCGCAGCTGGCCAGTAGTCTCAGATGAAGAAATTGAGCCAGGTGCAGAAGCGCTGATTACTGCCATTGAAGGCAATAGCCTGCGTGTTAAGCGAGCCAATTAAATTACTAGCTTTTAATTAAGGAAAAACCATGACTGAATTTATGATTGTTTTACTGATACCCGTCGTGGTTGCACTCTGGTTGGGCATACGCATTGTGCCGCAAGGCGAAGAATGGGTGGTTGAGCGACTTGGCAAGTTTCACTCGGTGCTTAGGCCTGGGCTTAACCTGATTTTCCCGTGGATTGATAATGTACGTTATCGCGTCACCACTAAAGACATTATTCTGGATGTGCCGCAACAAGAAGTCATTACGCGCGACAATGCCGTGATACTCGCCAATGCCATTGCCTTTATTAAAGTCAGCAATATTGAACGCTCAGTGTATGGTATCGAGAATTTTCAGGTCGCTATGCGCAATATGGTGCAAACCAGCCTGCGCTCGATTATTGGTGGCATGGACCTGAATCAGGCGCTCACCTCGCGCGACCGTATCAAAGCTGAGTTAAAAGTAGCCATCGCCGATGAAGCATTAGACTGGGGTTTAACTGTTAAATCAGTAGAGATTCAAGACATTAAACCCTCACAAAACATGCAGCATGCCATGGAGCAACAAGCCTCTGCCGAACGTGAGCGCGTAGCTGTGGTGACGCGTGCAGAAGGTGAGAAACAGTCGCTGATTCTGAATGCTGAAGCACGCCTGGAAGCCGCGCGGAAAGATGCTGAAGCTCAGGAAATCGCAGCAAAAGCCTCGGCGGAATCTATCCGCCTGATTGCCGAAGCCGTGAAAGAAAACAATAGCTCAGCGACTTTCTTGCTGGGCGATCGCTATATTCAGGCCTTACAAAAAGTGTCTGATTCCAACAACGCCAAAATTATATTGCTGCCAGGTGATGTAGTGAGCGCTGTGAAAGCTTTGGTTGGCGGCAAGTAATCATTAGCCATATGTCTAGGAACACTTCATCCGTGCCTACGCGGGCGAATTGCTGCGTTGCGCGGTATTAGCTAGCACTCACCTAAAGATTAAGTCTGCACTGAAACTTCGTTTTGGCTACGGCATAACCCTTACTTCTGACGTTGATGCTTTTGTTAAAGCCTCCGACGAAGGATAATAGCTCCCACATCATTTTGCAGCATTTTGGAAGTCCCCCCATGGAAATTAAGGTTAACTTTCTCGATAAGCTACGTCTTGAAGCTAAGTTCGACGACTTCACGGTAATTGCCGACCAGGCCATCCGCTATAAAGGCGATGGCTCGGCGCCTGGCCCATTCGAATACTTTCTGGCTTCATCGGCATTGTGTGCGGCTTATTTTGTGAAGTTGTACTGCAACACTCGTCATATTCCTACTGAGAATATACGCCTTTCGCACAACAATATTGTTGATCCAGAAAACCGTTACCAGCAGATTTTTAAGATTCAGGTCGAGTTACCAGCGGATATCTCCGATAAAGACCGCCAGGGTATTTTACGTTCCATCGACCGTTGTACGGTTAAAAAAACGGTGCAAGCTGGCCCCGAGTTTGTCATTGAAGAAGTCGCTAATCTGGACGCCGATGCGCAGTCTCTGCTGACGTTGAAGCCAGCTGCTGACGCCAGCACTTATATTGCGGGCAAAGACTTACCCTTAGAACAAACGATTGCCAATATGTCGGGCGTGTTGGCCAGCCTGGGTATCAAGATTGAAATCGCTTCATGGCGCAATATCATTCCCAATGTGTGGTCATTGCATATCCGTGATGCGCATTCGCCCATGTGTTTCACTAACGGCAAAGGTTCGACCAAGGAAAGCGCATTGGCGTCGGCTCTGGGCGAGTATATCGAACGACTGAGTAACAACCATTTCTATGCGGGTACGTTCTGGGGCGAAGACATCGCCAACGCTGCGTTTGTGCATTACCCGAGCGAGCGCTGGTTCAAGCCAGGACGTAAAGATGCGCTGCCCAAAGAAATCCTGGATGAGTACTGTCTGCAAATCTACAGTCCCGATGGTGAGTTACGTGCTTCGCATCTGATCGACACTAATTCTGGCAATGTACAGCGCGGTATCTGTTCGCTACCGTATGTGCGCCTGTCGAATGGCGAGGTCGTCTATTTTCCGTCCAACCTGGTAGAAAATCTTTACGTCAGCAATGGCATGAGTGCTGGTAATACGCTGGCTGAAGCGCAGGTGCAATGCCTGTCGGAGATTTTTGAACGGGCGGTCAAACGCGAGATTATCGAAGGTGAAATCGCCTTGCCTGATGTGCCGCAGCAAGTGCTGGCGAAATACCCTGGTATTCTGGCCGGCATTCAGGGCTTGGAGGAGCAAGGCTTTCCGGTGTTGGTAAAGGATGCATCACTGGGAGGCACCTACCCAGTGATGTGCGTCACCTTGATGAATCCGCGCACAGGCGGGGTGTTTGCATCGTTTGGCGCGCATCCAAAACTTGAAGTCGCGCTGGAACGCAGCCTCACCGAGTTGCTTCAAGGCCGCAGTTTTGAAGGCCTCAACGATTTACCTCAGCCCACTTTTTCAAGTGAAGCGGTGACCGAGCCCAATAACTTTGTTGAGCACTTCATTGATTCCAGCGGCATTGTGTCGTGGCGTTTTTTCAGCGCAAAATCGGATTTCGAGTTTGTTGAGTGGGATTTTTCTAGCCAGGATGAAAACACCAATACCGAGGAAGCCGCCACTTTGCTCAGCATTCTTAAAAGCATGGGCAAAGAGGTATACATGGCGGTGTATGACCAGCTAGGCGCCGTTGCTTGCCGAATATTGGTGCCAGGGTATTCGGAAGTTTATCCCGTAGAAGATTTGATCTGGGATAACACCAATAAAGCCATATTGTTCCGCGCCGATATATTGAATTTGCACCGTCTGGACGACGCAAGTCTGGAAGCGCTACTTGAGCGTTTGGATAACAATGAGCTGGATGATTACGGCGACATTGCCACATTGATCGGCATCGAATTCGACGAGAATACGGACTGGGGCCAGCTGACAGTTCTGGAGTTAAAGCTGCTGATTCATCTCGCCTTGCAGCAATTTGAGGCGGCGCATGAGCTGGTAGGTGCCTTCCTGCAATACAACGACAACACGGCCGAACGGGGATTGTTTTACCAGGCCTTGAATGTGGTGCTTGAGGTTCTGCTGGATGAAGACCTGGAGCTTGACAACTACGCTGTCAACTTCCGTCGGATGTTTGGCAATGCCAGGATGGACGCCGCAATAGGCTCAGTGGACGGCAGCGTGCGCTTCTTTGGCTTGACACCAACCAATATGAAGCTGGAGGGACTCGACAGGCACCACCGCCTGATAGACAGCTACAGAAAGTTGCATACGGTTCGAGCCAATATGGCGGCTATCGCCCGTTAGGATTACATGACCGGCATGCAAACAAACTGGCTGCAAACGATCCAAAGCGGCCCTCAAACATTGCATCTAAAATACATGTTTGAAATATTTTAAAGTTATCATTCAGTGAAACTAAAAGGTTTGTATACGACGTCTGATTTAAGAGACGGTAATTGAGTGGATAGATATTTATCAACTTCTTTTCTGTTGTCCTTAATTTCCACAATTTCTACGTTTTCTCCTTTTATATACTCATATGAAAGATGAATATGACCTAGATTAACAACCTCTCCGCTATTTACCGAAAACCGTGCCTTACCAACAACCTGACCTTTATTTAACCAATTCCAGCCAATACATCTGTATATTTCAGGTGCTTTAAAAACACATCCACTTATTTCATATTCCCCTGCGTCAATCTGATAGGCATGCAGACGGTAAGGATCATTACCTGCATAAAACCCCACTTCTTTACCTGGGTAGTTAGTAAATTGAATTTTGTTTTCTTTATCTAGGATAGAGCTTTTTTCAACTCGTTTAGGATCTTTAAAAATCACCATCATTGGCGATTCATTATCATTAATTGAGGCATCAAAAATAACAACTGCTTTACCTTTCGGAATTTGCTCTGTGACAATATCAACACTTTTCTGAGCGGTAGTAGTCGTTGCACAGCCTGCAAGAATCAAAATAAAAATTAATGGTATTGTTATTTTCATATTAAAACCTATCGTTTGAATTAGGGCGCACATACTCACATGTTTGAATGGGCATACACTGCAGTAAGTCATTTCTAAAACAATTCAATCAGTGGATTTTGACAGATATTGGGCATGGGGCGGTCTGCTTTTTGATAACTAAAAGTTCCATATTTCCCAGTCAAGGATAATTGCTGGTTGCCCTTCTCAAGGGAGATTTCAACACTTCCCCAGAGCTTTTCCCATCTGATAGATTTATCGACAACCTTGCCCTTAGACAGGTAAGTTGTTTTCCCATCTGTATCTATTCGGCACTGATAAACATCTCCATTTTTTCTTATGTCTATCCAGACTGCAGTATCTGGAAATTGCCAGACTTTGAATAACTCGATTGGGAGCTTTGCTGCAAAAGCATTATTGCAAAATAGAGTTACCCAAAATGAGAGTAAGGTAATTAAAGTTTTCATTGGCCAAATAACAATCGAGAACTATAAACCTAAAGTTTCAATCAACTCTTTGATCGTTGTTTGAATATTCAATTTTAGATTTTGAGCAAAATCTTCTTTTTGTTTGTCAGTCAAATCGTTCCAGTGAGTTGGCAATTCATCCACGTCTAGCTTCTTAAAACTCTCTTTGTAATAGGCACTAAAAAGGTTTGAAGAATCCTTCTTTGATGGTACTAAATTAAGTGCTACATATGATGAAGCAGGTGTTTTAGTACCAAAAAAGAAACGTTGGTAAAACCCATAACCATTCGTATAGTCCTTTGACATGGCGTCCCTTGGGACTGCTTCAATGATCATATCCACTTCCCCAGACTGCAACTGGGTTTTGTCATTGACTTCAGATACCTGATAACCCTTTGCTACCAAATAGTCTCTGATCTGGTCTGTTACAACGCTCTTAAATTTGAGGCTATCTATGTTTTCAGTATCATTCTGAAAAACTGTAGTCCCAATTTTTAAATAATTCGGGGTTTCTGGGAAGCTATTAAGTACGGCAATCTTCTTAACTGATGCCAGTTCATTTTTTGTCATTGGACCTGCACAGGCAGTAATCAAGAAAACAAAAATAAGTACAGTCAAAACTTTCAATGACTGATTAAACATAGATATTCCTCAATTGATATTAGCTACTATTTAAAAAATACTAGTCTCTGGGTATTTCGTCTGAATGACAAATCGATGCTTATTAGTGATCCCTGCTCCATGATTGAATGATGGGTTAGGTATTTTCATGGGACCACAGGCGAACCCCAGCCATCATAATCAACTTTTTTAGCAACAGACATAGCGTTAAACTTTTGGCGTAACTCTACAACAGCAGCCTCGGCCGACTCTAGTCATTTTTCAGGGCCTCGATACGACCCATAGCGGTCTCTTCTCATACCTAAGCTATTCAGCTCAATCCCAGAACTGACGAATAGTGATGTTTCAGAGATTAATACGGCCGCTGCTGAAATAACCATTGAAGGGGAACGCTATCCTGCGCAACTACTTGCTACAACTGGGCGCTGAACAACTATTTTATCGAAATAGAATTGCCCCACAGGCGACTGCTGTTTTTGTTTGTACTGAGTGCTGCCGTGGCTTGAATAGTCATTAATGCGAATAAGTGAATCCCTGGCTCTCTAGTAGATTGCCTATTTTTATCTTGGATCAATCAGAAACTAAGTGTTACACCGAACAGAAGAAAGTATCCGTTCTGATAAATACTGAAAGTCCAATCAACATTGATAGAACTGATCATGAACAATACAAGGCTCGTTTTAACCTATTTGGTTTTTGCCGTTTTAACTTTCCCAGCATTAAGCCATAGCGCAGATATGACGACTTCAACGACCAAGACGTACGTTAAGGACTCGGTCATCACAAGTAAAATTAAAGCGGATTTAGCCGCAGAAAAAATATCAAGCCTGATCTATGTAAAGGTAGATACGGATAGCCTTGGTGCCGTGACTTTGAGTGGTGATGTTGAGAGTCAAACACTATCCGATAAAGCAGCAGCTATAGCACAAGCGGTTAAAGGGGTGAATTCCGTTGAAAATAATCTGAAGATTGTCCCTAAAAAGTAATAACGGGTTCATATCCAAAACTCATTGAAACGGAATTAAATGGGTTCGTTGCTAAACGCGAAGAATTCTAAAGTTTGAATGACTCTTCGCTCAATATTTAACAATTTTGGAGATTAAAAATGCCTGAAAATATACGCGGTTACGCTGCTCACTCGGCAACAGCTGCTATAAGACCATTTCAGTTTCAACGCCGTGATTCACGTAAAAATGATGTCGAGATTGAGATTCTCTATTGTGGTGTATGCCATTCTGACTTGCATCAAGCCCGTAATGATTGGGGTAACAGTATTTACCCCATGGTGCCAGGTCATGAAATCGTCGGTATAGTCACAGCTGTTGGTAGTGATGTCACGCGATTCAAAGCAGGTGACACAGTTGGAGTCGGTTGCATGGTTGACTCCTGCCAAATATGCTCAGCTTGTAAGCAAGATTTGGAACAATATTGTGAAAATGATCCAACATTGACTTATAACGATATTGACCGGCATGACAAACTGCCTACTTTCGGCGGCTATTCAGAAAGCATCGTTGTTTCTGACAAATTCGTGCTCAAAGTCCCTGAAAATATAGATCTCAAAGGTGTAGGCCCACTGTTGTGTGCGGGTATTACTACTTGGTCCCCATTGCATCATTGGAAAGTAGGTAAAGGTAGTAAAGTTGCAGTGATTGGTCTTGGAGGATTAGGCCACATGGGACTAAAACTTGCGAAAGCGCTTGGAGCACATGTTGCGCTCTTTACGCGTTCACCAGGGAAGGAAGCCGACGCTCGCCGCTTAGGCGCCGATGAAATAGTAATTTCTACCAACCCATCTGAAATGGCTGCAGTAAAAGGAAAGTTCGACCTTATTATCGATACAGTTCCCAGTATTCATGACTTGACCCCTTATATACCAACACTCTCGCTGAATGGCACTCTGGTTCTGATTGGTTATTTAGGTCCATTAGAGCCCGCCCTGAATTCAGTACCATTAATCATGGGTAGAAAGGCTGTTGCTGGATCTGTCATTGGGGGAATTGCCGAAACTCAAGAGATGCTAAATTTTTGTGGAAAGCACAACATTACTGCCGATATTGAAATGATCAATATTCAGGACATCAATGAAGCATATGAACGCATGCTTAAAAATGATGTGAAATATCGATTTGTCATTGATATGGCCTCACTAAAGGTTTGATTTTTATTGGGCCAAGTGCGGCAATGCAGAGCCATAGTAAAATTCCCGACTTTAACAATAGCTTCTGATTCTAGTTGTCTATTGCTTCATAGGCGTTTGCAGAATCTAAAAAAATGGATAGTGGGAATTTGATTCACCGTCCAATCCCAATCTAGTGCTGGAATAGTTATGAATAACCAAAAACCCAATATCTTAATCACTGGTGCCACAGGCCAAATTGGCAAAGATACTTTACGCAATCTTCAAGCTGACACCTCTAT
>Ga0209913_1001849_pt1 | contig 10399 bp, 8 predicted proteins | sample PersoiDNA2013203_FD_185805 | JGI IMG/M metagenome (GOLD analysis project Ga0209913, IMG submission 185805) | Permafrost soil microbial communities from the Arctic, to analyse light accelerated degradation of dissolved organic matter (DOM) -... | ecosystem: Environmental > Terrestrial > Soil >... | reverse complement strand
CACACTGAACAACCCTCGAGTTCACAAAACACCTCAAATCCCGCGTAAAATGCGGGGTTCGCGGGTGTAGCTCAATGGTAGAGCAGAAGCTTCCCAAGCTTACGACGAGGGTTCGATCCCCTTCACCCGCTCCAGGGTGCAAGGGAAATCACTGTTTTTCATCGCTGCTTTATTTGCGTCCCTTTTGCACGCCGCATAACAATTCCATCTTCAGATCCTCGCTTCACGAGTCATTCATGTCAGAAAACAAATCCGGCAAACCGCTTTTTTACGATCCGACCGAACATCGTATCCGCAGCTTCGTCACACGTGCAGGTCGCTTGTCGGGCGCGCAGGCGCGCGCTATTGAGGAGCTGGGGCCGCAGTTCTTGTTGCCGTATGCAAAGGAGACGCTGGATATCGATGCAGCCTTCGGACGCACGGCGCCTACGGTGTTTGAGATCGGCTTCGGCATGGGCGACACCAGCGCGAAGATTGCGGCGGATATGCCGGAGAAGAACTTCATCGGCGTGGAAGTGCATACGCCGGGCGTAGGTAGTTTGCTGAAGCAGATCGGTGAGCAGAGTCTGACCAATATGCGTCTGATCCAGCACGATGCGGTGGAAGTGTTGACCAACATGATTGCACCTGGCTCACTGGCCGGCGCGCATGTGTTCTTTCCGGATCCGTGGCACAAGGCGCGTCACAACAAGCGCCGCCTGATTCAGGGGCCGCTGGTGAGTCTGCTGGCATCGCGCATTGCGGCGGGCGGTTACCTGCATTGCGCCACCGACTGGGAAGAGTATGCGATCCAGATGCTGGAAGTGCTGGGCGCGGAGCCGACGCTGAAGAACAGCACCGACGCCGCTGAAGGTTATGCCCCGCGTCCCGACTACCGCCCTGTCACCAAGTTTGAAAACCGCGGCCTGCGCTTGGGACATGGTGTTTGGGATCTGGTGTTCATCAAACAGCCTTGATATCTTTTTCTAACCTGTTTGCGATCTGTAGCGAGAGGCCATCAGCCGGTGACGGCCGGAGCGGAGTGTACTTCAGTACATGAGGATTCCGAGCACCGCCCGAGGGTTTCCAATTCACGGATCATCGCCTCGCAGTAAGATCGCAGACAGGTTAGGCGCGCAGTTTGAACACACTCACTGCACGCGCCAACCCGGCCGCCTGATCCTGCAGGCTTTCTGCAGCGGCGGCGGCCTCTTCCACCAGCGCGGCGTTCTGCTGCGTGACCATATCCATTTGCACGACTGCCCGGTTGACTTCGTCGATGCCGGCGCTTTGCTCGCGGTTGGCGCGGGTGATCTCGTCCATGATCTCTGCGACCTGGGCGACGGCGACGACGATCTCTTGCATGGTCTTTCCGGCGTTGCCTACCAGGCTGGTGCCGGTGCTGACTTTGGATACCGAGTCGCTGATGAGCTCCTTGATCTCTTTAGCGGCGGTTGCACTGCGTTGGGCCAGCGTGCGCACTTCTGATGCAACCACGGCGAAACCTCTGCCCTGTTCTCCGGCACGCGCGGCTTCGACGGCAGCGTTGAGCGCGAGGATGTTGGTCTGGAAGGCGATGCCGTCAATGACGCCGATGATGTCGACGATCTTGTGCGAACTTTGTTCGATGGCGTTCATGGTGTCGACCACGGCGGCGACCATTTCGCCGCCTTTTACCGCCACGCCGGAGGCATCGGCAGCGAGCTTGTTGGCTTGAAGCGTGTTCTCAGCGTTCTTTTGCACGGTGGAGGTGATCTCTTCCATGGAGGCGGCAGTTTCTTCAAGGGAACCAGCCTGCTCTTCGGTGCGTGACGACAAGTCCTGATTGCCGAGTGCGATTTCGGTCGAGGCGGTGGCGATGGTGTTGGTGCTGACGCGCACTTCGCTGACGATGCCGACAAGGTTGTCGTTCATGTCTTTGAGCGCCTGCAGCAGCTGGGCGGTCTCGTCCTTGCCGCTGACGACTACTTCCGAGCGCAAGTCCCCTGCGGCCACGGTCTGCGCGATGATGACGGCAGTGTTGAGTGGGCGTGTGATGCTGGTCACCAGCCAGAAGGTGACGATGCTGCCGAGAGTCAGCGCCAGCACGATGGACACCACCAGCGTCAGCCGTGCCTCCCGGTAATCCGACGCGGCATCCAGCGCGATCTCTTCGCGGAATTTGTCAGCCGACTTGCGGACGTCGGCGACGATGTCGTCAATCATCTGCGTCGGCAGCCGGTCAGCGCCTTTGACGGCGTCATCGACGCGACCAACGCTGTCGCGGTCTTCAGGCTTGTATTCCTTCTGGAGGGCGGCGAGATATTTAACGCCGAGATCGGCATGCGCCTGCTGGGCCTGCTTCAATTTGTCGGTGCTCATGCCCAGCGCAGGCAGCAAGCTGGTGAGCTTGTCCAGATTGACCTGCGTGGCTTTGCCTTCGTCGATAAAGGCCTGGCGGTATTTGTTGAAGGTGGCTTCATCCTTGCCGCGCAGCAAGGTGTTCTTCCACTCCTGCACCTGGATCTTGAATTGCACCTGGGCGCTGCGGGCTGAGTCGATGGCTTTTTCGATGGTGCCGGCTTTTTGCATCGCCTGCGTGTTCTGCTCAAAGCTCTCGTTGAGCGTCATCCAGCCCCGAACGCCTACGAAGACGGTTGCCAGCAGCAACAACGCCGCCAGCAAACCGAGACGTGTACCTATCCTGAGATCGGTCAGCTTCATATACCCTCCATGCTTGTGGTTGCGCGGAAACAGTACTGCCAACAATGTCGGTCATGGCTTCAGCTTATTTCAGCATAGACCATCGGCGCTGTTGTCATACTGTTCATTAACGGCAAAGCATGATGCGTACCACAGGGTATGTCACTCAGAAATTTCCTGATATCTCCTGAATGAGGGCGATGATTTCCGTACCGTAAGTTTCCAGTTTCTTTTCGCCAACACCGGTGACGCCGCGCAGATCGTCGAGCGATGACGGCTTGGCTTTGGCGATTTCGCGCATGGTGGCGTCGTGGAAAATAACGTAGGCCGGCACGTTGTGTTTGCGTGCGGTCTCGACGCGCCACCAGCGTAGCTTGTCGAAGAGCGTTTGTTCTTCGGTCGACAGATCCGTTTCGGTGTAGTTGGATTTGGACGACGTGCGTTTTGGTTTGACCGGCTTCTGATATTGGCGCAGCTGAATCTTTTGCTCGCCGCGCAGCACCGGCTTGGCCTCTTCGGTCAGTTTGAGCGAGCTGTAGTTTTCATGGTCGACGGTCAGCAAACCGAGTGCGATGACCTGGCGCAGCACGGCGCGCCATTCGGCTTCGCCATACTCGCTGCCGATGCCGAACACCGACAACTGGTCGTGACGCCATTGTTTCACCCTCTCGCCATCAATGCCTCGCAAGACATCCAGCACGTGGCCGGCGGCAAAACGCTGCTCGACGCGATAGACGGTCGACAAGAGTTTTTGCGCCATCAGCGTGCCATCGAAGGAGACCGGCGGCGACAGGCAGATGTCGCAGTTGCCGCAGGCTTGCTGACCGTGCTGGCCGAAATAATCCAGCAGTCGCACGCGGCGGCAATGCAGGGTTTCGCACAGGCCGAGCATGGCGTCGAGCTTGACGCCGAGCACGCGCTTGAAGGTTTCGTCGGCTTCGGACTCGGCGATCATGCGGCGCTGTTGCACCACGTCTTGCAGACCGTAAGCCATCCAGGCATTGGCGGGCAAACCGTCGCGGCCGGCGCGGCCGGTTTCCTGATAGTAGCCTTCGATGCTCTTTGGTAAATCGAGGTGGGCGACAAAACGTACGTCGGGCTTGTCGATACCCATGCCGAAGGCGATGGTGGCGACCATGACGATCTTGTCTTCACGCAGGAAGCGCGACTGGTTGGCGGTGCGCTTGGCGTAGTCCATGCCGGCGTGATACGGCAACGCATTGATGCCGCTCTGCTTGAGGAATTCGGCGGTCTCTTCGACCTTCTTGCGCGACAGGCAGTACACCACGCCGGCGTCGTCGGGATGCTCGCTCTCGATGAAGTCGAGCAGCTGCTTGCGGCCGTTGGCCTTTTCGACGATCTGGTAGCGGATGTTCGGACGGTCGAAGGACGACACGAACTGGCGCGCATCTTCGAGCTGCAGGCGATGGATGATTTCTTCGCGGGTCTGCTGGTCGGCGGTTGCCGTCAGCGCGATGCGCGGCACATTGGGAAAGCGCTCGTGCAGCACCGACAGCTTGATGTATTCGGGACGGAAGTCGTGCCCCCATTGCGACACGCAGTGCGCCTCGTCGATGGCAAACAGCGAGATGTGCGCCGCTTCCAGCAGCTCGAGGCAGCGCGGCGTCATCAGACGTTCCGGCGCGACATACAAGACATCGAGATCGCCGCTGCGTACACGCCGCTCGATCTGCATCGCTTCATCGAAGGTCTGGGTGGAGTTGAGGAAGGCTGCGCGTACGCCGACTTCGGCCAGCGCGTCGACCTGGTCCTGCATCAGCGCGATCAGCGGCGACACCACCACGCCGACGCCATCGCGCACCAGCGCCGGCACCTGATAGCACAGCGACTTGCCGCCGCCGGTCGGCATCAGCACCAGCGCGTCGCCGCCCTGCACGACGTGCTGGACGATCTCCGCCTGCTGGCCGCGAAACGACGAATAGCCGAATACGGTTTCGAGGATGTGCAGCGCTTTGGATTGCTGCTCCTGGACGCGCCCTGACACCGGCTCTGACACAATTTCAGACATTTATTGCAAGAATCCCTTGCTGACCGCAACCAGCAAAAACACGCCAAGTGCGGCGCGATAAACAATGAAAGGCCAGGTCGAGAAACGCTCCAGGAATTTCATCAATCCCCAGATCGCGCAAAACGCCGAAACGCTCGCGACCACAATGCCGAATAACAATAGCGACCATGCCTGCAGCGGAATATGCGCATGCCACAGGACAGCCAGTTCTTTGAGGCCGGCCAGCGCGATCGCCGGCAAGCCGAGCAGGAAGGAAAAGCGCGCCGCTTCTTCCCGCTTGAAATTGAGAAACAGCGCAGCGGTCAACGTTGATCCCGAACGCGACACGCCCGGAATCAGCGCGCCGACTTGCGCAATGCCGACGATCAGCGCGTCGCGCAGGCGCATTTCGCCGACGGTGCGGCGATGACGGCAAGCCAGCTCGGCAATCGCCAGCAGGATCGCCATGGCGATGCACGACCAGCCGATGACCGACAGGCTGCGCAGCGGCGAGCCGCAAGCATTTAACACATGCGACAGGGCCAGACCGGCGATGCCGATGGGGATGGTCGCCAGAATGATGGCGACCGCCAGGCGAAACATCGGGCTGTTGAAATCACGCTGCTTCCACGCAGTGATGCTGCCGGTGGTGACGGCCGAGACATCGCGCCAGAAATAGCTGACCACCGCAGCCAGCGCCGCCAGCTGCATCGCCGCCGAGAATGCCGAGCCCGGATCATGCCAGCCCAATACTGCCGGTACGATGCGCATATGCGCCGTGGATGAGATCGGCAACAACTCGGTGATGCCCTGCACGATCCCAAGAAAGCCGATCTGGAGATAATCCAGAGAAGCGAAGCCGATATCCAGACCGGCACTGCAAACATTTGCCACGATAAATCCTTTGTTACTTTTATTCGACCCAGGCAACAACACCCGAATAAGCCGTACCCAAAATCACCAGACCAAACAGGATGCGGTACCAGGCAAACACGGTAAAGTCATGCGAGCTGATGTAGCGCAGCAACCAGCGCACGCACAGGAAGGCTGAAACGAAGGCGGCCAAGGTGCCGATGGTGAACAGCGGCGCATCGGCGGCGCTCAGCAAGGCGCGCTCTTTGTACAGCGAATAAATGGTGGCCGCGAACAGCGTCGGGATCGCCAGGAAGAAGGAAAACTCGGTTGCCGCCTTGCGCGACAGCCCGAACATCATGCCGCCGATGATCGTGGCGCCCGAACGGCTGGTGCCGGGGATCAGCGCAAAGGCTTGTGCGCAACCGACCTTGAAGGCATCCAGCGCTGTCATGTCATCCACGGAATCAATGCGCCCTGAGGAATAGCCCATGTTGCCCTTGTTGCGACGTTCCACCCACAGGATGATCAGACCGCCGACGATGAAGGCGATGGCGACCGGCACCGGTGCGAACAGGACTGCCTTGATCTTCTTGCTGAACAGGAAGCCGAGGATGGCCGCCGGCAGGAAGGCGATGATCAGGTTGATCACCAGGCGCTGCGCCTTGCGGTCGCTGAACAGACCGCCGATCACCGACGCGATGCGGGCGCGGTATTCCCAGCACACGGCGAGGATGGCGCCGGCCTGGATGACGATCTCAAAAACGTCGACTTTTTCTTTCGGAAAGGCTGGGCTGGCGAAATGCAGCAGGCTGCCTGCAAGAATCAGATGTCCGGTGGAAGAAATAGGTAGAAATTCGGTCAGGCCTTCTACGATGCCCATGATGAGCGCTTTGAGAGCGAGAATTGTGTCCATGCTGAGGGGAAGTTAAGTCAAAGGAACCGCAAAGAGCCGGAAAAAAAGCGGCTCCGGCGCCGGTCGAAGTCAGCATTTTACTGGTTCGGGACGGGACGGGTGCGTTTTTGCTTTGGCGCGAAAGAAACTGTGCGAGATTATTGAAGTCACACAATGCAGGCACAAGCAGCGCTTCATTCAATTGCTATCCACTTCTGGAGAAGTGTAATGACGATTCGACATCATCCCGTACTGATCGCCGGCGCCGGCCCAACCGGCCTCACCGCCGCCATGGAGCTGTCCCGGATGGGCGTGCCGGTGCGCCTGATCGACAAGCTGACTGCGCCGTCGGCGACATCGCGTGCGCTGGCGGTGCAGGCGCGCACGCTGGAGTTGCTGCAACAACGTGGTCTGACTGACAAGATGCTGGCTGCCGGCAACAAGGCCCATGCCGGCAGCCTGTACGGACGCGGCAAGCTGCTCGGCAAGGTCGATCTGAGCCGGATTCCCGGAAGGCACAACTATGTCCTGCTGCTATCGCAAGCCGAGACGGAACGCCTCCTGACGGAACAACTGGCGCTGCAAGGCGTGCAGATCGAGCGTGGCGTCGAGTTGATCGGCTTCGTGCAATCGCAGGCGTCCACGCCGGCATCCACGTTAGCGAGCGGCGTACTGGCTGAACTGCGCCATGCCGACGGGCGCATCGAACAACTGCAGGCAGCCGCACTGATCAGTGCCGAGGGTGCGCACAGCAGCGCGCGTCACGCGCTCAATCTGGCGTTTGAGGGCAAGTCGCTCAAACCCACTTATGCGCTGGCCGATCTGTATGTGGATGGCGAGATCGCGTCGGATCAATTGTCGATCTTCATTTCGGATCACGGCTTTCTGGCGATGTTTCCGCTGGCGCAGGGACATTTCCGCATGATCGCCATCGAACCCGATGCCGAAGCCCGGCAAGATGACGAGCTGGTGCGCGATATTCCCGGCGATCCGCCGACGCTGGCGCAACTGCAGGCGATCTACGATGCGCATTCGCCGGTGCCGGCGACGCTGAGCAATATCGTGTGGAGTTCGCACTTCCGCATCAACAGCCGCATGCTGCAGACACTGCGGCAAGGCAATGTGTTCTTCGGCGGCGACGCCGCGCATATCCACAGCCCGGCCGGCGGCCAGGGCATGAACACCGGCATCCAGGACATGATCGATCTGTGCTGGAAGCTGGCGCTGGTGCTGCAAGGCAGAGCCGACCCGACGCTGCTCGACACCTACGAGCAAGACCGCCTGCCGGTGATCCGCAACATCGTCACGCGCACCGAAGCGGCCACCGATGTACTCAATTCGCGCAGTACATGGGTGCATACACTGGTGACGCATATTGCGCCGCTGGCGCTAAACATCGACTTCATCCAGGACACCGCCACGCGACTGATCAGCGAAATCAATGTTGATTATCGCAGCAGTCCGCTGTCGGTCACGCATGACGCAGGCGGCAGCCTGCACGGCGGTGACCGCTTGCCGGATATCGACGTGATCGCATGGGAACACAACAACAGCGAGGCAGAATCCCGCGAAGGCAATCTGTACGCCCTGCTCGATCCGTCTCGCCTGACGCTGCTGATCGCACAAGGTGCGTCGGCGCCAATTCTGCCGCCAGACTGGCGCGAGCAATTACTCCGCTGGGAAGGCGTGCTGACCATACGCCACATCGCTGCGGCGCTGGCGGAGGGGCATGATCGCGAATTCAGGAATCTGTTCGGCTCTTACCATTTGCATGTCGCCCGGCCTGATTGTTATCTGGGCTTTGTGGGCGATGCGGCGCAATGGGATGCCTTGATTTCGTGGCTGGAAAAATGGTTTGCGCCGCGTGCGGCGTGACGATACTTCAACAGCGCCGTGGCTTGCACGACGGCCTGTGCGGTGCATGACGTATACTTTCCGACCTGATTCCTCACGACGTCTATCGCCATGCCCGACATCACGATCTATCACAATCCAAAATGCAGCACGTCCCGCAACGTACTTGAGATGCTGCGTAATGCAGGCATCGAACCGCAAGTCATCGAATACCTGAAAACACCGCCTGACCGCGCCACGCTGAAGAAGATCGTCGCTGCGACCGGCCAGCCGGTAAGGGATCTCATGCGCCGTCGCGGCACCTCGTATGACGAGAAGGATCTGGACAACGCCAAGTGGAGCGACGATCAATTGATCGACCTGATGCTGGAAGATCCGGTGTTGATCAATCGTCCCATCGTCGTCACGCCATTGGGTGCACGCCTGTGCCGGCCGGTGGAGAAATTACAGGAAATACTGCCGAAGAGATAAGGCTTACCTCCTCGGCAGGCGGCTCGGCGATACGTCCCGACGGCTGGCCGAGCAAGGTAGTGCGATACATGATGCGGCGCTGGCTGTGATCGTAATCGGACAGCGCGATATGCATGGCGCTGCGGTTGTCCCACATCATGGTGTCGCCGATCTGCCAGCGATGGCGGTAGACGTTTTCCGGCACGACGCTGTGCTCGTAGAGATATTGCAGCAAGGGCTGACTCTCTTCCACCGTCATCCCTTCAATCGACACCGAGGTCATCTCGCTGACATACAGGGCCTTGCGGCCGCTGTCGTCATGCACGCGTGCAATCGGCTGATATACCGGTGGATTGCGGCGGCGGATCTCGGCCAGTTCGTCGCTGGTGCGCGCCAGCCGCGTCTCTCGTGCCACCGACATGTCGTGCAGCGCATTGCGGCCATCGAGGATGGACTGCAAGGTCGGCGACAGACTCTCCCAGGCCTTATACATGTTGCAGAACATGGTGTCGCCGCCGACTTCGGGCAACTCCACGCAATGCAATAGCGAACCCTTCGCAGGACGCGTAGTGGTCGACAAGTCGGAGTGCCATTGACGGCCAACCGCCAGACGTTTTCCACCGGCTTCGTAGTTGGTCACCAGCAGAATCTCGGGATGATCGGGATGGCGAAATCTTGGCACCGCCGCGTGATCGTCGAGCGCACCGAAGTTGCGGCTGAAGGCGATGTGCTCTTCAAACGTCAGCGGCTGATTGCGAAACAGCAGGATGATGTAACGGTGCCAGGCATCGATCAAGACCTGTACCGTCTCCGCATCCAGCGGCCTGTGCATATCGATGCCGATCACTTCGGCACCCAGCGCCGAGGACAAGGGTTTCAAGGAAAAGCTACTCATGCTGCCTCCCATCAAATGGTGGCTACATCAGTTCGTCTCCGATTTTTATTTTTATCAAACCTGCCTGGAGTGAAATTGCGAGCAGGTTTTTATACCGTTGGAATCTTCGAACTGTCAGCCCAGAACAAAGCCTTGCGTTGCAGAATACCCATCAGCACATGCAGACACACCCCGATCGCCGACAACACAAACAGCGTGGCAAATACTCCCGCTGTATCGAGATTGACGTTCATCTGCATGATCGCGTTGCCGAGTCCCTTGCGTGAGCCGAGGAACTCGCCGACGATGGCGCCAAGGATGCTGAAGATGATCGCGATGTTGAGTCCCGCGAAGATCATCGGCAGCGCTCCCGGCAGGCGCACCATCGTAAAAATCTGCCAGCGTGTCGCGCGCAGCGAGCGCATCAGTTCCAGCCGCGCCGGATCGGTCGAGCGCAGGCCGCTGATGACGTTGACCAGAATCGGGAAGAACGCAATCGTTGCGGCGATGATCACCTTGGATGTCATACCGAACCCGAACCACATGATGAACAGTGGCGCGACCGCTACCTTCGGCGTGGTCTGGATGGCGATCAGATACGGGTACAGCGTTTTTTCCGCCAGCGGGAACTGTGCGATCAGGCCTCCCAGCACAATGCCGAACACCGCCGCCAGCAGGAAGCCTGACATGGCTTCGCCGAGCGTATAGAGCGCATTATCCCAATAGCTGGTATTCATCAGCGACAGCGCGATATTCGACGGCGCAGGCATGATGTAGATCGGAATCTCGAAGTAGCGAATGATGG
>Ga0209913_1001847_pt1 | contig 10406 bp, 9 predicted proteins | sample PersoiDNA2013203_FD_185805 | JGI IMG/M metagenome (GOLD analysis project Ga0209913, IMG submission 185805) | Permafrost soil microbial communities from the Arctic, to analyse light accelerated degradation of dissolved organic matter (DOM) -... | ecosystem: Environmental > Terrestrial > Soil >... | reverse complement strand
GCATCGCGATACCTACTACTCGGTGGGCGGCGGTTTTGTCGTCGACCAGGCCCAGGCGGAAAGCGGCGTGGCGGACATGGACCGCACGGTGCTGCCGTATGATTTTTCCAGTGCGGTGGAATTGCTCGAGTTGTGTCAGCGACATGGCTTGAGCGTTGCCGAACTGATGCTGGCCAATGAAAAGGTCTGGCGTGGTGAAGATGAGATCCGTAGCGGTTTGATGAAACTCTGGCGGGCGATGCAGGATTGTGTGGAGCAGGGTCTCAAGCATGAAGGCATCCTGCCCGGCGGTTTGAATGTGCGCCGGCGCGCGGCCAAGTTGCACCGCAGCTTGCAGGAGCTGAACAAACCCAATGTGATCGGTTCGACCTTGAGTGCGATGGAGTGGGTGAACCTGTTCGCCCTGGCGGTCAACGAAGAGAACGCGGCGGGCGGGCGCATGGTCACGGCGCCGACCAACGGCGCGGCGGGGATTATCCCGGCGGTGCTGCACTACTTCATGAAGTTCAGCGAGGTGGTGACCGACGCCAATGTCGTCGACTATTTCCTCGCGGCGGCGGCGGTGGGCATCCTGTGCAAGAAGAACGCCTCGATCTCGGGGGCCGAGGTCGGCTGCCAGGGCGAAGTGGGTTCGGCTTGCGCCATGGCGGCGGCGGGGTTGGCGCAGGTGCTCGGGGCGACGCCGGAGCAGTTGTGCAACGCGGCGGAAATCGGTTTGGAACACAACCTGGGGCTGACCTGCGATCCGGTGGGCGGGTTGGTGCAGGTGCCGTGCATCGAGCGTAATGCGATTGCCGCGGTGAAAGCGATCAATGCGGCGCAGATGGCCTTGCGTGGTGATGGCCAGCACTTTATTTCCCTGGACCGGGTGATCCGCACCATGCGCGATACCGGCGCCGATATGCATGACAAATATAAAGAGACTTCAAGGGGTGGGTTGGCGGTCAGTGCGGTGGAGTGCTGAGGTCAGCCCACTGCCAAGACTGTGCATAAATCGACCACTGTCCCCGGGACGCGCCACCTTTTGGCGCGTCGCAAACAGGTAACTGGTAGGCCTTCGCAACACCCGGTTTTCACCCCGTTACCGCCGGTCGACTGTGCTTGCGGTGACACTCCTTCCCGGCGCCGCTCAGCGCCCGGCACACAAGTGCTACCGAAGTGCTCAAGCCCCTTGGGGTAGGCGCTTACAGACCTTTCCCACGCCTTATAACCCGCACTCGTGGCGGGGGCTATATAGACACGCCGCGACGTCGTTTTCAGGAGTTATTGAATACCCATTCAACTTTCGGCATGGCAATTGCTCTGTCATTACAACGCCCCTCTCCACGAGAGAATGAGGGCCATAACAAGAGCCTCCGCCTGAGGCCATCACCCGCTTTGTGTGAGGAGATATCGCGATGACGTCGTTCCAGTCCGGGGCTCAACCCCAGAACCGTGCGCCTCAATCCATCGGCTTCCTGCTGCTGGACAATTTCACGCTCATTTCCCTGGCTTCCGCCGTAGAACCCCTGCGGATGGCCAACCAATTGTCCGGCCGCGAGCTGTATCGCTGGACGACCCTGAGCGTCGACGGCGGACAGGTCTGGGCCAGCGACGGCCTGCAGATCACCCCTGATGCCTCCATGCACAAAGCGCCCGCCATGGACACCGTGATCGTCTGCGGCGGTATTGGCATTCAACGCACCGTAACACGTGAACATGTTTCCTGGTTGCAGAGCCAGGCGCGCCAGTCGCGTCGCCTCGGCGCCGTGTGCACCGGCAGTTGGGCCCTGGCTTGCGCCGGGTTGCTCGACGGCTTCGATTGCAGCGTGCACTGGGAATGTCTGGCCTCGATGCAGGAAGCTTTCCCGCGGGTGGCCATGAGTACTCGCTTGTTCACCCTCGACCGTAACCGCTTCACCAGCTCCGGCGGCACCGCGCCGCTGGACATGATGTTGCACCTGATCAGCCGTGACCATGGCCGTGAGTTGTCGGCGGCGATCTCGGAGATGTTCGTCTACGAGCGTATCCGTAATGAACAGGATCACCAGCGTGTGCCGCTCAAGCACATGCTCGGCACCAACCAGCCGAAGCTGCAGGAAATCGTCGCGCTGATGGAAGCCAACCTGGAAGAGCCGATCGACCTGGATGAACTGGCGGTGTATGTCGCCGTGTCCCGTCGACAGCTGGAGCGGTTGTTCCAGAAGTACCTGCACTGTTCGCCGTCGCGCTACTACCTGAAGCTGCGCTTGATCCGGGCGCGGCAGTTGCTCAAGCAGACGCCGATGTCGATTATCGAAGTGGCGTCGGTGTGCGGGTTTGTGTCGACACCGCACTTCTCCAAGTGCTACCGCGAGTACTTCGGTATTCCGCCGCGTGACGAGCGTGTGGGTTCCAACACTACGCAGCAGGTGGCGATGATGCCGATTCCGCAGGCGTTGGTATTGGCGCCGTTGTCCGGGCCGATGTCGGCGTTGAGCCAGGCGCGTAATGAGTCGACGTTTGCCAGTGTGAGGCTATAAGCCCGGCTGTTCGGGGTGGCCCCGTGTGGTGAGGGGCCTCAGGCCAATTAAGTCTGAAACCAGTCGCGGTCTTGTGGCGAGCGGGCTTGCCCGCGCTCGGCTGCGCAGCAGCCGCAAAACCGGGCTCCTCGTTCTAACTGATAGACCGCGATTTCCGGTTTTAGGGGCGCTTCGCACCCCAGCGCGGGCAAGCCCGCTCGCCACAAATCTCGCCAGACTTTAGACCGTTCTTAACTGAACGACATCAGCGCAAGCCCTCACCACAACGAGGGCTACGTTCAGGGCCGCGTTTGCTGATACTGCGCCAACGCCGGCAACAACTGCTTGTCTATCGCCTGGCGCACGGCCGGCAGAATCGTCGCGCTGCTGGTGTACATATCCTTGACCATCTTGCGCAGCTCATAGGCCCGGGCGTCGTCCAGGCCGCGTACCGCACATTCGCAGGCTTGCTCGGCGGTGGCACCGCTCGGCACTTGCAGGCCGAGGGATTTGAGCTGGCCCAACAGGTCTTCCTGGTCAATCAAATCCGCGTACATCATGGCGCTGGTCCTTGTTCCGATGTGATCGTGCTTCGATTCTGGTAGCCCTTAGCGGTGTCGGCAAGAGCCGATTGCCCGAGTGGCTCTGATACCTATGAACAGGTCGTTTTCGGCTAACTCGTGGGCAGGGCAAGCGAGCACACTGGATACCAGTAGACCTGTCGACGGTTTGGTCACCCTCGGCGCGGGTCTCTGCGGACACACTCTCTCACCCCGGTCCTGTCACGGCTTGATCGGGGTTTTTTTTGCCTGTGGAAGAGGTGGGGCGGGATGTTGTGTTTGCCGGGACTGTGAAGTAGCCAAGCGCATTGGAGGTTACCGTGTGTTACATCCGCTCAGCCGAAGGTGGTTGCGATTTGACCAGTAGTTGCTTAGCATTGGCCACGACTACGCAGACAGCAGAAAATTTGTCGGCGGAGCTGCGAAGGCCCAGGTAAGCCAGGGTCATATGAAGGGAAATTGTAGGCGTTTGGGTTGTTCTGCTTCGGTGCGGGAGACTTGTCTACAAGGCCGTCCTTCCTCGTAGTCAACTAATGTTTCGAATCTTGGCCTCGGTCGCATGATAAGCGGTGACCGGGGCCAAGTATTTTTCGGCACCCTCCTGACAGACTTTTACGACCGCCAGGGCGTAGTAGTTTGCGGCGCCTACTCTTACTTTTCGACCCGTATTGAAGATGATTCCTTGTGCGCTTTTGGGCTTGTTGAGCCCGATCTGGCTATAGGGAGAGTAGGTGTTCGTCAAAATTTTCAGCGCCTGTTCAGGGCTGCAGTGGTCCTTGGTCTCCCGTGATTCCAAGGGGTGGGCAATGGCCGTAAGATCAATCAGGATTCCACGGCGATTCGGCACAGGCCAACCTTGCTGCCTGCAAATCTTTTTGATTCTGTCGAATTGTTTTGGCGTCATCAGATAGGTGAAGACCGGTGCATGTTGGACCTGCTTAAGCGAGACGCCAGTGCTCCGAACGTTCAGCACTACGTGCATCAGCTCCCGAAAGGCTGCGGCCAAGGCGATGTCCCCTTTTATTTGTCATGTTTGCTGTTGAGGCAATAGGTATCGCCCAGAGGGGCGAGAGATGACGGTGCCGAGCGTGTCATGGACTTGAAGCCGGTACGCTAGGAGCGAGCGGTCGATACTCTCATGTCGGTGTACTTGCCACGAGACGGTTTGGGCTACGGTTGTGTTGCGTGCTATTTCGTCTCTGGCCCCGACGTATTTGCTCAAACATTCCGCCCCGTACTTGCTTGCATATAGCTGCGCAACGTTTCTATAGTCCTCCTTGTCATTGCCACTTCAATGACTGGACGTCGCGGTCCATTTACGGAGCCATACAATCAACCTCGCATTGAGGGTGGTTTGTTAGCCTTGAAATGGAGCCAGTCATGACGAACTACATTGCGTTTCAATCCAACACCACAGAAAGCCCCGTCCTGTTCTTCAATCCTGATGCACCCTTGCGTGACCTGTGTGCATTCGCCAGTCGCCGGCTGCGTGGCGCCCGCGATCTTTCGCAAACCTTGACCTGTGCCACGATCAACAATCTGGATGAGCAGGATTTCCGGCACGTGCTGGAGGTGATGTACGCGTTGCTCGATGATGGTTGCGAGGTGCTGGAAGTGGTGGAGCAACGGGTAATGAAACAGCCGGGTCGGGTTCAATAGGCGGACCGCGTTATCGTTCTTCGCGGGCAAGCTCCGCTCCCACAGTTTTGTGGTGTGCACAGCATTGGCGTACGACACAAAACCTTTGGGAGCGGAGCTTGTCGTATCGCCGCAGCGCCGCGAAGAGACCGTATCCAACTGTGTTCCCGACCAATGGTTTGCAGAGGGATTCTCTGATCGCAGCGAATGCCTTAGCCGCATAGTAGCGCTGGAGGTGTTGTCAGATTTCGCAAATAAAAACCCCCGATGCTTTCGCATCGGGGGTTTTGTGAGTCACTTTATCGGCCTGTTCTTTCGCGTTTCCGCTTATCCCGCTCACTGGCTAGGGGTGATTTGCATCACCGAAATCAACACCCCTTGCTTCCAAGGTTCCGGTCAGTGTCGACGGGAAGACGTTAGCGTTCTGACCAAAAAGTAGCAATCGTGGCTAAATGCCTAGTTGCTCAAGACAGTGTGTTCGAACGATCAGGGCTCAACGCTGCAACACCAATATCCGCGACAACAATTCATCCCGATCAATATAGCAGCCCTGGAAATGCCGGGCCCCGGTGGCCGGGTCGAAGGCATTGCGCGCGTGCAGCGTACGGCGGTTATCGAAGCACCACAGTTCGCCTGGACTGAGCCGCTGCATGATCCGGAAACGCGCTTCGCGGGTCATGGCGATAAAGCGTCGATAGGCGTTGTACAGCAGCGGCATCTGTTCCACCGACGCCTCGAACGGGCCCCGCAGGAAGTTGGCCATGCGGATCTCGCTGACCTGCCCGGTACTGTCCAGCGCAATGACCGGCGCCAGGCAGCGGTAGTCGCTGTGCCGGTCCTTGTTGCGGAACTCCACGGGGATTTCGCTCAGGGCGCGGAACGCCGCTGGATCTTCCCGACGCAGGGCATCGGCAATGGCAAAGCCATCGACGAAAATGCTCTCGCCACCCTCGGCATCATTCACCAGGCAATGCAGGAATTGCAGGCCCGGTTGCAGCTCGCGGGTCGGCAGGTCGCTGTGCAACGGCAGGTTGAAGGCGGTGTAGGCGTTGCTGTCGGCGTCGGCCTTGGATTGCACGTTGAACAGCACGCCGAAGTTGGTCTGGCGGATAAACGAGATCAGCTTGGCCACCTCGGTCAGCGAACCAGGCTCGGTCGGTACGCCGCGGACTTGGGTCAGGCCGGTGTCGCGCAAGGCCAATAACCAGTGCAGCAAGGTTTTCGGGTCTTCCTTGAGGGCGGCGAACTCGAATACCGGCAACTCCAGGCTACTGGTCCACAGCCGGCTTTTCGGCTTGCCGGCCTGGCGTTCGACGCGCGACTCGTCGTCATAGGCGTGCGCCCGCAGCCAGCCCGGGTCAAAGCGGCTGGCGTGGCCGTCCTGCCAGTCGATGCACAGGCAGCCAGTGTTGTCGATGCGGATGGTGGCGGGGGCCAGGCCCTCGGGCACATCGACGATTTCCAGCACCTGTTCGCGGGTCACCGTGTACACGCACTGCGGGCACGGGCAGTTGTCCCGTAGCCATACGTGATGGTACGGACTGATACGCCCGTCCGCCCAATACACCTCGATGCGATCTGGCAGCGGATGCGCGGCGGTCAGGGCACTGATCAGCGGGTAACTGCGGAAATCGGCAAACGCGGCGGCGGTGTTCACGGTGAGCTCCTTTTCGGGGGATTCTTATTTTTTCGCAGGCAAGCCAATCACGCGGCCGATGTATTCGGGGGGTGGCAGGTCGTTCTGGTCCTCGATGATGGCTTGCAATTTTTCCAGCACGGCGTCGGTGAAGGGCGCCGAGCGCGGGCCGGCGAGGTCGACGTGCAGCAGCATCTGTTCGTTGCCGGCCAGTTCCTTGTCACCGCCCACCAGGTGCAGGCTGTGGTAGAGGTGCAGGCGCTTGGCGTCGTGGCCGATGATCTGGGTGCGTACTTCGACCTGGGCGCCGAGTTTGACTTCGTGCAGGTAGTTGAGGTGCAGTTCGAGGGTGAACAACGAGCTGCCGGTGGCTTCGCGGTTATCGCTGTCCATGCCCAGGCGCAGCATCAGGGCGTCGGTGGCGTAGCTGAAGATCAGCAGGTAGAAGGCATCGCGCAGATGGCCGTTGTAGTCGACCCAGTCGGGGATGACTTCGGTGGTGTAGGTGGTGAGGGTGGGCATGCAGGGCTCCCGAAAGTGGGCTGGTCGCAGAGGTGTTGCGCTTGGGAGGGCCTCTTCGCGGGCAAGCTCCGCTCCCACAGGTTCTCGGTCGTACACAAAATGTGTACTCGACACGAACCCTGTGGGAGCGGAGCTTGTCGGATCGCCGCACCGCCGCGAAAGGGCCCGCCCAGACACCGATAAACTTACTCGCTGAAACTCATACCGTGCTTGGCCTTGGTGGTTTTCACCGCTTCCAGCACCGCCAGCAGGCAGTCGTCACGATAGCGTTCCAGGGCCGAGATGCTGTGTTTGCCCAACTGATCGCTGGTCCCGTCAACCACATCGTCGATCAGCTTGTCGGTCAGCTCCGGTGCCGGCAGGTAGGTCCACGGCAATTGCAACGCCGGGCCGAACTGGGCCATGAAATGCCGCATACCGGCATCGCCACCGGCCAGGGTGTAGGTCAGGAAGGTACCCATGAACGACCAGCGCAAGCCGGCGCCAAAGCGGATCGCATCGTCGATTTCACCCGTGGTGGCAACACCGTCGTTGACCAGGTGCAGCGCCTCGCGCCACAACGCTTCCAGCAGACGGTCGGCGATAAAGCCCGGGACTTCCTTGCGCACATGCAGCGGGCGCATGCCGAGGGATTCATAGACTTTCATCGCCGCTTGTACCGCTTCCGGCGCGGTGTTCTTGCCGCCAACCACTTCCACCAGCGGCAGCAGGTACACCGGGTTGAACGGGTGACCGACCACGCAGCGCTCCGGGTGGGTGGCGCCTTCGTAGAATTCGCTGGGCAGCAGGCCCGAGGTGCTCGAGCCGATCAGGGCATTGGGCTTGGCCGCGGCGCTGATCTTGCCGTGCAGTTCGAGTTTCAGCTCAAGACGTTCCGGGGCACTTTCCTGAATGAAGTCGGCGTCTTTCACGCACTCTTCGATAGTGGCGACAAAACGCAGGCGGTCTTGCGAAGCGCCTGGAGCCAGGCCTTGTTTCTCCAAGGCACCCCAGGCATTGGCGACGCGCTTGCGCAGGGCCGCTTCAGCGCCGGGCGCCGGGTCCCAGGCGATCACATCCAGGCCGTGGGCGAGGGCGCGGGAGACCCAGCCGCTGCCGATGACACCGCTGCCCAGGGCGGCGAAGGTTTTGATTTCGGTGATAAAGCTCATGGCAACTTCCTGCGCAATTGGGTTTTGGCAATACGGTCCTTGCTGGGAGCAGGGACTAAAAAATCGTCTGTCATGACGCAAAACTGTAGGAGCCGGCTTGCTGGCGATGAGGCCAGTGAGTCTTGCATCGACAGTCCGGCCGCCATCGCCAGCAACCGGCTCCTGCAGGGTGTGGATCAACCGCGCTTGGTCAGCCCCATCTTCACCCGCCCTTCAGCCGGGGTCAGGACGCGGGCGCCGAGGCGGCTGAGGATTTCCGAAGCGCGCTCGACCAACTGGCCGTTGGTCGCCAGCACGCCCTTGTCCAGCCACAGGTTGTCTTCCAGGCCGACCCGCACGTTGCCGCCCAGCAGCACCGCTTGCGCCGCCATCGGCATTTGCATGCGACCGATGCCGAAACCGGCCCACACCGCGCCCGCCGGCAGGTTGTCGACCATGGCTTTCATGGTGGTGGTGTCCGCCGGAGCGCCCCATGGGATGCCCAGGCACAGCTGGAACAACGGATCGTCCAGCAGGCCTTCCTTGATCAGTTGCTTGGCGAACCACAGATGACCGGTGTCGAAGATTTCCAGCTCGGCTTTCACGCCCAGCTCTTGAATCCGTTTGGCGCCAGCGCGCAGTTGCGCCGGGGTGGAGACGTAGATGGTGTCGCCGTCGCCGAAATTCAGGGTGCCGCAATCCAGGGTGCAGATTTCCGGCAGCAGCGCCTCGACATGGGCCAGACGAGTCAGCGGACCGACCAGGTCGGTGTTCGGGCCGAACTCCATCGGGTTCTCGCCGGCACCGATTTCCAGGTCGCCGCCCATGCCGGCGGTGAGGTTGACGATGATGTCCACGTCCGCTTCGCGGATACGTTCCATCACTTCGCGATACAGCGCCACGTCGCGACTGAACTTGCCGGTCTCGGGATTACGCACGTGGCAATGCACCACGGTAGCGCCGGCCTTGGCCGCTTCCACGGCAGCCGCCGCGATCTGTTTGGGCGTGACCGGAACGTGGGGGCTTCTGCCGGTCGTGTCGCCAGCACCGGTGAGTGCGCAGGTGATGATGACGTCGTGGTTCATGGTGCGGGTTCCTTACAGGCGTGGTGGTTCACACCGCAGCCATCAAGGGCTGCGGGTGCGATTTTCGGTGATTTATTTGCTGGTCAATTGCAGGTTGTCGGCGGCTGGCTTGCCATCGAAGGTGGTCACACCTTCCAACCAGCGGGCCTTGTCTTGCGGGTGATCCTTGAGCCACTGCTTGGCTGACTCAAGCGCGTCCTTGTGGTCGAGCAGCGGTTGCATCATGCGGCTCTCGTCGGCGGCGCTGAAGGTCAGGTTGCTCAGCAGCTTGTTCACGTTCGGGCATTGTTCGGCGTAGCTTGGCGCGGTAACGGTCCAGACCGTGGCCATGCCTTCGTTCGGGCCAAGGGCGTTTTCGCTACCGGTGAGGTAGGTCATCTGCACGTTGACGTTCATCGGGTGCGGCGCCCAGCCGAAGAACACCACGGCTTCCTTGCGCCGCACGGCACGATCCACCGCCGAGAGCATGGCCGCTTCACTGGATTCCACCAGCTGGAACTTGCCCAGGCCGAACTGGTTCTTGGCGATCATTTCCTTGATCTGGGTGTTGGCGCCCGAGCCCGGCTCGATGCCGTAGATCTTGCCGCCCAGCTCTTTCTCGAACTTGGCGATGTCGGCGAAAGTCTTCAGGCCCTTGTCGGCGAGGTAAGTGGGCACGGCCAGGGTGGCGCGGGCGTCCTTGAGGCTCGGTTCGGCCAGGACCTTGACCTGCTTGGCGTCGACGAACGGGGTGATGGTCTGGGTCATCAGCGGGTTCCAGTAGCCCAGGAACATGTCCAGGCGCTGGTCGCGGATGCCGGCGAAGATGATTTGCTGGGAGGCGCTGGTCTGCTTGACCTGGTAGCCCAGGCCATCGAGCAGCACCTGGGTCATGGCGCTGGTGGCGATGACATCGGTCCAGTTGACCACACCGAGGCGAACGTTCTGGCAGGAGGCTTGCTCCGCGGCCATGACCCCTGTGCTCAGGAGTGCGGTACCGGTGAGTGCAAGCGCACAGCGGCTGATCAGTCGTTTCATGATGGTTTCCTCGGCAGGACGTTATTGTGGGGTCCGGCGTCTTCGTGCGCCGGTGATGCCACGTTACGCAGCCCGGCCTTGCTGAAAACGCACAGCGGCGACTGACTCTTGCACAGCAGCGACCTGTACTCTTGTGGCCGTCGTGCAACTGGCGTATCACGTCGGGAACGCTACCCGTCTTGCGAGCGCGTTCCATGTCCCAGGATTTCTATTTCTTGTTGATGCCGGGTTTTTCGGCGATGGGTTTTATCTCGGCGATCGAGCCCCTGCGGGTGGCCAATCGCTTTCGCGGCGAGCTGTATCGTTGGCATGTATTGAGTGCCGATGGTGGGGCGGTG
>Ga0209913_1001846_pt1 | contig 10408 bp, 6 predicted proteins | sample PersoiDNA2013203_FD_185805 | JGI IMG/M metagenome (GOLD analysis project Ga0209913, IMG submission 185805) | Permafrost soil microbial communities from the Arctic, to analyse light accelerated degradation of dissolved organic matter (DOM) -... | ecosystem: Environmental > Terrestrial > Soil >... | reverse complement strand
TCAGGAAAGCCCGCTCAGTATGAAAAATTGGACGATCAAACAGCGACTACTCGGCAGTTTTGCAGTCATCCTGATCTTGATGGTCATCATGGCGGTAGTGGCTTCGACGCGGCTGGCGAAGATCGATGACGAGGCGACAAGTCTGCGGCAGGACTCCACGCCGGGTTTGTACTACAGCACCATGATCAATGCCGCCTGGTACGAGAACCTGTTGCTCGGCCAGCAGATCGCTCAGGTCGATGAGAGCGATGCCGCGCGTCAGGCCGACATCGCCTTGTTGCGCGCCAATAGCGAGCGCCTGAATCACTTGCAGGAAGAGTACGACAAGACCGTCTACAGTGCACGCGACCGCGCATTGTTCGACCAGTTCAAGCAGGCTCGCATGGCCTACCGCCAGATCCAGCAGGACATCCTGAAGATGGATTTGTCCAGCCCGAGTCCTGCCGTCAACAAAATCATCGCCGAACAGCTTCGCCCGGCCTGGCGTACTGGCTATGCCCTGACGCAAAAGATGGTGGAGGTCAACAAGACCATTTCCGACGATTCCGCCCAGCGCATCACCGACGCTGTGACGCAAGCCAAGACCAGCATGCTGATCTCCGTGATTGCCGCGGTGGCGGCAGCTGTCGTGTGCGGCTTTTTCCTGCTGCGCGCGATCACCGGTCCGATGCAGCGCCTGATGGGAATTCTCGACGTCATGCGCGCCGGCGATTTTTCGCAGCGCCTTTACTTTGAACGCCGCGATGAGTTTTCGCATCTGGCAGCAGGATTCAACCGTATGACGGATGAACTGACCGCGCTGGTGGGGCAGGCACAGAAATCGTCGGCCCAGGTCTCGACCTCGGTGACCGAAATTGCCGCTACTTCCAAGCAGCAGCAAGCCACCGCTGCTGAAACTGCGGCGACGACGACGGAGATCGGCGTGACCTCGCGTGAAATCTTCGCCACCTCGCGTGATCTGGTGCGCACCATGAATGAAGTCTCGCTGGTCTCAGAACAGGCGGCGACACTGGCCGGCAGCGGTCAAGGCGGCCTGACGCGCATGGAAGAGACGATGCACGACGTCATGGACGCGGCTGGTTCGGTCAGCGGCAAGCTGGCCATCCTCAACGAGAAAGCCGGCAACATCAATCAGGTTGTCACCACCATCACCAAGGTCGCCGATCAGACCAATCTGCTCTCGCTCAACGCTGCCATCGAGGCTGAAAAAGCCGGCGAATACGGCCGTGGTTTCTCGGTCGTCGCGACCGAAATCCGCCGTCTTGCTGACCAGACTGCAGTTGCCACCTATGACATCGAACTGATGGTCAAGGAAATTCAGTCGGCGGTCGCCGCCGGCGTCATGGGGATGGACAAGTTCTCCGATCAGGTGCGTCGCGGCATGTCCGAAGTCCAGCAGGTCGGCACGCAACTGTCGCAGATCATTGCGCAAGTGCAAGCACTGGCGCCGCGCTTCCAGATGGTCAACGAAGGCATGCAGGCGCAGGCCAATAGCGCCGAGCAAATTAATCAGGCGCTGCTGCAACTGAGCGAAGCCGCTCAGCAGACCGTTGAATCGCTGCAGCAATCGAGCCAGGCCATCGATGAACTGAACCTGGTGTCCAACGGTTTGCGCAACGGCGTCTCGCGTTTCAAGGTATCGGCCTGATCACAATGAGCGCAATGAGCGTAATGACAGTAATCACAGTCGTCAAAGTTGTCACTGCAGCGCAGACAACCCGGACAGCGCGAGTCTGAGCATGCTCTTTCTGATTTTTCAGATCGGCAATGATCGCTACGCCCTGGAAACCAGCCAGGTCGCCGTGGTATTGCCGCCTGCGCCGTGCAAGCAGGTGCCGGATGCGCCGCCGTGGGTGCGCGGCATCTTCAGCTATGACGGGCGCAATGTGCCGGTGCTGGATGTCAGCATGCTGGCAATCGGCAAGCCGGCGGCAGAGCGCCTGAGTACGCGTCTGGTACTGACGCATTACATGCCCGCAGGGCAAGCGCCACAGTTGCTTGGCCTCATCGTCGAAAAGGCGACTGACACGCTACGCTGTGACGCCGAAGATTTCATCGCATCCGGATTGCTGCATGAGAACGCGCGTTATCTCGGCCCGGTCATGCGGCATCAAGGCGAATTGATCCAGTGGGTCAAGGTGGCGGATATGCTGGACGAAGCGGCACAAGCCTTGCTGTTTCCGGAAGAGAGTCGGGCATGAGCGCGCAGATGAAGAGCGTCAATCAAAGCAATCACGGCCTCGGCAATAGCGCGGCCAATGTCCAGGTGATCGAACAGATCGCCGCCATGCTCAAGCAGCACATGGGACTGGATGTTGCCGCCGTGGGCAGCGCGCTGATCGAGCGCGGTGTGCGTGAGCGTATGAGCCAGCTTGCCCAAAACGATATCTACGGCTACCTGCATACCCTGCAGTCAGGCGTGGGCGAACTTCAGGAACTGATTGAACTGGTCGTCGTACCTGAAACCTGGTTCTTCCGCGACCGAGAAGCGATTCTCGCCGTGGCGCGCCTGGCGCGTGAAAAGATCGTGCGCTCGCCCAACGCCCACGTGCGGATTCTGAGTCTGCCGTGTTCCACCGGTGAAGAGCCGTACTCCATTGCCATGGCGCTGCTGGACGCGGGTGTGCCGGCGGGGCAGTTCCGTGTCGACGGCATCGATATCTGCAAGCGCTCGTTGACGATCGCTCAGCGCAGCATTTACGGTCGCAATTCTTTCCGCGGCAAGCAGCTGGAATACCGCGACCAGCATTTCTCCGTCCACGACACGACGGCATCGGCCTTGTCCGACGAGGTGCGCCGCCAGGTCAGTTTTCGCCATGGCAATATGCTGGCCGATGATTTTCTGACGAACGAAGCACCCTACGATTTCATTTTTTGCCGCAACGTGCTGATCTATTTTGATCGCGATGTACAGGTGCAGGCTGTCCAGGTACTGGAGCGTCTGCTCGGCCAGGACGGTTGTATTTTTGTCGGCCCTGCCGAAGCGGGCATCATGTTGCGGCCGCATGTCGAATCGATCGGCATTCCGCTGACTTTTGGCTTCCGCCGCAAATCGGTGACGAAGGCAAAAGCAGAGACGGTGCCCGTGTCATCGGCGTTTTTGAAACAGGCGACACCCGCCTGGATGCCGGTACTGGCACCAACATCGACACCGACGATACGGGAGCGCAGCAAAGCTGCTGCGCCATTGCCTCTCATCCGGCCTGCCATCGAGAAAATTTCTGTGCCGGCGCAAGATGACCTGCTCATGCGTGCACGCGCCTGCGCCGACCGCGGCGAACTTGCGGAAGCGGAAGCCCTGTGCGAACAGCACCTGCGCGCCGCCGGTCCGTCTGCTGATGCTTATTACTTGCAAGGCCTGATCAACGATGCGCGCCAGGATGCGTCTGCTGCCTTGCAGTTGTATCGCAAGGCTATCTATCTGCAACCGGATCACCGCGATGCCTTGTTGCATTTGTCCGCCTTGCTGGCAGCGCAGGGAGATGTTACCGGCGCACAGCGTCTGCAGCAGCGTGCCGAGCGCGCACAACTGACGCAGGGCAACGAGGAGCAGCCGCATGTCTGAGCTTTTGCAAAAGATGCCCGCCTTGGACGTCACCGTTGATGACTGCTGGAATCGTATCGGTGTGCGCGGCGACAATAGTTGTCCAAAGCTCAAAGAGTATTTCCGCTGCCTGAATTGCCCGACCTTTGCCGCAGCCGCCTCCGCTTTGCTTGATCGGCCTGTACCGGCCGCAGGTTTTCTCCAGAAAGATGAGATGCCATTGCAGTCCGGGCGTGATGACGGCGATATGGCCAATACGCTCAGGCGCGGTCGTGGCGACGCGACGGCATCGATGCTGGTATTTCGTATCGGCGAAGAATGGCTGGGACTGCCGACGACCGCCATTGTTGAAGTGATTGAAGCGCGCGCAATTCACTCCCTGCCGCATCAGGCCAACCAGTCGGTGCTGGGACTGACCAATATTCGCGGCGCGCTCAAGATTTGCGTGTCGCTGGGGCGGATGCTTGGGATCGGTGGCGGCAGTAGTGGTGGTAGCGGCAATGCCATCGCTGCGCATGCCGGCCAGCGCCTGTTGGTGGTGTCGCATGACGAGCAGATCCTGGCGTTCCCCGTCAATGAAGTATCCGGCGTGCATGCCTATATGGCCGATGCTACGCAGTTGCCGCCGTCTACCGTGGCACAAACCGGTTCCGCTTATACCCAGGCGGTGATCGGCTGGCGCGACAAGAAAGTTGGCTTGCTCGATTGCGGTCTGTTGTTCTACGCCTTGAATCGGAGCCTGACATGAGTTCGACCGATATTCGGCAGATGACGATGCTGGAGTTGTTCCGGCATGAAGTGGAAAGCCAGGTGCAGGTGCTCAACGCCGGCCTCCTGGAGCTGGAGCGCAGCGATGATCAGAGTGATCGCGAGGCCTTGCTCGAACCGTTGGAGGCATGCATGCGCGCGGCGCATTCACTCAAGGGGGCGGCGCGTATCATCAGTCTTAACGCCGGCGTCAATGTTGCGCACGTGATGGAAGACTGCTTCGTTCTGGCGCAGCAGGACAAACTGCGTCTGCGGCGCCGGCAGATCGATGCGTTATTCAAGGGCGTCGATTTGCTGACGCGCATCGCCAACGCACCGGGCGACGACGAAACCTGGGGCGAGCATGCCGGCAAGCTTGAGATCGACAGCTTCATGCTGGCGCTGAGCACCGCCATGGCAGATGACAGCGACGACATTGTGGCTGAGGCAGTGCCGGTCGATGCAGCGCTTGCTGATGACGTGCCTGTGGCGGTAGCAGCAACCACCACAGCATCCGCAGCACCGGCAAACCATGTGGATAGCCGCGAGCAACGTGAAATGCGCGATGCTGTTTCACCCAATGGTGTGCGTTCGGTGCGCGTCAGCGCAGACAACCTCGACCGTTTGCTCAGCCTGAGCGGGGAGTCGCTGGTCGAGTCGCGTCGCCTGAAGTCATTTGCCGCCTCGATGCTGCGCCTCAAGCGCATGCAGCGCGATGCCGCACAGGCCCTTGATCTGTTGCAGCAAAAAATGACAGGCGGCGACGAAGCGACACACGTCGCGCTCGCAGAAGTGCGCACATTGATGCTGCAATCCCAGCATATGGTCGCCGATCAATTGGCCGAATTGGAAACGTTTGACCGTCATTCCGTCAATCTGTCGCAGCGTCTTTATGAAGAAGCATTGGCTTGCCGCATGCGCCCGTTTGCCGACGGCACCGGTGTCGGGTCGGGCAACTACGCGCGCATGGTGCGCGATGTCGGACATACGCTGGGTAAATCGGTACGGCTGGAAATCGTCGGCAACGCTACCCAGATCGATCGCGACATTCTGGAAAAACTCGATGCGCCCATCGGCCATCTGCTGCGCAATGCTGTCGACCATGGCATCGAATCGCCGTCTCAGCGCTTGCAGGCCGGTAAGCCGGAGCAGGGCAAGATTACGCTGGAAGCACGGCATAGCGCCGGCATGCTGCAGGTGAACGTTATCGACGACGGCGCCGGTATAGATTTTGATCGTCTCAAGCAAAGTATCGTCAATCGCAAGCTGTCCACCGAAGAGGTCGTGGCGCGTCTGAGCGAGTCGGAGCTGCTTGATTTTCTGCTGTTGCCGGGTTTCAGTCTGCGTGACACTGTCACCGAAATTTCCGGCCGTGGCGTCGGCCTCGATGTTGTGGCCGACATGCTCAAGCAAGTGCGCGGGACCGTGCGCATCACCAGTACGGCGGGACAGGGAACGCGTTTCCAGTTGCAGTTGCCGCTTACCTTGTCGGTGATCCGCAGCCTGCTGGTCAGCATCGACAACGAGCCCTATGCTTTCCCGCTGGCCTACGTCAATCGCACGCTGGAGTTGCAGCGCGATCAGCTGGATGTGCTCGAAGGTTATCAGCACTTTCATTTCGAAGGCCGTCAGATCGGCCTCGTCAGCGCGCATCAGATTTTGCAAAAAGGCGAGTTGCGCGCCAGAGGTGAGTCGGTCATGGTGGTGGTCATCGGCGACAATGAAAACACCTACGGCCTGGCAGTCGACCGTTTCCTGGGTGAACGTATGCTTGTCGTGCAGGCGCTCGATCCCCGTCTGGGCAAGATCCCCAACGTGCAAGCCGGCGCCTTGATGGAAGACGGCGCGCCGGTATTGATTCTGGACGTGGCCGATATGTTGCGCTCGGTCGAGAAGCTCAGCGTCTCCGGTCAGCTGGAAAACGTCCAGCATGCCGCCCGTGAAGACGCCGGCACGGCACGCAAGAAAGTGCTGGTGGTGGACGACTCTCTGACTGTGCGCGAACTGGAGCGCAAGCTGTTGTCCAATCGCGGCTATCAGGTCACTGTGGCGGTCGATGGCATGGATGGCTGGAATGCCGTTCGTACCGAACAATTCGACCTGGTCATTACCGACATCGACATGCCGCGCATGGATGGCATCGAGCTGGTCACGCTGATCCGACAAGCGCCGCATTTGCGTACTTTGCCGGTGATGATCGTGTCATACAAAGACCGGGAAGAAGATCGCCAGCGTGGGCTGGAAGCTGGGGCAGATCATTATTTCACCAAGAGTAGTTTCCACGACGAGACCTTGTTGCAGGCCGTGGTGGATTTGATCGGAGCGGCCTGACGTGAAGATTGCAATCGTCAACGACGTGCCCATGGTGGCCGAAATTTTACGGCGGGTACTGGCCGAATGGCCGGAGCATCAGCTGTTATGGGTGGCGCAGGATGGCGCCCAGGCGGTGGAGTTGTGCGCCTGGCAATTGCCGGACATCGTCCTGATGGACATCGTCATGCCGCATCTCGACGGTGTCGAAGCGACGCGCCGCATCATGCAGAAAACTCCGTGTCCCATTCTGATCGTGACGGCCGATATCGGCGCCTGCGCTGATAAGGTCTATCAGGCGCTCGGTTACGGCGCGCTCGATGCTGTTGATACGCCGGCTTTATCCGGTAGCGGCAGCGACTGGCGCCAGGGTTCGGCGGTGCTGATGGAAAAGATCGCGCGCATCGGCCGCATGGAACACAAGCCCGCCCCTGCAAAGGCCCCACCACAGCGAGAGCGGAGCACGTCCAGGCCGTCAACACTGGCGGGGGTATCCGCGCCGCCAGGCGCATCCGACAAGTTGGTAGTCATCGGTGCATCGGCGGGTGGTCCGGGCGCACTGGCATCGATATTGCGCGAACTGCCCAAGGATTTTCCGGCCGCCGTGGTGATCGTCCAGCATATCGATCCCGGTTTTGCGGGCGGTATGGCTGCGTGGTTGCAGCAGCAAACCGGATTGAAGGTGCGCGTGGCGCAAGAGGGCGACCGGCCGCAACGCGGCACCGTGATCATGGCCGGCACTAACCAGCACCTGCTATTCCGAAATCGCGACAGCCTCGGCTATATGCCGGAGTCACCGGAGGATGTCTACCATCCTTCGATTGATGTGTTTTTCCAGAGCGTGGTCCGGCAGTGGCGCGGTCAGGCTGTGGGGGTATTGCTGACCGGCATGGGGCGCGATGGCGCCGTCGGTCTCAAGGCTCTTCGCGATGCGGGCTGCCACACCATCGCGCAGGATCGACAAAGCAGTTCCGTCTACGGCATGCCGAAAGCTGCTGCTGCACTGGACGCCGCCACCGAAATTTTGCCTCTCGGCGCTATCGCCAGGGCATTGGTCAGTCAATTTACGTAATGCAAAGGAACGACAACATGGAGTCACCGACTCTTGGCAACAATCAAGATAGCGAGCTGGGCATACAGCTGTCGCCGGCTGATTACAAGATCATGGTGTTGCTGGTGGATGACCAGGCGATGGTCGGCGAAGCAATTCGCCGTGCTTTGCTGACTGAATCCGACATCGATTTTCACTATTGCCCGCGCGCGGAAGATGCCGTGCGTGTCGCCGAGAAAACCCAGCCCACCGTGATCCTCCAGGATCTGGTCATGCCGGGTGTCGATGGTCTGACGCTGGTCAGGCAATACCGCAGCAATCCGCTGACGATGGATATACCGATCATCGTGTTATCGAGCAAGGAAGATGCGCTGGTCAAACGTGACGCCTTTGCCACCGGCGTCAACGACTACATGGTCAAGCTGCCGGACACCATCGAGCTGATTGCGCGTATCCGCTACCATTCGCGTTCGTACAATAACCAACTGCAACGCGATGCCGCTTATCGCGCATTGCGCGAAAGCCAGCAGCAGTTGCAAAAGACCAATTTTGAATTGCAGCGTCTGACCAACACCGACGGGCTGACAAGTATCGCCAATCGCCGTTATTTCGATGACTATCTCAACGCCGAATGGAAGCGCGCCAAGCGTGTACAGCAAGAAATTTCGCTGCTGCTGATCGACGTCGACAACTTCAAGCTTTACAACGACAACTATGGTCACGTGGCCGGCGACCAGGTACTGAAGAGCGTCGCGCGGGCGATGGAGTCTAGCGCGGTGCGCTCGTCGGATCTGAGCGCGCGTTTCGGCGGTGAAGAGTTCGCGGTGATTTTGCCAAGTACCGATGAAGTCGGGGCAGTAGCCGCCGGCGACAAGCTGCGTGAAATGGTGCAAGCCTTGCATATTGGTCACGCCCATTCGGCGACCAGCGAATGGCTGACTATCAGTGTGGGAGTCGCGACGATGATTCCGAAAGATGAGCAGACTCAGAGCGATTTGATTCGTCTGGCTGACAAGCGTCTGTACAAGGCCAAGCAGCAGGGCAAGAATCGGGTGATAGCGAAGGACGACTGAGCCAACTCAGTCCAACTCACTGCAATTCGGCACACCAACTCATGCTGAACAGCTGCGTCGATCCCGGAAATGTCTATCTGGGATCGACGCATTTTTTTAGCCCGGATATTGTTCGCGCATCACGCGCTTGTTGAGTTTGCCGACGCTGGTGCGCGCCAGCTCGCTGACAAACTCGATGCGATCCGGCACGCCGTATTTTGAAATCACGCCATCTTCCGCAGCGGCCAATACCAGCTTGCGAATATCGTCAACGGTGACCTCAGCAGCCTGACCGGCTTTAAGCACCACCAGAGCTACCGGGCGCTCGCCCCATTTGGCGTCCTTGATGCCGATGACCGCCGTCTCCGCCACTGCGGGATGACGCGCGATGATCTCTTCGATTTCCAGTGACGATACCCATTCGCCGCCGGTCTTGATCACATCCTTGATGCGGTCAGTGACTTGCAGATAGCCGCGCGGGTCGATGTTGCCGATGTCCTGTGTATGCAGCCAGCCGCCTTCCCACAAGTCTTTCGATGCTTCCGGATTGTGCAGGTAGCCTTGCGTGAGCCAAGGGGCGCGCACCACGACTTCACCGGTGCTTTTGCCGTCGTGCGGACAGTCGTTCATATCACCGTCGACCGTACGCAAGGCCACCAGCGGCAGCGGGCGGCCGGTCTTCACGCGGGTGGCAACATCTTGCTCCCTACCCAGCTCTGCCGTCGGCACATGCGCCAGCGACAGGATGGGGCAGGTCTCCGACATGCCGTAACCGGTGAATACATCGATGCCGCGTTCGCGTGCCGTCTGCGCCAGAGCGCTGGTCATGGCGGAGCCGCCGATGATCATTTTCCATTTCGACAGGTCGACATCTTTTGCTGCGGGTGCGCTCAGCACCATGTGCAGGATGGTCGGCACACAATGCGAGAAGGTGACTTTTTCGGTCTCAATCAGCTTGAGGATGGTGTCGGGGACGTAGCGGCCGGGATAGACCTGCTTGAGTCCGGCCATGGTCGCTACATAAGGCAGGCCCCAGGCATGCACATGGAACATCGGCGTCAGCGGCATGTAGACGTCGTCGCGATGCAGGCGTCCCTGCTGCGGCGCCAGCGCAAGTCCTGCGGTCACGGCCAGCGTGTGCAGCACCAACTGGCGATGGCTGAAGTAGACGCCCTTGGGCAGGCCGGTGGTGCCGGTCGTGTAGAAGGTGGTGGCGCGTGCGTTCTCGTTGAAGTCGGGGAAGTCGCATTTGGGCGAGGCCTGCGCCAGCAACTCTTCGTACTCGCCGGCAAAACCGGGACCGCGTGGTGCCGGTGTGCCGTCGTCAGTGATCAGCACGCAGCGCGTGAGCGTGGTCAGCTCACCGCGGATCTGTTTGAGCACCGGCATGAAGTCGGAATTGACCAGCAGTACGTCGGCCTGGGCATGGTTCAGGGTGTAGGCAATCTGTTCCGGCGACAGGCGCACGTTGACGGTCTGCAGCACGTAGCCAAGCATCGGAATGGCGAAGAAGCATTCAAGATAGCGGTGGCTGTCCCAGTCCATGACGGCGACGGTATTGCCGGGTTGCAGACCCAGTTCGCGCAGCATATTGCCGAGACGCTGAATGCGTTCGTACAGATCGGTATAAGTATGGCGGCGCTGGTTGGCGAGGCCATAGACGATTTCCTGATCGGGCGCGGTCGCCAGCGATGAGTGGAGCAA
>Ga0209913_1001845_pt1 | contig 10413 bp, 7 predicted proteins | sample PersoiDNA2013203_FD_185805 | JGI IMG/M metagenome (GOLD analysis project Ga0209913, IMG submission 185805) | Permafrost soil microbial communities from the Arctic, to analyse light accelerated degradation of dissolved organic matter (DOM) -... | ecosystem: Environmental > Terrestrial > Soil >... | reverse complement strand
TAGATATGATCCTGCACGTCGCCAGCGGCGAACACGCCATCGATGCTGGTGGCGGTGGCATTGCCTTCCAGACCGGTACGGGTCTTGAGGTAGCCATTGTGCATGTCGAGCTGGCCTTCAAAGATGCCGGTGTTGGGCTTGTGGCCGATAGCGATGAACAGGCCATGCACCGAGATCGACGTAATGCTATTGTCCTTGGTTGACTTGATATTGATGCTGGTCACACCACTTTCATCGCCGACCACTTCATCAAGCGTGCTGTGCCATTGAATCACGATCTTGCCCTCGGTGACCTTGTGCAGCAGGCGGTCAATCAGGATAGGCTCGGCGCGGAATTTGTCGCGGCGATGAATGATGGTGACCTTGCTGGCAATGTTGGACAGATACAGCGCTTCTTCCACCGCAGTATTGCCGCCGCCGATGACGGCCACTTCCTTGCCGCGATAGAAAAAGCCGTCGCAGGTGGCGCAAGCCGAGACGCCCTTGCCCATGAAGGCTTCCTCCGAAGGCAGACCCAGATATTGCGCCGAAGCACCGGTGGCGATGATCAGGGCGTCGCAGGTATATTCGCCGGAGTCACCGATCAGGCGCAATGGCCTTTCCGACAATTTGGTGGTGTGGATATGGTCAAAAATAATTTCCGTCTGGAAACGTTCGGCATGCTGCAGCAAGCGTTGCATCAGTTCCGGGCCTTGCACGCCGAGCGGGTCGCCGGGCCAGTTTTCGACGTCGGTGGTGGTCATCAATTGACCGCCTTGTTCCACCCCGGTGATCAGCACGGGATTGAGATTGGCGCGCGCAGCGTAGACTGCCGCGCTGTAGCCGGCGGGGCCGGAACCGAGAATCAAAACCTTGGCGTGTTTGGACTTGGTCATAAAATGCTCTTAATCTATTCGGTGAAATCGCGCAGCTGGCAGGTGCAGTTGGGCGAAAAAGAAGGCGCAATGACAATATGCAGGCGTTTTGCCCGGTTTCAATCAGCTAAGCGGCGATTGACAGCGTATTGCCTGCTATAGTGCGCTGCAAAACGCTTAAGATTATAGACGAACCGTGGTCGCCTTCCGATGGAATTACGCTATCCAATCGATAGGCTGGCAGAGGGGATTCGCAGTGTCAGGCGCAGTGCCAGGTTTCCCGGCGGGCAATCACCGTTACAATGTCGTCTTAATATGTGAATAGCACGTTGTGTCGTTGACAGCGTGCCAGTAGTTTGTTCAATCTAGATTTATGACCAAAACCAGTCAAGCCTATACCCGCAGTACCAAACCCGAAGCGCCGCCGTTGCCCAGCAGACTTGTGCGTTTGCTGGCCGAAGCTCGCTGGCTGGCGATGACGACGCTGCTGGTGTATCTGGCCCTTATTTTGCTGACCTATTCGCGTACCGATCCTGGTTGGTCGGTGGCCAATACGGTGCCGCACCTGCACAACTGGGGGGGGCGTATTGGTGCCTGGATGGCCGATCTGATGCTGTATATCTTTGGTATATCGGCTTGGTGGTGGTGTGTATTGCTGGCGCATACGATCTGGCGCAGCTACCGGCGCATGGCGGCGCGCTTTTTGATGGCGGCAGCCAAGGACAGCGAACCTGAACATCACCAGGAAGGCATGATACGGGCCATCGGTTTCGTGTTCTTGCTGGCCGGCAGTCTGGGCATCGAATACATGCGCATGTATTCGATGAAAGTGCCGATGCCACGTGCGCCCGGCGGCGTGCTCGGTGAAATGATCGGCAGCGCGGCGCAGGCTTCGCTCGGCTTTACCGGTGCGACCTTGCTGCTGTTGTTGTTGTTTGGTCTGGGCTTTAGCCTGTTTTTTCATGTCTCGTGGCTGGCCACGGTAGAGCGCATCGGCGCGGCGATTGAGAACGGTATTCTTGCCGTGCGCAATGTGTTGTCGGCGCGTCAGGATCGCAAGGTAGGCCACGTCGCCGCCGTCAAGCGCGATGAAGTCGTGGTGCAGGAACGTGCCAAGATCGTCGACGCACCGCCGATTCGCATTGAGCCGCAGGTGGTGGCGGTGCCTAAATCGGAACGGATCGAAAAGGAACGTCAGACCAGCCTGTTCCAGGACATCGATTCTGGCTTGCCGCCGCTGTCCTTGCTGGACGAAGCGCCACCGGCACAACAAACCGTTTCGGTGGAAACGCTGGAATTCACCAGCCGTCTGATTGAAAAGAAATTGTCTGACTTCGGTGTCGAAGTCAAAGTGGTCGCCGCCCATCCGGGCCCGGTGATTACGCGTTATGAAATTGAACCTGCCACTGGCGTCAAGGGCAGCCAGATTGTCAGCCTGGCACGTGATCTGGCGCGTTCCTTGTCGCTGACTTCGATCCGTGTAGTGGAAGTCATCCAGGGCAAGAATTATATGGGCCTGGAATTACCCAATCCCAAGCGGCAAATTGTGCGCTTGACCGAGATTCTTGGCTCCAAGGTCTATAACGACAGTCATTCCAGCCTGACCGTGGCGCTCGGCAAGGACATCGCTGGCAATCCGGTCGTCGCCGATCTGGCCAAGATGCCGCATTTACTGGTGGCCGGTACTACCGGTTCGGGTAAGTCGGTTGGTATCAATGCCACCATTCTGTCCTTGCTGTACAAGTCGACCCCGAAGCAGGTACGTTTGATCCTGATCGATCCGAAGATGCTGGAATTGTCGATCTATGAAGGCATTCCGCATTTGCTGGCGCCGGTCGTGACCGACATGCGTCAAGCCGGACACGCGCTGAATTGGGCCGTGGCCGAGATGGAGCGCCGATACAAACGCATGTCCAAACTGGGCGTGCGGAATCTGGCCGGCTACAACCAAAAAATAGCCGATGCCGACAAGCGTGGCGAAAAAATTCCCAACCCATTCAGTCTTACCCCGGATGCGCCAGAACCGCTGGAGCAACTGGAAACCATCGTCGTGATCATCGACGAATTGGCTGACCTGATGATGGTGGTAGGAAAGAAGGTCGAAGAATTGATCGCCCGCATTGCGCAAAAGGCGCGTGCAGCTGGTATTCACTTGATCCTGGCGACGCAGCGGCCATCGGTGGATGTTATCACCGGTCTGATCAAGGCCAATGTGCCGACGCGCATTGCGTTCCAGGTCAGCAGCAAGATCGACTCGCGCACGATTCTTGATCAAATGGGCGCCGAAGCGCTGCTGGGCATGGGCGACATGCTGTACATGCCACCCGGCACTGGTTTGCCGATCCGGGTGCATGGTGCCTTCGTTTCTGATGAAGAAGTGCATCGCGTGGTCGATCACCTGAAACAGCAAGGGGAACCGAATTACATCGAGGGAATCCTAGAAGGAGGCGTGGCTGAGGACGCCGATGGTGTTCTCGGTGGCGGCGCTGCTGGCGGCAATGAGGCCGACGAGCTGTACGATCAAGCCGTGGCGGTGGTGTTGAAGAACCGTCGCGCTTCGATTTCGCTGGTGCAGCGGCATTTGCGCATCGGCTATAACCGTGCCGCACGCCTGTTGGAACAAATGGAGCAAAGCGGCCTGGTGTCGACGATGCAATCAAACGGCAATCGCGAAATCCTGGTGCCGGCAGGAAATACCTCGGAATAATTCATGCAAAGAACAAACCTAGTGTCATCGGTAACAACAATCCCAGCGCGTGCGGGCAAATGGCAGGCCATCGTGTTGGCTGCCGGCTTGAGCGCGGCGCTGTTTTCTACTCAGGCGGCAGCCAGTGCACTCGAGCAGTTCAAGCAATTCGTGACGTCGACGCAATCGGCCAAGGGCGAGTTTACGCAACGGCTGGTCAAGGTTGAAAGCGGTGCCGTCAAGGTGTCCAATACGTCCAGCGGCACCTTTGTATTTGCCCGCCCTGGCAAGTTCATCTGGACTTACCTGAAGCCTTATGAACAAGTATTGCAGGCCGATGGCGACAAGCTGTTCATCTACGACAAGGATCTCAATCAGGTCAGCACCAAGAAGCTCGGCAATGCGCTCGGCTCATCGCCGGCGGCGATCCTGTTTGGCAGCAATGATCTGGAGCAGAACTTCACCCTGAAGGAAGCCGGTAGCAAGGACGGTATGGAATGGCTCGATGCCACACCCAAGAGCAAGGATACGTCGTTCGAGCACATCGGCATTGGCTTGAAGGATGGTGTGCCGCAGGCGATGGAGTTGCGCGATTCGTTTGGGCAGACTTCGCTGCTGTCGTTCACCCATTTTGAGAAGAACCCAGCACTGAAGGCCACCAGCTTCACGTTCATCGTGCCCAAGGGCGCCGACGTATTCAACAACTAATGATGTTCAGGTCGACAGTTTGAGCAGGTCGACCTTGTCCTTGGCATCGCGCCATTGCGCGTGATCGGGTAGCGGTGCCTGCACTTGGGTAATCGGCTTCCAGCCAGGATGCTTCGCCAGTTTGGCATTGAGTTCGCTGAAATGGCGCTGGTTGTCCGGCAAGTCGATATCATGGTAAATCGCCCCGACCGGGCATTCAGGTACGCACATCGAGCAATCGATGCAGCCATCCGGATCAATCACCAGAAAATTCGGCCCCTCGACAAAGCAATCCATCGGGCAGACGCTGACGCAGTCGGTGTATTTGCAGGCGATGCAGGAATCGGTAACGACAAAGGCCATAAGAAGTAACGCCTCAGGCGCGTGAACAAGTGAATAAAGCCGCCAACTGCAGAACCGTCGGCCGCCCAGATTCTAGCATTTGCGGCGATCGGCTGCCGAAGCGGGGGCTATCGGTTAGACTAGTGCTCCATTTTAATTAACGATGTTGACACCTGCATGAATTCTGCGCCGTTAGCCGAACGTCTCCGACCGCACTCCTTTGACGATGTCATCGGCCAGCCGCATTTGCTCGGCGCCGGTAAACCGTTGCGCGTTGCGTTCGAGTCGGGCGAACCGCATTCGATGATCCTGTGGGGCCCGCCGGGCGTGGGCAAGACCACCTTGGCGCGCATCATGGCTGATTCATTTCAGGCTGAATTCATTGCCTTGTCGGCAGTGTTGTCGGGCGTCAAGGATATCCGTGAAGCGGTGGAACGTGCACAGTTCGTGCGCGCCAATTCCGGCCGTCGCACGATCCTGTTTGTCGATGAAGTGCATCGTTTCAACAAGAGCCAACAAGATGCGTTTCTGCCGCATGTCGAAAGCGGCTTGTTCACTTTCATCGGTGCCACCACCGAAAATCCCTCGTTCGAAGTCAACAGTGCCTTGTTGTCGCGCGCGGCTGTTTATGTGTTGAAGTCGCTGACCGACGATGATCTGGCTGCATTGATTGATCGCGCTTGTCTGGAACAACTCGATGGACTGACGTTTGCTGAGCAAGCCAAGCAAAGCCTGATTGCCAGTGCCGACGGCGATGGCCGCAAATTGCTCAATAATCTGGAAATCGTCGCCCGCGCGGCACACGCCAAAGGCATGAAAGAAGTCGATCCACCCTTGCTGGCCGAATGCCTGGGGGATGCGCTGCGCCGTTTCGACAAGGGCGGCGATGCGTTTTACGATCAGATTTCAGCATTGCATAAATCCGTGCGCGGCTCCAATCCGGATGGTGCCTTGTACTGGTTGGTGCGCATGCTAGATGGCGGTGCCGATCCACGCTATCTGTCGCGCCGGATTGTGCGCATGGCCTGGGAAGATATCGGCTTGGCCGATCCGCGCGCCATGCAGATTGCCAATGACGCCGCTGCAACATTTGAACGGCTAGGTTCGCCCGAGGGTGAGCTGGCGCTGGCGCAAGCGGTGATTTATCTGGCCGTCGCCGCCAAGAGCAATGCGGGCTATATGGCATACAACCAAGCACGCGCCTTTGTCACCAAGGACAAGTCGCGCGGCGTGCCGGAACATCTGCGCAATGCGCCGACCAAGCTGATGAAAGAACTCGGCTACGGCAAGCTGTATCGCTATGCCCATGATGAACCAGAGGCCTATGCCGCCGGGGAGACCTATTTGCCCGATGGTATGGCGGAGCCACACTGGTATGCGCCGACCCCGCGCGGTCTGGAAAGCAAGATTGCCGACAAGCTGGCGCACCTGCGCGCGCTGGATCACGCTGCGCGCAAGAACAACAAGTAACTCAGGTGACCGTTCAGTTGGCTGAAGCAGAATCCTGCGATTTGTGCCAGATGGCGAACGTCCCGCTCATGGCACCCATGGCATTGATCACGGCTTGATAGGTGGTGTCGTTGTCGTAATCCGGCAATTGCGTCTTGAAGTGTTCTATCAAGGCCTCCAGGCCCGGCGTGTCATTGGCAATGCGCATGCCGCCAGTCGTGGTGAGGAGTTGCCAGGTTGGCATGGGCAGCAGATTGTCATCAATGACAATGATGATGCGCTCGATATCGCGCCAGGCGACGCTGTCTTGTTCGATACCACCACGCAAGGTTTTAATTGTCGTGGCATCAAATTCGACTGTCAGCGGCCGGCTTTTTGCCGCGGCCTGCTGGGCTGGGCGCAGTGCCGCCGGCGCGGGCACATTGGCAATTTTCCAGCGGTTAGGCTCTGGTTGCGGAAACAGGCGCTGTTTGACACGTTGGCCAAAAGCGAACATGGCCCCAAAACTGAGCCCGGTCAGCGCGCCGTAGCCGATACTGGAGCCGTTGATCGCAAATTTGGTGCCGGCCCAGATGGCGCAGCTCAGCGCCAGCGCGAAGCCGACCAGATAAGGGACGAGCAGAGGTTTTGCAGGCGTTTCAGACATGGCAGCAGGGTGTGGTGAGATTGCCGGCAATGGTAACCCAGGTGCACTAAGCTGGCTATTTTTGCCGCAATCCAACGCTTGGGCGCGAGTACCGTCAATGTCCTTGGTACAATCTGGGTCTTTATTTGATATTGCACCTTTTCTTTTTGGCATTCCATGATCGACATCCAACTTCTTCGTAAAGACATCGACAATGTCGCGGCCCGCCTGGCGGCGCGCAAATTCCAGCTCGATGTAGCCGGGTTCAATGCGCTGGAAGCCGAGCGCAAGCAAATCCAGACCCGCACCGAAGAGCTGCAGGGCAAGCGCAACAGTTTGTCCAAGCAAATCGGCATGCTCAAGGGCAAGGGGGAAGACGCTTCGGCCGTGATGGCAGACGTGGCCGGCATCGGCGATGAACTCAAGGCTTCCGCTACGCGCCTGGAAGAGGTCCAAGGACAGTTGAATGACTTTCTGCTGACGCTGCCCAATCTGCCGCATGAATCGGTACCGCCCGGTAACGACGAATCCGGCAATGTCGAATTGCGTAAGGTGGGCACGCCGCGCAGTTTCGATTTCGAGATCAAGGATCACGTCGATGTCGGTGCTGCATTGGGATTGGATTTCGATGTTGCCACCAAGCTGACCGGTTCGCGCTTTGCCGTCATGAAAGGCGGCATTGCCCATCTGCATCGCGCACTGGCGCAGTTCATGCTCGACACGCATACTTTGGAGCACGGCTATACCGAGTACTACACGCCGTATATTGTGAACGCCGACTCGCTGCGCGGCACCGGGCAATTGCCGAAGTTTGAAGCCGATCTGTTTGCCGCCAAGAAGGGCGGTCAGGAAGGCGACAGCAGCGACAATGCCTCCCTGTACCTGATTCCGACCGCCGAAGTGCCATTGACCAACCTGGTGCGCGATGAGATCGTCGCCGGTGACAGCTTGCCGCTGAAGATGACGGCGCATTCACCTTGCTTCCGTTCCGAAGCCGGCAGTTACGGTCGTGACACGCGCGGCATGATTCGCCAGCATCAGTTCGACAAGGTGGAAATGGTGCAGATTGTGCATCCTGAAAAATCGTATGAAGCGCTCGACGACATGCTCGGTCACGCTGAAAACATTCTCAAGAAGCTGGGCCTGCCTTATCGCGTGATCACCTTGTGTACTGGTGACATGGGTTTTGGCGCGGCCAAGACTTACGATATCGAAGTCTGGCTGCCGGCACAAAACACCTACCGTGAAATTTCCTCGGTATCGAATTGCGAAGCCTTCCAGGCGCGGCGCATGCAAGCGCGTTTCCGCAATCCCCAAGGCAAGCCGGAACTGGTGCATACGCTCAATGGTTCAGGCCTGGCGGTGGGGCGCACCTTGGTGGCACTACTGGAAAACGGTCAGCAGGCCGATGGCAGTGTGGTGATTCCAGAGGTGCTGCGTCCTTATATGAGGGGTCTGGAAAAGCTGTCTCCGCAGTAAATTTGCCACTGGTAAACGACAATGGCTGACACGGTGTGTCAGCCATTTTTTTTGCTGGCGCTTGGGAACGGTTACATCGCCCAAGAAAAAGTGGCTGGAATACGACGCTCAATGAACAGGCTGTTGCCGGGCGTCTTCTTGGCTTGCTTCTTGGCCTTGGTGGCTGCCGAGGCGATCTGGTGTGGCGAGGAATATTGCGACGGTTCGATCTTGACCGCGCCCAGCGACAGGCTGACCAGCGGATGCAGCACCCGGTTACCCTGTCGGTCTTCGCTGTAATAACCGCCGCGTTCCTTATCCTCGTTATAGTAAAAGCTCTGCGAGGCGATACTAAAGGCATCCAGCATGGTCTTGCAACGGGTTTCCCAATCCTCGCTCTGGAACATGATCAGGAAATCATCGCCGCCGATATGGCCGATGAAGTCGAGTTGCGGGTCGCAGTGTTCGCTGAGGACCCGCCCGGTCAACTGGATCATGTCATCGCCTTTACGATAGCCATAGACATCGTTGAACGGCTTGAACTGATCGAGGTCGCAATAGCAGATGCAGAACTCGACACCACTTTGCAGCAGGAACTCGATGTGCTCGTTGATCGGCACATTGCCAGGCAACTGCGTTAGCGGATTGGCGTAGCGCGCTGCTTCGATCTGCATTTGCGTGATTTCGCGCAACAGGTCGTGACCAGTGCCCATGCCAACGTACTGGCCTTGATCCACAATGATGAAACCGTTCGACAAGTGGTGCGATTCGGCCTGCACTAGCACATGGCTGAGGTCTTGCAGGCTGGTGTCCTGCTCGGTCAGCAGCGGATTGGGGTCCATGAAGAAGGTGCAGGATTTCTTGCCGTACAGTTCGCGGCCATACAAACGGGCGAAGCGCTCAACCATGCTGTAGCGATTGATCAGGCCGATCGGCAAGCCGTTGCTGACGACGGGCAGCGCCTGCAGTTGTGGATCGTTGACGAACAGATCGTAGACTTCATCATTAGAGATGGCCGGCGTGACATAGCGACTTTCACGCAGGAGCTTGAAGACGGTGGTGCTCTTCTTGCCGGGACCGTATTTTTGCGCCGCTAGCGGCACCTTGTCGCGCCGCAGCGTTTTGCTAATATCGTCGGCTACCTCTGTTTTGGGGTCGGCTTGCGGACGGGCAATGTGATAACCCTGGCCGCAGGCGATGCCGAGGTCGCGGATGGTGAGCAGCTCGGCCTGGGTTTCGATGCCTTCGGCGATGACGATAGAGCCTGATTTTTCAGCGATTTCCTGTATCGAGCGCACGAACTGCAATTTCATCGGATCGTTGCTGATGCCCTGGATGAAGTGCATGTCGATCTTGACATATTCTGGCTGTAACTCCGACCACAGACGCAGGCTGGAAAAACCTTCGCCCAGATCGTCAATGGCAATCTGGAAACCCATTTCGCGGTAATGCATGGCGGCATTGCGCAGCAATTGATAATCGTAGGTTGGTTCGTTTTCGGTCAGTTCGATGATGATGCGTTGCGGATTGATGCCGAGCTTTTCCAGATGGCGTAGGGTTTCACCCTGAATTGCTTCGGGCTGCACCAATGCGCCCGGGCTGACGTTAAGAAATAAATTGCCAGGCAAGCCAGACTGGGCAAATTGCGCCATGACAATATGACGACAAAGATGCTCGACCTGCACTGACAGCTTGTGCGCGCGCGCCACCTTGAATAGATTCAAGGGCGAATGCAGTGGACTGTTGGAGGGCCCGCGAATCAGGCCTTCGTAGCCGATGATTTCGCCATTGCGCATACGGATGATCGGTTGAAACAGCGCGGTCAGACTGCGTTGTGCAATGATTTCATGCAAGTGCGACAGGATTTGCGACGCGCCGGCATCGGGGGCAAAGATTCCCGAAGGCAGTTCTCCCAGCAGCGATGGCAACGGCGGGAACTTGCCGTCAAAGATTTGTGGTGAAAATGGAGCCATGATGGGCTGACCGTATAAATGGAAAGCAGCGGCGGGCGCTGAGCAACAGAGAATGCTAGAGCAGATTTATGACAAGATGATGATGCGCCCTGGCGCATTGAAGAAATGCCCTTCAGAAGGCGGGTACTGGTAGCTGTATAAGAAAATAGTAGGAATTAAGTAAATGGGCCTTTTCATCTGCATATTGGTTCTGCTATAATCTTTTGCTTTGCTGCCTCAGGGCAGTAAAATCGACTAGGTTAACCGGAGAGGTGGCAGAGTGGTCGAATGTACCTGACTCGAAATCAGGCGTACGGTTTCCCGTACCGTGGGTTCGAATCCCACCCTCTCCGCCAAGAT
>Ga0209913_1001844_pt1 | contig 10414 bp, 4 predicted proteins | sample PersoiDNA2013203_FD_185805 | JGI IMG/M metagenome (GOLD analysis project Ga0209913, IMG submission 185805) | Permafrost soil microbial communities from the Arctic, to analyse light accelerated degradation of dissolved organic matter (DOM) -... | ecosystem: Environmental > Terrestrial > Soil >... | reverse complement strand
GCCCTTGGGCACCGGCTGGTTGGGGCCGGTGGGGTTGATCTCGAAGGAGGCCTTGCAGTCCAGCCAGTTGTACGCTCCGCAGAGGCCGACGCGTTCCGGGTTGACTACGCAGACGTGGTTGGGGGCGAAGCTCTGGCAGAGCAGGCACGAGTAGAAGGTGTCGACCGACTCGTCGGTGAGGTTGGCGGTGCGCTCGTTGCGCTCGGCGTACGCCACCCGCGCCTCTTCGATGAGCTCGTCGACCTCCGCCTCTTCGGTGGTCAAGTAGACCTGGACCTTGTCGACGATGTTGCCAAACACCTCGTGGATGCGGGCGTGGATCACCTTGCCGAAGTGCTCCAGGCGGAAGCCCTTGGCGAAGGTGTTCTTGCTCACGCGCGTCCAGGCGATGTCGCGCTGGCCGTTGTGCTGGATGCCCTCGACGCCGTTGATGAAGTAGTGGAACTGGCGCTCGAGGATGGGCTCGAAGTCGGTCTGCATCTTGCGCCCGGAGACGTCGACGATCATGCCGAGCGGCAGGGCGTCGCCCTCGCTCATGCCGTCCAGGTCGGCGCCGTGGACGGTGATCTTGCCGTCCTCGACCTCGTCGGCTGGCTTCATGCGCAGGAACTCGAAGGCCTGCGAGCGTTTGCCGCCGAACTCGGCGTACATGATGTCCTTGCGGATGCGCTCGCCCTCGAAGGCCGATCCGTACGACACAGGGATCGGCACCTTGGCGATCCTGACCTTGACCCCGCGCACCTCGATGCAGCGCTGGATGAGCTTCTCGGCGCGTTCCAGGTCGTCGGCGCCGGGGATCTCGTCGAACGGCATGCTCACGACGTGCTCGTAGGTGGTCACGCCGGTCGGCAGGATCTGCGGGATGCGCGTGTCGGCGATCACCGGGAAGCCGTAGCTGATGGCCCCCGCGGCGGTGGCGTACTTGAGGTCGTCGACCTCGCCCAGCGCCAGCACGAAGGCGAACACGCGGTACTTGTTGTAGAGCATGATGTCGCGCGCCTGCCCGTGGTCCATGCCGCCGAAGGTGAGCGCAGAGCGGGCGGCGAAGCCGAGCGCGTAGACCGCGGAGATCGTGTCCAGGCCGAACGGCACCGTGAAGGTGTCGTAGCCGAGCTGGATGCCTTCCTCCTGCAGCTGGTGGATGATGCTGCGCCCGTCGACGTTGCCGCTGAGGAAGACGAGGATGCCGCGGCTCTGCAGCTCGCGCACGATCTTGACGGCCACCTCGTTGCTCTTGGCGCAGCCGACGATGGCGCAGAACCCGGGCATGCGGCCGTCCACGAGCTGGATGCCCCAGGCGCGCAGCTGGATGTCGTCGATCGGCCCGTTGAGTTTCATCTTCGCGCCGTGCACCATGAGGTCGCCGCCGGTGAAGCGCTCGCCGTCCTCGCGCGCGTGGCTCAGGTTGATGATCTGCGGCTCCTTGCCGCGCGCGAAGCGCACGCCCTCGATGGCCTCCTCGGCGAAGAGCGTGGCGACGCCGCTGTCGAGCGTCTCGCCGAGGTAGGGCAGCCACATCGACTCGGCGGGCACCGGGTGGAGCAGGGCCTTGGCGCGCGCGATGACCTCGGGCAGGTCGCCGAGCTTCTCGATCTTGCGCCCCGTGAAGGCGTAGACGACCGGCAGGAAGTAGGCGGTGTTGGTGAACGCGACCGGGGTGTTGGGGCCGAGCTCGGCGATGGCGTCGTCGACCATCGCCTCGGCCTCGGCCACGATGGCGTTGGCGCCGCGAATGGCGCGGGTGGCGATGTAGCGCGACATCAGGCGTCTCCCTCGTCGTGCGTGTGTCCGTGCCCGTGGTCGTGCGAGTGCCCCTCAGCGAGCGGGTAGACGGGCGATCCCACCGTCTCGACCTCGTCGTGCGCCGCGAGGTACTCGCGGATGGCGGCGAAGTACGGGCTGTCGCCGCTGTCGCCGAACTGCGTCGGATCGTAGGCCGGGAGCTTCAGCGCCGCGCGCTTGGCGTCGATGAGCTCGAGCGCGCGCGCGAACATCTCGTCCCAGTCGGGGATGAACTCGAGATCGCCGCCGACGAGCTGCTCCCAGCCCTCGGTCATCAGGCGGGTGGCCTCGGTGGAGGCCTTCACCGGGCTGCTCACGCCGAAGATCACGTGGGCCCCGGAGGCGGCGAAGTAGGTGCCGATGGCGATCGCTTTCTCGCACATCCACTCGGGGCAGAGGCCCACGGCGGGCAGGTCGTCGATGTCCTCGCCGAGGCCGCCCTCGGTGGCCACCTGCGTGAGCACCGTGAGGATGCGCGAGTTGTCCACGCACGAGCCGAGGTGGAGCACCGGCGGGATGCCGATGGCCTCCATGACCTCGCGCAGGCCGGGGCCCGCTGAGTCCAGGATCTCGGGGCTCAGGTACCCGGCCTTGGCGCCGGCCGTCGCCGCACAACCGGTGACCACGACCATGACGTCCTGCGCGATGAAGCGCTTGATCATCTCGACGATGCCCTCGTCCTGCGTGACGCGCACGTTGTTGCAGCCGACGACGCCGGCCAGGCCGCGCACGCGGCCGGCGATCACGGCGTCGTTGAGCGGGCGGAACGAGCCGCGGTGGAAGCCGCCCTGCATGTAGTTGAGGTACTCGTGGCTAAAGCCGGCGACCAGCGGCTCGTGGTAGTCGGGGATGTGGATCGGGCCGCGGTTGGGGTAGTTGGCGATCGCCATGCGCACGATCTCGCGGGCGGTCTCGGGGGCGCGGTGCTCGTCGAACTCCACGTGCACCGCGCCCGGGATCTTGGCCTTCGGCGAGGTCGTGATGAGCTGCGTGTGGAAGCGCTGCGCGAGCGGGCCGAGGGCCTGCATGATGCACTGCACGTCGACGACCATCGCCTCGACGGCGCCGGTGAGCACGGCCAGCTCCTGGTGCAGGAAGTTGCCCGCCGCCGGGATGCCGTAGCGCATGAGGATCTCGTTGGCGGTGCAGCAGATGCCGGCGAGGTTGATGCCTTTCGCGCCGGCGGCTTGCGCCTCCGCGATAAGCTCCGGGTCGCGTGACGCCTCCACGAGCATCGCCGACAGCGTCGGCTCGTGCCCGTGCACGATGACGTTGACCTGATCGTCCTTGAGCACCCCGAGGTTGACCTCCGACGAGAGCGGCGACGGCGTGCCGAAGAGGATGTCGCTGATGTCGGTGCTCAGCATGGCGCCGCCCCAGCCGTCGGCCAGCGAGCAGCGCAAGGCGCTCTTGAGGATGTTCTCGGCGTCGAGGTCCACGCCCTCGTGGGTGCGGTGCATGACCTCGGTGACCTCGCGGTCGATGGCGCGCGGCGTGAGCCCGAGCTCGCGCCAGCGCGCCTGGCGCTTGGGCGTGGCGCGCCGCGTGTAGATGATCTCACCGTGGGGCTGGCCGAACTGCTCCAGCGCCTTGTCGGCCACTTCGAGCGCGATCTCATTGACCTCGCGGCCGGCGGTGGCGATGCCCATGTAGCCGGCGACGGCCATGAGCTTCTGTTCGTCTTTGACCTTGTAGCCGGCGGCCTCGCCCTTGGCCACGGCGCGCAGCGTCATGGCCATGTCGCGGCCGTGGTCGGAGTGAGCGGCCACGCCGCCCGCCACCTGCCTCGCGAAGTGGCGGGCGGCGATGGTCGACATGTCGGCGCCGCAGATGCCGGTCTTCTCCTCGGCGTTCTTGCCGACCAGGCGGCAGGGCCCCATGGAGCAGATGCGGCAGCAGGCGCCGGTCTCGCCGATGGGGCAGGGCTTCATGGCGTCGGCGCGGCTGAAGGCCGTCTCGATGCCGCACTCGTCGGCGTACGCCAGCATCTCGAGCGCCGCCGGGTCGATGCTTTTGGCGGCGGCCGGTGCGGCGCCGTCCTTCTTCACGTCATCCATTGGTCATCTCCTTGGGCCGGCGCGGGCGCGAGAAGGGCAAGCGCGGGGTGTGCGCGCCGCCCGTCGCGAAGCGCGACGGCGTGGGTGCTGACTGAGGGCACGGGCGGGAGCGGCTGCAAGGTCTCAGTACTTGCGGTAGTCTCCCGACATGGCCAGGTCGACGGCGTTGGTGGTGGTGACGCGCACCCCCGCCGTCGCCCAGGCGGGTTTGTCGGTCGGAGGACCTGCTGCTTGCTCGGGTTCGCCGCAGGCGTACCCGCCCTCGGTGAGCAGGTTCGTGATGCGCTGCGGGTCGGTGCGCGAGGCGTCGTACTCGATGCGGACGGCGCGCTCGAGCGCGCTCGCCGCGGTGAAAGTGACGCCGTCGGCCTCCCTGAGGAGGTCGCGCACGGCGAGCACGTGGTGGTCGGCCCACATGCCCGGCACCGCGAGGGTCAGCTCTTCCATCGACCGCTCCTTGTCAAGTGAATAATGCATGTCGTGTGCAGCGGGGGCGCGGAGGATGGCCCCGTTCCGCGCCCTTGAAGACTCCAACACACTGTACAGGACGGACAATCCCACCGCAAATCCCACCGCAATCATTGTGCAGGATATCACAAAGACGGCCGATTCTGAGGCACGGCGGCCGTCAGAAGTCGCGCGCGCGAACCTTGACGAATCGAGTCGGCAGAGGTAGCCGCCCGGAGAGGATGGTCTTCGCGCCGGCGCTGCCGGTGAGGGCGAGGTGGGCGCGGAGCAGTCCCAGGAGCTCTTCGTCCTCGCCCAGGGAGACCGGCTCGGCAACCACCGTGTCCACGTTGAGCGCGGCGGCGACGTCGCCCGTGTCGAGCACGTACGCCGTGCCGCCGGTCATGCCGGCGCAGGCGTTGCGACCGACCTCACCGAGCACCACGACGGCTCCGCCCGTCATGTACTCGCAGCAGTGGTCGCCGGCGCCGGCGACGACGGCTCGGGCGCCGGAGTTGCGCACGGCGAAGCGTTCGCCGACGCGGCCGTCGGCGAAGAAGCTCCCGCCGGTGGCGCCGTACAGGCACGTGTTGCCGGCGATCACGTCGCCTGCGGCGCCGAGCCCGGTCGCCAGCGGCCTGAGGATGATCGTGCCGCCGGCCATGCCCTTGCCCACGTAGTCGTTGGCCTCCCCGCGCAGATCGAGCGTCACCCCGGCGGGGATGAAGGCGCCGAGACTCTGGCCCGCGGCGCCGCTGAGCTCCAGCCTGATGCTCCCCCGAAACGGTTCGCGCTCGTGGGCCCTGGCGATGGCGCCGGCGAGGCGGGCGCCGAGGGCGCGGTCGCGGTTCGCGACCGCGGCGCGGCGCGTGACCTCGCCGTGCTCTGCGATGGCGGCGGCCACCTCGGGGTCGGCGAGCAGCCGCTCGTCGAGACCCGGCTCCGCCGCGGCGTGGGTCGCGTGGCGCAGCCAGGCGCGGTCGTCGGGTCCGGTGGCGGGCGTCCGCATCCAGGTCACGTCGATGCCGGCGGTCTTGGGCAGCTCGACCTCCGCGCTCTGCAGAAGATCGGCGCGGCCGACGATGTCCGCCAGAGTGCGGAAGCCCAGCTGAGCGAGGTGCGCGCGGACCTCCTCAGCGACGAACGTGAAGTAGTTGACAACGTGCTGGGGCTCGCCGCCGAAGCGCGCCCGCAGCTCCTCTCGCTGCGTGGCGATGCCGACCGGGCACCGGTCGGTGTGGCACACCCTCGCCATGACGCAGCCCTCGGCCATCAGCGCGGCGGTGCCAAAGGCGTATTCCTCGGCGCCCAGCAACGCCGCCAGCACGACGTCCCGACCGGTGCGCAGGTCGCCGTCCACGCGCAGGCGCACACGTTCGCGAAGGTCGCTGGCGGTAAGTGCCCGGTGCGCGTCCGCGAGGCCGAGCTCCCAGGGGATCCCGGCGTGCTTGATCGAGTTCAGCGAGGCGGCGGCCGTGCCGCCGCCGTGCCCCGAGATGGTGATCACGTCGGCGTCCGCCTTGGCGACGCCGGCGGCGATGGTCCCGACGCCCCATCCCGACACGAGCTTCACGGCGATGCTCGCGGTCGGGTTGACCTGTCTCAGGTCGAAGACCAGCTGCGCGAGGTCCTCGATCGAGTAGATGTCGTGGTGCGGCGGCGGCGAGATCAGGGTGCGCCCGGGCTGGGCGTGGCGGAGCTCGGCGATGGCGCCCGTCACCTTCTCGCCGGGAGGCTCGCCGCCCTCGCCGGGCTTGGCGCCCTGGGCGATCTTGATCTCCAGCTGATCGGCGGCGGCGAGGTACGCGGGCGTGACCCCGAAGCGGCCGGAGGCGACCTGCTTGATGCGCGAGGCGGCGACGTCTCCAGGCCGCAGGCCGCGAAGGCCGGGGTAGCGGTCGGACACCCCGCCCGCGCCGACGTGGTCCAGCGGGACGGCGCGGGCGGGGTCTTCGCCGCCCTCCCCCGAGTTGGACTTGCCTCCGATGCGGTTCATGGCGATGGCCAGCACCGCGTGGGCCTCCGGCGACAGGGCGCCCAGCGACATGCCGCCGGTGCAGAAACGCCGCAGGATGGCGTCCGCCGGCTCCACGTCTTCGACGGGCGCCGGCAGGCGGTCGCCCTGGGGTCGCACGAGGTCGCGCAGCACGGTGCACGGTCGGCTGGAGAGCAGCTCGCAGAACCGCGCGTAGAGATCGGCGCGCCCTTCCACGCAGGCGCGCCTCAGCGTCTTCGCCACTTCCGGGTTGTTGAGGTGATACTCACCGCCGCGCCGAAAGCGCAGGAAGCCGAAGTTGTGCAACTTCTCGATGGTGAGCTCCGGGAACGCCTGCTGATGCACCCACACCGTCTCCTGCGCCAGCTCCTCCACGCTCAGACCGCCGATCCGCGAGGGAGTGTCGAGGAATCCCAGCTCCAGCAGGTCCGGACCGACACCGATGGCCTCGAAGAGCTGCGCGCCGAGGTAGCTGGACAGGCGCGAGATGCCCATCTTGGAGAGGATCTTGAAGAGCCCGCGCTCGGCGGAGACGCGATAGTTGCGCTCCGCGTCCGCGGCGCTCAGAGGCGCCGCGTCGGGCGCGCCGCGCAGCCGCCCCTCGGCGCTCAGGTGACGCACGGTCTCGAAGGCCAGGTGCGGCGACACGGCGGACGCCCCGTACCCGATGAGGCAGGCGAAGTGGTGCACGCTCCAGCACTGCGCCGCGTCGACGACGAGCGACGCGCGGCACCTGAGGCCCTCGTGGAGCAAACGCCGATGGACCTCGCCGACGGCCAGAAGCGGCGGCACGTGGCTGGTCTCCGGGGCCAAAGGGCCCGGCCGGTCGCTGAGCACGAGGATCTCCACGCCGTTGAGCACTGCGGCCACGGCGTTCGCGGTCAGCCGATCGACGGCCTCGCGCAGGCCCCAGGGCCCACCGGTCACGTCGTAGGCGGTCGAGACCTGCGCCACGCGGAGGCCGGAATCGCAGAGGGAGCGCAGCCCGGCCTCGTCGAGGATGGGCGAAGGCAACTCCAGCTGACGCGCGTGCCCGGGCCCCGAGGTCAAGAGGTTGCCGCGCGCGCCGAGGCGCATGGCCAGTGACATCACGAGCTGTTCGCGGAGGGGGTCGATGGGCGGATTCGTGACCTGCGCGAAGCGCTCGGCGAAGTAGTCGTAGAGCGTGTGGGGCTTGCTCGAGAGGATCGGCAGCGGTGTGTCGTTGCCCATGGAGAAGCGCGGTTCGCGGGCGCGTTGCGCCATGGGCAGGAGGATCATGTCGACGTCTTCGGCCGTGAAGCCGGCGGCGGCTTGGCGGCGCAGCAGCGCCGTCGCGCCGCCGGCCGGCCGGGCCGCCAGCGTCTCGGCGCACGTCCGCTCCGCCTCGCCGGCGTGCGCCGGCGCCGCGTCGGCCGCCAGCGCCGCGTCGCGGCGGTGCCGGCTCAGCCAGGCGCCGTAGGGCCGTTGCGCGGCGACCTCGGGCTTGATGCGCGCGTTGCGCAGCAGCTCCCCCGCCTCGAGGTCGACGGCCAGCATCTCGCCCGGCCCCAGGCGGCCTCTCTCGAGCACGTCCTCGGCGGGCAGCCCGGCGGCTCCGGCCTCGGAGGCGAGGACCACGAGCCCCGACCGGGTGCGCGCGAACCGCGCCGGGCGCAGGCCGTTGCGGTCGACCGCGGCCCCGACCACGCAGCCGTCGCTGAAGGCCACGAGAGCGGGGCCGTCCCAGGCTTCGAGCACGCCGCTGTAGTAGTCGTAAAAGTCGACGATCGCGGCGTGCTCGCCGCGGTCGGCGCGGTTCTCGTAGGCCTCCGGCATGCACATCATGACGGCCTCGAGCGGGCTCCGCCCCGAGCGCACGAGAAGCTCCAGGAGCTTGTCGAGGGCGCCCGAGTCGCTGCTGTCCGCGTGCACGGGGGGGAGCAGGTCGCGGATACGCTCTCCCCACAGGGGGTGGGCCAGGTCCGGCTCGCGGGCGGCCATCCACTCGAGGTTGCCTTGAAGGGTGTTGATCTCGCCGTTGTGGGCCAGCATGCGCATGGGCTGCGCCAGGCTCCACTTGGGGGCGGTGTTCGTGCTGAACCGCCGGTGGAAGATCGCGAACGCGGCGGCGTACGCGGGGTCGCGCAGATCGGCGTAGAACCCGGGCAGCACGGCCGACGTGACCATGCCTTTGTAGACGATGGTGCGCGACGAGAGCGAGCACACGTAGAGATCGTCCAGGCGCCTGATGGTCTGCTGGGCGGCGAGCGGCTTGCCGATCTTGCGGCGCGCCAGAAGCAGCGACCGCTCGAGGTCGTCACCGCGCAGCGGCGAGCTTGCGACGACCTGCTCGACGCGAGGTGCGGCCGCCTGCTGGCCCTGCCCGAGTGCGCTCTCGTCCACGGGCACCGCGCACCATCCGGCGACCGTCATCCGCTCGTCGCGCAGCGCCTTTTCCACGAGATCGCGGCAGAGTCGCCGCCGCCCCGTGTCGGCGGGCAGAAAGACCATGCCGACCGCCATACCGACCGTGGCCGGGTCCGGCGCGACGCTCGCCCCCGCCGGGCCGTGCTCGTCCAGCCACGGCCGGAGCACGTCCCAGGGGATGGCGGTCAGCAGACCGGCGCCGTCGCTGGCCTGACCGCCCGCCCCGAGGCCGCCGCGGTGCTCGAGTCGCGCCAAGGAGGTCAAAGCCAGCTCCACGACGTCGCGTCGCGGCGCCCCGTCGATCGCCGCCACGAAGCCGACGCCGCAGGCGGCATGCTCCCCGTTCAAGGGCGTTCCACGTGGTAGACTAGAATCCAAGGTCACATTCTATGGACATGATGTACAGGTTTGCGTTCACAGTTGGGACAGAGTAGCCTAACCTGCGCGCGCAGTACAGACGATCAGCACATGGGCCGGCGGCTCGCTCCGCCGTCGCCGGCAGGCCAGAGAGGAGGCCCTCACGCTAGACTGACTCGTTTTCCCAGCCATCCATCACATCCACCTCTGAGGAGAGGGATCGGCATGATCAGCACAGGCGACACCGCCTTCGTCCTCAAGCAGCAGACATCGCGTACAGATTCGGCGTTCGGGCCTCCGGCGCCGTCACCCGGGCCTCCCGTCCCCGGCCATCGCCACCCCCGCGTCGCCGCCCACCCCACCCTCGCGCTCGCCACGGCGTGCGCCCCCGGCCTGAAAGGATGACGATGAGCACAGAGCACCAGGCCACGATGACCAAGGTCGTCAAGGACCAGAACGTGAAGCACATCCAGCTGTGGTTCACGGACATCCTCGGCAACCTCAAGATGGTCGAGATCCCCGACCGCCAGCTGCACAGCGTGCTCGAGAGCGGCGCCGCCTTCGACGGCTCCTCGATCAGCGGGTACGCCGAGATCGAGGAGTCGGACATCGTGGCCATGCCCGACTGGAGCACGTTCACGGTGCTGCCCTGGGCGCAGGGCAGCGAGCGCACCGCGTTCGTGTTCTGCGACGTCCTCGACCGCAACTACAAGCCCTTCGAGGGCGACCCGCGCTGGGTGCTGCGCCGCCAACTCGAGCGCGCCCAGAAGCTGGGCCTCGATTTCTACGTGGGTCCGGAGCTCGAGTACTTCTACTTCAAGAGCCCCGCGGAGCCCGAGCTCATCGACGACGGCGGCTACTTCGACGTGCTGCCCGCCGACCTCGGCAACGACCTGCGCAAGCAGACCATGCGCACCCTCGATAAGCTCGGCATCCCCATGGAGGCCTCGCATCACGAGGTGGCGCCCTCGCAGCACGAGATCGACCCGCACTACGACGAGGCCCTCATCATGGCCGACCGCGTGATGATCACGCGCCTCATCGTCAAGGAGGTCGCGGCCCACAACGGCGTGCACGCGACCTTCATGCCCAAGCCGCTCCACGGCGAGAACGGCAGCGGCATGCACGTGCACCAGTCGCTGTTCCGCGGCGACGACAACGCCTTCTTCAGCGCCGACGACCCCGACCACCTCAGCGACATGGCCAAGGGCTTCATCGCCGGGCAGCTCAAGCACATGCGTGAGTTCACGTCCGTGGTCAACCAGTACGTGAACAGCTACAAGCGTCTGGTGCCCGGCTACGAGGCGCCGGTGTACATCAGCTGGGCGCACCGCAACCGCACGGCGCTCATCCGCGTGCCGCTCTACGTGCAGGGCAAGGAGAGCAC
>Ga0209913_1001842_pt1 | contig 10423 bp, 6 predicted proteins | sample PersoiDNA2013203_FD_185805 | JGI IMG/M metagenome (GOLD analysis project Ga0209913, IMG submission 185805) | Permafrost soil microbial communities from the Arctic, to analyse light accelerated degradation of dissolved organic matter (DOM) -... | ecosystem: Environmental > Terrestrial > Soil >... | reverse complement strand
AGGCACGCCTGCTGTGCACCCGGCCACCCCGGGTGAGCGCGTCCTCTCCGTAGCACAATGGATAGTGCACATGCCTCCTAAGCGTGGGATACTGGTTCGATTCCAGTCGGAGGGACCACGGTTTTCATGTGGATTTTTTTCTTCCCACCCCGCATAATCGCCCCCACCCCCGTGTTAAATTACGCCCCATCCGCAGGCAGGCCGCCTGCCGTTTCAGGGGACCCGCTTGACCGTAGTCATTAATAACTATTCGATGAAGTCACGATGCCGAAGCGCATGCTGAAGCAGGTGCTCAGCTTCAAGTCGCGCATTGCGCTGGTGATGGCGCTGCTGGTGTTTTTCACCGTCGGCGTGGTCACTGCCACCTCGCTGCTGCTGGCCAAGCGGGAGATGCGCGGCGTGCTGGGCGCGGAACAGTATGCGACCCTGAGCGGTGCGGCCGCCTACGTCGATAACGATTTCGATGGCAAGAAGGCCTTGCTGCGCGTGGTGGCCGAAGCGGTGCCCCAGGACATACTCGATCACCCTGAACGGGTGCAGCAACTGCTCGAACACAACACCACCCTGCGCGAGGAATTTTTCAATGTGATCGCCATCGACGCGGAGGGCGACATCATCGCCAGCCTGGCCGCGCGGCTTGAGGGCGACCCCGTCAACGTCAGGCAGCGCGACTATTTCCGCGACACGGTCAACTACCGGGAGGGCGTGGTGTCGGCGCCGTTCAAGAGCCGCCTGTCCGGCAAACCGGTGGTGCTGGTGACCCAGCCCGTGACGGACAGCGCGGGGCGCCTGAAATACATCCTGGGCGGTTCGCTCGATCTCTCGAGCCCCCGCATCTTCGGCCAGCTGCAGGCCCTGCACCCCGGCACGACGGGCTACCTCACCCTGCTGACGGGCGACGGCACCATCGTCCTGCACCCCGACCGCTCGCGCGTGCTCAACCGGGTCGACCAGGAGCCGGGCGGCGCCACCGAGAGCACGGCCGATGCGCTGGCCGGTTTCGAGGGCTGGACCGAGGGCGTCAACAAGGCCGGCGTGCCCGCGTTGCTGACCTACCGGCGCCTGCGCACCAATGACTGGATCATCACCTCGGTGTACCCCTCCAGCGAAGCCTTCGCCCCGTTTGCGCGGGCGCGCGACCAGGCCCTGGCCAGCGCGATCGCCATCGCCGGCTTTGCGGGCGTGACGGGCTGGCTGGGGATTGCCTTCCTGCTGCGTCCCCTCTCCGCCCTGCAGCGCCACGTGGGCCGGGTGTCGGAAGACGGCGGCGACCTGGAAGTGTTCAACGTCCAGCGCGAAGACGAATTCGGCCGCCTCAGCCGCGCCTTCTATGCCCTGTCGAAAAAGCGCGAAGCGGCCGAGGCGGCGCTGGCCGGCCAGGCCATGACCGATCCCTTGACGGGCCTGCACAACCGCCGCATGTTCGACAGCGCCATCGCCCAGGCCTTCGCCCGCGCCGAGCGCAACGGCGGCGGCCTGGCCCTGGCCTATCTCGATATCGACCGTTTTAAAGCCATCAACGATACCTACGGCCATGGCGCCGGCGACCAGGTGCTGGTTGAATTCGCCCAGCGCCTGCGCGGCGCCGTGCGCATCACGGACACGGTGGTGCGCATCGCCGGCGACGAATTCGTGGTGGTGTTCGAAGCCATCACCGAACCCCTCGAGCCGGACGTACTGGGCCAGAAAATCGTCGACGCCATGCGCGCCCCCATGCGGGTCGACGGCGCCGCCGTCCAGGTGGGCGTCAGCGTCGGCATCTGCGCCGGCGCCACCGCCGGCAGCAGCGTGGCCGACTTCATCAAGCTGGCCGACGCCGCCCTGTACCGCTCCAAGCAGGGCGGACGGGGGCGCTATTCGGTGCATTGGGTGGGCGCGGATCAGGCGGCGTAACGGCCGATATTGCGATTGCTTTCCCCCCACGCATAGCCTTTTCACGCTTTGTTCTGGATCAAACTTCCACGCCGCGCGGGAGGCACACTGCTGTCTGCTTTTCCTTGAGAAATGAGCGAGCCCCCTTCCCGCGCCAGCCCGCATTCTGGCCCGGTCCTGCATACAGAAACGAGCAACCCGATTATGAAATCTATCGCCTCCTGTAAATGCGCTGTGGCCTTGCTCGCACTGTGCAGCATGACCGTGGCCTGCGCCAATCCGGCGGGGCCGCGCGCCGTTCGCGACCCCGTCTTTGGACTCAACTTTCGACTGGCACACGCGCGTCTGGCGCCCCTGCCGGCCGAGGTCATGCAAGCGTGCCCCGCGCTCGTGAACGATCACGTTGACCGCCACAGCTGGATTTTCGCCCAGGCGGACGGCCCGGACGGCCGGTATTATGTCGTCGGCGGCTATTTTGAACGCCGCCGGCCCGTACCAAAAGGATTGCTGCGCTTCGAGCGGGATGACCGTGGAGTGATGTTCAAACTGGCTGGCGACCAGTGCGCATTGATCGGACCGGCCGCGGAAAGTTTTATGGCCTTGGACGACGATGGTCCGGCCGCTCCCATCCTCGCATCGCTCGCGGCGGACTTACGCAGACGCCTTGGTCAAGGCGTCCATGACGACCGGCAAGTGATTAGGGCAGTGCACCGCGGCAGCGGGAATCTGCTCAAAAAATCGGCCGCACTGCAAGCTGCATTCGGCGGGCCGTGAGGGCCCGCTCGCCTCAATGCCGCCGCTGCTCGCGCGGTGCCGTGATGACGCGCTCGGCCAGCTCGGGGTCGATGCCGCGCAGTAGCAGGAATTTGCGGGCGACGTCGTCGCCGAAGGCCAGCTTCATGGCGATGGCTTCGTCGACCTTCTTGGCCGTCTCGAGGTCGGTGCGGGGCAGGTAGTCACTCATGGGCGTCTCCCAAAGATATCTTTATATCATTGATTCGTGTGTGCACGCTGTTAAATCCGGCAACACGATAAAAAACCCTCAGCGCATCGGGCCGGCGCCCACCTGGCGCATGGCGCGGGCGGGCCGCTCGGGCGCGGCGGCGTGCACTTTTTCCCGCTGCAGCAGCACATGCCGGGCTGGCGTGCCGCCGCAGACACCCAGTGCATCGAACAATTCCATCGCTTCGAACAGCACTTCCTGCTGGGTGTCCATGAAGGTGGCGTAGTCGGGCGTCAGCACGAAATACACCAGCTCGAATTCGAGGGCGTCCTGCCCCACCCGCTTCAGGTGGACCCGGTCGACCTGCACCTGGTCCCGGGCGGCGACGATGGCGTGCAGGCGCTCGGGCAACTGGCGGGCCAGCGCGGCCGGGGTGGCCGGATCGGCCAGCAGGGAGAACTGCACGCGGCGCCGGCTCATGCGCTTGTAGTTGCGCACCGTTTGCTTGAGCAGCTCGGCGTTGCCGATCACGATCTGTTCGCCGCTGTCGGCGCGGATCCGGGTGGTTTTCAGGCCCACGTGTTCGACCTGGCCGGAAAAGCCGCCCACGTTGATGGCGTCGCCCACTTCAAAGGGCTTGTCGACGGCGATCGACAGCGAGGCAAACAGGTCGCCCAGGATGTTTTGCACGGCCAGGGCGACGGCAATGCCGCCGATGCCCAGGCTGGCCACGAACGCGGACACGTTGATGCCCAGGTTGGACAGCATGGCCAGGGCGAACATCACCCACAGCATGGTTTTGATGGCCCAGATCACCAGGGTGTGCGCCACCGTCGCCGGCGCGTCGGGCGCCTCGCCGTGGCGGCGGAAATAGCGGCGCGCCACCACGCTGACGGCGCGGTCGAGGTAGAGGGCGATTTGAAAGCCGAGGGCGATGAACCACAGGTGGCGCAGGCGCTCGTCCCACTTGGGATCGAGGTCCAGCACGGTCAGGCCGATCAGGAGAGCCGTGACCAGCACCGCGAAGTTGCTGGTGCGGGCCAGGGTGGCCTTGAGCAGTTCGGCCGCGGGCCGGTCGGCGCGGCCGTTTTCGCTGAGCTGGTCGAGACGGCGGCGAAACAGCCGCACCAGGGCGTGCAGGACGATGAAACTGATGATGGCAACGGTGAGGGCCAGGATCCAGTTGCCCGTGTCGATGCCGCGGAAGGGTTCGATGAATTTTTCGAATTGCAAATTGCGCTCCTTTGAAACGGAGCGGGGCGCGGAAGAGTGACTCAGGCGAGAAAAAAGCGCCACCGCTCAAGCCCTAGCCTAACCGCTGAGGACGATCGGTGCAGGGCTATTCCGCGTGGCAATGGTGACACGCTAAGCTGGCCATCAATGGTCCAGCCCCTCCGTGCGCGCAATCTGCGAGGCCACCGCGGCCAGGGCGGCGCCGATGGCTGCATCGACACGGCCGGGCTCCAGCGGCTGGTGGGCCAGGGCGGCGATGCGGGTGGCGCCGCTTTCCAGGCCCAGGGTAATGCAGCCGGCGCCCAGCTTTTCCAGGCGGGCCAGCGCTTCGGCCGTATCGGCGGCTTCGCTGCTGCGGATCAGGGCGCCGAGCTCGCGGGTGGCGCTGTCGAGCTGCTGCGCGAAGCCGCCCAGGTAGGCCAGCAGGCGTTCGCGGTCGATGCCCAGGCGCGCCATGGTGGCAAGGGGACTCTCGCCGTCCGGCATGGCGTGCGGCGCCAAGCCCGCCAGCTGGGTCAGGACCAGGTCGCGCTCGAACGGTTTGACCAGATACCCGCCCGCGCCCAGGCTGCTTGCTTCGGCCATGGTGGCGTAATCGCTGGCCGAGGAAGCCAGCACGAAGCGCATGCCGGCCAGCGCGGGCGTCTGGCGCACCCGCGCCAGCAGCGCCATGCCGGACAGGCGGGGCATGCGCAGGTCGCAGAAGCAGATGGCCGGCTGCAGCCCTTCCTCCAGCTGGCGCCAGGCGTCTTCGCCGTCTTCCGCCTCATGGATTTCGTAACTGCCGCAGCTGTCGATCAGGTGCATCAGCACCATGCGAGAGACGACGTCGTCGTCGACGACCAGTACCTTCATATGCGCCTCTTCGTGAATATTCAATGTTTCAGCAAATATAACAAAGAAATCGCGGCTTATGGTGACCCTTATGCCGACCGGGTGCGGTCGAAGGCATCGAGCATGTGGTCCAGCTGCGTCAGGGTGGCGTCGATCAGCACCCATTGCTGGCGGTCGGCCGCCACTTCCAGCTCACCGGCCAACGCCTGCAGTTCGCCCGCGCCCAGGTAAGAGGCGCTGCCCTTCAAGCCATGCAGCAGCCGCGCCGCGCTGTCGTGGTCGCGCGCGGCCACCGCGCGCGCCAATTCGGTGCGCCGGGCCGGCAGGTCGACGGCAAAGGCGACCAGCAGGCGCTCGCGCAGCGCGGCCGGGTTGCTGGCCTGTTCCGGCGCACTGCGGCCGGCCGGCGGCACGCCGAACATGGCGTCGAGTTCGGCCAGGGCCGGCGCCGGCAAGGCAGCAGCGGCGGGCGGCATGGGCGGCAGCGGAATGCCGCGCGCCAGCTGGCGCTCGATGGCACGCGACAGCTGCACGTGCAGGGCCCCTTCGTCGATCGGCTTCGTCAAAAAATCGTCCATGCCGGCCGCCAGATAGCGGGCGCGGTCTTCCTCGCTGGCGTTGGCGGTGAGCGCGATGATCATCAGCTCGCGGTCCAGCACCGGCGCCTCGGGCTCGCCGCCGGCGCGGATGGTGCGGGTGGCCGATGCCCCGTCCAGCTCCGGCATGCGGCCGTCCATCAGAATCAGGTCGTAGCGCACGCGCGCGCAGGCGGCCAGCGCCAGCACGCCGTTTTCGGCGATGTCGACCTGGTGGCCCAGGTCCTCGAGCATCATGCGGATGATGATCTGGTTGGTGGGGAAGTCCTCGGCGCACAGCACCCGCAGGCGGTGGCTGTGGCGCTCGCGCGGCACGGCCGGCGTCTCCACCGGCGCCACCCCATCGCGCAGGGGCAGCACGAAACTGAAGATGCTGCCCTTGCCTTCCACGCTGTGCAGGCTGATCTCGCCGCCCATCAGTTCGACCAGCTGGCGGCAGATCGCCAGTCCCAGGCCGGTGCCGCCGTAGCGCCGCGTGGTGGTGCTGTCGGCCTGCTCGAATTTCTGGAACAGGCGCACCTGCGCTTCCGGCGCGATGCCGATGCCGGTGTCTTCCACCGTGAAGCGCACCAGGTGCACCCCCGCCCCGGCCTCCGGCGACTCTGCCAGCCGCTCGACCCGCACCGACACGGCGCCCGTGTGGGTGAATTTGAAGGCGTTGCCGACCAGGTTGACCAGCACCTGGCGCAGCCGCGCCGGGTCGCCCAGCACGTAGCGCGGCAGGTCGGGCGCGAGCGCGATGTCGAAGCTGACGCTGTGGGCGGCGGCCTGCTCTTCGAACAGGGCGCCCACCGTTTCCAGGGTGGCGGAGAGGGCGAAGTCGATGCTCTCGACGGCCAGCTTGCCCGCTTCGATCTTGGAAAAATCGAGCAGGTCGTTGATGATGGCCAGCAGCACCTGGGCATTGGCCTGGCCCCGCTCGATCTGCTCGCGGGTGCCCGATTGCAGGCGCGCGTCGCGCAGGGCGAAGCCCAGCATGCCGATCACCCCGGCCAGCGGGGTGCGCATCTCGTGGCTCATATTGGCCAGGAATTCCGACTTCTGGCGGGTGGCGTCTTCGGCGCGCTGCTTGGCCAGGCGCAGGCGCTCGTCGTTTTCCTGCAGGGCGCGGTTGGCCAGGGCCAGTTCGTCCGTGTTCAGGCGCACCTGCTGTTCCATCTCTTCCAGCTGGCGGTAGGCGCGCGCATTGTCGAGCGCCACCGCGGCGTGGGCCGCCAGCGTTTGCAGCATGTCCAGGTGGACCCGCTGGTAGGCGTTCTTGTCCACGCTCTGCACGCACAGCACGCCCATCACCCGGTCCTTCACCATCAGCGGCACGTACATGGTCGACTGGGTCAGCGAGCCGGCGCTGCCGTCGACCCGGCGCAGGCCGGCCAGCACGTCGTCTTCCGGCGCGCCGAAGTAGGCCGCGTATTCGGCCGCGCGGTCGTTGATGAAGACTTCGCGCTTGTGGGTCAGGCACCACACCGCCAGCTGGTTCGGCACCCGCGTCGAACGGCGGTAATGGGGCGAGCGGATGCCCTGGTCGATGGCGAAGGGGAAGTCGATTTCATCGCGCTCGGGGTGATACAGGCCGATGCCGAAGATGCGCGCGTCCATCAGCTGGTGCACGTGGCGGTAGACGGTGGCCATGATGGTTTCCATGTCCAGGGTGGCCGCCATCTCGCGCCCGATCTCGGACAGGATCGAGATATTGCGGTGGGCCAGTTCGACGTTTTCCTTTTGCTGCTGCACTTCCGCTTTCTGGCGCTCCGCGTCCAGGTGGCGCTGTTCGGCGCCGGCCCGCTGCGCCTCGGCCTCGCGGCGGCGCGCGTCCAGTTCCAGCTTTTGCCGCTCCAGCAGATTGTTCTGGTGGCCGATTTCCGCCGTCCGCTCGCGCACCTGCTGCTCCAGCAAGGCCTTCTGGCGGCGCAGGCCGCGCATGCGGAAGCGGAAGGCCGCGTAGCCGCCGCCCAGCACCAGCAGCACGAACAGGGTGCGGCACCACCAGGTCTTCCACCAGGGCGGCAGGATCACGATGTTCAGGGTCGCCCCCTGCGGGCTCCAGATGCCGTCCTTGTTGGCCGCCTTGACGCGGAAGGTGTAATGGCCCGGATCGAGATTGGTGTAGGTGGCGAAGCGCTTGCTGGCGTCCGAGTTGACCCAGGCCTCATCGAAGCCCACCAGCTGGTAGGCAAAGCGGTTGCGCTGGGGGGCGGCGTAATGCAGGGCCGAGAACTCCAGCGAAAACACCGAGTCGGCGGCCTCGAGGGTGATCTCGCTGGCGTGTTCCACCGGCCCCTTGAGCAGGCCCGGGTGGATTTGCGCCACCGGCTTGTTAAACACCTGGAAGCCCGTGATGATGGCGCGCGGCGCCAGCAGGTTGTCGGTGATGGCGCGGGGATTGAAGGCGGTGATGCCGTTGAAGCCGCCGAAATACAGGGTGCCGTCCCTGCCCTTGCAGGCCGCGCCGTCGAAATACGCCCCTTCGATGGTGCCGTCGCCCGCATTGTAGGTGCGCCACTGGCCGGTTTGCGGCGCAAAGCGCGACAGCCCCGTGCTGGAGCTGATCCACAGGTCGCCCTGCTCGTCTTCCAGCATGGCGGCGACGCCGTCGTCGGCCAGGCCGTCGGCGGTGGTGTAGCGCTTGAAATGGATGCTGCCGTCGGCGCTGGTGACCATCTTGTTCAGCCCCACCGCCGTGCCCACCCAGATGTCGCCCCGGTGGTCCTGCAGCAGGTGGTGCACCTCGTCGTGGCTCAAGCTGTCGCGGTCCGCGGGATCGTGGCGGAAGTGGCGGAATTTGCCGCTCTCCCGGTCCAGCAGATCGAGGCCGTCGAAGGTGCCGATCCAGAAGCGCCCCCGGCTGTCTTCCAGCATGGGGCGCACCACGTTGTCGGCCAGGCTGGCCGGATCGGCGGGGTCGTGGCGGTAGGTCTTGACGGCGCGGCTGGCGGGATCGAGCCGGTGCAGGCCGCCCCGGGTGGCGATCCACAGCCGGCCGTCGCTCCCGGCCAGCATGGCGCGCACGGATTCGCCATCGGGCGCGCCGCCGGCCAGCTGCTGGCGCTGGAAGCGGCCGCTGGCCGGGTCGTAGCTGGTGATGCCATTCGGTCCGCCCGACCAGATCACGCCGCGGCTGTCGCGCGCGATGGCGTTGATGGCGCCCGGGGCCAGGCTGTTGGCGTTGTCCGGCTGGTGGCGCAGCACGCTGGCGCCGCCGGTGACGGGATCGTAGAGATTCAGGCCGTCGTTGGTGGCCAGCCACAGCTTGCCGGCGCCGTCGTCGAGCAGGGCGCGCACCTTGTTGTCGGAGATGGAGGCGCCGCCGTCGACCTTGACGATGCGGGTAAAGCCGCCGCTGCCCAGGTCCACCCGCGACACCCCGGCGTACCAGGTGCCGACCCAGAAGGTGCCGACCCGGTCGCGGTAGATCGAGGAGACGAAATTGTCGGCCAGGCTGTGGCTGTCGGAAGGCTGGTTGCGGTGGTTGGCGAAGCGGCGCAGCTGGGGCATCCAGCGAAACAGGCCGTCGTCGTGGCTGCCCGCCCAGATGGTGGTGTCAGTGTCCTGGTACAGCACCGTGATGGCGCCGCCGGTGATGGCTTCGCCCGCGCCCAGGCGGCGCCGGCCGGCGTCGCCGGCCGCCAGCTTCCAGGTCTCCAGGCCCGCCAGGCTGCCGATCCACAGGGTGTTGGTGGCGTCCACCAGCAGCGCCTGGACGTTGTTCATCTTCGCTTCCACCCCGGCCAGCGCGTGATGCGAAAAACCCCTGGCGCCCGGGGCCAGGCTGTCCAGGCCCGCGCTGGTGCCGATCCACAGGCGCCCGCCCGCATCCATCGCCAGCGAACTGATGTCGTCGGACGCCAGGCTGTCCGCCTGCCCCGCCACCTTGTGCCAGGTGGCGAAGCGCCCGCTGGCCTTGTCGAAGTGCTGCAGGCCATCCGCGGTGGCCACCCACAGGCCGTCCCTGCCATCGTCGAGCAGGGCGTGGATGTGGCGGTTGCCGCTGCCCCGCTTGACCGCTTCGCCCGGCTGGTAGTGGACGAAACGCCCCGTCTCGGTATCGAAACGATCCAGGCCGCCGTCGGTGCCGATCCAGATCTGGCCGTTGCGGTCCACGTGCAGCACCCGCACCCAGTTGTTGACCAGGCTGGCCGGATCGCTGACGTCGTTGCGGTAGTTGATGACGCGGTAGCCGTCGAAGCGGGACAGGCCGGTCTGGCTGCCGAACCACATGAAGCCGTCGCGGTCCTGCACCACCGCCAGCACGGATTCCTGGGCCAGGCCGTCCTCGACGCTGAGCTGCTCGAAACGCAGGCTGCGCGGCGGCGCGGCGTGCACGGCCACGCACAGCATCATCATGCAGAGGACCAGCAGGCGCCGCATCTCAGCGCCCGTCCGGATCGAAGAAGGCCAGCACGTCGTCCTTGCGGGCCAGGGTGTCGCGCTGGCCCAGCCGGATCAATTCGCGCGTATAACCCGCTTCGAACAGCAGGTAGGACGCCAGCGCCGCGCCCCGTTCTTCGGTGGCGCCGATCCCCGACAGCAGCACCCGCACGGGCGCGGGCAGGCTGGCGGTGTGGCGGGCGGCGATGTCGTCGAGCCGCTCGGACGGCGCAATCACCAGCAGCTCCACGGGCCGCAACGGCGCTCCCGCGCGCGCGGCGGCCGGCATCAGAGAGAGGGTGGCGTTGATGCGGGTGAGGCGCTCGATGTCGACGGCGAGGCTGTCGAGAAAAATCGAGGACATGGCGTGGCCGGCGATTTGCGCCAGGCTGGGATAGCGGGCCTTTTGCTGGCTGTCCCGCTTCGGTTCATGCATGCGCCCCGCCCCCACCACCAGCACGCGGGTGGCGCCCAGGTGGATGGCGGGAGAAATCGGCGCCAGCTGGCGCATGCTGCCGTCGCCGCAGTATTCGTGGTGGCCGTCCAGGAACAGGGGCACGGCCGGGAAGATGAAGGG
>Ga0209913_1001837_pt1 | contig 10449 bp, 9 predicted proteins | sample PersoiDNA2013203_FD_185805 | JGI IMG/M metagenome (GOLD analysis project Ga0209913, IMG submission 185805) | Permafrost soil microbial communities from the Arctic, to analyse light accelerated degradation of dissolved organic matter (DOM) -... | ecosystem: Environmental > Terrestrial > Soil >... | reverse complement strand
AGAGGCAGTTGCCGCCCTCGCGGACCTCATCGCGCGAGAGGATCGGGAATGAGCGATCGTCTGGCGCGCTGCCGTGCCCTCCTGGACGACCTCGGCCTCGACGGCGTCGTGGTCGGCGAACCCACCGACGTCCGCTATCTCTCCGGGTTCCGCGGCGAGGCCACCACGCTCATCATCGGCCACGACGTCGCCCTTGTCTGCACAGACTCGCGTTTCTGGGAGCAGGCGCGCGAGGAAGCCCTCGGCTTCGAGCTGGTCGAGGCCGTCGGCGCCGACCTGATCGCCGACACCGTGGCCGCGGCCGCACGGCAACTCGGTGTGGACGCGCGGCTGGGGTTCCAGGGCGCGTCGCTGAGCTATGAGGAGTACCGGCGGCTGCGCCGCCGGCATGGCGGCCGCCTGCGCGACGTCGGGGGCCGCGTGAGCCGCCTGCGCGCCGTTAAGGACGCCGCCGAGATCGGCGTCATGCGCCGCGCGGGGGCGGTGACCGACGAGGCGCTCGCCGCCGTCGTGGCGCGCGGCCTGGTGGGTCGGCGCGAGGCGGACGTGGCCTGGGACCTCCTCGCCGAGTATCACCGGCTCGGCGCCGACGGCGAAGCCTTTCCGGCGATCGTCGCCGCCGGCGCTCACGGCGCCCAGGCGCACGCCATCCCCGGGGAGCGGGTCATCGCCGCCGGCGAGCTGGTGGTGATCGACACCGGCGCGCGCGTGGACGGCTACTGCAGCGACATCACACGCACCTTCGCCGCCGGCGAGCCGGCGAGCGAGCTGCGCCGCGTCTACGACGTCGTCCTCGCGGCGCAGCTCGCTGGCCTGGCGGCCGTGCGCGACGGCGCCCACGGGCGCGACGACGTCGACGCGGCCGCCCGCGCCGTCATCGAGGCCGCGGGATACGGCGAGAAGTTCGGCCACGGCGCCGGCCACGGGGTGGGCCTCGAAGTGCACGAGGCCCCCGGGCTGGGCCGGACCCGCGGCGATGCGCTCGCCGCGGGCATGGTCTGCACCGTGGAGCCGGGCATCTACATCGAAGGGCTCGTGGGCGTGCGCATCGAGGACACGGTGCTCGTCACCGGGTCCGGCGGCGAGCGACTGACCGCGTTCCCCAAGGAGCTCCTGGTCACCGGCTGAGACGGTAACCCGTCCGGGCCGCCGGCGGGCGTGCCTGCTACACGCTCTCACGGGCTTGCTGTATCATGGCCTACTACCGTCCAGACCCGTACAGGCGACCCCTGAGTAGGACCACATGGCAGACGTAGTCAGCACCAACCAGTTCAAGACTGGCATGGCCATCGAGATCGACGGGCAGCCGTTCACGATCGTCGACTTCCAGCACGTGAAGCCGGGCAAGGGTGGCGCCTTCGTGCGCACCAAGGTGCGCAACATCGCCAGCGGCGCGGTGCTCGACAAGACCTTCCGCGCCGGCGAGAAGTTCGCGCGCATGCACACGCAGTCGCGCAAGATGGCGTATCTGTATTCCACCGAGGACGAGGTCGTCCTGATGGACAACCAGACGTTCGAGCAGGTCTCCGTGACGCCCGACATGGCCAAAGACGCCCTCGAGTGGGCCGTCGAGAACATGGAGGTCGAGATCTACTACCTCAACGGCGAGCCGTTCGACGTGCAGGCGCCCAACTTCGTGGAGCTCCTCATCACCAAGTCCGACCCCGGCGTCCGCGGCGACACCGCTCAGGGCGCCACGAAGCCGGCGACCCTCGAGACCGGCGTGGTCGTGCAGGTGCCCCTCTTCATCGAGGAGGGCGAGCGCATCAAGGTCGACACGCGCACCCGGGAGTACCTCGGCCGCGCCTGAGCGCGGCCCGGGGCCAAGGAGACAGCCATGCGAGCTCGCAGAGTACGCATCACCGACACGACCTTGCGCGACGGCCACCAGTCGCTCTGGGCCACGCGCATGCGTACCCCCGACATGCTGCCCATCCTCGAGACCATGGACGAGGTGGGCTTCCACTCGCTCGAGTGCTGGGGAGGCGCCACGTTCGACGCCGCGCTGCGCTTTCTCGACGAAGACCCGTGGGAGCGCCTCCGGCTCATCAAGAAGCACGTCGTGCGCACGCCGCTGCAGATGCTGCTGCGCGGCCAGAACATCGTCGGCTACCGCCACTACGGCGACGACATCGTGCGCCGCTTCGTCTACAAGGCGGCCGAGAACGGGATGGACATCTTTCGCGTCTTCGACGCGCTCAACGACATCCGCAACTTCGAGACCGCCGCCGCGGCGATCAAGGAGACCGGCAAGCACTTCCAGGGCGCCGTGGTCTACACCATCTCCCCGGTACACTCGCTGGACCACTACGTGGACGTGGCCCGCAAGCTGGTCGACATGGGCGCCGGCTCCATCTGCATCAAGGACATGGCGGCGCTCCTCTCGCCCTACTACGCCGAGCAGCTCATCGGCCGCCTCAAGGCCGAGATCGACGTGCCCATCCAGCTGCACTGCCACTACATCGGCGGTCTCGCCCCCATGACGTACCTCAAGGCTGTGGAGGCCGGCGTCGACGTCATCGACACCGCCACCGTGCCTCTCGCCTTCGGCAACTCCCAGCCGGCCACCGAGATGGTGGTCACGGCCCTCATCGGCACGCCCAACGACACCGAGCTTGACCTCGAGAAGCTGTTCACCATCGCCAAGTACTTCGAGAAGGTGCGCATCGAGACGGGCCACGACCGCGGCGTCACGTCGCTGACGCACATGCAGGTCTATTCGCATCAGGTGCCGGGCGGCATGATCAGCAACCTCGAGAGCCAGCTGTCGGAGCAGAACGCGCTCGACCGTCTGTCCGAGGTGCTGGAGGAGATCCCCGTGGTGCGCTCCGAGGTCGGCTACCCGCCGCTGGTGACGCCCATGTCGCAGATCGTCGGTACGCAGGCGGTGCTCAACGTGCTGTCCGGGCGTCGCTGGCACATCGTGCCCGACGAGATGAAGGCCTACCTGCGCGGCATGTACGGCGCCGCCCCGGGGCCCGTGTCGCGCGAGGTCATCCAGCGGGTCCTGGGCGACGAAGAGCCCATCCACGTGAGGCCGGCCGACCTCGTGCGCGAGACCCTCGAAGACTACCGCGACGAGATCGGCGATTTGGCGCGCTCGGAAGAAGACCTGCTGAGCTACGCGCTGTTCCCGCAGACGGCGCGCGCGTACCTCGAGCGTCACCACATCGGGCCGGAGAGCGACGTGTTCGGCACGCGGATGCCCGCCTACCTCACCTCGCAGGCGGGGGCGGCGCTCGGCGACGACGCCGGCGACCGCCTGCGCGACATCCTCGCCCTGGTCGAGGAGAGCGACGTCGACGAGGTCGTGATCGAGCAGGGCGACCTCAAGATGACGGTCCGCAAGGCTGGTGGGGTCGCGGCCGCGCCGGCCGCCGCGGCGGCGCCGCCGGCGCCGCCGGAGGCGGCGGCCGCTCCCGCCGCTGCGGACGACCACGCCAACGGCTATCACATGGTGCGCTCCAAGTGGGTCGCCACCTTCTACCGCGCGTCGTCGCCGCAGGCGCCGTCGTTCGTGGAGGTCGGTGACACCGTCGAGGCGGGTCAGACCCTGTGCATCCTCGAGATGATGAAGATGATGAACGAGCTCACCGCCGATGTGGCCGGCGTCGTCCGCCAGATCCTCGTCGAGAACGGCGAGACCGTGCAGTACGGCCAGCCGCTGTTCGCCATCGAGCCCGTCTGACCCGGCCCGGCCATCGGTGACCGTCCGGCCCAGCCGCAAACAGGCACGCCGCGACGCGCTGTTCCTCCTCTATCAGCGCGACGTGACCGAGCTCACCATGGAGGAGCTCGTCGAGGGGCTGCGCCTGCGCGAGGGGTATGCGCCCGACGACTTCACGATCGCCGCCGTGAGCGGTGTGCTGGCGCAGCGCGAGGCGCTCGACGCAGCTCTGGCGGCGCACTCCACGAGCTGGCCTCTGGAGCGCATGGCGCCTCTCGAGCGCAGCATCCTCCGCCTCTCTCTCTGGGAGATCGAGAGCGGCGTGACCCCGCCGGAAGTCGCCATCGACGAGGCCGTGCGGCTAGCGAAGCGCTATGCCACCGACGAGGCGGGCGCCTTCGTGAACGGCGTGCTCGGGGCGATACAGCGGGGCCGCGAGGCCGACGATGACTGAACCCGGCGGCGTCCCCGAGGCCCCGTTCAAGCCCGCCAAGGCCGTCGCCCGGGTGCGCGCCATCATCGGCCAGCTGGAGGAGCTCGAGCCCCGCCTCGCGGGGTCGGTCTCGGGAGAGGTCGAGATGACGCTGCTGGAGCACGCGACCGAGCTGGTCGAGGAGGCAGGCCGCCTCCTCGAACGTCTCGGTCGCGTCGCCGGCTGAGGCGGTCGCGGCGATGTCACATCCACTTCCGGACGCGCCGTATCCCGCCGATCTCCTAAAGCTCGTCGAGGACTACCTGGTCGCGCTCGATCTGGGCGCCGACCGGCGCGCCGCGCGCCTCGTGGAGGCGATGCGCTACTCGCTGCTCGCCGGCGGCAAGCGCATCCGCCCGGTGCTCACGCTGGCCACGGCGCGCAGCCGTGGCGCCGACCCCGCGGCGGTGCTGCCCGCCGCCGCCGCCCTTGAGCTGATCCACACCTATTCGCTGATCCACGACGATCTGCCGGCGATCGACGACGATACGCTGCGCCGCGGGCGGCCGACGTGCCACGTGACCTTCGGGGAGGACATCGCCATCCTCGCCGGCGACGGGCTCTTCGCGGAGGCGTTCAACCTGCTGCTCGGGCGGCAGAAAGGAACGCCCGAGGCGGTCCTCGGGGCGGCCGCCGAGATCGCCGCCGCGACCGGCGTGCAGGGGATGGTCGGCGGCCAGTACATGGACGTGGCCGGGGAGGCCGCCGCCGACGACGACCTGCGCACGCTGCACGCCCTCAAGACCGGGCGCCTGATCGAAGCCGCGGTCGTCTGCGGCGCCGTGCTCAGCGGCGCGGCGGACGCAGTCCGCTACCGCGCTTTCGCCGCCGAGGTCGGCCTTCTCTTCCAGATCGTCGACGACATCCTCGACGAGGCCGGCGACGAGGGTGAGCTCGGCAAGAGCATCGGCAAGGACCGCGCCCAGCACAAGGTCACCTACGTCTCGCGCTTCGGTATGGACGGCGCCGAGCGCCTCGCCGCGGAGGCCGCGCAGCGGGCGCACGAGCGCCTCGCCGCCCTGCCCGGCGACACGTCCGACCTGGCCTCCCTCACCGCCTACATCCGCCGCCGCCGCCGCTGACGCCGGGCGGCGGCCCGCTACCGCGGTGCTATACTCAGCGGACGATGCGGTATCTGGACAAGATCTCCGACCCCGCCGACCTCCAGCAGTTCTCCGAGCGCGAATTGACGGTGCTCGCAGGGGAAGTCCGCGAGGCCATTCTGGCATGCGTGAGCGAAGTGGGCGGTCATCTTGCGGCCAGCCTCGGCACCGTCGAGCTTACGGTGGCGCTGCACAGCGTACTGCAGAGCCCGCGCGACAAGATCGTCTGGGACGTCGGCCACCAGTGCTACGCTCACAAGCTGCTCACCGGTCGCCGCGACAGCTTCGGGACCATCCGTCAGTACGGCGGGCTCTCCGGGTTCCCCAGCCGCGGCGAGTCGGTGCACGACGTCGTCGGTACAGGCCACGCCTCGACGTCCATCAGCTACGGTCTCGGGCTCGTGGAGGCCGCCAAGCTGGCCCGCGGAGGGGCCGGCAACGTCGTCTGCGTGCTGGGCGACGGGGCGCTCACCGGCGGCGTCGCCTTCGAGGCGATGAATCAGGCGGGGCACCTGCGCACCCCCCTCGTCGTGATCCTCAACGACAACCAGATGTCCATTCGCGCCAACGTCGGCGCCCTTCAGCTGTACCTCAACCGCATCCGTCTCGACCCGACCCTCACCCGTCTGCGCGAAGACATCGAGCGGGGCGTCGCCCGCATCCCCGCCATCGGCCCGCAGGCCTACCGCCTCGGCAAGGACGTCAAGGAGTCGATGAAGGCGCTTCTGGTGCCCGGCATGCTCTTCGAGGAGCTGGGTTTCGCCTACATCGGCGTCGTCGACGGCCACGACATGCACGCGTTGCGCGAGAGCGTGCGCCAGGCCATCGACACGCGCCGCCCCGTCGTGGTCCACGTCAAGACCGTCAAGGGCAAGGGCTACGAACCCGCGGAGGCGCACCCGGACGCGTTTCACGGCACCGGGCCGTTCCATCTCGGGAACGGCGCCCGCAAGGCGGCGGCCGTGGGCACCACGTTCACGGAGGCCTTTGGCCAGGCGCTGGTGCGCCTGGCCGAGACCGATCCGCGCATCGTGGCGGTGACGGCCGCCATGACCCAGGGCACCGGCCTCGAGGAATTCGAGCGGCGTTTTCCCGAGCGGTTCTACGATGTCGGCATCGCTGAGGAGCACGCCGCGGTCTTTGCCGCCGGGCTCGCCATCGGCGGCATGCGCCCCGTGGTCGCGATCTACTCCACGTTCTTGCAGCGCGCCTACGACATGCTCGTGCAGGACATCGGCCTGCAGCGTCTCCCGGTCATCTTCGCCGTCGACCGCGCCGGCCTCGTCGGCGACGACGGCCCCACGCATCACGGCGCCTTCGACCTGTCGTTTCTGCGCGTGATCCCCAATCTCACGATCATGGCCCCGTCGAGCCAGGACGAGCTCCAGCGCATGCTGCGCACGGCCCTCGACATCGACGGGCCGGTGGCGATCCGCTACCCGCGGGGGATGGCGGCGCCGTTCGTGGCTGCGGCCGAGCTCGAGCCCCTCGCCGTCGGCGAGGCCAGGGTCCTCGAAGAAGGTCGCGACGTGGCGCTCATCGGCATCGGCACCGGGGTTGGCATCGCCCGCGAGGCCGCCGCGCTGCTGCAGGCGCAGGGCGAGCAGCCCACGGTCGTCGACGCGCGCTTCGTGAAGCCGCTCGACACCGCGCTTCTCGAGCGGCTCGCAGCCACGCACCGGCGCATCGTCACCGTCGAGGAGAACGCCCTCGCCGGCGGGTTCGGGAGCGCGGTGCTCGAGCAGGTCGGCGGGAGCGTGCCGGTGGTCCGCTTCGGCTTGCCCGACGCGTTCGTGCCGCACGGCGATCGCACCATGCTGCTCGAGGACCTCGGTCTCACGCCGCGGGCCGTGGCCGCCGCCGCCGCCGCGCTGCGCCCCGCGGCCCTGGCGCGCGTCAAGTAGGCGGCGGAGTGCGCGAGCGGCTCGACACGCTGCTCGTCGCCAGGGGGCTCTTCGCGACCCGCGCCCAGGCTCGTGGCGCCATCTTGGCCGGCGAGGTCCGGGTCGCCGACCAGGTCGCCGACAAGCCCGGCACCATGCTCGACACCGCCGCGCCGCTCAGCGTGGCCGCGCGGCCACGCTTCGTCTCTCGCGGCGGCGACAAGCTCGACCACGCCATGGCCGAGCTTGGCGTGTCCGTCGACGGCGAGGACGTCTGCGACCTCGGCAGCTCCACGGGCGGGTTCGTCGACCGTCTGCTCCAGGGCGGCGCGGCCAGGGTGCTGGCCGTCGACGTGGGCTACGGCCAGCTCGACTGGCGTCTGCGCGAGGACCCCCGCGTCACCGTGATGGAGCGCACCAACGCGCGGCGCCTCACGGCCGAACGTCTCCCGTTCCAGCCGTCATTCGTCACCGCCGACCTGTCGTTCATCTCCCTGACGGTGGCCCTGGGGCCCGTGCTAGAATCGCTGCGCGGCGGCTACCGCGGCCTCGTGCTCGTCAAGCCGCAGTTCGAGGCCGGCAGGGAGCGCGTGGGCAAAGGCGGCGTGGTGCGCGACCCTGCTGTCCACCGCGACGTCCTCGAGGCCGTCGGCGTGTGGCTCATGGGTCACGGCGCCGTGGTTCTGGACATCTGCGACTCCGGCCATCCCGGACCGAAGGGGAACGTGGAGTACTTCGTCTATTTCTGCGACGGGCGGGCGCCGCTCCCGGCGCCCGCGGTGGACGCGGTCCAGGCGGCCGCGCACGCCGTCCAGGTCGTCCATGGCTGACCGCCTGCGCCGCGTCGCGGTGCTCACGGGCGCCGCCAAGGAGGCCACGGGGGCCGCGCTGAAAGAGCTGGCCGCGGCTCGCGAGCGCCTCGGCGTCGAGCTGCTCATGCCGGCCGACGAGGCCGCCCGGCACGACGACGCCACGGCCCTCGGCTACGCGCTCGTCGACGAGGCGGCCCTGCGCGCCGCCGACGTGTGTCTCGTGTTCGGCGGCGACGGCACGATCCTGCGTGCGCTCGGGCGCCTCCTCGCCAGCCCCGTGCCCACGCTGGGCGTCAACTACGGCAACGTCGGCTTTCTCGCGGCGCTCGGGCGCGACGACTGGGGCAGCGGCCTCGAGAGCATCCTCGGCGGCGAGCACCGGGTCGTCGAGCTGCTCACCGTCGACGTCCAGGTCAACGGCCGGAGCTTCACGGCCGTCAACGACGTCATCCTCAGCCGGGTCGCCCCGCGGCACGTGCTGCAGCTCGAGTACGAGGTCGCCGGGGTCACCGTGGGCAGCATGTTCTGCGACGGGCTCATCATCGCCTCGCCCACCGGGTCCACCGCCTACAACCTGTCGTGCGGCGGGCCCATCGTCGAGTGGAACGCGGGGGTCCTCGTGCTCAACTTCATCGCCCCGCACTCGCTGGGGTTCCGGCCGGTCATCCTGCGGCCAGATCACGTGATCAGCGCCCGCAACGTCTCGCCGCTCCAGGAGGCGGAGATCGTCGTGGACGGCGACATCGTGGGGCGCCTGTGCTGCGGCGACGACGTGCGCATCGCCGCGGGCCCCCAGCTGGCGCGCCTCATGGTGAGCGCCGAAGGGTCCTTCTACCAGAACGTCGAGGAGAAGCTCTTCGACCGCCGCGATGCTCGCTGAGCTCGCGATCGACGATCTGGTCCTCATCGCCGCCGCGCGCCTGGAGTTCTCGCCGGGCCTCAACGTCATCACCGGCGAGACCGGCGCCGGCAAGACTCTGCTCGCCCAGGCGATCGGCCTGCTCATGGGCCAGAAGGGCGGCGACGAGCTGGTGCGCCCCGGCGCCGCCCGCGCCCTGGTGCAGGCGCTCTTCGAGAGCGACGGCGACACGCTCGCGGTGGCGCGGGAGCTCCCGCGCGGCGGCCGCTCGAGGTCGCACATGGACGGCCTCCTGAGCTCGGCGGCGGCCGTGGAAGAGGCGCTCCGCGCGCGGCTCGCCTTCTACGGGGAGCTCGAGCACTCCCGTCTGCTTCAGCTCGAGCGCCAGCTGGACCTGCTGGATGGCGCGGCGCCGGCCGAGCTGGCCCCTCTCCAGGAGGCATACGCCGCCGCCTTCGAGGAGGCCCGTTCCTTGTCGCGGCGGCTTCAGGAGCTGCGCGGCGCCGGCCGGGAGCGCGAACGCGAGATCGACATGCTGCGCTTCCAGATCGGCGAGATCGAGGCGGCCGAGGTGCGACCCGGGGAGGACGAGACTCTCGTGCAGGACCGTGAGAGGCTGCGTCACGCCGGCAAGCTGCTGGAGCGCGCCGGAGGCGCGCTCAACCTCCTTGCCGGCGAGAACGAGGCCGCGGCGCTCGACGCCGTGCGCGTCGCCCAGCGCCTGGTCGGCGAGGCCGCGGCGCTCGACGAGGCGCTCGGGCCTGCGGCGGAGCGCCTCGACGGCCTCGCCGCCGAGCTCGACGACCTCGCCGCGGTACTGCGCGCCTACCTCGACGACCTCGACGACGACCCGGCGCGTCGCGACGCTCTGGAGCTTCGCTACGACCGGCTCAAAGGGCTCATGCGCAAGTACGGCAACTCGGCGGACGAGGTGCTGGCCTACGCCGAGGAGTCTCGGCGCGGGCTCGCAGCTCTCGAGGAGTTCGAGGCCGACGAGGAGTCTCTGGCTGCCCGGGTCGAGAAGGCGCGGGCCGCGGCCCTGGCCGCCGCCGGCCGCCTGGGCGCCGCCCGTCGCCGGCTGGCGCCGGCAGTGGCGGGGCGCGTCGAGCGGGAACTGCGGGGTCTGGCCATGCCCCACGCCACCTTCAGCATCACGGTGAGCGCGCGCGGGGAGGGCTGGGACGCGCTGGGCCCGCGGGGCGCCGATGAGGTCGAGTTTCTGTTCGGCGCCAACCCCGGGGTGCCGCCGCGGCCGCTGCGCGAGACGGCGTCGGGCGGCGAGCTCTCGCGGGCGATGCTCGCCATCCGCGGCATCGTCACGCTGGGAGACGATGTGGAGACGCTGATCTTCGACGAGGTCGACGCCGGGATCGGTGGCGTCACGGCGGCGGCTCTGGGCGAGCGGCTCGCCGGCCTCGCGGAGCGCCGCCAGGTACTCTGCATCACGCATCTGCCGCAGGTCGCCGCCTTCGCCGACCGGCAGTTCGCCATCGTCAAGGAGACCGACGCGAAAGCCGGCAGCACCGTCACGGTCGTGCGGCGCGTGGAGGGCGAGGAGCGCCTCGCCGAGCTCTGCCGGATGCTCGGCGCGGCCCCCGACGACGGCGCCGCGCGCAGCCACGCCGAGGGCCTCCTGACGAGGGCCGGGCGCCC
>Ga0209913_1001835_pt1 | contig 10455 bp, 10 predicted proteins | sample PersoiDNA2013203_FD_185805 | JGI IMG/M metagenome (GOLD analysis project Ga0209913, IMG submission 185805) | Permafrost soil microbial communities from the Arctic, to analyse light accelerated degradation of dissolved organic matter (DOM) -... | ecosystem: Environmental > Terrestrial > Soil >... | reverse complement strand
TCCAGCACCATGCTGGCGGCCTTGAATTTGAACTCACTCGAATAAGATTTACGCATATCCAAACACCTCAGATTTGGGCGCCATCATAGCGCCCGATTGAAGTGTCCAAAATCATTAGGCCAGTTCAGCTTGCCCCCGATGAGGCCCTCAGCCTCACCACAAAACTCAAGGCTCAAACAGTTGACCGCATTCTTTCAGACAAAATGCAGTCAATGTGGGAGGGGGCTTGCCCCCGATGAGGCCCTCAGCCTCACCACAAAACTCAAGGCTCAAACAGTTGACCGCATTCTTTCAGACAAAATGCAGTCAATGTGGGAGGGGGCTTGCCCCCGATGAGGCCCTCAGCCTCACCACAAAACTCAAGGCTCAAACAGTTGACCGCATTCTTTCAGACAAAATGCAGTCAATGTGGGAGGGGGCTTGCCCCCGATGAGGCCCTCAGCCTCACCACAAGACTCAAGGCTCAAGGCTCCAACCCAATCCCACGCAAAATCACACTGGTCACCGTCTGAATCGCCCTCTCGAACTGCATATCCGACAACGGCTGGTGATCGTTCAGAATCTTCACCTGATGATCAAAGTCGGCGTAGTGCTGGGTCGAGGCCCAGATCATATACAGCAGGCTCGCCGGCTCCACCGGCAGGATGCGTTTGTCTTCCACCCATTGGCGAATCTTCGCTTCCTTCATCTTGGCCCAGTCGTACAGGCTTTCATCCAACGCCTCACCGAGCGTCGGCGCGCCGTGCATGATTTCGTTGGCCCAGACCTTCGACCCATACGGCCGCGTGCGCGAGCGTTGCATCTTGGCGCGGATGTAGCTGCTGAGCACTACCCGCGGGTCATCGAAGGTTTCGAAGCTCAGGGCGTCCTGCTTCCACACTTCCAGCAGGTCAAACAGCACCGCGCTGTACAGCTCGCTCTTGGTGGTGAAGTAGTAATGCAGGTTGGAACGCGGCAGTTGCACTTCTGCGGCAATATCGGCCATGGCGGTGCTGCCATAACCCTTCTCGGCGAAGATCTTCTCCGCGGCCAGCAGGATTTTTTCGACGTTGACTCGACGGATTCCGATCTTGTGATTGCCCATAAGGGCTCCCTGACAAAGACATAGCGGAAAGACTACCACCCGCTCTAGATCGGGGCGACAGGCGGAGCCGAAACTTCGTACACTGGCGCCCCTACCCATTGATTGGTGTTGCCTAATGTTGATCAAGAAAACCCTGACCACCGTCGCCCTGCTGGCCTCCCTGCTGGGCGCCTCGGCGGCGTTTGCCCATGCGCATCTCAAGAGCGCGACGCCTGCGGCAGACAGCAGCGTCACCGCACCGAAAGAGGTGCGCCTGAGCTTCAGCGAAGGCGTGGAGGCGACTTTTTCCAAGGTATCCCTGAGCAAGGACGGCACCGAAATCGCGATCAAGGGCCTGGCAACCCCGGATGCCGACAAGAAAACCCTGGTGGTGACGCCCGCCGCGCCACTCGCGGCCGGCACCTACACAGTGGTGTGGAACGCCGTCTCGGTTGACACCCACAAGAGCAACGGTGAATACAGCTTCAAGGTCGGCCAATAACCTATGGCGACGCTGCTGGTGCTGTGCCGCTTCCTGCATTTCATCGTCGTCTTGTTGATGTTCGGGGCCTGTGTGTTCAGGCCCTGGCTGATGGGCAATGAACCGCAGCCGGCGCTGGACCGGCAATTGCTGCGTATCAGCCGTGGCCTGGCCTGGCTGGGGCTCGGCTCCGGCGTGGCCTGGTTGCTGCTGATTACCGCCAGCATGGCCGGCAGTTGGGACGCCGCACTGCAACCGGCCACCGTGCAGTTGGTACTTGGCAAAACCTTTTTTGGCCAAGTGTGGCTCTGGCATCTGCTGCTCAACCTGTTGCTGCTGATCGCCTTGATCAAACCCTGGCCGGCGTTGCGCCTGCCCTTGCTCAGCCTGCTGCTGGCAACCCTCGCACCGGTCGGTCACGGCGCCATGCTCAACGGGCTCAGCGGGCAGTTGCTGATCCTCAACCAGGTCGTACACCTGGCGTGCGTGGGCGCCTGGCTTGGCGGTTTGCTGTTGCTGGTGTTGATCCTGCGCCAACCGCAACGCCAGGGGCTGGAGCCGATTTTGCGGCGTTTCAGCGGCGTGGGTTATGGCCTGGTCGCCGGCTTGCTGGTCACCGGGTTGATCAATGTTCGCGTACTGACCGGACAACTGTGGCCCACCCCGCTGTTCAACGGTTTCGCCCTGATTCTGCTGATCAAGGCGATGCTCGTGCTGGGCATGTTGGCCCTGGCGCTGCTGAACCGTTTGCGTATCGATCGCTGCGAACAGCGACTGGAGACATTGAAGGCCAGTGTGATGGCTGAATGGTTACTAGGTGTTTCAGCGGTAGCCGCCGTCTCCCTCCTCGGCACCCTGCCGCCGATGGTCGTGGCTGGCTGAATCCATCGTCGGCACGATCCAGCGCCCACACTGGACCTCGGCCACTTTTGGTCAGCCAAGCCTAGTCATCGTATAACTTCTGATTGACAAGCCGCAAAAACCCCGCAAATATCACCGAAATGTTGTACGACGACGTATGACAAACAATAAAAACAACAAACGAAAGGGAGCGTCACTGTGCGTCAATTCGCCCGCAATTCCTCCTCGCGTCTCGGCCTTATCGGTCTCAGCAGCCTGGCTTTCACCCTGCCCCTCACCGCCCAGGCCGAAGGGTTTGTCGACGACGCCAAGGCCACGCTCAACGTGCGCAACGCCTACTTCAACCGCAATTTCACCAACCCGTCCAACCCCCAGGCCAAGGCCGAAGAGTGGACGCAGAACTTCATCCTCGACGCCAAATCCGGCTACACCCGGGGCACCGTGGGGTTCGGGATTGACGTGCTGGGCCTGTATTCGCAAAAGCTCGACGGCGGCAAAGGCACCGCCGGGACCCAGTTGCTGCCGGTTCACAACGACGGGCGCCCCGCCGACAACTTCGGGCGCCTGGGCGTGGCGCTGAAAACCAAGCTGTCGAACACCGAACTGAAAGTCGGCGAATGGATGCCCGTGCTACCGATCCTGCGCTCAGACGATGGCCGTTCCCTGCCGCAGACCTTCCAGGGCGGCCAGGTCACCTCCAATGAAATCGCCGGCCTGACCCTCTACGGCGGCCAGTTTCGCGGTAACAGCCCGCGCAACGATGCGAGCATGGAAGACATGTTCATGAACGGAAAAGCCGCCTTCACCTCAGACCGCTTCAACTTCGGCGGCGGCGAATACACCTTCAACGACAAGCGCACCCAGGTCGGCCTGTGGTACGCCGAACTGAGCGATATCTACCAGCAGCAGTACCTCAACCTGACCCACAGCCAGCCGCTGGGCGACTGGACCCTGGGCGCCAACCTCGGTTTCTTCAACGGCAAGGAAGACGGCAGCGCCCTGGCCGGCGACCTGGACAACAAAACCGCCTTCGCCCTGCTCTCGGCCAAGTACGGCGGCAACACCTTCTACGTCGGCCTGCAAAAACTCAGCGGTGACAGCGCATGGATGCGAGTCAACGGTACCAGCGGCGGCACCCTGGCCAACGACAGCTACAACGCCAGCTACGACAACGCCAAGGAAAAATCCTGGCAACTGCGCCATGACTTCAACTTCGTGGTACTCGGCGTTCCGGGGCTGACCCTGATGAACCGCTACATCAGCGGCAGCAACGTCCACACCGGCGCGATCACCGACGGCAAGGAATGGGGACGTGAATCGGAGCTGGCCTACACAGTGCAAAGCGGTGTACTGAAGGACCTCAACGTGCGCTGGCGCAACTCAACCATGCGGCGGGACTTTAGCAATAACGAATTTGATGAGAACCGGGTCTTCGTCAGCTATCCGATTTCACTGCTTTAAAGATCTAAAACCCGTGCACATCCATTGTGGGAGGGGGCTTGCTCCCGATGGCTGTGGCTCAGTCACAGAGACATTGCCTGATACACCGTCATCGGGAGCAAGCCCCCTCCCACATTGACAACCTGAGGCTCCCTAACAATACTTCGGCATAGTCATACGACAACCTACAACAAAAACTGGAATCCAGATGACCACCACGACCCCAGCGCCCTTCAACCGCCTGCTGCTAACCGGTGCCGCCGGCGGCCTCGGCAAAGTCCTGCGCGAACGCCTGCGCCCGTATGCCCAAGTGCTGCGCTTGTCGGATATCGCCGACATGGCCGCCGCTGGCGCCGATGAAGAAGTACAACCCTGCGACCTGTCCGACAAACAAGCGGTCCACCACTTGGTCGAAGGCGTCGACGCCATCCTGCATTTCGGCGGCGTTTCGGTAGAGCGCTCGTTCGAAGAAGTCCTCGGCGCCAATATCTGCGGGATATTCCATATTTACGAAGCCGCGCGCCGCCATGGCGTCAAACGTGTGATCTTCGCCAGCTCCAACCATGTCATCGGTTTCTACCAACAGGGTGAACAACTCGACGCCCACTCGCCGCGCCGCCCGGACAGCTACTACGGGCTGTCCAAGTCCTACGGCGAAGACATGGCCAGTTTCTACTTCGACCGCTACGGCATCGAGACCGTGAGCATCCGCATCGGCTCGTCGTTCGCCGAACCGCAGAACCGCCGGATGATGCACACCTGGCTGAGCTTCGACGACCTGACCCAACTGCTCGAACGCGCGCTGTATACGCCGAACGTCGGCCACACCGTGGTCTATGGCATGTCGGCCAACCTCGATACCTGGTGGGACAACCGCTACGCCGCGCACCTGGGCTTTACTCCAAAAGACAGCTCCGAAGGGTTCCGCGCCCAGGTCGAGACCCAGCCGCCGCTCGCCGCCGATGATCCGGCCAAGGTCTACCAGGGCGGCGCCTTTTGCGCAGCGGGACCATTCGGTGACTGACGCCACACTCACCCAAGGGAATGAGTTGCCATGACTGCTGAGTTGATTGTCGACGCCCGCAATGCCGTGGGCGAATGCCCGGTGTGGGTGCCCGAAGAAAACGCCCTGTACTGGGTGGACATCCCCAACGGCGGGTTGCAACGCTGGAGCGCCGCCACCGGTCATAGCGACGCGTGGAAAGCCCCGCAGATGCTCGCCTGCATTGCCCGCACCGATGCAGGCAACTGGGTCGCCGGGATGCAAAGCGGCTTTTTCCAACTCACCGCGCACAACGACGGCAGCCTCGACACCACGCCCCTGGCCGAGGTCGCGCACCCGCGCGCGGGCATGCGTCTGAACGATGGGCGCTGTGATCGCCAGGGCCGTTTCTGGGCCGGCAGCATGGTCATGGATATGGGCGCGAATGCCGCCGCAGGCATCCTCTACCGTTACGCTTCGGGCGCCGCGCCCCATGCGCAGTTAGAGGGTTTTATCACCCTCAACGGCCTGGCCTTCAGCCCTGATGGCCGCACGCTGTACGTCTCGGACTCGCACCCGCTGGTGCAACAGATCTGGGCCTTCGACTACGACACCGAAACCGCTACGCCGAGCAACCGCCGCGTGTTTGTCGACATGCAGCAACACCCAGGCCGCCCTGACGGCGCCGCCGTGGATGTCGACGGTTGTTACTGGATCTGCGCCAACGACGCCGGCCTGATCCACCGCTTCACCCCCGACGGGCGCCTGGACCGCTCGCTGAGCGTGCCGGTGAAAAAACCCAGCATGTGCGCCTTCGGCGGCAGTCGCCTGGACACTTTATTCGTCACCTCGATCCGTGACGACCAGAGTGAGCAGTCGCTGTCCGGCGGCGTATTTGCCCTCAACCCCGGCACTACAGGACTGCCCGAACCGCGCTTCGCCCTCTAGCTGCATCGCTGCGCCTTGAATACAACAATAACAAGACAGGAGTGACCTTCCATGGACTTCAAACGCACCTTGCTCGCCGCCGCAGTCTTCACCCTCAGCAGCGCCGCCCACGCGCTGGAAATCAAATTCGCCGACGTCCACCCCGCCGGCTACCCCACCGTCGTGGCCGAAGAGAACATGGGCAAGGCCCTCACCCAAGCAAGCAACGGCGAACTGACCTTCAAGTACTTCCCCGGCGGAGTCCTGGGTTCGGAAAAAGAAGTCGTCGAACAGGCCCAGGTCGGCGCGGTCCAGATGACCCGGGTCAGCCTCGGCATCGTCGGCCCGGTGGTGCCGGACGTTAACGTGTTCAACCTGCCGTTCGTATTCCGTGACCAGGCGCATATGCGCAAAGTCATCGATGGCGAGATCGGCGATGAAATCCTCGCCAAGATCACCGACTCCGAATTCGGCCTGGTCGCCCTGGCCTGGATGGACGGCGGCACGCGCAACCTCTACAGCAAAAAACCGGTGCGCACGATCGCAGACCTCAAGGGCCTGAAGATTCGCGTGCAGGGCAACCCGCTGTTCATCGAGGCCTTCAACGCGATGGGCGCCAACGGCATTGCGATGGACACTGGCGAGATCTTCAGCGCCTTGCAGACCGGGGTGATCGACGGCGCGGAAAACAACCCGCCGACCCTGCTGGAACACAACCACTATCAAAACGCCAAGTACTACACCCTCACCGAGCACCTGATCCTGCCCGAACCGATCGTGATGTCGAAAATCACCTGGAACAAACTCACCCCCGCGCAACAGGTCATGGTGAAAAACGCCGCCAAGGCCGCCCAGGCCGATGAGCGCGTGCTGTGGGATAAGAAATCCGCCAGCAGCGAGGAAAAACTCAAGGCGGCCGGCGTGGAATTCATCCGAGTCGACAAAAAACCCTTCTACGACGCCACCGCAGCGGTTCGCGCCAAATACGGCGCGCCTTACGCCGACATCATCGCGCGCATCGACGCCGTTCAATAACCTGCCCTGCCTCTCACATAAGGCCCGGCGCGGTCGGCATTGACGCGCCCGGTCACGGTGAACGCCATGAAGAATCTACTGTTGCGCATCAACGACCGTATTTACATGACCTGCATCTGGGTCGCCGGCCTCTCGGTCCTCGGGGTCGCGCTGATCATCCCCTGGGGCATCTTCGCCCGCTATGTCCTCGGCACCGGCTCCAGTTGGCCGGAGCCCACCGCCATCCTGCTGATGCTGGTCTTCACCTTTATCGGCGCCGCCGCCAGCTACCGCGCCGGGGTGCATATGTCGGTGGCGATGGTCACCGACCGCCTGCCTGCGCGCCAACGCCAGATCGTCAGCATCCTCTCGCAATTGCTCATGGGCACCATCTGCCTGTTCATGACCATTTGGGGCAGCAAGCTGTGCCTGTCCACCTGGAACCAGTTCATGAGCGCCATCCCCACCCTGCGCGTGGGCATCACTTACATGCCGATCCCTATCGGCGGGTTGCTGACCCTGATCTTCGTGGTGGAAAAACTCCTGCTCGGTGACCAGAGCAACCGACGGGTCGTGCGCTTCGACCTGGTTGAAGAAAGCGAAGGGGCTGCCTGATATGGACGCATTGATTCTGTTGGGCAGTTTTATCGGCTTGATCCTGATCGGCATGCCGGTGGCCTATGCCCTGGGTCTGTCGGCGTTGATCGGCGCGTGGTGGATCGACATTCCGTACCAGGCCCTGATGATTCAGATCGCCGGCGGGGTGAACAAGTTTTCGCTGATGGCGATTCCGTTCTTCGTGCTGGCCGGCGCGATCATGGCCGAGGGCGGCATGTCGCGGCGGCTGGTGGCGTTTGCCGGGGTGCTGGTGGGTTTTGTGCGCGGCGGCTTGTCGCTGGTGAACATCATGGCCTCGACATTTTTTGGCGCGATCTCCGGCTCCTCGGTGGCCGACACCGCCTCGGTCGGCTCGGTGCTGATCCCGGAAATGGAACGCCGTGGCTACCCCCGCGAATTCGCCACGGCGGTGACCATCAGCGGTTCGGTGCAAGCGCTGTTGACCCCGCCCAGCCACAACTCGGTGCTCTACTCCCTGGCGGCGGGCGGCACGGTGTCGATCGCCTCGCTGTTCATGGCCGGCGTGGTCCCGGGCCTGCTGATGAGCGCGTGCCTGATGGTGCTGTGCCTGATCTTCGCGAAGAAGCGCGACTACCCCAAGGGCGAAGTCATCCCGCTCAAGCAAGCGCTGAAAATCTGTGCCGACGCGCTGTGGGGCCTGATGGCCATGGTGATCATCCTCGGCGGCATTCTCTCCGGCATCTTCACCGCCACCGAGTCCGCCGCGATCGCGGTGCTGTGGGCGTTCTTCGTGACCATGTTCATCTACCGCGACTACCAATGGAACGAGCTGCCCAAGCTGATGCACCGCACGGTGCGCACCATTTCCATCGTGATGATCCTGATCGCCTTCGCGGCCAGCTTTGGCTACATCATGACCCTGATGCAGATCCCGGCGAAGATCACCACGCTGTTCCTGACCCTGTCGGACAACCGCTACGTGATCCTGATGTGCATCAACGCCATGCTGCTGTTGCTCGGCACGGTGATGGACATGGCGCCGCTGATCCTGATCCTCACGCCGATCCTGCTGCCGGTGGTGCTCGGCATCGGCGTCGACCCGGTACACTTCGGCATGATCATGCTGGTCAACCTTGGCATCGGCCTGATCACCCCGCCGGTCGGGGCGGTGCTGTTCGTGGGGGCGGCGGTGGGCAAGGTGAGTATCGAGAAAACCGTGAAGGCGCTGCTGCCGTTTTATGGCGTGCTGTTTTTGGTGTTGATCGCGGTAACTTACATTCCAGCATTGTCGCTGTGGTTGCCAGGGCTGGTGCTGTGATGCTGATTGAACTGGAAGACCACCTGACCCACCTCACCCTCGCCCCGGCCGTGGGCGGCAGCATCGTCAACTGGCGCGTGCGCGCCAGCGGCCAGCCCCTGCTGCGCCCTAGCGATCAAGCGGCGCTGGACACCGGCCTGCCCGGCAAACTGGCCTGCTATCCCCTCGCGCCCTGGTCCAATCGCATCGCCAACGGCGGGTTCGACACGCCCGCCGGCTGGCTGGCACTCAAGCCCAACAGCCTCACCGATCCGCTGCCGATTCACGGGTCGGCCTGGCAACAGGCGTGGCGCGTGGTCAGCCAGTCGGCGGATGAAGTGCTGTTGGAACTGCTGTGCGACACGCCGTTCGCCTACCGCGCCGAGCAGCGTTTTCGACTGCGCAACGGTGAGCTGAGCATCGCCTTGCGCGTCACCCATCAGGCCGAACAGGCGGCGTGGCACGGCCTGGGGTTGCATCCCTACTTGCCGCGCCTGCCGGGCACGCGGTTGCAGGCCAAGGCGTCGCAGGTGTGGCTGAGCGATGCGTCCAAGCTACCCACGGGGTTGGCGGCGGTGCCGCACGTTTGGGACTTCCAGGCGTCGAAAAACCTGCCCGAAGGCCTGGTGGACAATGGCTTTTGCCAGTGGGACGGGCATTGCCGGATCGAACAGCCGGAACTGGGTTTTGCCCTGGAATGCCAGGCCACGGGCGCCGACTACTTCCTGCTGTACTGCCCGCCGGGGCTGGCATTCTTCTGCATCGAACCGGTGAGCCATCCGGTGAATGCCCATCACCTGGCGGGGCGGCCGGGCCTGAAGCTGTTGGAGCACAATCAGTCCACCCAACTCGATTTCAACTTGAAATACATTCCAAATGTCGGAGGGGGCTTGCCCCCGATGGCGGCCAGTCAGTGACATAGATGTTGGCTGACCCACTGCAATCGGGGGCAAGTCGAATCGTCGCACCGCCCCTCCCACAGTTTTGAATTGTGTTGTGTCAGGGCGGACTGTTTTTCAGGCGGCCAGCGGTGTCGATACTGACGACAACCGACAACCCCGGCCGCAAATGCTCGCTCTGCTCCTGATCGGGATCAACGGTGATCCGCACCGGCAAACGCTGGGCGATCTTGACGAAGTTGCCGGTGGCGTTATCCGCCTGCAACAGGCTGAACTCCGAACCGGTCGCCGGGGAAATATACTGCACCGTGCCGCGAAACTTGCGGTGGTTGAGCGCATCGACGGTGAACGTCACCGGCTGGCCAACCTGCACGTGGGCCATCTGGGTTTCTTTCATGTTGGCGATTACCCACAACTGCTTCGGCACCAGGGCCATCAACTGCGCGCCGGAGTTGACGTAAGCGCCAAGGCGCACACCAATCTGCCCCAACTGGCCGTCACGCGGCGCAGTGACGCGGGTGTTGGACAAGTCGATCCGCGCCAGCTCCACCGCCGCTTCGGCACTCGCCACGGCGGCTTCCAGTGAACCGCGATTGACGATCACCGTCTGCAGGTCCTGACGCGCGATTTCCAGGCTGGCCTGGGCCTGCGCCACGGCCGCGAGGGTCTGGGCATTGGCGGCACGGGTCACGTCCAGTTCGCGCTTGGACACTGAACCGTCGCTGATCAGCGCTTCATTGCGGCGCAGGTCGGCGGTGCTTTTGCGCGCCTGGGCCTGGCTGTCTACCAGCGCGGCCTGGCGCAGTTTGATAGTGGCTTCGGCGCTGTTGCGTTGCTGCACCACATTCGCCAGCGCGGCCTTTTGCACCGCCAGTTGCGCCAGGGCCTGGTCCAGGCGCTGCTTGTAGATGC
>Ga0209913_1001833_pt1 | contig 10456 bp, 9 predicted proteins | sample PersoiDNA2013203_FD_185805 | JGI IMG/M metagenome (GOLD analysis project Ga0209913, IMG submission 185805) | Permafrost soil microbial communities from the Arctic, to analyse light accelerated degradation of dissolved organic matter (DOM) -... | ecosystem: Environmental > Terrestrial > Soil >... | reverse complement strand
TTCGGCCTTTTATTGCTGCTCACGCTGCTCAACACCGGCCTGGGCAATTGGCAATTGCAGACCGCCACCGAATCCACCCAGGCCATCATCGACCAGCCCCTGGCCAAAGAGCGGCTGATCTCCGACTGGTACCGCCTCATTCACAGCGCGGTGCGCCGCACCACGGCCATCGCCAAAAGCACCGACCCCTCGCTGGCCACCTTTTTTGCCGACGAGCAGAAGCAATCGGCTGCCGACACCAGCGCCATCCAGAAGCAGGTGGAGGGCCTGATGGTGAGCGCTGAGGAAAAGCGCCTGTTTGCCGAAATCTCGGACTTGCGCAAGGGCTATGTGGCAGCGCGCGATGATGTGATCCGCCTCAAACGCGATGGCCAGGCCGCCGAGGCCGACAAGCTGCTGGAAAGCGCCTTCCTGCCGACCGCCAGCCGTTACGTGGAGCGCGTCAAGGCCCTGCTTGAAATGCAACGCAAGGCCCTTGATCAGGCGGCAGCCCCGATCCGCGAAGCCAATGACCGCGCTCGCCACCTGATGTGGCTGTTGGGCAGCCTGTGCCTGGGCGTGGGGGTGGCCTGTTCGGTGCTCATCACACGCAGCATCACCCAACCAGTGGCGCGCTCCCTCAAGGTGGCGCAACAGGTGGCCTCCGGCGACCTCAGCCCGCTGCCCCAACACCCGCTCGCCAGCAACGACAGCCGGGATGAAACCAGCCATCTGCTGCAAGCCCTGGGCACCATGCAGGCCTCGCTGACCCGGGTGATCCTGGGTATCCGCCAGTCGGCCGACAGCATCGCCACGGCCAGTGCCGAAATCGCCACCGGCAACCACGACCTGTCGGTGCGCACCGAGCAGACCGCCGCCAGCCTGCAGCTCACCGCCTCATCCATCGAACAGCTCACCGGCAATGTGAAGCAGACCGCAGATGCCGCCCACACGGCCAGCGACCTCGCTTCCCACGCCACCGAGGTGGCCTCGCACGGCGGCGCCGTGGTGGCCCAGGTGGTGAGCACCATGGAAGCCATCAATGCCAGCTCACGCCGCATCGCCGACATCACCGGCCTGATCGACAGCATCGCCTTCCAGACCAACATCCTGGCGCTGAACGCAGCCGTCGAGGCCGCTCGAGCCGGCGAGCAAGGCCGCGGCTTTGCCGTGGTGGCCAGCGAGGTGCGCACCCTGGCGCAGCGCAGTGCCGAGGCCGCCCGAGAAATCAAGGGCCTGATCACCAGCAGCGTCGAGCGGGTGGAAGACGGCACGCGCCAGGTGCATGAAGCGGGCCGCACCATGGAAGACATCGTCGGCGCAGTCCAGCGAGTCACCACGGTGGTGGCCGACATCGCGGCAGCGGCGGCCGAACAATCCCAGGGCATTTCCCAGGTGAACAGTTCGGTCGGGCAGCTCGACCAGATGACGCAGCAGAACGCGGCCCTGGTGGAACAGTCAGCGGCCGCCGCGCAGAGCCTGCGCGAGCAGGCCGAACGACTCACCCAGACCGTGGCCACCTTCAGCCTGGGTGCCACGGCACCCGCTCGGGCGCTGTTGCCGGGCTGAGCACAAGCACAGCAGCCAGGTGCTGTGGAAAAGACGAAGCGCTACAAAGTTGATACAGCGCAAACAAATGACACCCCTGGCATCGAGTCGGTTTTGAATTTGACATTCCGCAAGGTTTGACCGGGGTGATTTGAATTTAATAGCGATACGGGGGCCGTCCCCGGTGATGTGAGAAAGAACACCATGAAAAAGCAAGTGATGGCTGTCGCCGCTCTGTGTGCCCTGATGTCTGGCGCGGCCTTCGCCCAGCAAGCCGAAGGCCCCTGGCTGGTGCGCGCCCGCGCCGTGAATCTGCAAGCCTCCAATGGCGACACGACTGGCCTGGGCCTGTCGACCAACAACAAGTGGTTGCCTGAAGTCGACTTCACCTACTTCATCAACAAGAACATCGCTGCCGAGTTGATCCTGACCGTGCCGCAAAGCCAGACGCTGTACTCGAACGGTACCGCCATCGGCTCGTTCAAGCACCTGCCCCCGACCCTGACACTGCAATACCACTTCGACCTGAACGGCTTCAAGCCCTACGTCGGCGCCGGTATCAACTACACCCGCCTGAGCAGCATCAACCTGCCCGCCGGTGTGAGCGTGGACAGCAACAGCTTCGGCCCCGCACTGCAAGCCGGTGTGGACATTCCCGTGGGCAAGAATTTGTACGTCAACTTCGACGTGAAAAAGGTTTACATCCGTACGGATGTGAGCGCCGCTGGCAGCAAGTTGGGGACCTTCAAGGTGGACCCCCTGCTGGTGGGTGTGGGTCTGGGCTGGCGTTTCTAAAAACTCGCCGCATTCGCCCAGTTGAGGCCAGCAGGTGCAAGCCTGCTGGCTTTTTTGTTGCCTGAGCGCTCCCACCCGGTCAGCTCAGGCGCACGCAGACCACGGCGAGCAGACAACAAAAAACCCGCCTCGGCGGGTTTTTGTGTTGAGTCAGGGCCCAAGCCCTGAGCCACAGCGGACCTCAGGCGGTCAGCGCTTCATCCGCGGTGTCCGAGCAGGTCGACCCGCCGCAGCCATGGATCTCGCCCTGGGGCAGGGCATCGGGCGATGCCACCACGCCGGTTTCGGGGTCATAGCCCACGCGGCGCAGGTGCAGGGCCAAGGCCGCATCCATGGACTGTGCATGCTGCGGGAACCAGATGGCCAGTTCGGAGGCCATTTGACGCACCACGGCCAAGTCGCCAGCGGCGCCGCGCACCGCACCTTCGCGCATCACCTGCAACACCACCTTGTGCTGCATGGTGTGGCAGTTGGACGAGGAGAACCGGGTGTCCTGCATCCAGCGGTCTTCACGGCCGAAGTGGTCATCGGTGTGGTCCACCAGCACCTGCCAGTGTTGCAACAGGGAATCGTCCGGGGCTGAGGCCACGACCGCCAGCAAATCGACGAATTCACGGTGTGTGTCGTCCATCAACGGCAGGTCCAGCGACAGGGCGTCGCTCCATTCGAGCTGGTTCATGAGGGTTCTCCGGGTGTGCGCAATCGCGGCAGCATAAGCGCGAGCGCACCCCCAGGATTTGATCCAGGTCAGCCAGCGGGCCGCCAAGGCACCGCAGGAAGCCGGGCGCCGTCGGCGCCCCGCCTGTCAGGGCTTGCGGCGCGTGCGTTGTGCCAGCGAGGGCGCAGCCTTGAAGGGCCAGGCCACAGAGGCCTTGGCCCAGGCCGGGGTGCTCTGTGTGGCTTGCGCATCGGCATCAGCAGATGGCTGCGCAGCGCGTGCAGGCGGTGTCTGGGCAGCAGAGACGCCTTTGGGCGGCGGGTTCTTCCTGGTGTCTGACATGGGGCTCCCTCGGGGCGTATTCGCCCTCATTGATGTGAGTGGATGATATGCGGAAGACGAAGTTCCCCCGCCGCAGATCCAGTCCAGGCGAGCTTCGATCGAGCAACCTGCACCAGTGGACTCAACGAAGGTGCCCACCGGGTGGTTGACGTCCCTGTGAACTCAAGCACATCCATTTCAAACCCCAGGCCCAACACCTGGCCTGCACCGGGTCTGGTGCGGCCCTGGGGGTCTCCCGGACCGCCCAGGCCAGCGCCTCGGTGCTCAGCGGGCTTGCTCCAGCCACAAGCCCAAGGTGCGCGCCACCTGATCGGTGGCCCGTGTCAGCGCCAGCACGCCCCCCACCGCGTCGGCACTGGCGGCGGGTTCGCGCGCGGTGAAGACCTGCTGGGCCAACAGCGTTTCACCGGCCGGGCTGGTGTCGACCAGGGTGGCGCGCAGACGCACCAGCGCCTGGCTTTGGCTGGGGCTGTCAAACACCTGGGTGAACTCCTCCAGCTCCAGGCGCAGCACCCGCACAGGCTGGTTGTCGGCCCGCTTGAGCGCCGCACTCTCGCCCGCACTCATGACCGTGTAACGCGCCGACAGATGATCACGCAGGCGCTGCCGGATCAGCTGCGCGGGCGGCAAGGTCCAGCGGGCCTGGGCGTAGGGGCGCAGCTGCTGATCCCCCGCGTAGGCCAGGCGGTACAGCACGGCACTGGAGCCCTCGAACACGCCCACGGGCTCCAGGTCGGCCAGCGCCAACACGGGCAAGGGTTTGGCAGGCGAAGTGGCGGCGTCGGCCTGGGCCAGACCGGGGCCGAAATCGTACTGGGCAGGGCGCACCGGGCGCTCAGGCAGGGCCGAACAGCCGCCCAGCACAATGAGGGCCGCAGCGCAGGCCGCCGACAGCACCCGGCGATCCTTCAAATAGGGGGTCATGGCAAGGTTCTCCTGGATCAGTTCACGGGCGGTTCACGGCAGCCGGGGTGCGAAAACCGGGCTCACCTGGACCGGGCTCGACCTGGCCATGGCCAAACAGCAGCGATTGAGGGTTGTCGTTGATGCCGGTCACGGTGCGCCCGAGCTGCCGCGCGGCGCGGGCGCTGTCTTCGGTGAAGCGGTTGACCCGCGGCAAGGTCGTCGAGCCCAGGGTGTCGGTGACATGGGACAGGGCTTCGGTCCCTTGAGCGATGCGGTCCAGCGGGCCGTCCTTCTCGTTCAGGCGATGGGCCGTCTGCGCGATTTCGCCCGACATGCGCCCCACTTCGGCCGCGCTGCTCTGCACAGCCTTCAGGGCCTGGGAGGCATCGCGCGTCAGCGCCGGCACGGCCGCCAGCGCGGGCTCCACATGGGTCTTCACCGTGCCGTTGAGGGTGGCGGTGATCTCGGCCACGTTGGCCGAGGCCTGCCCGATGTTGGCCAGCATCTGCGACAGGCGCTTCTGGTTGTCGTCGGACAAGGTCTGCGCGATGCGCTGGGTGGCGTCCTGGATCTGCGACAACAGCTCGGGGGCCTGTTCGGTGAGCTTGCCCAGTTGCGATGTGACCAGAGGCAGGCGCGGCAGTCCATCTTCGCCACTGGGCAAGGGCTCCTGAGCCTGGCCGGCGTCGTCCAGCAGCACATAGGCCAGACCCGTGACCCCTTGATAGGCCAGGGTGGCAAAGGTGGTGGCGGTCAGGGGGGTCTTTTCCTCCACCGAGATGCGGATCAGCACATTGCCCTTGGCTTCGTTGTCGAAACCGATCTGCGTCACCTTGCCCACAGCCACCCCCTTGTAGCGCACGGGGGCCTGGGGTTGCAGGCCGGTGACGCTGTCACGGGTGGAGAGCTCCCAGGATTGGTAGCGCCCCTTGTCACGCGTGAGCCAGAAGCCCAGTGACAGCAGCAACAGAGTGACCACCAGCACGAAGGTGCCGGCGGCCATGGCGTGGGATTTGTTTTCCATGTGCGGTGTTCCTCGAACGTGGGCTCAGAGCGTGGAAGGGGACTGGGAAGGGGCCGGGGCCATGGCCCGGCGCCCGCGCTCGCCCTGGAAGAAGTCGTGGATGAAGGGGTGGTCCAGGCCGGCCACCACCCGCGGTGTGTCGGTGAACAGCACTTTCTGGCTGGCCAGTACAGCCACCCGGGTGGACAGCGCAAACAGCGTGTCCAGGTCGTGGGTGACCATGATCACCGTCAGGCCCAGCTCGGCGTGCAGGTCCTTGAGCAAGTCGCAGAAATCGTCCGAGGCATGCGGGTCCAGGCCCGCCGTGGGCTCGTCCAGCAGCAGCAGGGGCGGGTCCATGATGAGCGCGCGCGCCAGAGCCACCCGCTTGATCATGCCGCCCGACAGATCGGAGGGCCGCTTGTGCGCATGCTGCGGGCCCAGGCCCACCATCTGCAGCTTCACGTAGGCCGCGTCGGTCACCACGTCGGCAGGCAAGGTGCCCAGCTCGCGCAGTGCAAAGGCGATGTTGTCCAGCACGCTGAAAGCCGAAAACAAGGCGCCCTGCTGAAACAGCATGCCCACCCGGCTGGAGGCGCCGTGGCGGCCCAGCTCGGCCGCGGGCTGCCCCAGCACCTGCACGGTGCCCCGGGCGGGGTGCTCCAGGCCCAGCATCTGGCGCAGCAGCACGGTCTTGCCGGTGCCCGAGCCCCCGACCAGGGTCAGCACCTCGCCGCGCCGCACCTGCAAGGCCAGGTCGCGGTGGATCACCACCTCGGAGGGGCCGCGGCCGAACACGGTCCACAGGCCCTGGATGTCCACCACGGGCGCGGCATCGGCGGGTGGGGCCGTCGGGGCAAGAGGCATGAGCGTTGTGTCCATCAGATGCCCACATCCTTGAACAGGATGGCGAACAACGCGTCCACCAGAATCACCACGGTGATGGACGTCACCACCGAAGCCGTGGTGCCCTGCCCCAGGCTCTCGGTGTTGGGTTTGACCCCCAGGCCGTAATGGCAGCCCACCAGCGCGATCAGGATGCCGAACACCACCGACTTGCCGGTGGCCAGCGCCAGGTTGCTGGCCTCGACGGCCGCCGGCAGCGCCTGCATGAAAAACGCCGGCGTGACCTTCAGCGCCAGGTCGCTGGCCAGCATGCCGCCGGCCAGCGAGGCCAGCGTGGTCCACACAGAGATCAGCGGCATGGCGATCGCCAGCCCCAGCGCCCGCGGCATGACCAGCCGGAAGCCATGGGCAATGCCCATCACCCGCATGGCGTCCAGCTCCTCGGTCACCCGCATCACGCCAATCTGCGCCGTGATGGCCGAGCCCGAGCGGCCCGCCACCAGGATCGCGGCCAGCAAAGGCCCCAGCTCCCGGATCAGCGAAATGCCCAGGATGTTGACGATGAAGGCCTCGGCACCGAACTGACGCAGTTGCAGCGCCATCAGGTAGGCCAGCACCACACCGATCAGAAAACCCACGAGCGCGGTGATCGGCATGGCCGTGGCCCCCATCTGGTACAGATGGCCCGACAGATCACGCCAGGGGGCGTCGCGCGGCGCCCGCAGCAACTGGATGAAATCGAGCAACAGCTGCCCTTGCATGCGCACATAGTCGCGCGCATGGCCCAAGCCTTTCAACACCCGCACCCCGAGGTGGTCGATGGCCGAACGGGTGCCGTCTACGGAAGGCCCGGTGCGGGGCTGCCCAGGCGGCAGGGTCAGGCGCGCCACACGCTCCAGCATCTGGCGCTGCAGGGCATCGACCTGCAACTGCGCCGGCCACTGCATGCCCCATTGGCGCCACAGCAATTGCGCGCCCACATGGTCCAGCCGCTGCAGCCCGCTCAGATCCCAGGGCAGCGCGGCAATTGGGCCACCGCCCGCCGGCCCCAGGGCCTGCAACAGTTGGCGAGCCACCCCTCGATCGGCCAGTGCCGCAGCCGTCCAGTTGCCCGTGGGCGCAGCACAACGACCCTGGGCGGTATCGCGCCATACAAGGCTGGGGGGAGACAGGGCAGCGTCGGTCACAAGGCAAGGGTTGAGGCAAAACTGATACATCGTAACGCCAGCCGGCCCAGGCTCTCAAGACGGTGGCGGCACCGGGCCAAATAGGTAGCAAAGCAACACAAACCTGACGTCTGGACAACACGCACTGGCCCTGCCCTCAGGCCCAGACCGCTGCCAGGGCCGCGCAGGCGCAGGCCAGCAGCGGGTCGTCACGGCGGGCCGCCGGGTAGACAAAGGCCAGGTCGCAGTCCAGGCTCACCGCATCGGCAATCACCAGCCCCCGGGCCTGGCTTTCACGCATGGCAATGGAGTCACGCACCAGGCTCAGGCCCACGCCGGAGCGCACCAGGTCCAGCATGCTGGATTCCTGGTCCACCAGGGCCACCCAGCGGGGCTCCAGGCCTGTGGGTGAGCCAGCCCCCAAGACCCGTGCCAGCAGCCGGTGGTGGGCCGATGCCGGGGGTGTGGCCAGCCACGGCAGGGCCGCCAGGCCCTTCCAGCCGCGCCCCTGCACCTGCGGCCCCCAACCTGCGGGCGCCAGCACCCGGTAGGTGAACCGGGTCAGGGTGAGCTGGGCCAGGGGCTCGGGCGGCGGCTGGTCGGGCTCGGCCAGGTAGAAGCCCCCGTCCAACGCATTGCGCTGCACCGCGTCCCAGACATCGCCGCTCATGGCCTGGCGCAGCTCGGTGCGCACCTGCGGAGCGGCCTCGACCAGGTGCCGCAGAAACGCCCCCAGGCGGGTGAACTCGGGGTCGAGGATGGTGCCGATGCGCAGGCTGCCGCGCACGGTGCTGTGCAGACGCTGGGCCGCCTGGGCAAAATCGACCAGGGCCCCCAAGGCACGCTCGGCCTGGGGCAGCAAGGCCGCGCCATCGGCCGTCAGCACCAGGCCCCGCGGGCTGCGGCTGAACAGACTCAGGCCGGTGGCCTGGGCCAGGGCCTTGAGCTGCAGGCTGACCGCGGGCTGCGACAGGTGCAGGCGCGCCGCCGCCCGCGACACACTGCCCTCGCGGGCCACCATGACGAAGGCGCGCAGGCTCTGGGGGTCGGTCATGAGGGACGGTGACATCGGTGCAATTCCCTTGTGATATTTGCCATCCTTATAAGGCAGTTTTGAACAACTCATTGGATTAACCGGTCAATCTGGCCGAAACTGCGCCCCAGACCGCCAACGATTCATGAGATTGGCAAATACATGCCACCGGAGACACCATGAGCCAAGCCCCCGCCCCCTCCGCGACCGCCCCGACCTCCTCGGCCGAGTCCTTGTTCGACTACATCGTGATCGGCGCCGGCACGGCGGGCGCCCTGATGGCCAACCGCCTCAGTGCCGACCCCAAACGCCGGGTGCTGCTGATCGAGGCGGGCCGCAAGGACGACTACCACTGGATCCACATCCCCGTGGGTTACCTGTACTGCATCGGCAACCCCCGCACCGACTGGCTCTACCAGACCGAGCCCGCCGCCGGCCTGAACGGGCGCACCCTGCGTTACCCGCGCGGCAAGACCCTGGGCGGCTGCAGCAGCATCAACGGCATGATCTACATGCGCGGCCAGGCCCGCGACTACGAGCACTGGGCCGAACTGACGGGTGACGACGCCTGGCGCTGGCAGCAGGTGCTGCCCGAATTCATGCGGCACGAAGACCACTGGCGGCTGGACGCCCCGGGCCAAGCGCCCAGCCGCTTCGAGAAACTGCACGGCCATCGTCGAACCGGCAGCACCGGGGAATGGCGGGTCGAGAAGCAGCGCCTGCGCTGGGACATCCTGGACGCCTTTGCCCAGGCAGCCCAACAGGCAGGCGTGCCGGCCAGCGACGACTTCAACCAGGGCAGCAACGAGGGCGTGGGCTATTTCGAGGTGAACCAGAAAAGCGGCTGGCGCTGGAACTCGGCCAAGGCCTTCTTGCGCCCCACCTGCTATGCGCGCCCCAACTTCGAACTCTGGACCCAGGCCCAGGTGGCGCGCCTGCTGCTCGAAACCCAGGCGGATGGCAGCCGGCGTTGCACCGGCGTGCAGGTCTGGACCGGCACCGAGATGGTCACGGCCCGGGCCAGTGCCGAGGTGGTGCTGTGCGCCGGCAGCATCGGCACGCCGCAGATCCTGCAACTCTCGGGCATCGGGTCGGCGCCTGAACTGCTGGCCCGCGGCATTGCGCCCCAGGTCGACCTGCCCGGGGTGGGCCACAACCTGCAGGACCACCTGCAGATCCGGGCCGTGTTCAAGGTGCAGGGCGTGAAGACGCTCAACACCTTGGCCAACAGCCTGTGGGGCAAGGCCATGATCGGTCTGGAGTACGCCTTGAAACGCAGCGGCCCCATGAGCATGGCGCCCAGCCAGTTGGGTGCCTTCACGCGCAGCCGACCCGACCTGCCCCACCCCAACATCCAGTACCACGTGCAGCCCTTGAGCCTGGATGCGTTTGGCGAGCCCCTGCACGGCTTCAATGCCTTCACGGCCAGCGTGTGCAACCTCAACCCCAGCAGCCGCGGCTCGGTGCTGGTGAAAAGCCCACGCTTTGACGAAGCACCCGCCATCGCCCCCAACTACCTCAGCACCGAGGAAGACCGGCAGGTGGCCGCCGACAGCCTGCGCCTGACACGCCGCATCGTGGCCCAGCCCGCGCTGGCACGCTACCAGCCCGAAGAGTTCAAGCCCGGCACCCAATACCAGAGCGACGAAGAGCTGGCCCGGTTGGCCGGCGACATCGCCACCACCATCTTCCACCCCGTGGGCACCACGCGCATGGGGCGTGCCGACGACCCTCAGGCGGTGGTCGACTCACGCCTGCGCGTGTTCGATGGCGTGGGCCTGCCTGGCCAGTCGCGGCGCACCATCGCCGGCCTGCGCGTGGTCGATGCCGGTGTGATGCCCACCATCACCAGTGGCAACACCAACAGCCCCACGCTGATGATTGCCGAGCGGGCCGCTGGCTGGATCACCGGACGCGACTGATCCCGCTCAGTGCAGATCCCAGGTCTTCAGCACCTGGGTCGGGCCGAAGTGCTCGTCAAAGCCCAGCACCTGGATCTGCACGCGGTTGTCGGCATAGACCTTCACATCCGCCCAGGCATGGAAGCGATCGAAGGGGTTGCTGCTTTGCCCGGGCTTGGCCGCAAAAGGCGAGCCGCCCGAACCCACGATCACCTGCCAGGCCTGGCCGCCCTGCGCCAGACGAGGCTGAGAGGCGTGGTAGATGTGCTGGTGGCCACA
>Ga0209913_1001832_pt1 | contig 10460 bp, 11 predicted proteins | sample PersoiDNA2013203_FD_185805 | JGI IMG/M metagenome (GOLD analysis project Ga0209913, IMG submission 185805) | Permafrost soil microbial communities from the Arctic, to analyse light accelerated degradation of dissolved organic matter (DOM) -... | ecosystem: Environmental > Terrestrial > Soil >... | reverse complement strand
ATTCAAATGGTAAAACACGATGAACCCTCAAAAATACGCGATTACCTTTGCCTGCTATAACCAAGTTGAATACACAAGAATGTGTATCGATAGCATGATTAAGCACGGACTTGATTTAAGCCGCCTTGTTGTCGTGGATAACGCATCGACCGATAGCACACGTAGCTACCTTGAATCTTTGCCATTAGGCGGACACATTTTCAATAAAACCAATCTTGGTTGCGGCGTAGCCTGGAATCAAGGCGCACTCGCTTTACAAGCTGAGTGGACGATTATTATGAATAATGATGTAATCGTCACTAAAAACTGGATTGAAAATTTAATTGAAACCGCCGAAAAAAATAATCTGAAAGTGATTTCGCCATCATTGATTGAAGGACCTCTCACTAAAACCCCCGTAGCTAACGGTGTTCTTGATTACGACCTTGATAACTTTGCTAGCCAAGCACATTTAAAAATGCAAAATGCAATGCGAATAGGTGGACATCACGCGGTGTGCTTAGCGGTACATCAATCGGTTTGGTTAGAAGTTGGTTATTTTCAGCCTATACCCAAGTTATTAGGTTTTGAAGACACCATGTTTTTTAATGAGCTGACTAAGGCAAATATTGCTGCAGGCATGACTGGCGCGGCCTGGTTGCATCATTTTGGTTCAATCACCCAAAGCGCAATGAAGCAAGAGCGCGGCTTATCACAAAAAGAAGGTTTAGCTTATCGCTACAATTACCGCTTGCTTAAGCAAAGCTGGCTCACCCGTAAACTCAATAAAATGAAAAAGAACCGCCAGTTAAAAACTTGGCTGAATGAAGAGCTGAAAGAATATGGCATGTCTATGCATGGCACGCGCGTACAAGGCGATTTTGTTTGGCAATAATGATGAATACTATTAAAAACGCTAGCCTTTCAGTGATAATCATCACTAAAAATGAAGCGCATGATATTCGTGATTGTTTAACGTCTGTTGCATGGGCAGATGAAATCATTGTGTTAGATTCTGGCAGCACAGATGACACGTTGAATATTGCACGTGAATTTACCCAACAGGTATATTTATCGGCAGACTGGCAAGGTTTTGGAATACAAAAAAATCGCGCTTTAGCTTATGCGACAAAAGATTGGGTGTTATCGCTGGATGCCGATGAGCGCGTTGATGCAGCATTACAGAGCGAAATTCAGCAAGTGTTAAAGTCACCAAAATTAGATGTCTATTTTATGCCAAGATTATCAAGCTTTTGTGGTCGATTCATTCATCACTCAGGCTGGCGGCCAGACTATGTCGCGCGGCTGTTTAAACGTGGTAGTGCGGAGTTTAGCAATCACTTGGTACATGAAAGCTTAACATTTGGCGCACCTGCTGGTTACCTAACGCAATCATTACTACATCTGAGCTATAAAAATCTCGATGAAGTATTAGATAAAATGCAGAGGTATGCCATGTCAGGTGCGGCGGAATTGCATGCCAAAAATAAACGTACGAGCTTACTAGGCGCCATTGGCCATGGTATCTGGGCATTTATTCGTACGTATATTATTCGACTAGGCTTTTTAGATGGCGCACAAGGTTTTATGTTAGCGGTTAATAATGCTGAAACCACTTACTACAAGTATTTACAACTCTATTTTCTAACTAAATAAATCATTTAATCTTTGCACATTCCATAGGTTACAAAACTCAATGCAATCCACCTTTCTTTCTAAAGCACCTATTGTTAGTAAGCACACTAATACAACTGCAGCTAAAAATGTAGTTTTCTCAATTATTATTCCTAGCTGGAATAACTTGGTATTTTTAAAAACATGTATTGATAGCCTTAGAAAAAACTCACGCCATCCACATCAAATCATTGTGCATCTAAATGAGGGCTCAGATGGCTCGCTATCTTGGGTGAAAGAACAAGGACTGGACTTTACTTATTCTGTAGAAAACATTGGTATATGTTATGCCATGAACCTAGCCCGTACACTTGCTACCAGTGATTTGTTGGTCTATTTTAACGACGACATGTACGCCTGCCCTGATTGGGACTTTTGGTTACATGAAGAAGTGAAAAAACAATCTTCACCTTACTTTTTCTTATCAAGCACCATGATAGAACCGCGTGAAACAGGCAATTCATGTGCTATTGCGCCATTCGATTTTGGCAGCAACCCTGATAACTTTAACGAAGCCGCTCTGTTAGAAAACTTTGCCGCCCCGCCAAAAGCTGACTGGAATGGTGCAACATGGCCGCCCAGTGTGATTCCAACAATACTTTGGGATTTAGTGGGTGGTTACAGTACAGACTTTTCTCCTGGCATGTATTCTGACCCCGACTTTTCCATGAAACTCTGGGAATTTGGTGTGCGCGACTTTAAGGGCGTGGCTAAAAGTCGGGTGTATCACTTTATGTCTAAATCTACCGGTAAACTTACTTTCAAGAAAAATGGCAGCCATTTATTTCTACATAAATGGGGCATGAGCTCTAATGTTTTCACTAAGCACTATTTGCGTAGAGGGCAAGACTGGACGGGCTCACTAGACGTGCCTAGTGATACATTCAAGTTTAAAATGAGTCTCTGGTTAAGCAAGATGAAACGAAGATTCATTTAACACATGTTTAAAGATAAACCGCCCCCAAAAAAAGTATTACTTATCGCCACACAACAAATTGGCGATGTTTTGCTTTGTACGCCGCTACTTAAATCAATGCGAGTTGCTTGGCCTAATGCGGTGATTGATGTGTTAGTTTATCGCAATACCAGCGGCATTTTAGCGGGTAATTCTGACTGTAATACGGTAATAGAAAGTGACAACCATCCTAGCTTAAGTGCGTATTTCAAGTTATTAAAAACCATATTTAGAAAATATGACCTTGCCGTCACTACGCAAGGCAATGATAGAGCGCATCAATATGCGTTCTTAGCGGGTAAAAAACGTGTCGGCTTAATCCCCAACCTTAAAAGTAAGCATTGGTGGAAGAAAATGTCCTGTCAGCGCTGGAGCTTATTGGATGAGAAGAATACGCATACGGTAGTACAAAATTTATTACTAGCGGATCTCATGGGTATTGATAGGCAATATGCATTAACGCCCCCAAAACCAAGTGCAAGTGCTAGCCCAAGTACAAGTACAAACGATTCATTGGCGCGCCTGAATCAATTGTTAAGTTTTAATTTGGAGAACACGCCTTATACAATCATCCATCCATTACCCATGTGGCAGTATAAGCGCTGGACAGATGCCGGCTGGTTAAGCTTAATACATCACTTACTAAGCTTGGGACAGCATGTCGTTATTACTGGCGGGCCCGCAACGAGTGAGAGATCCTACGCACAACAACTATCCAAGCATTTTGTAGATCATCCTACCTGTATGGTAACGAGCTTGGCAGGAGAAACTAGTTTTGCAGAAATGAGCATCCTTTTAGCACATGCAACAGCTTATATAGGCCCCGATACTGTCACGACGCATCTGGCTAGCGCTTGCGGCACACCAACACTTGCGCTGTTTGGTCCAACCAACCCTGTAAAATGGGCACCGTGGCCGTTTGGCTGCCATGAGGCCAAAAGCCCTTGGCAACGTTATTCTACTCAATATCAGTTAGTCAATAATGTCATGCTATTGCAGGGACGTGGTGAATGTGTGCCGTGCCACAAGGCTGGATGCGATGACAATAACAACAGTCATAGCCGATGTTTAGACGAGCTGCCTGCAGAGCGAGTAATTGATGCGCTCACTATACTTTTAAAAAACATGTCCGAGAATACTAGCCCTCGTAAGATAATACCGATATGCGTATCCTCTTAGTCAAAATGTCGTCTATGGGCGATATTATCCATAATATGCCTTTAGTGCATGACATCAAACAACACTATCCAGAAGCAATCATAGACTGGGTGGTAGAAGAGTCATTCGTAGAGTTAGCCAGATTAAATCCATTAGTTAATTGCATTATTCCAGTAGGCATGAGGCGTTGGAAAAAGGCGTTATTCTCAAAAAATACCTGGGTTGAATTTTTCAGGTTTAAGAAAAACCTGCAACAGTTTCATTACGATGCCGTGTTAGATACACAAGGTTTAATCAAAAGTGCAGTGATTGCCAAACTTGCAGATGGGCAAAGCTATGGGCAAAACTCAAACACTGCGCGTGAGGCATTGGCGGGTCGCTTGATTAATCATCCCTTAGAGATTCCACGGGATCTGCACGCCATATCGCGTAACCGATTAGTAGGTGCGCTGGCCTTAAATTATGCGGTGGATGACAAGAGTGTTCAATACGACATACAGTTTAACTCTGAATCTGAGCGAAATTTAGTCGGCCTATTACCAAAAAATTGCATCATGCTTTTTCATAGTACCGCGAGAGATGCCAAGCATTGGCCCAATGAATATTGGATTGCTTTCGGAAAATACTTAAATGCACAAGGCTATACGTTAGCTCTACCTTGGGGAAGTGCAATAGAAAAACAACGTGCCGAATTAATTACTCATGCACTAAAAGATGGCTTAGTTTTACCCAAACTAAGCATTGTTCAACTGGCCAGCTTAATGCGTCAAGCAAAAGCTTGCGTAGGATTAGATACAGGGCTTACCCATATTGCGGTAGCGTTGAACATCCCTACCTTGGCTATTTTTACTGATACCCATTTATGGCAAGCTGGCACAATGCCATCTCAACAAGGATATGCAATTACCATAGGTGGAAAACCTGGCTTGCCGACTATCGAAGAAGTGATTAATACGTTTAACAGCCTTATTAAACAATCCGGTATCCGTAGTAATAATGTTTAAATCTTTAAAATACACGACTTTGGTAGCAATACTCAAACTATTTGCTCACCTCCCCTACAAAACACTGCCATATATCGGCTGGTTATTAGGTTGGACGGGATTTTTGTTTTCAAAAAAGAATGCGAGCAGAATACGCCGGCATCTACACGATAGTAAAGTGTGCTCCAGCGAAGATGACTACAGGAAAACGCTCCATGCGAATATTCAAGCCACGGGTATTAGTCCGTTAGAGTCGCTTCATTTATGGTTTAAGCCATACAAGCAAGCGCTAGACTTGGTACAGGAATGTTCTGGTTGGGAACACGTAGAATCAAGTCTAAAAGCTGGCAAAGGCTTGATATTTTTAACGCCACATCTAGGTTGTTTTGAAATCACCTCATTGTATTATGGACAACATCACCCTATCACTGTCATGTTTCGTCAACCGCGCCAGCCTTGGCTATTACCGCTAATTACGGCTGGGCGGCAACGTGGCAACGTCACCTTAGCGCCAGCCAATAGTCATGGTGTAAAACAAGTTCTGCAAGCACTTAAACGTGGTGAAGCCGTAGGTATCTTGCCCGACCAAGCGCCACTAGAGGGTGAAGGTGAATGGGCTCCATTTTTTGGCCGACCCGCATACACAATGACGTTGGCCTCAAAGCTAGCGCAAAAAACGGGGGCGCAAGTACTCATGGCATTTGGCGAGCGTTTAAGTGGTGGTCGTGGCTACCATATTCATATTCGCCCAATAGCCACAGGTGGAATAAATACCCCTACCTTACTTAATGCTGAAATTGAGCGCACTATTCAACAGTGTCCAGCCCAGTATTTATGGGGATACGACCGTTATAAAGATCGTCACCAAGCGCCACCATCAGCAATGCCATAAAAAATATCGCACGATCTGTATTTCGCAGTGTATTTCAAGCCACTATTTTTCATAATTGATGATTATTTTTAAATTTCCAACTTGAGATTTAACAAGCTGCCCCCATTGTTCACGGTACTGTACAAAATATTTGAGGATGCTTCATGACTGAACACACACAAGACTCACAATCTCCAGACTTACAAAACCCAGAAATGCAAAGTGAAGATTATTTGCAAAATAGCGGTGCCGCAGGTTCACTGGATGAGCGCCTTGGTGAGCTAGAAGCGCAACTTGCAGAAGCGCAGGCGGCGGTTTTATATATAAAAGCTGATGGTGAAAACATTCGTCGCCGGGCGATGGATGACATTGAAAAAGCACGTAAATTTGCCTTAGAAAAATTCTCTAATGAATTATTGGCAGTTAAAGACAGTTTGGACGCGGCGTTGCTCATTGAGGCCACTGATGTTCAAAGCTATAAAGATGGTGTTCAGATTACAGCCAACCAGTTAGCTTCAGTATTCGATAAATTTAACATTACTGAAGTGAATCCTGTTGGCGAAAAATTTGATCCGAACAAGCATCAAGCAATTAGCATGCTTGATAGTGACCAAGAACCTAATACCGTACTAACGGTATTACAAAAAGGTTACACCTTGAATGACCGCGTGTTGCGCCCAGCATTAGTGATGGTGGCAAAAGCCAAGTAGAAATTTTGCAAGTGACTTCTTTCATCGGCCACTTGTTTAACAGAGCACTTGAAATAAATAAATTGAACACCATTGTTACAACATGGTTTAACAATCGCCAGTAGCATAAATCGCAAAACATTTAAAAGTAAAGATTTAGGTTATCTCTGGTTAATTTGATATTAAAAAAGGAATAGGTATTATGGGTAAAATTATTGGCATTGACTTAGGCACTACAAACTCTTGCGTAGCCGTGATGGAAGGCGGCAAGCCACGTGTGATCGAGAACTCAGAAGGTACACGTACCACACCTTCAATTATCGCTTATCAAGAAGATGGTGAAATTTTAACGGGCGCTCCTGCAAAACGCCAAGCAGTGACTAATCCAAAAAATACGCTTTATGCGGTTAAACGTTTAATCGGTCGTAGATTTGAAGAAAAAGAAGTGCAAAAAGACATTGGTCTTATGCCTTACACCATTGCAAAAGCTGACAACGGCGATGCATGGGTAGAAATTCGTGGCGTGAAAATGGCTCCTCCACAAATTTCAGCTGAAGTACTTCGCAAAATGAAAAAAACTGCCGAAGATTATTTGGGTGAAGAAGTCACCGAGGCAGTGATTACCGTGCCGGCTTATTTTAATGATAGCCAACGTCAGGCGACTAAAGATGCTGGTCGTATTGCAGGTTTAGATGTTAAACGTATAATTAATGAGCCGACCGCAGCTGCGCTAGCCTTTGGTTTAGATAAACAAGAAGGCGACCGTAAAATTGCGGTGTATGACTTAGGCGGCGGCACTTTTGACGTTTCTATTATTGAAATTTCTAACATTGATGGCGAACATCAATTTGAAGTGCTTTCAACCAACGGTGATACATTCTTGGGTGGTGAAGACTTTGATAATCGCTTAATTGACTTTTTAGCAGATGAGTTCAAAAAAGAAAATGGCGGTATGGATTTACGTAATGATTTATTGGCAAAACAACGCCTTAAAGAAGCTGCAGAAAAAGCTAAAATCGAGCTATCTGGCGCGGCCCAAACTGAAGTGAACTTGCCATACATTACTGCAGATGCAACTGGCCCTAAACATTTAGTGGTTAAAATCACTCGTGCTAAGTTAGAGTCATTAGTAGATGATTTGATTGAACGCACAATGGCACCATGCCGCACTGCGATTAAAGATGCTGGCGTTACCATTGACGAAATTACCGACGTGATTTTGGTCGGTGGTCAAAGCCGTATGCCTAAAGTGCAAGAAAAAGTAAAAGAAATCTTTGGTAAAGAACCACGTAAAGACGTAAACCCTGATGAAGCGGTGGCAGTAGGCGCAGCAATTCAAGGCGGCGTACTTAAAGGTGATGTTAAAGATGTGTTGTTGCTTGATGTAACGCCGTTATCTTTAGGTATCGAAACCTTAGGTGGCGTGATGACTAAAGTGATCAAGAAAAACACCACGATCCCTACTAAAGCATCACAAACATTTTCAACAGCTGATGACAACCAAAATGCGGTGACGATTCAAGTGTTGCAAGGTGAGCGTGAATTGGCTTCTGCCAATAAGAGCTTAGGTCAGTTTAACTTAAGTGACATTCCACCTGCACCACGTGGTATGCCACAAATTGAAGTGACATTTGATATTGATGCTAACGGCATTTTGCATGTATCGGCAAAAGATAAAGCCACTGGTAAAGAAAATAAAATTACCATTAAAGCGAATAGCGGTTTAAGTGAAGCTGAAATTCAGCAAATGGAAGAAGATGCGGTTAAATATGCTGATGAAGACCGCAAATTACGCGAGCTTGTAGATGCGCGTAATGCTGCTGATGGCATGGTGCATTCAGTGAAAAAATCATTGACTGAGCATGGCGATAAATTAGAGGCTGCTGAAAAAGAAGCCATTGAAAATGCGCTTAAAGATGTTGAAGAAGCAATGAAGTCTGATGACAAAGACACCATTGAGGCTAAAACCAATGCATTAATGGAATCTTCACAAAAGCTTGGTGAAAAAGTCTACGCTGAGCAACAGGCACAGCAAAATACTGAAAGTGCAAATGCTGGTGGTGCTCAACCACAAGGTGAAAAAACTGTAGATGCTGAAGTAGTAGATGCTGAGTTCGAAGAAGTTAAAAAAGACTAATGTTGAAAGCTAATATTAACACTTAGCATTTAGTGCAATAAACAAGAGCCACGACCTTCGTGGCTTTTGTCTTTGCCTGACGCAGCATTTTTCACTCAAGTAATTGGATTAACAATGGCCACTAAAAAAGACTATTACGAAGTATTAGGCGTTAATAAAGACGCTTCTGAAGAAGACATAAAAAAATCTTACCGCAAACTTGCGATGAAGTACCATCCAGACCGCAACCCTGACAACCCAAAATCAGAAGAACAGTTTAAAGAGGCGAAAGAAGCCTATGAAATGCTATCTGACGAGCAAAAACGTGCAGCTTACGACCAATATGGTCACGCAGGCGTAGAACAAGGTGGCGGTGGTGGTGGCTTCGGCGGCGCAGGCTTTGGTGATGCTTTTGGCGATATTTTTGGTGATATTTTTGGTGGTGGAGCTCGTGGTGGGCAACGGAATAACGTCTATCGCGGTGCAGATTTACGCTACAACATGGAAATTTCACTAGAAGACGCAGCAAAAGGCACAGAAACCAAGATTCGCATTCCTGTACAAGCCACTTGTGAAACCTGTAAAGGCTCGGGTGCACGTCCCGGCACACAACCTGTTACTTGTACGACCTGTGCCGGTCATGGCCAAGTACGTATGCAGCAAGGCTTTTTCTCAGTGCAACAGACATGTCCAAAATGTCATGGTAACGGCAAGATGGTGAAAGACCCCTGCCCAACCTGTAGCGGCGCTGGACGTATTAAGCAAAATAAAACACTATCTGTCAAAATTCCTGCAGGGGTTGATGAAGGTGATCGCATTCGCTTAAGTGGTGAAGGTGAAGCTGGCGTTAACGGTGGTCCAACAGGTGATTTATACGTAGTGGTTCACCTGAAAGAACATGCTATTTTTCAGCGTGAAGGTGGAAACTTGCATTGCGAAATGCCAATCAGCTTTAGCACAGCGGCATTAGGTGGTGAAATTGAAGTCCCTACGCTAGGCGGCTCTGCCAAAATGAAAATCCCAGCCGAAACTCAAACTGGCGGTGTGTTCAGGTTACGCGGCAAAGGCATTAAACCGCTACGCTCATCTGAGCACGGCGATTTGATGGTGCATGTTGTGGTTGAAACACCAGTTAAACTCACTAGCCGTCAAAAGGAGTTGTTAAGGGAATTTGACGACAGCACCAAAGCCGACTCTGGAAAACATAGCCCAAAAAGCAAGGGCTGGCTAGACAAAGCCAAAGACTTTTTTGAATAAGTTCGTTGATAATTAAGTAATCCGCAATACAACTTGGAAAAAGCCTGCAATTGCAGGCTTTTTTCTATTCACTAATGCTTTTCTGAATTGCTGATAACTCTAAGTGAATATCGCTAAAATCTTCGTACTTTTTACTTTGGGTTCTGGCATACCAATAGCGGCTGTTAAACGCATCGCCTTCAATTTTATGCAATACCGCGTGTAACCAATTGGCCGTATTATCACTGTACTTTTGCGCAATGTTGTGGGCAATATGCCAGTCGCCTTTTAGCGCAGCGTCTACGGCAATAGTTAAATCAGCTTTATTCATTAAAATGTTGAATCTTTTTGTGTCTTGGTAGTTTTTTTAATTGCGCTTCTGCAACGCTTGCGCTGGAGCGATCTGGATATAGTTTTGAAGCAATGATTTTAATAGGCGGATTGGCTCGCGTATAACGCGCCCCTTTGCCTAAGACATGTGCAGCAAAACGAGCCTCTAGATTATTGGTGATGCCCGCGTAGTAAGCGCCGTTGTTACATTCCAGCAAGTATAAAACCCAGGACATTCACTTAATCTAGTACGTACCAGCCTGAATGAATTCCACTTTATATCCATCAGGATCTTCCACAAAGGCAATCACAGTGGTGCCATGCATCATAGGACCAGCCTCGCGCACGACTTTTCCACCAGCATTTTTAACCGCTTCGCATGCTTTGTAAGCATCGTCTACTTCTATTGCGATATGGCCATAAGCTTTGCCCATATCGTAACTTTCAACACCGTAGTTATAAGTGAGCT
>Ga0209913_1001831_pt1 | contig 10475 bp, 8 predicted proteins | sample PersoiDNA2013203_FD_185805 | JGI IMG/M metagenome (GOLD analysis project Ga0209913, IMG submission 185805) | Permafrost soil microbial communities from the Arctic, to analyse light accelerated degradation of dissolved organic matter (DOM) -... | ecosystem: Environmental > Terrestrial > Soil >... | reverse complement strand
CGATGCGCAGGGGCCCGCCAGCGCTCATTATAACCGACCTGCAGCCAATAGTGAAACGGGACGAACCTGACCGGGTCCGTGACGTAGGCGGGGGGACTGGCCCTCGGGCCTGTCACCGGTTTTGTACGGTGCCCTGCGACGCTGCGCAGCAATGCCTGGCCACCGCGTAGTGAGGGGGACTGGCCCTTGGGCCTGTCACCGCTTTTGTACTGTGCCCTCGGCACGCCACACCACGCAGCGATTTAACGCCACCGAGAAATCGGTGACAGGCAGCAAGTGCCAGTCCCCGGCGCGAAAAGGCCGCCGCCCGAACCAGCCGGTCCGGGACGGGGCGCAATAACAGGCACAGCCTATTTCTTGTCGTCGTTTTTATGACTCTGCCGGCCTGCTTCGGCATGCTGCTGCGAGCTGCCGCCGCGGGTGCCGGAACTGCTGCCGCCGGACCCGGACTGGCTGGACTGGCTGCCCGGATCGTTCTTGTGGCTTTGGCGCCCCGCCTCGGCGTGCTGCTCCGGCGTGCCGCCCCGCGTCCCCGAACCGGACCCGGAACTGGAGTGCGAGCCGCCCGAACCGGACTGGCTGGACTGGCCGGCCTGGCTGGATGGATCGTTCTTGTGACTCTGGCGTCCCGCCTCGGCGTGCTGCTCGGGCGTACCGCCCCGCGTGCTCTTGGTGTCGTCTTTACTGGTGGCCACAATGACCTCCTCGTGTGAAGCAAAAACCCCAGCTTAAACCTGGGGCGCGGCCGCACTGATAGGAAAACTCCTAAACACCACTGGGAAAGCTCCTGTTCAATTAGTCGCCCCGCCTTAAATGCCCAGCTCCTGCCAGATCGAATCGACCCGCGCTTTCACTTCCGGCGTCATGGCAATCGTGCTGCCCCACTCGCGGCTGGTCTCACCCGGCCATTTATTGGTGGCGTCGATCCCCATCTTGCTGCCCAGGCCGCTGACGGGCGAGGCGAAATCCAGGTAGTCGATGGGGGTGTTGTCGACCATGGTGGTGTCGCGCAAGGGATCGACCCGGGTGGTGATGGCCCAGATCACCTCTTTCCAGTCGCGGATGTTGACGTCTTCGTCGACCACCACGATGAACTTGGTATACATGAACTGGCGCAGATAGCTCCAGACGCCGAACATGACCCGCTTGGCGTGGCCGGCGTACTGCTTTTTCATCTGCACCACGGCCATGCGGTAGCTGCAGCCTTCCGGCGGCAAATAAAAGTCCGTGATTTCGCTGAACTGCTTTTGCAGCAGGGGAATGAACACTTCGTTGAGCGCCACCCCCAGCACGGCCGGCTCGTCGGGCGGCTTGCCCGTGTAGGTCGAGTGGTAGATGGGATCGCGCCGCATGGTGATGCGCTCGATGGTGAAGACCGGAAAACTGTCCTGCTCATTGTAATAGCCGGTGTGGTCGCCGAACGGGCCTTCCAGCGCATGCTCGTAGCCGCTGGGATGGTTCGGATCCGGCAGGATATGGCCTTCCAGCACGATCTCGGCCGAGGCAGGCACCCGCAGCTCGCTGCCGATGGCTTTGACCAGGGTGGTGCGGCTGCCGCGCAGCAAGCCGGCGAACTGGTACTCGGACAGGCTGTCCGGCACCGGCGTGACGGCGCCCAGGATGGTGGCGGGGTCGGCGCCCAGCGCCACCGCGATCGGATACGGCGCGCCCTTGCTGGCGATGGCGTGCTCGCGGAAATCGAGCGCCCCGCCCCGGTGGGCCAGCCAGCGCATGATCACTTTATTTGGCCCGATCACCTGCTGCCGGTAGATCCCCAGGTTCTGGCGCTTCTTGTTGGGGCCCTTGGTGATCACCAGGCCCCAGGTGATCAGGGGCGCGGCGTCGCCCGGCCAGCAATGCTGGATGGGCAGGCGCGCCAGGTCGACGTCGGCGCCTTCCCAGACGATGTCATGACAGGGCGCGCCTTTGACCTCCTTGGGCGACATGTCCCACACGGCCTTGACGAGCGAGCCCATGCCCAGCATGTCCTTGAAACCCTTGGGCGGCTCCGGCTCCTTCAATCGCGCCAGCACGTGGCCGATCTTGCGCAGTTCGCTGACGTCGTCCGCCCCCATGCCCAGCGCGACCCGGCGCGGCGTGCCGAACAGATTGCCCAGCACCGGCATCGTGTACCCCGTCGGCTGCTCGAACAGCAGGGCCGGTCCGCCCGCCCGCAAGACCCGGTCGCACACCTCGGTCATCTCGAGAAAAGGCGAAACCGGGCTTGCTACCCGCTTTAATTCGCCAATTCCTTGCAACTGGGAAATAAAATCACGCAAATCGGTATAGATCATCGTTTATTTTGGTTTTTTCGTCTTTGCGACAGGGTTGTTAAATTATCAGGGCAAGTGATTGATTTCACTCGGAATTGCTGAGCTGGCAGCGAAAAAGCTATATCCAAAAGTAATAACGAAACTTCGTGCTAGTATTGACTTGGTATAAGCCAGCTTTTACAATCCACCCAACTTGATGAGGCAGGGCGTTTTTTCGGGTCTAGCGACCGGAACCAAAACCATTTTAGCCTGTCTCATACATTCACGGCGTCGGGGCGCCACATGACATTTTTAAGGAGTGTTTTCACAGGGCGTCTGCCCTATCCCCCGAACAAAGTTGCGTAGCCACTGGTTTAATACCTCAGGGAACCACCAGCTGTAGCGAGCAATGACGGCGTTAATCGTACGCAGCAGCGACGATGGACGATATTTCTGATGCACGGCACCAGCCAGCCAAAGGAGCGCCAACCGCGCCCATGGGACAGCTTTTTCCGCGACAAAGGGGAATTCGATGATAAATCGTTTCAATGGGGCGACAGCAAAGTTCGCCCAATCCATGGCCCGCCAGCCAGTCACGTGGTCTTCCGTGACGAAAACGGCGCGCCGCGTGGTCACCACCGCGCAGCACACGTTGACCGTTCTCGGTCTTTCCGCAGTTGCAGTAGCCGCCGTCCTGTACGTGCGCCCTGACGTGGCCCAAAAGGTCTCCCAGCTGATTTCGCCAGCCAGCGCCCCTGTGGTCGCGTCCGCACCGGCGGCGCCCCAGCTGACGGCCCTGATGGACGGCCGCGACGCCGCCACGCCCTCCCCGGCCGTGGAAGCCGCTCCCGTGCCCCTGACGGCCGAGGAAAAGGCCTTGCTGGGCAGCCAGAAGCAGCAGCAATTCGTCACCTCCTGGCTGTCGAAGCGCTACCGCGTGGCCGGCGACGCCGCCAATATGCTGGTGTCGACCGCCTACGTCACCGCCAAGGACGTCAAGATCGACCCCCTGCTGATCCTAGCCGTGATGGCCATCGAATCCGGCCTGAATCCCTTCGCGGAAAGCCCGGTCGGCGCGCAAGGCCTGATGCAGGTGATGTCCAAGGTCCACCACGACAAGTTCCAGCCCCTGGGCGGCGTGCAGGCTGCGCTCAATCCGGTGGCCAATATCCGCGTGGGCGCCCTGATCCTCAAGGATTACGTCAACCGCGGCGGTTCCGTGGAAGCGGGCTTGAAGACCTATGTGGGCGCTGCCGCCTTTGAAAACGATTCGGGCTACGGCTCGCGCGTGCTGGCTGAATACCGCAAGCTCAAGCAAGTGGCGACCGGCAAGAACGTGCCGACCTTCACCCCGCCGACGCCAGCGCCTGTGGTGGTGAAAGCCGCTCCGGCCGAGCCGAAGATCGAAGCGCCCGTGAATCACGAGGGCATCGCGGGCCTGTAATTTCCGGCCGCGTGATCGATGAAAGCCACCAGCGATGGTGGCTTTTTTTTCGCCTGTGCAAGCGATGGCGCTTTCACCGTTGGCTGTGGAAGTGTCGCCTGGACACAGCTGGCTGCCGTAGCGGCGCGCTTTCACCGTTGGCTGTGGAAGTTCCGTCTGGACACAGCTAGCTGCGCTGGCGGTGCGCTTTCACCGTTCGCTGTGGAAGTTTCAGCGGAACACGGGTATCCCGCCATAGCGGCGCGCTTTCACCGCTGACTGTGGAAGTTTCCCCGGGACAGGCGCGGTTGCCATAGCGCCGCGCTTTCACCGTTCGCTGTTGAACTTTCAGCGCGGCAGGGTCGACCCCAGCATCCTTCGTCAGACAATAAAAAAAGCCACCGTCTCCGGTGGCTCAATCATTGCAGCGCGCCGCAGCGCAAATCATCCCATCACCGCCGCGTATCCGCCGCCACTTCCTCGGCACGCAGCTTCGGCGCCAGCTTGTCGAGCACGCCGTTGACGTACTTGTGGCCGTCGATGCCGCCGAAGGACTTGGTCAACTCCACCGCTTCGTTGATGACGACGCGGTAGGGAATGTCCAGGTTGTTCTTGAGTTCGTACGCGCCCAGCAGCAGCACGCCGTGCTCGATGGGCGACAACTCATCGACGCGGCGGTCGAGGACGGGGGCGATTGCCTCGCGCAGCGAGACCGAATCCTTGATGGCGCCGTACAACAGGGCCGCGAAATGGTCGCCATCGGCTTTTTCAAAGCCATGGGCGGCGCGGATATTGTTGACGACCGTGGTCGCATCTTCGTTATTGAGCAGCCATTGGTACAGCCCCTGCAGGGCGAACTCGCGGGCCCGGTGACGGGGCGTGCGGTTCTTGCTGGGGTTGGCGTGCAGGATTTTGTCGGTCATGATGGTGTTGCCCGTATTATAAAAATTTAATCTTCGTCCGCTTGCAGCTCTTCGAGCGCCAGCAGCAGGTTGGCCATTTCGACGGCGCACCGGGCCGCTTCCGTGCCCTTTTCCGCCATGCGCGCTTCGGCCTGCTCGTCGTTTTCCGTGGTCAGCACGGCGTTGGCGATCGGCATGCCGTAGTCGAGGCCGATGCGGGTGATGCCGGCGCCCGACTCGTTCGAGACCAGTTCAAAATGGTAAGTCTCGCCGCGGATCACGGCACCCAGCGCCACCAGGGCGTCGAACTGCTGGGTCTCGGCCATTTTTTGCAGGGCCAGCGGCACTTCCAGGGCGCCCGGCACGGTCACGTGCAAGACGTCCTCGTCCTGCACGCCCAGGTGCTTCAGTTCAGCCAGGCAGGAGGACAGCAGACCGTGGCCGACGTCGGCGTTGAAACGCGCCTGCACGATGCCGATACGCAGGCCGTTGCCCGTCAAATTGCTCTCATAAGTTCCTACGGTCATGACTGGCCTCTCGTGTGTGGGGTGGTAGTTCTTTTCTATATAGTACGCTTCAGGCGCCGGGCGCGGCGCGGTATCCGGTCACTTCCAGATCAAAGCCCGTCATCGATGGCATTTTGCGGGGATTGGCCAGCAGGCGCATCTTGCCCACGCCCAGGTCGCGCAGGATCTGCGCGCCGATGCCGTAGTCGCGCAAGTCCATGCTGGCGGCGCGGCCCTGCGGCTTGGTCGGCGGCGCGTCCAGGGCGGCGATCTGGGCAAACAGCTCCTCGGCCGATTCGCCGCAATTGAGCAGCACCATCACGCCCCGCTCGGATTCCTGGATGGCTTTCATGGACGAGGCCAGGGTCCAGGAGTGTTTGGTGGCGCCGCTTTCCAGCAAGTCCAGGATGGAAACGGGCTGGTGCACGCGCACCAGCGACTCCAGGTTCGGCGCCAGGTCGCCATGCACCAGCGCCAGGTGGGCCGAGCCGCTGGGCTTGTCGCGGAAGGCGACCAGGCGGAACTCGCCGAACACGGTCTGCATGCGCCGCTCCGAAACTCGCTCGACCAGGCATTCGTTCTGGCCCCGATAGTGGATCAGGTCGGCAATGGTGCCGATTTTCAGGTTGTGTTCTTTTGCAAACTCGAGCAGGTCGGGCAAGCGGGCCATGGTGCCGTCGTCGTTCATGATCTCGCAGATCACGGAGGCAGGCGTCAATCCGGCCATTTCCGTCAGGTCGCAGCCTGCCTCGGTGTGGCCGGCGCGCATCAGCACCCCGCCCTTCTGCGCCTTCAAAGGGAAAATGTGGCCGGGCTGGACGATGTCGGCCGGCTTGGCGTCTTTCGCCACCGCCACCTGCACGGTGCGGGCGCGGTCGGCCGCCGAAATGCCCGTCGTCACGCCTTCGGCCGCCTCGATGGAGACCGTGAAATTGGTGCCGTAGGAGGTGCCGTTACGGGCCGTCATCATGCCGATGTCAAGCTGCTCGACCCGTTCGGCCGTCAGGGTCAGGCAGATCAGGCCGCGCGCGTAGCGGGCCATGAAGTTGATGGCTTCCGGGGTGACGAAGTCGGCCGCCAGCACCAGGTCGCCCTCGTTCTCACGGTCTTCCTCGTCGACCAGGATGACCATGCGCCCTGCGCGAAGTTCTTCGACGATTTCGGGAGTGGTGGCGATCGACATACGGTTTCCTTTGAGACGGGCGGCTATTGTGCAATCCGCTATTTTAAAGGATTTGACGACATCCGACCGGCTAAAGCTTCCCTTCGGCCCTGTCCCCGCAACGTTCAGGACGCGCCAGAGCGAAACATTGCTGCTAGACTCGATGAGTTCCGGCCCATCAATGTTTCAACTCCACGGCGATCGATGCTCACTCTCCTGCGTTTTTTCCCTGTTTGCCGTGCCGCCGTTCTGGCCGCCTCGATCAGCCTGGCCCTGCCGCTGCCCTCCCTGGCCCATCCGGCCAAGCCCGCGGCCGACGCCGCCATCGCCGGCCTGCCTGCCATCCGCCTGAGCGATCCCATCCCCATCGGCCCCCAGGTCAAGGTGGGCAAGCTGGCCAACGGCCTGACTTACTATATACAAGGGAATACCCGGCCCGAGAAAAAGCTGGAGCTGCGCCTGGTGGTCAAGGCGGGCTCCGTGCTGGAGGACGAGGACCAGCGCGGACTGGCCCACCTGACCGAGCACATGGCCTTCAATGGCTCGGCCCATTTTAAAAAGTGGGAGCTGATCTCGTGGCTGCAGACCATCGGCGTCAAATTCGGCGCCGACCTGAACGCCTACACCAGCTTCGACGAAACCGTCTACATGCTGCCCATCCCGACCGACCAGCCGGACCATGTCGACAAGGGCTTCCTGGTGCTGGAAGACTGGGCCCATGGCCTCACCCTGGACGCCGCCGACATCGACAAGGAGCGCAGCATCGTGCTGGAGGAAGCCCGCACCGGCAAGGGCGCGGGCGAGCGCATGAACCGCCAGCTGCTGCCCAAGCTGTACAACGGCTCGCGCTACGCCAGCCGCCTGCCGATCGGCGACGAGACCGTCCTTAAAACTTTCAAGCCATCCGCCGTGCAGCGCTTTTATCGCGACTGGTACCGGCCCGACCTGATGGCGGTGGTGGTGGTGGGCGACATCGATCCGGCCCGCGCCGAACAGCTGATCGAGCGGCACTTCGCGCATCTTCGCAATCCCGTCCACGAACGCCCGCGGTCCGAGGTGGCGATTGCCGCCCGCTCCGCCACCGAAGCGCTGGTGGTGACCGATCCTGAAGCGTCCGGCAACTCGGTGCTGATCCGCTATCCCGTGCGTCCGGCCCCGCCCCACGGCAGCTTCGCCGATTACCGCGCCAAGCTGGTCGACAGCCTGTTTTCCGCCATGCTGGCCCAGCGCCTGCAGGACTTGACCCAGCAGCCGGCGCCGCCCTTCCTGGGCGCCAGCAGCGGCCTGTCTTCGCTCACACCCCAATACCAATCCTTCAGCGCCAGCGCACGGCTAAGCAAGGATGGCGCCGGGCCGGCCCTGGCCGCCCTGGTGCAGGAAAATGCGCGGGTGCGCGCCTTCGGCTTCAGCGCCGCGGAACTGGAGCGCAGCAAGAAGGACATCTTGCGCGGCTACGAGCGCGCCTACACGGAGCGCGACAAGAGCAATTCGGCCGACTTCGTGGCCGAATACACGCGCCACTTCCTCGAAGGCGAGGACATCCCCGGCATCGCCAATGAATACCGGTACGCGACGGCGCTGATGCCGGGCATCAGCCTGGCGGAAGTGAACCGCTACGCCAGCGCCACCATCCCCGCCGACGCCGCCAAGCTGGTGGTCTACCTGGGCTCCGACAAGGCCACCGGCGCCACGCCCTCCCCCAGACAGCTGATGGCCTGGACCGACGCCGCCGCCAAAGCCAAGGTCATGCCGCGCGCCGACGAACACCTGGCCGCGCGCTTGCTGGCCCGGCCGCCCCAGGCAGGCGGCATCGTCGCCGAAAGCCGCGACGCGGCGCTTGGCACCACCACCCTCACCCTGTCGAACGGGGTCAAGGTGCTGTTGAAACCCACCGACTTCGTCAACGACCAGGTGTTGTTGAGCGCGTCGCGGCCGGGCGGCCTGACCCAGTTCGGCGCCGGCGAAGTGGCCGCGGCGCGCTACGCCAACGCCATCGTCACCAGCATGGGCGCGGGCGAGCTCTCGCCCAACGACATGCAGAAGGTCCTGGCCGGCAAGGCGGCCAGCGTGGGCCTCAATTTCGGCCAGTACAGCGACACCGTGGGCGGCAGCGCCGCCAGTGCCGACATCGAGACCATGCTGCAGCTGCTCTACCTGCGCCTGACTGCCGTGCGGCGCGATCCCCTGCTCTATCGCAGCTACGTCGAGCGCCAGATGGAATCGGCGCGCAACCTCACGGCCCAGCCCCAGGCCGTGTTTGGCGACGCCATCACGCAAGCCATCTACGGCGACAGTCCCTGGGTGGCGCGGGTGCCGCGGCCGGACGACTTCAGCCAGCTCGACCTGGAGCGCAGCATCGCCCAGTACCGCCAGCGCTTCGCCAGCGCGCGCGGCATGACGTTTATCCTTGTCGGCAGCTTCGACGTGGCCGCCATCAAGCCCCTGCTGGCGACCTATCTGGCCAGCCTGCCCACCGATCCCCTGCCGCTCGAAGTGAAAGACGTGGGCCTGCGTCCGGCCCAGGGCATCGTCAAGCGCGCCGTCCACAGCGGCAGCGAAGAAAAGAGCGTGGTGTCGCTGACCTTCACGGGTCCGGCCAGCTATTCGAAGGAAGAGAACATGCGCTTCCAGGCCCTGCTGGAAGTGATCAACATCCGCATCACCGAAGTGCTGCGCGAGCAGCTGGCCCTGATCTACAGCGGCAGCATGAGCGGCAGCATGGCGCGCATCCCGTATGAGCACTACAGCATCGGCGCCAGCCTGCCGACGGGCCCCGACAAGGTCGACCAGGTCCTGGCCGCCACCTTCGCAGAAATCGCCCGCCTGAAAAACGAAGGCCCGTCGCCGGCCGACCTGGACAAGGTCAAGCAGAACTGGCTGCAGGTGCAGCGCCGCGCCCTGCGCGAGAACGCCTACTGGCTGCAGCAGCTGCAATCGGCCGTCACCTACGACACCGATCCCGCGGCGATTTTGACGGTGGAAGAACGGATCGGCGCAGTGACGGCAGCCGACGTGCAGGCCGCCGCGCGGCGCTACTTCGATTTGCAGAATTATGTGCAGGTGGTGTTGTATCCGGCCGCAAAAAAGTGATGACGGGTGCCGTCCACCGGCGCATGCAGAGGCAGGGACTGGCACTTGCTGCCTGTCCCGGTTTGGGACCGCGGCGGGCGCCGACGTGTCGAGTGACTTGGCCGCGCCGCCATGCTGTGCGCACACGGTGCCTGACGCGCGCATCAAAACCAGTCCACCGGCGGATGCACAGGCAGGGACTGGCACTTGCTGCCTGTCCCGGTTTGGGACCGCGGCGTACGCCAACATGTTGCAGTGACTCGGCCGCGCTGCCATGCTGCGCGTATTCGGTGCATACAGCGCGTATCAAAAACGGGGACAGGCAGCGAGTGCCAGTCCCCGGGGCTTCGTGTCCATGTCGTGGTAAGGCCTGCCAAAAGCCGGCCTTTTGGTTTCTCTGTCCACCGGCATATGCACAGGCAGGGACTGGCACTTGCTGCCTGTCCCGGTTTGGGACCGCGGCGTACGCCAACATGTTGCAGTGACTCGGCCGCGCTGCCATGCTGCGCGTATTCGGTGCATACAGCGCGTATCAAAAACGGGGACAGGCAGCGAGTGCCAGTCCCCGGGGCTTCGCGTCCATGTCGTGGTAAGGCCTGCCAAAAGCCGGCCTTTTTGGTTTCTCTGTCCACCGGCATATGCACAGGCAGGGACTGGCACTTGCTGCCTGTCCCGGTGTGGGACCGCGGCGGTGGCAATCATGTTGAAGTGACTTGGCCGCGCTGCCAGGTTGAGCGTACACGGTGCAAAGCGTGTATCAAAAACGGGGACAGGCAGCGAGTGCCAGTCCCCGGGGCTTCGCGTCAATGTCGTGGTAAGGCCTGCCAAAAGCCGCCTTTTTGGTTTCTCCGTCCACCGGCATATGCAGCGGCAGGGACTGGCACTTGCTGCCTGTCCCGGTTTGGGACCGCGGCGAAGGCAATCATGTTGAAGTGACTTGGCCACCAAAGACGGGGACTGGCGCCGTCAGGTGCCGTTCGTGGCCCGGCCTGTCCTCTTTTTGACTTTGACTGCGAAAATGGGGACAGGCCCGCAGGGCCAGTCCCCGTAGCTTCGCGTCGATGTCGTGGTAAGGCCTGCGAAACGCAGCAACTTGCGCCGCGACGCACCTGGCGCGGCCAGCCATTTTTCCGTCCACCGACGTAAGCACAGGCAGGGACT
>Ga0209913_1001830_pt1 | contig 10483 bp, 9 predicted proteins | sample PersoiDNA2013203_FD_185805 | JGI IMG/M metagenome (GOLD analysis project Ga0209913, IMG submission 185805) | Permafrost soil microbial communities from the Arctic, to analyse light accelerated degradation of dissolved organic matter (DOM) -... | ecosystem: Environmental > Terrestrial > Soil >... | reverse complement strand
GTGCGCGGCCCGCCATCGATCTCTTTGTAGTTCCCACGCTGTTTTTTTCTTTTTTTCAGGCAACGCCAGGCCGCGTCTACGCGCGCCGCAGGCATCGTCTGGCGTTGACTATTTTTGAGGTTTTCCATGCAACACACTCCACGTTTGAGCGCGCTGTCGCTCGCCCTTGCCAGCCTGTTTTCCGTTTCCGCCTATGCAGCCGATGTTGCCCCAGCGCCTGCAGCCGACCTTAGTTCGTCTGCCGATGCCAGCGCCGATACGTCAGCAGCCGCCGCACCGCAGGACATGCAAACAGTCGAAGTCACTTCGGCCCATTTGAAGAGCGCCCGCATCGAGTTATCACCGAAGATCGGCACCACTGTCTACAGCATCGATAGCCATATGGTGAATATGCTGGGCCAGGGCGACAACACGCCATTCAATGAAGTGCTGCTGCGCCTGCCAGGCGTATCGCAAGACTCCAAGGGCTCCGGTGCGCTGCACGTGCGCGACGACCATGCAAACGTGCAATACCGTATCAATGGCGTACAGTTGCCAGAAAGCATTTCCGGTTTCGGCCAATCGATCGATACGCGCCTGGTGGCCAACACGGATTTCGTCACGGGCGCCTTGCCTGCCCAGTTCGGCCTGCGCACGGCCGGCATCGTCGACATTGAAACCAAGGAAGGTGGCGTCACGCCGGGCGGCAGGGTCGGCGTCCTGGTCGGCAGCAACAACTACGTCGAGCCTAGTGCTGAATTTTTTGGCAGCGTAGGCAAGTTCAACTACTACCTGTCGGGCAGCTACCTGGGCAACTCGATCGGCGTGGAAAATCCACAACCAACGCGCAGTCCATTGCATGACAAGACGCGCCAGAACAAATCGTTCGGCAGCCTGTCGTATTTCCTCGATGACAACACCCGCCTGGGCGCCATGTTCGGCACCTACAACGGCCGCTTCCAGATTCCAAATAATCCGGACCAGGCGCCAGGCTTCTCGCTGGCTGGCCAGAGCGATGCCGCTGCCGGCACCTCCACCCTGCCATCGTCGCAGCTCAATGAAAACCAGCGCGAAGTGAACCGCTTCCTGGTGCTGTCGCTGCAAAAGAGCCTGGGTGACCTGAACTATCAGGTATCGGCTTTCCACCAGTATTCGGAATTGCATTTCACGCCAGACCCGATCGGCGACCTGATCTATAACGGCGTGGCGTCCGACACGCTGCGCTCGAACAGCGCTTCGGGCGCCCAGTTCGACCTCAGCTATAAACTCAATCCGACCCATACGCTGCGCACCGGCCTGGCTTACACGCGCCAAAAAACCATCAGCAACAACACGGTGGGCGTATTCACGACCGGCGACGACGGCTCACAAAACTCGACCACGCCGACCACCATCGTCGACAACAGCGGCAAGACGGGCACGCTGGCCAGTTTCTACCTGCAGGATGAATGGCATATCAGCAAGCCACTGACCCTGAACTATGGCGCCCGCTTCGATAAAGTGTCGGCCTTCACCAGCGAACAGCAATGGAGCCCGCGCGTCAACCTGGCTTACCAGGTCGCACCTGGCACGGCCCTGCATGCCGGCTACTCGCGCTACTTCACGCCGCCGCCGCAAGAACTGGCAGCGCAAAGCAGTATCGACCTGTATGCGAACACCACCAATGCGCCAGCCGTGCCGACCTCGGACAACGTCAAGGCAGAACGCACGCATTACTATGATGTCGGCATCAGCCACCAAGTCACTTCCAAGCTGACGGTGACGGCAGACGTGTACTACAAGAAAATCACCAACCTGCTGGACGAAGGCCAGTTTGGCCAGGCGCTGATCTTGTCGCCATTCAACTATGCCGAAGGCTATGCCAAGGGTCTGGAATTGTCGGCCATCTATAGCGAGAAAAACTGGGGCGCCTTCCTGAACGCCAGCACGCAAAAAGCGCAAGGCCGCAACATCATCTCGGGTCAATCGCTGTTCGGTGCGGATGAGCTGGCTTACATCAGCAAGAACTACATCTACCTCGACCACGACCAGACCTACACCATGTCGGGTGGCGCGCATTACCACTTCGGCGATTCACAAGTGAGCACTGACTTCCTGTACGGCAGCGGCTTGCGGGATACACCGGATGGCGCGGCGCCGAACTCGGGCCACTTGCCGCATTACTTCACGGTCAATGCAGCACTGACCCACACCTGGAACCACACGCCTGTGGGCAAGGTCGAAGGCCGATTGGCCCTGATCAACCTGTTTGATAAATCGTATCTGCTGCGCGACGGTTCCGGCGTGGGCGTAGGCGCACCGCAATACGGTGCACGCCGCAGCCTGTACGCAGGCTTGTCGACCAGCTTCTAAGGCGAGCGAAGACAGCGGCAGGATGCAACGCCTGCTGCTGTCGGTTGCCGTTGATATCGAAAAATGATTGAATAATCATGTATGGCGCCTGAACAGGCGCCATTTTTTATGGGCACCTGTGCGTATACCGTGTTCTCAGCCCAACTTGATGGCGCCAGTATGCATTCGGCCTATGCCCAGCTAATTGCCGCCTGTCCATGCATTTGCAGGTAATCATTCGCCTGGCTGAACGGCTTGCTGCCAAAGAAACCCCGGTGCGCCGACAGCGGAGATGGATGGGGCGCCGCCAGGATGCGATGCTTGCGGGCATCGATCAAGCTGCGCTTGGCTTGCGCATAACCGCCCCACAGAATGAAGACCAGATTATCGCGTTCGTTGGACAAGGTGTGGATCGCGCTGTCCGTCAACTTTTCCCAGCCCTTGCCCGCATGCGAGCCCGCCTCACGGGCGCGCACCGTCAGGACGCTGTTGAGCAGGAACACGCCTTGTTCGGCCCAGTCCGACAAGTCGGTGCGGCTGCGCTGCAGACCCAGATCGTTCTGTAATTCCTTGAAGATGTTTTGCAAGCTGGGCTGGGGAGGGTTGCCTTCAGGAATAGAGAAACACAAGCCCATGGCCGCCCGCGGCGTGTGATACGGGTCTTGCCCCAGGATCACGACTTTGACGGCATCGAAGGGCGTCGTATCAAAGGCACGGAAGATATCCTTGCCGCGCGGGAAACACGGCCCCGCCTTGTACTCTTGCTTGACGAACGCGGCAAGATTTTCCCAGTACGGCTGTTCAAATTGCGGCTGCAGCCGCGCTTTCCATGAGGCTTCGATGCGTACGTCCATGCCCAGCTCCGTATTAATCTGTTAATCCTGATATTCAAGCACCTTAGTATAGCCTGCAGGGAAACGCCTCTGCTGACGATTCAATCAGGCAAAAAAAAGCCGCCAGCTATACAGCGGGCGGCTCTTGATATGGCGCAGGTGCTTAGAAATTGAGCGCCGACTCCACGCCAGCGCTATGCGCCTGTTCATCTGCGTGGTAGGAGCTGCGCACCATGGCGCCGACGGCGGCGTGGGTGAAGCCCATTTTGTACGCTTCGGCTTCGAACATCTTGAACACGTCCGGATGCACGTAGCGGCGCACGGGCAAGTGGCTGTTCGATGGGGCCAGGTATTGGCCGATGGTCAGCATGTCGATGTCGTGCTCGCGCATGTCGCGCATCACTTGCAGGATTTCCTCGTCCGTTTCGCCCAGGCCGACCATGATGCCGGACTTGGTTTTTACGCCCGGGTACATGGCCTTGAAGTCTTTCAGCAATTTCAGCGAGTGCATATAGTCCGAACCGGGGCGCGCTTCCTTGTACAGGCGCGGCGCCGTTTCCAGGTTATGGTTCATGACGTCAGGCAAGCCATCCTTGAACAGCAGCAAGGCTTTTTCCAGGCGGCCACGGAAGTCGGGCACCAGCACTTCGATGCGGGTGTTGGGCGACAGGGCGCGCGTTTGCTGGATGCACTCGACAAAGTGGCCGGCGCCACCGTCGCGCAAGTCATCGCGGTCGACGGAGGTGATGACGACGTAGTTCAGGCGCAGCTTGGCGATGGTTTTCGACAGGTTCGCCGGCTCTTCCTTGTCCAGCGGATCAGGACGGCCATGACCCACGTCGCAGAACGGGCAGCGGCGGGTGCACTTGTCGCCCATGATCATGAAGGTGGCCGTACCCTTGCCGAAGCATTCGCCGATGTTAGGGCAGCTCGCTTCTTCACACACGGTGACCAGGTTGTTTTCGCGCAGCACGTCCTTGATTTCATAGAAACGGGTCGATGCGGAGGCGGCCTTGACGCGGATCCAGTCCGGCTTTTTCAGGCGCTCGATCTGTTCGATCGGAATGATCTTGATCGGAATGCGCGAGGTCTTGCTGGCGCCTTTTTGCTTTTCGCTCGGGTTGTAGACGGGAGCGGCGGTAGCGACAGGGGCGTTGCTGGAAATGGTCTCAGAAGTCATGGCTGCGTACCCTTGCGGGCGTGTTGGTTTGTTTGCTCAGGCAACGACTGCCTGAGGCGCGCCTGCGGCGCTATTCACTTCGCTTACATCGAGTAATACGGTCAATTCATGGGCCAGCGCGCGCTGCACTTCAGCCAGCGGCACGTCCACGCCCATGCTGCGCATGTCCACCGTTTTCAGGCCGGAATAACCGCAAGGGTTAATCCAGGAAAACGGCGCCAGGTCCATCGCCACGTTAAGCGACAGGCCATGGTAGGTGCAGCCGTTGCCGCGCACTTTCAAGCCCAGCGCGGCGATCTTCGCACCCTTGTCCGGGCCGCCGGCGATATAGATGCCAGGCGCGCCATCGATGCGCTCGCCTGCAAGATTATACGCCGCCAGCACATTGATGATGGCTTGCTCGATTTTATGCACGAACTGGCGCGCATACAGCTTGCCGCCCGGCTTGTTGCGGCGCAAGTCCATCAACAGGTAAATCACCACCTGGCCGGGACCGTGGAAAGTGACTTCACCGCCACGGTCGGTCTGCACCACCGGCACCGCATTTTCTTCGATCGCGGCGCCAGCCAGCAAATGGCCGCGGTCGGCCGCCAGGCCCAGCGTAAACACGGGCGGGTGCTCGACGATCCACAGCTCATCGCGTGTTTCCGTGGTACGGGCATCGGTAAAGGTCCGCATGGCGGCGAAGGTCGGTTCGTAATCAACGCGACCGAGCTCGCGGATCAGCGCAGCTTCAGTGTGGGTGGTGGTCATGACAACTCTGTAGTCGGCGGCGTAGCCGTGATTATAAAGCAGGCCAGCGATTACTTCAGGGCAGCATGCGGTTCAACACCGGAGAACATTAATAGATGACCAACAAACTGGCCAGTTTTTGCGCTGCATGGCGTACTTGCGCCAGGCTCAGGGCCGTGTAGCCGATCAGCACGGCCGGCGCCAGTTGCACGCCGTGGCAAAAATCGCCCAGCGGCTGCAGCGCCAGCCCCGCTTGCGCGGCCTGCGCGCAAAATGTCCGTTCATCGGCGCCTGGTGGCAGCCACAGCATGCAATGAAAGCCCGCTTGCTGGCCGGAAATTGTGTAAGACCCGGGCGCATCGCGCTCGAGGCAGGCCAGCAGCAAGTCGCGCCTTTCCTTATAAGCGTGGCGCGCCTGGCGCAAATGGCGCACGAAAGCGCCGTCTTCCATCCAGGCGGCCAGCGCCAGCTGCTCCGTCATGCCCACCGAGCGGCCCGTCGTTTGCAGGGTGCGCAGCAGCAAGGGCAGCAGGCCGGGCGGCAGCACCATGAAACCCACGCGCAAGCCCGTAAACAAAGTCTTGTTGAAGCTGCCGCAATACACCACGCGCTGATATTGGTCCAGCGCCTTCAGGGCGGCCAGCGGGGCGCTGTGATAATTGAATTCGCTGTCGTAATCGTCTTCCACCACCCAGGCGCCGCTATCGCTGGCCCATTCCAGCAATTCCAGGCGCCGCGTAACGGACATGGTGACGCCCAGCGGCGACTGGTGCGCCGGCGTCACATACACCAGGCTGGCGTCGCTATGCTGGCCCAGGGCCGCGCAATCGATACCTTCTGCATCGACGGGAATATCGACGGGCAGGGCGCCGCTCATGGCAAACAGGGCGCGCGCGGCCGGGTAGCCGGGGTCTTCCAGGCAGACTTTGTCGCCTGCCCGCACGATGCTGCGCGCCAGCAAATCGAGTCCATGGCGGATGCCGGTGGTCACCACGATGTCTTGCGGACTGCAGCGCACGCCCCGGTACTTGCCCAGGTAATCAGCGATTTGCCGGCGCAAGCCGGGATCGCCAGCCGGATCGTCGCTGCACAGCTGTTCCGGGGTAGCGGCAGCCAGCGCCCGGACCGCGCACTTGGACCATGCTGCCATGGGAAACAGGCTGACGTCGGCGCGCCGCGCAACGAACGGCAAACCCTCGCGCACGCCTGTATCGGACACCGGTGCCGGCTCGGAAAATGGCCCGGCCGGGGTGGCATCTCCAAATCCTGCCATCAAGAAACGTTCGGGCACCACGGCGCACACGCGGGTGCCCGAACCGGGGATGCGCGTCACATAGGCTTCCGCATGCAGGCGGTCGAACACGGCTTCGATAGTGCCGCGCGACACTTGCCAGCGTTCGGCCAGGGTGCGGCTGGACGGCAGGCGGCTACCTGCCGGCAATAGTTTGCCCAGGATGGCCGAACGCAGCGCTTCATAAGCGCCCGTTTGTTTGCTGACACCCTCCTTGTCCAGCCAATTGGCCGGGCGGGGCAAGTCCAGCGGCAGTGGTGATTTTCCTCGCGGCATGATGATGATCGTCCAAGTGGTCCAATAAGATTTCTCATATCCGGTGCTTCTTATTAAACCACAACCATTCTATTCTCAGCGCTCCACTGAACACCTCTTTGTGAATAAGCATGCATAAACCGCTACCCATATGGGCCTGGACTGCCATCCTTTTGCTACTGGTGTGTTTGTCGCGCATCAGCATCGATATTTATCTGCCTTCGCTGCCTGCCATGGCCGATGCGCTGCACGCCAGCGATGCGCAGCTGCAATTGACCCTGAGCCTGTTCATGGCTGGCTCGGCCGCGTCGATGCTGGTCTGCGGCCCGCTGGCCGACCGCCATGGCCGCCGCCCCGTGTTGCTGGCCGGCATGACGATTTACCTGCTGGCCAGCATCGTTTGCGCCTGCGCCACCAGCGCGCCCGTGCTGATCGCCGCGCGCGTGCTGCAGGCGTTCGGCGGCTGCAGCGGCACCATCATCTGCAGGGTGATGGTGCGCGACCGCTTTGATCCAGCCACGCAGGCGCGCATGCTGGGCCACATTTCGATGGGCATGGGCTTGTCGCCCATCGTCGCGCCCTTGCTTGGCAGCGTGCTGGAAGTGACACTGGGCTGGCGCGCCGTGTTCGTGGTGCTATGCGCGCTGGGCATGCTGTCCTTGCTGCTGATCGCCCGCCACCTGCCGGAAACCAAACCGGCTACAGCCATACCACAAGGCAATGTACTGCAGCTGTACCGCCGCCTGCTGGGCGACGCCTACTTTCTACGTTATGCGCTGGCCATCGGTTTTGTGTACTGCACCTACTTTCCCTTTATCGCGGAATCGTCGGTGCTCTTGCAACGAGGCATGCACCTGTCGCCGGGCGCGTATGCGCTGGTGTTCGGTCTGACGGTCAGCGGTTATATGACGGGCTCAAAACTATTCCAGAAATGGGGACCGCGCCACGGCGCCGACCGCATGCTGGGCCTGGCCGTGGCGCTCAATCTGGCCGGTGCGGCTAGCCTGCTGCTGCTTGGCAAGCTGGCGCCTTTGCACCTGGCGTCACTGGTGGCGCCCATGATGGTGGTGATGTTATCGGTAGGCATGGCCATTCCCGCTTGCCAGCTGGCCGTGCTGCAGCCGTATGGCGCGCAGGCGGGCAGCGCCTCGGGCTTGTTCTTCTTTATCCAGATGGCAATCACGGCCGCCTGCGGTGCACTGATCGCGGCCCTTTCCGACGGCAGCGCGTGGCCCATGCTGTGGGTCACGGCCGGCGCCAGCGCGGCCTTTGCCGGCGTGCATTTGCTGTCTATGCGGGCACGGGCACCGTCGCCAGCCAGGCCTGCACGCTAGGCCGTTGCCACTGCGCCGCAGCGTAATCGCGCAAGGTGGCCGGGACCGGTTCGCCGCTCAGTATCAAACGCTGCAGCGCCAGCGCCAGGTCCGTGTCGGCAATGCTCCAGGCGCCGAACAGGAATTCTCCCTGCAACAGCTGGCCGGCGATATGCAGCAGCTTGGCGCCAGCCGCCTGCGCCTCGGGCGACAGCGGCGCATACGCGGCGCGCAGGCCATGAAAGATGACGGTGGTATCGCGTTCATTGCGCAGCGCCAGCAAATCGCTGCGCAGCCAGGCCTGCACCTGCCGCGCGCGGGCCCGCTGCTGTATCGCGCGCGGCAAGAGTGAAGGATGGGTCGATGGACCAAACACATCGTCGAGGTAGTCAGCGATGGCGCCAGACTCCGTCAAGACAAAGCCGTCATGCTCGATGGCGGGCACGCGCTGCGTCAGGCTCAAGGTGCTGAACGGCGGCTGGCGCGCGGCGCCCGCGCCCAGGTCTACGTCTTCGATGGAAAACGGCAGCTTCTTTTCGTGCAGGGAGACAAAGGTGGACAAGGCGTAAGGACTGATGCGTAGATGGTCGACGTAGAGGCGCAGGGACATGACGGGCTTTCCAGAATGAAGTGAATACGATTCATCTTAAAGCTTGCCGCACGCCTCTCAAAACGATATATTTTCCCCGTTCTGGTTATTTTTACTCACATGAAACTGCCTAATTTTTCAGCATTGCGCGCCTTTGAGGCGGCCGCCCGGCACGAGAATTTTTCGCGCGCGGCCGACGAGCTGCACCTGACCCACGGCGCCATCAGCCACCAGGTGCGCAAGCTGGAAGACGAACTGGGGCTGGCGTTATTCGTGCGCAACGGCCGCCACGTGAGCGTCACGCCGGCAGGGCGGCAATTTGCACTGGTGCTGGGCAAGGCCTATGCCGACATCGCCGCGGCGGTGCAAGCCTTGCGCCCGCCATCCGGCAGTACGCGCCTGACGATCACGTCGATTCCCTCGTTTGCCGCGCGCTGGCTGGCGCCGCGCCTGGGCCGCTTCATCGAACGCCACCCGGACATCGAAGTGGTGCTGCAAACGAACGGCGCCTTGCAAGACCTGGCGGGCGAGGGCATCGACGTGGGCATCCGTTTCGGGCGCGGCCATTATCCCGGTTTGCTGGTGACGCCGCTGATGGGCGATGCGTATTACCCCGTCGCCAGCCCCCATTACCGCCATGGCGACTTGCCGGCCACGCCGGCGGATCTGGCGCACGCAAACTTGCTGCGTTCGATCGAGCCATGGCAGCCATGGCTGCAGGCGGCGGGCCTGGCGCTGCCGGAACCCACGGGCGGCGTGATGTATGAGGATTTGTCGCTGCTGATCCGTTCAGCCATCGATGGCGACGGCGTGGCGCTGGTGCGCCATGTGGTGGTGCTGCAAGAGGTGGCCGAAGGGCGGCTGCTGCGCCTGTTCGATACGCTGGCGCCCAGCCCCGACGCGTATTACCTGGTCAGCCCTCCCGGCGCGGCGGCGCGCGCGCCGGTGCAGGCCTTCCGCGCCTGGATGCTCGGCGAAGTCACCCGCTTCCAGGCGACGCATGGGCTTACATGACGATCTTGACCATCGGGTGTGCCGACAGGGCCGAGTACAGCGCGTCGAGCTGTTCGCGGCTGACAGCGCGCACGGTCACGGTCAGGCCCGTGTAATTGCCCTTGCCGGAAGGACGCTCTTCCAGGCGGCCCGCATGGAAGGTCGGATCATGGCTGATCACCAGTTCCATGATGGTGGGTGCGAAGTCGACATGCGTCGGCCCCATGACCTTGATCGGGAAATCGCTGGGGTATTCGATCAGCGACTCACTGGGGGGTATCGTTTGCATATTCATTCCTATCACGTGCGGCATTAAAAGAGAGCTGGCAAGGCGATGGCATTGCCCATGCCGATATTGTAGCCAAAATAAGGCACCGCCTGCATTTACCTGCTACTTCCGCACGGAAAACGAATAAAAAAAAAGCCAGCCCGAAGGCCGGCAAAAGCTATTTCAAATCGGAAAAAAGAAATAGGGTGAAACGCTGTGCTGTCTCGTCGCGTCACCGCGCCAGCTTCCAGGCTGGTCAGGGCGGTAATTGCTCCGTTGCCTTTGCAATAACAACAGATTAACAAAACATGTCGATTCAAATTGGCAAATTGCGACGAACGGCAGAAAGCCAGGCTTGAATGTCAAAAATCGCCACCCAGAATGCACCTCAGCGATCTTGCTGCAGGCGCCCATCCTGCGAACGGCGCATTTCACGATTTTCACGGTTTTCACGCGCTCGCTCGGTGCGCGCCTCCTGGCGAGGCTCGGTCGCCTGCATAATGGCGCGCGGAGGTGGCTGAGGCTGAGGCTGCGGCTGGGCTGGCGGCTGAGGCGCTGGCTGCGGTTCACGGCGGCGCTCACGTTCACGCTCCCAACGCTGCGGCGCCTCTTGCGCACGCTCGTCACGCAGCTCACGCTCACGTTCACGGCGCGGAAAAGCCATCGGATTCTGCACGGGCGGCAGGGCGGGCACGGCAGGCATTTGCGGCGCCGGCGGC
>Ga0209913_1001828_pt1 | contig 10485 bp, 8 predicted proteins | sample PersoiDNA2013203_FD_185805 | JGI IMG/M metagenome (GOLD analysis project Ga0209913, IMG submission 185805) | Permafrost soil microbial communities from the Arctic, to analyse light accelerated degradation of dissolved organic matter (DOM) -... | ecosystem: Environmental > Terrestrial > Soil >... | reverse complement strand
ATTTCATGGTATTGCCACCCAGACCGAAGCAGCCTTGCGAACCGCCGTCGCCCGACGTATTGCTGCCGGCGCCGGCGCGCAGGTAGCCGTGGAAGCCTTCGGCGTCACTTGGGTACATGGGGTCGGCGATGGCGGAAGCGCTGGCGATGGCCAGGAGCAGGGCAGGTAAAGTTTTCAATGCAGTGCGGTTCATGCGGTCTCCAGAAAGATGTAGGTGGTAGCGGCGGCGCCCCGGAAGGCTGTCAGCGCACACGGTCTAATGCCGAAAACCAAGTCTAGCAGCGCTTTTTTAACCAGGCCGATACAAAACGTACAAGTGACGATACTTTCTTTCAAAGTGTTGTTTTTACTCAATATCGATACTCTGGTGCATAGCGGGTCTGCAAAAGAGTATCGAATTGCGGTTTTGGAGTATCAGAAAGTATCAAAGTCCGGTGCTACATTGTGGTCGTGGTGCCAAGCATGCCGGCATTGCCAACGACAAAAAACACTGGAGACACACAATGAAACGTTCCGCCATTGCCGCGCTGTGCGCCGGCGCCTTCTGCTTCGCTTCGTCCGCGATTGCCGCCACCGACCTGGTCATCGCCACCGTCAACAACGGCCACATGATCGAAATGCAAAAGCTCAGCAAGTTCTTCGAGCAAGCCAATCCCGACATCAAGCTCAAATGGGTGACCCTGGAAGAGGGCGTCTTGCGCCAGCGTATGACCACCGATATCGCCACCAAGGGCGGCCAGTTCGACGTGATGACCATCGGCCTGTATGAAACGCCCATCTGGGGCAAGAAAAACTGGCTGATCCCCATCAAGCCAGACGCCAAATACGATATCGACGACTTGCTGCCGGCCATCCGCGAAGGTCTTTCCGGCGACGGCAAGCTGTACGCGTCGCCGTTCTATGGCGAAAGCTCGATGATCATGTATCGCAGCGACCTGGTCAAAAAAGCGGGCGTGACGATCGAAGACCGTCCCACCTGGAACCAGCTGCGCGACGTGGCCGCCAAGCTGCACGATCCGGCCAACGGCGTGTACGGCATCTGCCTGCGCGGCAAGCCGGGCTGGGGCGACAATATGGCCCTGATCACCACCATGGCCAATTCCTACGGCGGCCAGCTGTTCGACATGCAGTGGAAGCCGCAATTTACCAGCAAGCCGTGGAAGGACGCGGTCACCATGTATGTCGAGCTGATGAAGAAATACGGCCCGCCGGGCGCGGCCGCCAACAGCTTCAATGAAAACCTGGCGCTGTTCAACCAGGGCAAGTGCGGCATCTGGATCGACGCGACGATTGCCGCTTCCTTCATCACGGACCCCAAGCAAAGCAAGGTGGCCGACAAGGTGGCGTTTGCCCAGTCGCCCATCGGCGTGACGGAGCGGGGCGCCAACTGGCTGTGGATCTGGTCGCTGGCGATTCCAGCAAGCTCGAAGCACCCGAATGAAGCGCAACGCTTCATCAACTGGGCCACCTCGCCCGATTACGTGAAACTGGTGGCCAAGGAAACGAGCTGGGCCAACGTGCCGACGGGCACGCGCAAGTCGACCTATGCGAGTCCCGAGTTCCAGAAAGTGGCGAAATTTGCCGCCGCCGAAGGCAAGGCCCTGGCCACCACGCGCAACGTGCAAAGTACCATGCTGCCGTCGCCGTACGTGGGCGTGCAGTTCGCCTCGATCCCCGAATTCCAGGTGATCGGCGTGGCCGCCGGCCAGCAAATGGCGGCAGCGCTGCTGGGTAAGGTCACGGTCGACCAGGCGCTGGAATTGTCGCAGCAGACGGCGGAGAGAGAAATGCGTAAGGGCGGCTACTACAAGTAAGAGGATAGCCTGACCAAACCTACTGCGCGTCGCGCTTTGCGGCCGGCGATGCTCACCGGCTCGGCGCCCCCGTACTAAAGTACGGTTGCGCTTCTCGGCCACAAATCACTGCCGCTCGCTACGGTTTTGTCAGGCATCTATGCCGTTTGGTTTGTAAAACAGGTGACATGACTGGCCTTGCTATTGCAGAGATCAATCACTCACCTCACGTCTCAAGAGAACCCTATGAAACGCATTATCCCCCGGACTTTGCTGACGCCGGCCGTGCTTGCCGTCTCCGTCATTTCCGTGATCCCGCTGCTGATCACCCTGTATTACGCGTTCGTGCGCTATTCCATGCTCGATCCGAGCGGCCATCCTTTCCATGGCCTGGCCAATTTTCACTTTTTCTTTACCGATGCTTCGTTCCTGCCGGCCTTGCAGAATACGTTTACTTTGCTGTTTTCCGTCATGCTGATCACGGTGGTGCTGGGCACGGCGCTGGGCTTGCTGATCAACGAAGCGTTCCCCGGGCGCGCCATCGTGCGCGTGCTGCTGATCTCGCCGTTTCTCGTCATGCCGGCCGTGAATGCCCTGATGTGGAAGAACATGCTGCTCAATCCGATTTACGGCCTGTTCGCGCAAATCAGCATCTTCTTTGGCGCCACGCCCGTCGACTGGCTGTCGGCCCACCCGCTGTTTTCCATCATCATGATGGTTTCGTGGCAATGGCTGCCATTCGCTTGCCTGATCTTCATGACGGCCCTGCAATCGATGGACCGCGAACAGCTGGAAGCGGCGCGCATGGATGGCGCCACCTATCTGCAGCAGTTGCGCTACCTCTACATTCCCCACCTGGGCCGCGCCGTCTCGGTGGTGCTGATGATCGAGATGATTTTCCTGTTGTCGATCTTCGCGGAAATCTTCACCACCACGGGCGGCGGTCCCGGTTTCGACACGACCACCATCACCTTCATGATTTATCAGCAGGCACTGCTGTCGTATGACGTGGGAGCGGCCTCGGCCGGTGCCCTGTTCGCCGTGCTCATCGCCAACATCGCCGCCTTCTTCCTGATGCGCGTCATCGGCAAGAACTTGTCGAAATAAGGAGACCTTGATGCATAGCAAATTCAATCTGTATGGCCGCACGGCCGCCGCCTGGCTGTGCGCGCTGCTGCTGTTCTTTCCCATCTTCTGGCTGGGCCTGATGGCCTTCAAGACGGAAGGGCAAGCCATTTCCACGCCACCGCTGCTGTTCTTCACGCCGACCTTGGACAGCTTTCGCGAAGTGCTGGCGCGCGACAATTACTTCGGCTACGCGTGGAACTCGCTGTTTACCAGCGTGGTCTCGACCGCCATTGGCCTGTTGATCGCCATCCCGGCCGCGTATTCGATGGCCTTCTTTCCCACCGGCGGCACCATCGGTTTGCTGAAATTTATGCTCAGCTCGCGCTACATGCCCGGCGTGGGCGCGTTGATGCCGATTTATATCTGCTACCAGTACTTCGGCCTGCTCGATACGCGCATCGGCCTGACCATCATGTTCATGCTGATGAATTTGCCCATCATGATCTGGCTGCTATACACCAGCATGAAGGAGCTGCCGCGCGAAATCCTGGAAGCGTCGCGCATGGATGGCGCCACCGTGTGGGATGAATTCCGCCACGTCGTGCTGCCCCTGTCCGTGGGCGGCATCGCATCCACGGCCCTCGTGTGCATGGTGTGGTCGTGGAATGAATCGTTCTGGTCGCTGAACCTGGGCGCGTCCAACGCGGGCACCCTGGCCTGGCTGATCGCTTCGTATTCCAGCCCGGAAGGCCTCTTCTGGGCCAAATTGTCGGCCGCCTCGCTGATGGCGATTGCGCCCATCATGGCGCTGGGCTGGTTCTGCCAGAAGCAGTTAGTACAAGGCATGACTTTCGGCGCAGTCAAATAACTAAAGAATTGAGACAAATCATGGCTTACCTTCAACTGAACAATATCGAAAAATTCTTTGGCGAGCACCGCGCCATCAAGGGCATCGACCTGGATATCCAACAAGGCGAATTCGTCGTCTTCGTGGGACCGTCGGGTTGCGGAAAATCTACCTTGCTGCGCCTGATCGCGGGCCTGGAACCGATCGACGGCGGCAAGCTGTCGCTCGACGGGCGCGACATCACCAACGTGCCGTCGTCCAAGCGCGACCTGGCGATGGTGTTCCAGTCGTATGCGCTGTATCCGCACATGACGGTGTTCCAGAACATGTCGTTCGCGCTGAAACTGGCCGGCGTCGATCCGGCCATCATCCGCGAGAAAGTCGATAAGGCGGCCGCCATCCTCGACCTGGGAAAATACCTGGAACGCACGCCGAAGGAATTGTCGGGCGGCCAGCGCCAGAGGGTGGCCATCGGCCGCGCCATCGTGCGCGACCCGAAAGTGTTCTTGTTCGATGAACCGCTGTCGAACCTCGACGCGGCCCTGCGCGTGCAGACGCGCATCGAGATCGCCAAGCTGCACCGCGAGCTGGGCGCGACCACCATCTATGTCACGCACGACCAGGTCGAAGCGATGACGCTGGCCGACCGCGTAGTGGTGCTGCGCGACGGGCAGATCGAGCAGCATGGCTCGCCCCTGGAACTGTATGACCGCCCCGCCAACCGTTTTGTGGCGCAATTCATCGGCACGCCCAGCATGAACGTGGTGCCGGCCGACGCGGCGCCGCAGTTGCTGGCGCAGGCGGGCAGCGCGGCGCAGGCGGACGGCTTTGTCGGCATCCGCCCCGAGCACGTGCACCTGGGCGCGGCGCAGCCGGGCAGCGTACCCGTCACGGTCGACCTGGTGGAGTCCCTGGGCGTGGAAACCCTGACCTATGTGCGCCTGCCGAACAATGTGCAGGTGGTGTCGCGCGGCGCGGAACGCAGCAGCCTGCAGCCGGGTCAGCAGACGCATTTGACGTTCGAACCGGGCTTCGTCCACTATTTTGACCGCGCCGGCAAGACCTACGCGGCGGCGAAAGGAGCGCTGTAATGGACGCCATCGCATTGAACCAGGCGAACCTGGCGCGGCTGCCCGCCAACGTGGCCGTGCCCGCGTATGCGCGCGAGACGCTCGTGGCCAGCATCGTGCATATCGGCGTGGGCGGCTTTTTTCGCGCCCACCAGGCCGTGTACCTCGACGATTTGCTGGCCTTGCCCGGACATGAGCAATGGGGCTATTGCGGCGTGGGCTTGCTGCCGACCGACGCGGCCATGCGCGACGCCATGCGGTCACAGGATGGCTTGTATGCGGTGGTCGAGCGCAGCGCGGCCGGCGATACCGCGCGCATCATCGGCAGCGTCGGCGAGTATCTGTACGCACCCGACGAGCCGCAAGCCGTGCTGGATAAGCTGGCCGATCCCGGCACGCGCATCGTCGCGCTGACCATCACCGAGGGCGGCTACTATGTGAACCAGGGCACGGGCGAGTTTGACGCTGCTCATGCCGATATCGTGCATGAACTGGCGCATCCCGAGGCGCCGCGCTGCTCGTTCGGCTACCTGGCCGCCGCCCTGGCCCTGCGCCACCGGCGGGGACTGGCGCCGTTTACCATCATGTCCTGCGATAACCTGCAAAACAATGGCGACGTGACGCGCAAGATGCTGCTGGCCTTTGTCGCCCTGCGCGACGGGGAACTGGCGCGCTGGCTGGCCACGCATGGCAGCTTCCCCAACAGCATGGTCGACCGCATCACGCCGGCTACCACCGATGAACACCGGGCGCTGCTGCGTGACAGCTTCGGCATCATCGACGCCTGGCCCGTCGTGTGCGAGCCGTTCCGCCAGTGGGTCATCGAAGACGAATTCCCGCAGGGCCGCCCGGCCTGGGAAAAGGTGGGCGCGCAGATGACGCACGACGTGCTGCCGTATGAAAAGATGAAGCTGCGCCTCTTGAATGCCAGCCACCAGGCCCTGTGCTACCTCGGCATGCAGCTCGGCTACACGTTTGCGCATGAAGCGATGCTTGACCCTGGCATCCGCGCGCTCGTGCGGCGCATGATGGATGACGAAGTCACGCCGCTGCTCGATAGTGTGGAAGGCATAGCCCTGGACAGCTACAAGGATACGCTGATCGAGCGCTTTTCGAATCCGGCCGTGCGCGACCAACTGGCGCGCATCGGCACGGAAGGCTCGGCGCGTATCCCGAAATTCGTGCTGCCCTCCGTGCGCGAAGCACTGGCGCAAGGTGGCGCCATCAAGCTGCTGGCCTTCACGGTGGCGTGCTGGTTCCGCTACCTGGAAGGCCACGACGAGCAGGGGCGCGCGATGCCTTTGAGCGACCCGTACGCGGTGCGCCTGCGCGCGCTGGCACTGCAGGGCGGCTCGGACGCCGCGCCGTTGCTGTCCTTGCGCGAGCTGTTCGGCGACCTCTGCGACACGCCAGCGTTCACGCAGGCGGTGGGCGAAGCGCTGGCCAGCCTGTACGGGCTGGGCGCGCGCGCGGCGCTGGAACAGGTCGTGGCCTGACGGGGAGGGCGCGCCATGCCACGCAAAGCCGATGCTGTCTTGCCGCAGATGGAGCTGGAACAGCAGCGCGACGCCACGCCCGGCTTCGAGCCGAAAGGCAGTTTCGGTTTCATCCGCTACCTGGAGCACGGCTTTCCGAATGCGCTGGTGCGCTGGCATTACCACGACGAGTACGAACTGCACCTGATCGTCAAGACCAGCGGCAAGGTCTTCGTGGGCGACTATATCGGCCAGTTTGCGCCAGGCCATCTGGTGCTGACGGGGCCGCGCGTGCCGCACAACTGGGTCTCGCTCGACACGCCGCCGGACGGCGTGGCCCTGCGCGACATGGTGCTCCAGTTTTCGCACGCGCCGCTGGCCTCGATGGCCACCGCCATCCCGGAGCTGAAAGGGATTTTCCCGCTGTTGCAGCGCGCCCTGCACGGCGTGGAATTCTTCGGCGTCAGCGAACAGTCGCTGCGGCGCTTCCAGCGCATCCGCGACAGCAGCGGCCTGCCGCGCTTCATCGAGTTTTTGACCTTGCTGGGCGAACTGGCGCAGACCAGCGATTACCAGCTGCTGTCGACGGTGCCGATGCAGTCGAGCGACGACGACGCAGCCCTGGCGCGCATCAGTTCGGCCATCAACTTCATCGTGCACAATTACAGCAGCCAGTTCTCGCTGAAACAGCTGGCCGAGCAGGTGGATATGCCCGAGCGGACGTTTTCGCGCTTCTTTCGTAGCGCCACGGGCAACAGCTTCACGGACTTCGTCAACCGCCTGCGCATCAACAAGGCGTGCCAGCTGCTGATGGAGACGGAGCGCTATGTCAGCAACATCTGCTACGAGGCCGGTTTTAACAATGTGGCCAATTTCAACCGGCGCTTCCTGGAGTTGAAGGGCATGACGCCGAAGGAGTTTCGCCAGCAGGCGCAGGGCCGTTTTGGCGCCTGAGGTTTTTTGAGGTACATTCGATGGCACGGGCGGGGGCCGCCTGGGAGAGACAAGCATGGAATACCTGTGGCAGAAGGACAGCGAGCGCAAGGCGCCTGAACTGGAGCGCGAAAGCTACGACGGCATCATCAATTACCTGGAACACGGCTATCCCAGCTCGCGCGTGCGCTGGCACTGCCACGAAGAATACGAGCTGCACCTGATCGTCGCCACCAGCGGGCGATTGTTCGTGGGCGACTATATCGGCGAATTCTCGCCCGGCCACCTGGTGCTGACGGGCCCGCGCCTGCCGCACAACTGGATTTCCAACGTGGTGCCGGAAGGGGGCGTGGCCTTGCGCGACATGATCGTGCAGTTCGCCCACGCGCCGCTGGCGGGCGCCGCGCGCGTGATCCCCGAACTGCGCGAGCTGCTGCCGCTGCTGGAGCGCTCCAGCTATGGCGTGGAGTTTTTCGATATGGGCCACGAGGCCGAACAGCACCTGGCGCGCATCCGCGCCACGCATGGCGCCGAGCGCTTCGCCGCATTCGTCCAGCTGATGAGCAAGCTGGCGCGCACGGCCAATTACCGGCTGTTGTCGAGCGCTTCGCTGCGGTCCTACGACGATGACGCCACCCTGGCCAAGGTGAATGCCGTCCTCAATTACATCACCGACAATTACCGCGAGCCGATTTCGGCGGAAATGCTGGCCGAGCAGGTGGGCATGTCGCTGAGTAAATTCTCGCGCTTCTTCCGCAAGGCGACGGGCAACAGCTTCACCGATTTCATCAGCCGCTTGCGCATCAACAAGGCCTGCCAGCTGTTGATGGATACCGATCAGTATGTGTCGAACGTCTGCTACGACGTGGGTTTCCAGAATGTGGCCAATTTCAACCGCCGCTTCCTGCAGGTGAAGGGTGTCACGCCGAAGCAATTCCGGCGTCAGGCTGACGGGCGCTTTGGCGGCATCGGCGGGCCTGTTGTGGATACGCCACGGGCTTGAGGGCTGTCACGGGCTTGTCACTTTGCCCAGTTACTCTCCACGGCTTCAATCCCACTTTAGCCGAGGAATGCATGAACGCTGCTGTAACGTCGACCCCGAAACTGACCCTGCTGGCCATCGCCGCCAGCCTGTGCCTGTCCGCCTGCGGCGGCAGCGATAGTACGCCGGTGGAACCGGCCAAGCCCGTGGCGCAGACGGGCGTGTTCCTCGACGGTGCGGTGGAAGGACTCGATTACGTGGCCGGCAGCGCGGCCAAGGCCAGCACCAATGCCAAGGGCGAGTTCATTTGCAACCCGGGCGATACCGTGGCCTTCAGCGTGGGCAGCCTGGCCCTGGGTTCGGCGCCATGCGGCGCCGTCGTCACGCCGCTGGCGCTGGCCGCCAGCACGAATGTGGCGGACGACAAGGTCGTCAACCGCCTGCTGGCGCTGCAACTGCTTGACGACGACAGCGATCCGTCGAACGGCATCAAGCTGACGGCCGAAGTGAAGACGGCGCTGGCCGGCAAGACGCTGGACTTTGCAGGTGCTCCGGCCGTCTTCAACACGGCGCTGGCCGCGCACCTGGCGGCGGTCGGCGGGAAATTCGCCAGCCGCACGGTCGATGCAGAGCGCCGCGCGCTGGTGCGCGAGCATTTCGAAGACACCCTCGCCTCAAAAGTGGGCGCGCCCGTCAATGAAGCGCTGACGCAGGCCAATCCCCTGGGCGAAGTGAAAGTCACCGTGACGCGCTACCAGATCCAGGCGGCGGACAAATACTATGTGCCGTACGAAGGCGCGAATGCCAAGATCAAGGGCGAATTCCCGAACGGCTTTTTGCCGTCGTATGGTTCGGGCCTGGCTTACAAGGGCAAGAACGCAGCGGGCGACCTGGAATTTTATGGCTTGACGGACCGTGGCCCGAACGGCGACGGCCCGCTGCTGCCTGATCCATCGGGCAAGGGCACGATCGGCAGCAAGATCTTCCCGTCACCGAGCTTTACGCCTTCGTTCGGCGTGATCACGGTGGGCAAGAACGGCGCCGTACTGACGTCGAGCACGCCGATCAAGGTGTCGGCCAGCGTGAACAGCTCGGGCTTGCCCGTGCCCGTGGGCGCGGTGGGCAATTCGGCCGAGATTCCCGTCATGGATGCGATGAAGTTCGACGCAGCCGGCAAGGCTGTCTTCAACGCGGGCGGCCTCGATTCGGAAGCCATCGTCGTGGACGCCAAGCGCAACGCGCTGTGGGTGTCCGACGAATACGGCCCCTTCATCGTCAAGATCGATGCGGCCACCGGCATCATCCAGGCCAAGTACGAGCCGGGCAAGGGCTTGCCGGCGCTGTTCGCCAAGCGCCGAGCGAATCGCGGCATGGAGGGCATGACACTCGACACGAGCAATGACAAGCTGTATGCCTTCCTGCAAAGCCCTCTGTCCGATGGCACGGCACCGTACACGGTGACGAAGAAGAATGAACAGGTCGAGCGCTTCGCCCGCTTCACGCGCTGGATCGAATTCGACCCGACGACGGGCAGCAGCGGCAAGATGTTTGCCTACCCCTTGAATGCGGCCGACTACCAGGATGGCCGCACGGGCAACGCCAAGTTGGGCGACATGGTGGCGCTGGGCGGCGGCAAGTTCCTCGTCATCGAGCAGGGCGCCGCACCGTCGGGCAAGGTCTTCAATAAACTGATGCTGGTCGAACTGAAGGGCGCCACGGACATTGCGGCCGCCGCCTTCAATGCGACGAGCTCGGACCTGGAAAAAAGCAGCATGGGCGGCGCGGCCGTGAATGGCGCCGACTGGGCCGCTGTCACGCCGCTGAAGAAAACCCTGCTGCTGGACTTGAATGCCATCGGCTGGGCGGCGGAAAAGGCCGAAGGCCTGACCCTGATCGACGACTCCACCATCGCGCTGGCGAATGACAATGACTTCGGCCTGAAGACGAAGATCTTTGACGCGAATGGCGTGGAAGTGACGGACGCCGACGTGACCAAGTGCACGGTCGATGCCAGCGGCACCATCGTCACCAGCAGCGCGGCCGGCTGCAATGCCGCCAACACCATCCGCGTGGCGCGCGGCGACGACCGCGAGCGCCCTAGCCGCTTGTGGATCGTGAAGTTTGCCAAGGCGCTCAATAGCTATTGAGCGGGCGCGGTGGTGGCGTCGGATTACGCGCCGCTGCGCGGCGCTAATCCGACCTTGTATTATTCCCTTCATGCCGTTCGCGATATTGCGGACGGTATCGACCGCTGTCAAAATCTTGGTAGGCATATCAAGACCGGGTAACTGGATGCCGTATCCGCCCTTAGGCTTCG
>Ga0209913_1001827_pt1 | contig 10489 bp, 5 predicted proteins | sample PersoiDNA2013203_FD_185805 | JGI IMG/M metagenome (GOLD analysis project Ga0209913, IMG submission 185805) | Permafrost soil microbial communities from the Arctic, to analyse light accelerated degradation of dissolved organic matter (DOM) -... | ecosystem: Environmental > Terrestrial > Soil >... | reverse complement strand
TTGCCGGAGTCCTTGCAACTTGCTGCCGAGACCGACTGGTCAGCCGCCATTGAGGTACTGACGCCTGCCACCAACATCATGGTGGCAGCACGCGGCATCGGTTTCCCGCTGGCACTGGAAGCGGCGTTGAAGTTCAAGGAAACCTCGGCGCTTCAAGCCGAGGCATTCAGTGGCGCCGAAATCAAGCACGGCCCGATGGCGCTCATTCACGAAGGTTATCCGCTGTTGCTGTTTGCCACACGCGGCCCGACCCAGGCCAGTATGATAAAACTAGCGACCGAGATGCGTCAGCGCGGCGCTCGCGTACTGCTAGCGGCGCCGAAAAACATTGCCGAACGTGATCTGACCTTACCGGTCGCCGTGACGCCGGACCTTGATCCCATTGTGGCGATTCAGGCCTTCTATGTCATGGCGGCGCAACTATCTGCCGCACGCGGACTCGATCCAGATCAGCCGCGGCATTTGAGTAAAGTAACCAAGACCAGCTAAGCGTAACGCCGCGAGAGAACAAGCTTCCTCTGTAGTAGTTTTGCCGCCTGTACCTGCTGAGGTATCGGCGGCATATTTTTTATGCGACATCACAAATCGGCTGTGCAATCAAAAATTGCCAGTTGTTTCTCCTCCCAGGTAGTTCCAATGAGAAAACGTAAAATACCTTCGGAGGCGCACTCGTTTTCATTACCGATATCGGCATGAATATAGTGACTTCCTACTGAACGCATTTTCGCATCCAGGCCACGGCCGGCAGTCGAATGCAATATCCAGTCATAACGATTGGCGTCATCCAGATTATTTTCTGACGACAATGCCTGACGCCGCACCGTTGGCATGAAATCATGATGTTTTTCAAATTCGTCCTCGATAATCAGAAGGAATTTTTCGTTGTCGATCATAAATTCATTGTTGAAAATAACATCCACCGTGGCATCGCCATTTTTGTCTCTGCAAGGACAAAAAAACCATCCTGCCAGCACTTTTTCTTCTGGAAGATAGCTTTTCCCGGCAAAGATCGTTCCGCTACGAATATCGCCTATCTCAGCCAATTCGCTAGGAACAAAATCATCATATCTGTGCTGACGAGAGACGAACAAGCTTGATTCTGCATCAATTGGATAGCTCAAATCCTTCAATTGCAGTAAGTCTTGATCAGTCTCATCTTGCCCACGACTACCTTTGCGATAATGCAAATATTCACCTTTCCTGGCTAGAGTGACGAGTTTCCCGTTATAAAAAACCGGTGCCAGAATTGTGGAGAAATTGATGGCATTATCCAGTTTATTGACGCCCCCACCTTGCTCGTAAGAAATGCCATTGCCGCGCAAGTCTTCAGGAATATCCTTGGACATATAAATCGATCCGGGTGCAATGATGACATTGGGGTTGTTGCTGCTCAGAGGAATGAAATAATCCGTCAGCGCTTGATAAACCGCGCTCGGAGAAGCAAAAACATTATTCTCAAAAGCGGATGTCCCCAAAAAATCGGCGTGACCGACAATCAGTTTTTTTTCTTGCTCATGTTCGCTTTTATATTTTTCGATCACATCATGGATAAGCTGAGCGCCCTCCTGAATCCGTTGCGCAGCAACTCCGTCAATTTCTTTGCGTGTGCGCGCCATCACCGGCCTTGCCATGCGCCCTCGTCGAAGAGAAAGCGCCTGCTTTACATTGCCGCCAAACATGCTTTTGCCATGCTTTTCAATTGCCAGCCTGGCCAATTCACCGTGCAGCAACTCAATATCTTTTCCTGCCGTTGTGGTTTCCAGAACATATTTCTGGTCCTCGACAAAAACAATGAAACGTTTCTTTTTTAGATCCTCTGACGCCACTTTTTCAACCCGGATTATTTCAGGAGAAAAAATGGTTTGTGCAAATTTATCGATATTGAAAAAATTCATCCCTTCCAGCAAACCTGCCTTCGAACGTGCTTTGAGCATGTCATAGAGCTCGGTAATTCTCACGTCGAAGGCAATATCTTCCTTGAGTTTGGAGAGTATCGATGATGCCAATGGCTGGAATTGATTATTCTTGTATTGAACAGCAATTTTTGTACCGTCGGAACCGCACAAATAACTTATTTTCCCCTTCTGTATTTCAACGTATTTTCTCCTCACTTTGAGGTAAGCACGATCATTCTTGGCCCATTTAATCCCTTGAGAATCGGCAACTGACAATTGGGTTTCATCGATATTTTCCGCATACATGGCAGACGTGATACGTTCATTGAGCGCATGTGAAATATGCGGCGATGTCCAACTTTCAATCCGCCAACGCTCACCATCCCATTCAATCGGATGTCCCTTTCTCAATGGATGATGGATGTCATAGATGTCGTAGTGCATGCCATGCTTCTCCGTCATTGCCATTCTTACCGGCACCAGATCGCCATTCATTTCAACGACCTGATATAGCGGTGCAGTCGTAGCGACATCATCCTGCCGATTTCTCACTTCGAAAATCCTGCCATCACCATAAGCGTGCGCATAACGGTTAGGCGTTGCGCTATAGCGGCTTTCCATGTTGGGCATCACCTTTAGCCGTTTAATCAAATTACCTTGTGTTGGCGTGAAAAGAGGATGGAAATTCAAGGTAGTCAAATGCCAGGTCTTGGAAAATGGATCTCGAAAAACCGGAAGCGATTCCGTCATGCCATTTGGCCGGGTCACCATGATGTGGTATCGCATGTCTTCGCTCACATGCAATGGATATTGGTCACCATAAAGGGTAATCAGGTTTTCACCTTCGCTCAATTCCAGATGCAGGGGCGATGCAGTGTCTGCGTCTACATAGCGCCAGAACTTGCGCTGATCATCGAAGAACACCTGTTTCGGCGGTGCTGTCTGTATCGAGCCGTCCGGATGAAACGTATTGAACTCCGACTGGCCGCGCGGTTTCAACCAAATCTTTTCGCCCTCCTTTCCGGCACTGCCGCTATGGGTCGCCGTCAAGATCAACTCCCGCTGGATCGCTGTATCCTTGTTACGCGCAAAATAAGCAGCGTTACTACTGAATGGAATCACCTGCGACAATTCCAATGGTTTGACGGCCATTTTCTTTTTCACAGAAGGAAATCTGATGCCATCGATGTCAAGGCCAGTGGCGAGCAACGCCCAACTTATATACTTCTGCCTGGTCGCGCATATTTCATCGCCGATTTCTTTGAAATAACTTCTTCTGTAGTACGCAGCAACCAAACCGCTGATGGTCGGCTTCATCCCCAACGTGACAACATCGGCAAAGAAATTCAATCCATCTGCTGTGTAGCGAATCCACGTCGTCACGTCCTCCTGCGGATAATTGTCATACAGCATGCGAAATGGATTCTCCGCGCGTTGCGCCTTGAGGATCAACATTTTTCCTTCGCTTAGGTCTTCAGAATTAAAAATTTCCGTTTCAAAGGCACAATTTTGCTTGATATGCTCGGCAATGTTTTTATCTCTCGTCGCCTGAGATATCCGTTTCACTCTAAAGAAATACAACTGCGAAGTGGCTGGTGCCACGCATAGTGCGGTACCGGCTGCTTCATAGCGCCAGGCGAATTCAAGATGATCCGCATGGATCTGGCTGACGCTCTGGTTTTCCAGCAGAAAATTTTTAATCTGCTGAAAAAAAACTCCTTTGGCAGACTCCTCTTCGACGACATAAAATTGATTAGCCTCATCCCATCGCGAAGAAATGGATGCAGCCGCTGATGCACCGGCATTTGCGATAGGGAAGCTTAAAAATTCTGCTGCGCTTGTTTCCGCTGAGGCTAAACCGCACTGCTCAGCGCGTTCCACGCAGCGGTTTATCCGTCTTGCGACACCGCCCCTCAAAAGAGGGATCGCTACAGATGTCTTTTGCATCGGCATGCTGAAAGGTGTTGCCGATTTAAGAGAGAGCACATCGGATATTTCCGCAGACAAATTGGAACGACGGTCTACAGCAGGCCCGACACAGATGTTCTTCTCCTCTTGCAAACGCTCCGGGCTACTACTGACGATATGCACATGGGGGAGTAAGATCGCCGATGCATAAAGCGCCGATAGTGCGCTGCATTGTTGGGGATGTTTTCTGGCTTGCGAATTTGCAATGTGATGAATGACGCGTTGACTTTCCTCGATAGAAAAATCCATCGAATTTTTCACCTCATAGCGTCCGGCAGTGTCTCGCTGCGTTAAGGCATCTACTGGCATTTCGTCTCCTACCAAAATCATTCATAACGGACCATATTTAGCGCATCTGACAAAATAGCGTTGCCGATGTCAATCGAGCAGTAGATATCCTGCCCGGCAATAGAGCATCATTGGTTAATCCCCTTGGTAATCGTAGACGATTAGATTTTCATCTTGTGCATGTGCCCTGATCTGCATGCGTGGATGCGTCTCGGAAACAAATTCATTTTCCATGCCACGATCTGCATGAAGATAATTATCGCCAACTGAACGTATTTCTTTATCCAGACCAGCGCCAGAGCTTGGATGCAGTATCCAGTCATAGCGCTTGGCCTCGTCAAGATTTTCATTTTGCGACAAAACCTGCAAACGCACTGACGGCTTGAAGTTATCGTGCTGCTCAAACTCATCTTCGATGATGAGTAAAAATTTTTCATCGTCGATCATGAACTCATTACCGAAAATTGCCTCCACGCCTTGCCTGCCCTGCCTTTCCTGACAAGGACAGAAGAGCCATTGCAGCACTTTTTTCTCAAACGGAATAAACGTTTTTCCGGAAAAAATTGTTCCTGTGCGGTGTGCCGATGTTGTCAGCTGCGGTACTGTATCCGTTTCACTATAGTTGCCTAACGTCAGGATCGTGCCTGCCGGCATTCCCTGATCGAGATCTGAAAAAGCAATCGGATTATTTTTCCATTCTTCGTCTTGCTCTTCAGGTTGATCAGGAAATTGATATCGCAAATACTCGCCTTTTCTGGCAATGGTAATCAGCCTTCCATCATAAAAAACCGGCGCTATTGTGGCTGAAAAACTGAGTATGCTTCCCAGATTTCTAATAACATTTCCTTGTTTATATAAATTATTTCCGGTTTGATATTTTTCTGGAATGGAGCTGGAAATATGCAGAGACCCAGGCACAATGATGGCATCGGGGTTGTCTTTGCTCAGAGGAATGAAATAATTATTGAGCGCCAGATAAACCGCCTCTGGAGAAGAAAAGACATCACTTCCGAAAGCCGCCGTCTGTAAAAAATCAGCATGACAAAGAATCAAGCTCCTACCTTCTGCGTCATATTTTTTCTGTCTTGCAAGAACGTCTCTGATCTCTTGAACACCGGTTTGAATTCGCGCGGCGGTGATTTGATTCATTTTATCCAGATCACGCACAGAGACATCATCAAGACTGCCATAGCGCCTGAGGGCGAGAACATGTTTTATCTTCCCTCCCGACGCGCTTTGTCGGTATTTCGCCAAGGCTTGCTCGGAGGCCACCTCAGAAAGCGGCTTCGGACGTTGATCATGGACCGATGTCTCCAGGATAAACTGTTCGGTGGCAATAGCGACAAGGTAGCGTTTTGTATCAAGATCAATAGAGGGAATCTGTTCAACCTCGACGTTTTCAGAGGGGAACATGGCTTGAATCGAGGCACCGAGATTGAGGTAGATGATTCCTTCCTGCACCGAAGAGGTCGACAGTTCTTTGATTTTTCCATAAAAGCGATCCGCAATGGAATCGCTCCGATTGCGCTTCTCGAGTTCAGAGCGATGAAATTGGTGATTTCTATACTGAATAAATATTTTCTTGTTATTGTCCTGGCCCAAAAAATTGAGCTTGCCAAGCTGAATTGGCACGAAGTGTTTTTTCACTTTGATGTAGCCAAGATTATCCTTGCTCCATCTGATGCCCTGTTGATCTGCAGCAGACAGTGCATTGGCATTCACCGTCAATGCATACATGTCCGAAGTAACATATTCTTTGACTGACTTGGAAATATGCGGCGAGGTCCACCGCTCAAGCAGCCAGCGATCTTTTTCCCATTCAATCGGATAGCCGTTTTTTTCCGGAAATTTCATGTCGTAGGCATCAAAACGTATGCCATGTTTTTCCAATGGAATCGCTCGCACCGGTACTAATGCGCCATTCATTTCCACCACCAGATAATGCGGTGCCGTGCTGGCAATGTCGTCGCCGCGATTTCTCACCTCAAAGATTTTCCCTGCGCCATAAAATTCAGGGTGCGGATTGTCAATGGCAAGATAGTGATACCTGCTGTCTGGCTTGACTTGCAAGCTTTCAATCAGCATTTTCTGCTGCGGCGTAAAACTGGGATGGCGATTTTGCGTTGCCAGATGCCATGTCTTCGATAGTGGATTAAAAAATACAGGCACAAACTCTTTTATCCCATTTGCTCGCATCAGGACGATTTCATGCTGCATATCTTCGGTCACATGCAAGACATATTTTTCACCATTGATTGCAATCAGATCATTGCCCTCCCTCACTTCCAGTTTGAGGGGGTTATTCGCCGATTCATCGGCATACCGCCAGATCTTGATCTGATCATCAAACAGTACCTGTTTTCCCATTTTTTTGGCATTCACTGGGCGAGATTGGTAGGTCTCGAATACGGCATCGCCGCCTTTCTTTAGCAAGACCGATTCAACCTGATTGCCGGCCGCATCGTTGCGGCTTGCCGTCACCAACAACTCTCGCTCGACGTTGTTCGCCTTGTTGTGCGCATAATAGGCTGCCCGATTCTCGACCGGTATCACATGCATCAGCTCAACAGATTTTTGGTGCGGCGTTTCCCTGCCTGTCGTAAAGCGAAGTCCGTCTACCTCTAGTGCGGTAGCAATTTGCGCAATACTCAGGCGCAACTGTCTGGTGGCGCAGATCTTATCGTCAATGCTGTCGTAATATTTCCATCTGTAGTAATTAGCGATCAGATTGCCAAAGAAAGGCTTGATGCCAAGCGTAAGGACGTCCGTGGAAAAATTCACGACATTGGCCGTATTGCGCAAGAACGGGGACGGCTCTCGATGGGAATTGCTGTCATATAGCAGTCGAAAAGGATTTTCTGCGCGCTGCGCTGAGAGAATGAGCAGTTTGCCCTCACTCAATCCATCCGAATTAAGTATTTCCGTTTCAAACGCGCAGTGGTCTTTGATATGTTCTGTGATTTGTTTATTGACATTGTCCATGGAGATGCGTTTTTGACGTGCAAATAGAAACTCGTCTGCGACAGGTGCGATGAGCAATGGCGCATCGGCAGCGTGCATTCGCCAATCGAATTCGAGTGCCTCAGCATCTCCTTTACTGACATCACCAATTCTCAACAAGAAAAGCTTGGCCAAACCTAGCACCAGGCCTTTGGTTGAGGGACTATCGGCGATGAGAAATTGATCGTTCTCATCCCAGCGAATGACATCCAGAAAAGCACCCGCAGGTGTTGCCTGCGCCTGTGGCAGACTCAAAAAATTCGATGCTGCAAGATTTGCACTGTAGAGCAGCTCGGCTGGCTGAGACTCTGCCGTCAGGCTCTGCGCAATCTCTCCGCTATTTTTTCGCAACAGGAGTGATTGATCTGCTATGACGGAGCACTCTCCAATTTTCTGGCCACTCGGCATAGGTATCGTGTCCAGGCATTGCGAACTGCTGACCACCATTTTGAGATGCGGAAGCAGCAAGGCCATGGCATAAAGCACGGATACTGAACTACATTTCTGAGGATGTTTTTTGGCTTGCGAAGCGGCAATGCCGTTGAGTTTTTTTTGTATGACGCTGTCAGTAACATAGCTTAATTGCCGCATCTGGTAGTGGCCAATGGCACATCGCTGTCCCGCTCCGTCTACCGGCATCGCTTTTCTCCTAGGACAACTACTGCTCAGAATTAGCTACAATTGATCGCCATAATTGAAAACAATCAAGTATCCATTGGTATAAAAACTCATTGGAAGAAGAAAAAATATCAAAAACCAAGCATAAAATTGAGACAACACAAGCTGACACAACCAACACACGCCCCAACCTAACAATAATGATGGCCAGAGATCCGTTCTTTGTGCCTTGGAGGAGCATCATGCAACACACATTTCGCCTTGCCTTAATGGCAATAGTCATTGTTTTTTTTTCCTGTCTCGCTCACGCTGTCGAACTCAGGGTAATGAATTCCGGTGGTTTTACTGCCGCCTACAAGGCATTAACGCCGCAATTTGAACAAACCACGGGCAATACCTTGTCAACCGCTTGGGGCCCCTCCATGGGCTCCGCGCCGGAAGCGATTCCGAATCGGCTGCAACGCGGCGAACCGGCTGACGTTGTGATTATGGTCGGCTATGCACTTGATCAATTGATCACGGAGGGCAAGGTTATCGCTGCCAGTCGCACCGCCTTGGCCGACTCGCGCATCGGCGTGGTAGTGCGTTCCGGCACCGCACACCCCGATATCAGTACGCCGGAAGCCTTGAAACAAGCCTTGCTTCATGCCCGTTCGATTGCCTATTCCGACAGCGCCAGCGGCGTCTACGTTGAGCGTGAATTGTTCAAGAAACTGGGCATCGAAGCGCAGGTCAAGGGCAAGGCCAGGATGATTCAAAAGACGCCCGTGGCCAGCCTGGTCGCCAGCGGCGACTATGAACTGGGTTTGCAACAAGTCAGCGAATTACTGCCTGTGGCAGGAACCGACTACATCGGCAAGTTGCCGGAATCGCTCCAGAGCATCACGGTCTTCGCTGCCGGCATCCCGGTAGGAGCGCAACATCCAGCTGAGGCTGCCCAATTGATCCGTTTTCTGGCTTCACCGGAAGTAGCGCAGCAAGTTCGTCAAAGTGGCCTCGATCCATTGTCCAAATAACTGTCAAGGTGCAAAATAAATGCATTCTGAAAGCTATTAGAAAGGTATGAGCGGCACGCTTAGGATAGACTCCCGGCCACAGGCACCAAACAAAAAAACCAGCGCCTGATGCATCATCGAGAAAACACATAAGTCCTGAAATTCGGCTGAAATTCAGGCATAACTGAGACAAATTATGACTTCTCCAGCTCCAGCTCCATCCTCGAAGTTCGCCACGGTCCTACGCGTGACCAGCGGCAATTTCATTGAGATGTTCGATTTTTTCCTGTTTGGTTTTTATGCCAGCAATATTTCCAGAGCATTCTTTCCTTCCGGCAATGAATTTGCATCCTTGATGCTAACGTTCATGACCTTCGGCGCCGGCTTCCTGATGCGCCCATTGGGTGCCATCATCCTGGGCGCCTATATTGACCGCGTCGGCCGCCGCCAAGGGCTCATCGTGACACTGGCGCTCATGGCGCTGGGCACCATGCTCATTGCCTTCGTACCGGGTTACGCCACGATTGGTCTGCTGGCACCGGCACTGGTACTGTTTGGGCGTCTGCTGCAAGGCTTTTCAGCTGGCGTGGAACTGGGCGGCGTGTCGGTTTATCTGTCCGAAATGGCAACGCCTGGCAATAAAGGCTTCTATGTCAGCTGGCAGTCTGCCAGTCAGCAAGTGGCGATCATTCTTGCCGCCGCACTCGGTTACGGCATCAAGATCATGCTTACCACTGCACAGATCGATGACTGGGGCTGGCGCGTACCTTTCTTCATCGGCTGCATGATTGTGCCGGTGCTGTTTGTGATTCGTCGTTCGTTGCAGGAAACTGAGGAATTCAAGGCGCGCAAACGCAAGCCTAACCTCAATGAAATCTACCGTTCCATGATTGAAAACTGGAAACTGGTAGTGGCTGGCATGATGCTGGTGTCGATGACAACCGTGTCGTTTTACCTCATCACTGTCTACACCCCGACCTTCGGCAAGAACGTGCTCAAGTTGAGCACCGAAAGCGCGTTGATCGTGACCTTCTGCGTCGGCATCTCCAACTTCATCTGGCTGCCGATCATGGGGGCACTATCGGATCGTATCGGCCGCCGTCCGCTGCTGATTGTATTTACAGTGTTGACCATCATCACGGCTTATCCAGCACTAACCTGGCTGGTCAACGATGCCAGCTTTGCCAAGATGCTGGTGGTGGAACTGTGGCTGTCCTTCCTCTACGCCAGCTATAACGGTGCGATGGTGGTGGCGCTGACCGAAGTGATGCCGGTTGATGTGCGTACCGCTGGTTTCTCGCTGGCTTATAGCTTGGCCACGGCAATCTTTGGCGGCTTCACGCCGGCCATTGCCACCGGCCTGATCGAAATCACCCATGACAAGGCAGCTCCCGGCTTGTGGATGAGTTTTGCCGCTGTATGTGGTCTGGTCGCTACCTTGATCCTGTATCGCAAGAAAGCGGAGCCGGTTGCGCAAGCAGCCTGATAAGCAGGCTGATCAGAAAAAACGGGAAGCGGCTCACGCCCTTCCCGTTTTTTATTGCCGTTTCAATATACTTCGGACCGCATGCCAACTAGCAGCCGGATTGGGCGCTACTGGCCAGCCTTTTCTTCATGATCGCTCCTTGTACGGGGGCTATCTTCAAATTCCATCTGGCTAGAAAAAACCGAGCAAGTCATAAACGCATGCGACAGAGCGCCCTCAAAACTGGATCAAAACCTTGC
>Ga0209913_1001826_pt1 | contig 10498 bp, 11 predicted proteins | sample PersoiDNA2013203_FD_185805 | JGI IMG/M metagenome (GOLD analysis project Ga0209913, IMG submission 185805) | Permafrost soil microbial communities from the Arctic, to analyse light accelerated degradation of dissolved organic matter (DOM) -... | ecosystem: Environmental > Terrestrial > Soil >... | reverse complement strand
TAGCACTGCAGATAACCCTGCGCCATGGCCTTGGCGCTGAAGCGCTCCAGCACGTGGGCGTGGCAAGCTTGGCGGTCCCCCTGCCAGCCGCGCACCGCCTCGGCCAACTCGGCGGCACTGCTGCTGAGCGCGCCACCGCCCTCGGGCACCAGCTCGGGCAGGGCCCCGTAGGGGGTGGCAAACACCGGACAGCCAAAGTACAGGCTCTCGATCACCGCCAGGCCAAAGGGCTCGTGCCAGCGCACCGGCAAAATCAAGCCGCGCGAGGCGTTGAGCAGGTCGAACTTCTGCTGCCCGCCCACCATGCCGAAGAAATGCACGCGCGGCGACCAGGTGAAGCGAAAACCGCGGCGCAGGTTGAGCCGCGTGCCGCCCAGCACGTCCAACTCCACCCCGGCCAGGGCCGCCACGCGGATGGCGCCCTTGACGTTCTTGACCCGCCAGGCCGCCTTGCCCAGAAAGTGGTGGTGGCCTCGCGCCCGCCCGAAGTCGACCGGGCCATAGGCCTGCCAGTCCAGCCCGTTGTGCACAAAGCGCTGGCTGCCATGGCGCTCGGCATGGTTGCGCGAGACAAACACCGTGTTGAGCGCCAGTGGATCCGGGTCGCGGCCGTTGCCATGCTCGGTCACCAGGAAGGGCCTGCCGATGTCCTCCTTGGGGTTGAACTGGAAGTGCACCACGTCCACATCGGCAGGTACCTGCTCGGCCCAGCTGAGGCCCGGGCGGATCGGCAGCACCTGCGCAAAGTCGCAATGCGAGCCTTCAGGCACCAGGTAGCTGACCCGGTGGCCCATCTGCACCAGGGCCCGGCCCAGATCCCAGATCACCCGCTCGGTGCCGCCATAGGCGAACACCGGGATCGGCGCATGGTTGACCAGCAGCACATGCATGGCGAGCCCTCCTCAGGCCTGTGCCGCGGGCTTGGCGGCGTCTTCTTCAGGGGGGGCCTGCAGCGCGGCATACAGCAGCAGGGTCACGAACAGGTAGAACATGGTGCCGCTGTTGTGCCCCAGAAAGGCCTGGGTCAGGCCAAAGCCCAAATAGCACAGCGGCAGCATCAGGGCCGCCAGTTGCAGGGCGTGGCGCTCGGGCGGCAGCCGGCAGCCGGCGCGTGGCCAGAACAGGCACAGCACCACGCCGTACAGCGCCAGCACCGAAGACAGGCCCAGCAGCCCACGCTTGGCAAACACATCCAGGAACTCGTTGTGCGCGTGGCCGTACTTCAGCACCTCGGCCGGGGCCTGTCCGGCGGCGACCAGGCGCTCCTTTTCGGCCACATAGCCGGCCAGGGTCCATCCCAGCAAGGGTTTTTGCAGGCCCATGTTCCAGGCCAGTCGCCAGTGCGCCAGCCGTTGACCCACCGAGTTCTCGGAAGTGCCCAGTTCCTCATACTGGCGCGCCTCGCTGACGGCCTGCTCCAAGCGCTGCTTGAGCGTGGGGCCCATGGCCGTCACCAGCACGCCCAGGCAAACGGCCAGCGCCGCCAGCGCACCCAACAGGCGCCGGCCCGGCACCCGGCCCCGCAACAGGATCACCAGCGCCGGCAAGGCAAAGGCCAGCGCCAGCCAGCCGCCGCGTGATTGCGACAGCAGCGAGGCGGTCAGCCCCAGCGCCACCCCCGCGCCCAGCGCGGCGCGCCACAGTCGGGCCCACGGGCCGGATGGCCAGGTCACCGCGCCGACCAGGCACATCATGGCCATCAACAAGCTCAGGTTGCCGTATTGGATGGCGTTGGTGAAGCCCTCGGCCCGCCACTCGCCCAGCACGCCATATTGGTAGAGCGCCACCGCACCGCTGAGGCTCGCGCCCACGGCCAAGCCGGCCCAGAGGGCCCGCGGGCGAGGCGGAAAACGCAGCGCAAAGAACAGGCAGGGCAGGGCCAGAAAGTACTTGAGGGGCTTGTCCAGGCTGCGCCAGCTGCCCTGGCTGATGAGGGCGTCAATCAGCCAGTCGATGCCCACGAACAACAGCACCGCCACCAGCCAGCGGGCTCGTGGCCAATGCAGCGGCTGGCGCCACCAGCGCGGCGCAGTGGCCAAGGCGGCCAGCAACAGCAAGCCGGCCCCCCATGAATACCCGCTGGGCAGGCACAGCGACAGCGCTGGCAGCAAAAAAGCCGCCAGCGTGCAGACATGCCGGGCCATCGCCTCAAGGGGCGAGGGCAAACCCGAGTGGGGAGAAGCAGGGTTCATGCTCAACGTCCCACCGACTGACTCAGGCTGTCACGGTCGTAATACAACGCGGCGTAGCGGAAGAAGCACTCCAGCGCGATGAAGAAACAAAACAGAAAGCCCGGCCCGCCCCCCATGAAGCCCAGACGGAACACATACAGGCGCAAGAAGATGGCAAAGGCCGAAGCCATGCCGCGCAGCACACCGCCACGTTTGCCAGCTGCGGCGCGCTTGGCAGCGCCCAGCATGGAATATTGCGTGAGCTTTTCCAGGCTGCCGCGCACCGTCTCGCGCGAGTAGTGCAGCAGCCGGGCCTTGAAGGCGTGGCGCGGCAGGGGCTGGCCACCATCGCGCAGCACGGCGTGTTCGTGCACCACCCCGTCAAAGCGCTCGATCATGTCGCGGCGGAACATGCGGTCCAGACGCGACTGCGACAGAAAGTGCTTGAGCTCGCGCCCATAGGCCACCACGCTCCACTCGATCTGCCACACCGCACGCTCATTGGAGCGCACCGCGGCTTCGATCTCGGCCTGCAGCGCGGGGGTGACCACCTCGTCGGCATCGAGGTAGAACAGGTAGTCGCCCGTGGCGTGGGCCAGCAGCCGGGTGCGCTGCACGGCAAAGCCCTGCCAGTCGGGGTACAGGTGCACCTCGGCCCCCAGGCGCCGGGCGATGGCCACGGTGTCGTCGGTGCTGCCGCTGTCCACCACCACCACCTGGTCGGCAAAGGCGGCGCTGCGCAGGCAGTTCTCGATGCGGTGCGCCTCATTCTTGGTCAGGACGCCGATGGTCAAGGTCGGCCGGTCGGCGCGCACAGCGTTGGAAGGTGTCGGCATGGTGGGTTCGAAAAAGAGGGAACGGCCTCAGGCCTGCGGCGGCAACTGCCACACGCCGCGCAGCCGGCCCCAGGCGCGCGCCAGGTGCTTGGGCGACAGCAGCAAGGCCCGGGCCAGCACGTTCAGGGCGGCCGACGCCATCAGGCGCCGATGGGCACGGCGCCCCGCCGCCACGCCCAGGTGCTTGGCCATGAAACGGATCTTGGACTGCGCATGGTGGTAGCCGCGCCAGTACTCCGAGCGCCAGGGCCGGGGCCCGCGCACCGAGCCACGCGACAGGTGCGTGACGCGGATGTCGGGCAGCACCAGGATCTGGCCCTGGCGCTGGAACACGCGCAGGCACAGGTCCTCGTCCTCGTAATACAGAAAGAAGCGGGGGTCGAAAAAACCCACCGGCGCCATGGCCGCCATGTTCAGCAGCATCACCGCGGCGCAGGCATAGCCCACGGCCAGAGGGCCCTCGGCGGCACCGGTGCGGGGTTTCCAGGCATGGCGCGGCCAGCTGTAGTTGACCTGCAGGCTGCCGTCGCTGTCGGTGAGCTGGGGCACCAGCACACTGGCCTCGGGCCACTGGCGCGCCGCCTGCACCAGGGCCGCAATGGCCTCGGGCGTGAGCACGCAATCGGGGTTCAGCAGCAGGGCATAGGGTGTGCTCACCTGGGCCAGGCCGGCGTTGTTGGCCACGCCATAGCCCTTGTTGGCCTCGAGCCGCAACAGCCGTGCGCCGGGCAGACAGCGCGCCACCTGGGCGGGTGTGTCGTCCTGGCTGGCGTTGTCCACCACGATGACGTGCGGCAGACGTGCCAAAGCCTGCCCCAGCACCGGCAGGCAGTGACCGCTGTTGTAGGTCACCACCAGCACAGTGACCTGGGCCAGCAGCGCGTCGAGCAGGTCGTCGGGTTGCGGGGAGTTCATGCCGGACGAGGGGGTGTGGGGCCCGCGGGCCACCAGGGCATCAGTGGTGATGCGACACCACTTCGCCCGCCTTGAGGCGGTACACCGTGCCGCAATAGGGGCACTTGGCTTCGCCGGTGCGGGCCACGTCCAGGTACACCTTGGGGTGGCTGTTCCACAGCTTCATGTCGGCCTTGGGGCTGGGGCAGAACACGCCCCCCTGGGCGTTGAGGTCTTTGGCCAGCAGTTCAACAGCAGCGCTACTCATGGGGTCCCTTTTTTGGAATGTGGTGATGCAATGACGCTCAGACCGGGCTCAGCCAGTGGGCGTATTGGGGGTTGCGGCCATTCACGATATCGAAGAACGCCGACTGGATTTTTTCGGTGATGGGCCCGCGCGAGCCGATGCCGATCTCGATGCGGTCGAGTTCGCGGATCGGCGTGACTTCGGCGGCCGTGCCGGTGAAGAAGGCCTCATCGGCAATGTAGACCTCGTCACGGGTGATGCGCTTCTGCACGATCTCCAGGCCCAGGTCCTTGGCAATGTGGAACACGGTGTTGCGGGTGATGCCGTTCAGAGCACCGGCCGACAGGTCGGGCGTGTAGATCACGCCGTTCTTCACGACAAAGATGTTCTCGCCAGCGCCCTCGGACACAAAACCCGACGAATCCAGCAGCAGGGCTTCGTCGTAGCCATCGTCGGTGGCTTCCATGTTGGCCAGGATCGAGTTGGTGTAATTGCTCACCGCCTTGGCCTGCGTCATGGTGATGTTGACGTGGTGGCGGGTGTAACTGGAGGTCTTGACGCGGATGCCGCGCTTGAGGCCTTCTTCGCCCAGGTAGGCGCCCCAGGCCCAGGCCGCCACCATCAGGTGGATGGTGTTGCCCTTGGGGCTGACGCCCAGCTTTTGCGAGCCGATCCAGGTCAATGGGCGCAAATAGCAGCTTTCGAGCTTGTTTTCGCGCACCACGGCCTTCTGGGCTTCGTTGACTTCTTCCTTGCTGAAGGGCAGCTTCATGCGCAGGATCTTGGCGCTGTTGAACAGACGATCGGTGTGCTCTTCCAGGCGGAAGATGGCCGTGCCGTTCACCGTGTTGTAGGCGCGCACACCTTCGAAGGCGCCGCAGCCATAGTGCAGGGTGTGGGTCAGGACGTGGACCTTGGCGTCACGCCAATCGACCATCTGGCCATCCATCCAGATCTTGCCGTCGCGGTCGGCCATTGAAGGGGCGAGTGTGCTCATGCGCTTGTGTCCTTGGGTGTTTGCCGTGGCTGCTGCGAAAACCCCGCCCCGGCACATTGCCGGGCAGGTCAAAGGGCGATTTTAAGGGGCCGGCGCGGGGTCGGAATCGTCGCCCTCATTCACAGGGGGGCGGTACAGGGTCCATTTCACCAGCCGGCCATTGAGGAATTCAGCCGTGACATGCGACTTGGAGCCGTCGGTCCAGCGGAAAACCTCGGGCTGCTCGTCCTTGGGCGAAAGCTGCTCACCCAACGCCCGGGTCAGCGCCAGCACGTGCAGCATGGCCACGCCCGGGCGCAGCTTGGCGTTGAGCATGACCGCGCTGCCCACATAGCCGATGGGGTTGTTGTTGGCCCGCTTGAGCACCTGCATGAGGCGGGTGTAGTGCATCAACACCCACATCACCACGCCCCCCAGGGCCACCGCCACCCCACCCAGGCCGTAGGCCCGGTAGGACATCGCCACCAGCAGGATGCCACCCACGGGCACCAGGATTTTCTTGAAATTCATGCGCGCATTGTCCTATGAGCGTGCCCCCCGAGGCCTTGTGGCTTGTGCGTAGCGGGGCCCTGGGCGGGCTCGGGCTCACTCGAACTCGCGGCGGATCAGGTCGATGGCCTCGTCCACCCGTTCCACCGCATGCACGGTCAGGCCTTCGATGGGCTTTTTGGGGGCGTTGGCGCGCGGCACCACGGCCACGCTGAAGCCCAGCTTGGCGGCCTCTTTGAGCCGTTCCTGTCCGCGCGGGGCGGGGCGGATCTCACCGGCCAGGCCCACTTCGCCAAAGGCCAGAAAGCCCTTGGGCAGAGCCTTGCCGCGCAGCGAGGAGGTGATGGCCAGCAGCACGGCCAGATCGGCCGCCGGCTCGCTGATGCGCACCCCGCCCACGGCGTTGACAAACACGTCCTGGTCCATGCAGGCGACGCCGGCATGGCGGTGCAGCACGGCCAGCAGCATGGCCAGACGATCCCGCTCCAGGCCCACGCTGAGGCGGCGCGGGCTGGGTCCGCCGCCGTCCACCAGGGCCTGGATCTCGACCAGCAGCGGGCGCGTGCCCTCCAGCGTGACCAGCACGCAGCTGCCGGGCACCGGCTGGCTGTGCTGGGACAGGAAGATGGCGCTGGGGTTGCTCACGCCCTTGAGGCCGCGCTCGGTCATGGCGAACACGCCGATTTCATTGACCGCCCCGAAGCGGTTCTTGATGGCACGCACCAGACGGTGGGTGGAGTGGGTGTCGCCCTCGAAGTAGAGCACCGTGTCCACCATGTGCTCCAGCACACGCGGGCCGGCCAGCGCGCCCTCCTTGGTGACGTGGCCGATCAGCACGATGGCTATGCCCGTGCCCTTGGCCAGGCGGGTCAGGTGGGCCGAACACTCGCGCACCTGGGCCACCGAGCCGGGCGCCGAACTCAGCTGGTCACTGTAGATGGTCTGGATCGAGTCGATCACCGCCACCGCAGGCTGGCGCGCCTCGATGGTGGCCAGGATTTTTTCAAGCTGGATCTCGGCCATCACCTTGACCTGGCTGTTGTCCAGCCCCAGGCGACGCGAGCGCAGCGCCACCTGGGCGCCGCTTTCTTCGCCGGTCACGTACAGGGTCTCCAGGCCGCTGCGCTGCAGCGCATCGAGCGCCTGCAGCAGCAGGGTCGACTTGCCGATGCCCGGGTCACCCCCGATCAGCACCACCCCACCCTCAACGATGCCGCCACCCAGCACCCGGTCCAACTCCTCCAGCCCGCTGGGCGTGCGCGCCACCTCGGTGGCCTCGATGGCCGACAGCGGCGTGACCGCCTGGGCCAGCCCGGCATAGCCCGAATAAGACGGCGTGCTGAGCCGGTTCTTGCTGGTCGCCCCCGAGCCCTCGGCCACCGATTCGACCAGGGTGTTCCAGGCATTGCACTGCGGGCACTTGCCCAGCCACTTGGCACTGGTGCCACCGCACTCGGTGCAGGTGTAGACGGTTTTTTCTCGGGACATGGGGAGGGGACTTGGATGACAGGCGGCCACTATATAGGCTGGCAATGAAACCTTCTGGCATCCCGCCTCCGCAGGACGCACTGAACCTCGGCCAATGCCTAGAAGCGTCAGTTGGCAGGGTGATCGCCAGGGGACTTGAAGCCGGATTGCAGGGCATCAATGTGTTCGAACAGGTCGTCGTTGATGCGTTGCCACAGCGGATCGAGGATGAACTCCATGCCTTCGCGGCGTGCCAGCTTGGCAGCGGGCACGAAATCGCTGTCACCAGAGACCAGCACGATGGTGCTGGCCTGCTTTTTCAGGGTCAGGCTGGCAATGTCGATGGCAATGCGCATGTCGACGCCTTTCTGGCGCAAGCCCAGCGCCACGTCGCCCGCCTGGAGACCTTGCCAGAAGGCGCAGGCCTTCTGGACCTGCCTGGCTTGCTCAGCGCTGAGCACCAACGCCAGGTCCTGATCCAGATCTGGTGCTGCCTGGATCTGGGCCTGCAGATCGCGCAAAGGCACCAACCACTCGCGGGTTTTCAGGGCGTCTTTGGTCAGGCGAGGCGATAGCGTCCAGTCATGGTCTCGATTGACCTTGCCCAGGCGCAACGCCAGTTTGCGCTCTTTGCGAAGTTGTTCAAACAAGGCTTGGCGGTGGCGTGCAATGTCTGATTTGGCAAAGTCAATCGACTTGTTGGCGATGGGGTGATGGGCTTTGCCGTCATAGGGAACGGCATCGTAGAAAAAGGCCCGATACAAGTGCTGCTGCCACAGCTTGCCACTGCCGCCCTTGAGACGCATGACGTGGGCAAAGCACAGCTTGCGGACGCAGCGTGCGATTTTTTCGGGGGTATCGATCTGGTCGGCAGGCAGCAAACGGGGGATGCGTTTGAGGAAAAAACTGCCGTCAATCAGGATGGCGATTTGTCGGCTGCTCATTCGGCCCCCACCCCTCCGGCCCCCATCCGACGCAGGCCAGAAACGAAGAAGCCCCAGGGGTTCGGCACACTCCCAGGATGAACGGGAGGGCGTACTGCCAAGGGGCGGATGTGCCTAAAAGTATAGCAAATCGTCATCGCAGTCCTTATTCGTTCGTCGAGTTGGATTCGACTCCTGCCGTTCTTGCTGAGTCGCGCGGGATCGGGTGCCCACCAGCCCATGGGATCAACGCCGCTGAAATCGCGCCGATCCGGACTCAATCACTCAAGGGGGTGATTCTCTTCACGGTGGCCCACACGCGACAGGGGATAGGTGGCGTTCTGCCACGCGGCAGAAATCGAGCACCCAACGCACCAAGCGGGTTCGGCCGCCATGACCTCACGGGTTTTCCCTGGTTGGAGGCATGCCCCAAACATTTAACATGTTAAATAAATGAGCACCCCATCCCACTCCCCCGTCCCGCCCCCGGTCCAGCCCTTTGCGCACCGCAACCTGCCGCGCCTGCTGCTGCAGGCGCGCGAGGCGGTGATGGGCCACACCCGGCCCAACCTGCGCCAGCACGGCCTGTCGGACCAGCAATGGCGAGTGCTGCGCGTGCTGGGCGAGCACGGGGTGGTCGAGACCGGGCGGGTGGCGCGTGAGGCCTTCATCCTGGGCCCCAGCCTGACCGGCGTGCTGGCCCGCATGGAGCGCGACGGCCTGATCCAGCGCCAGCGCGACCCGCAAGACGCCCGCCGCACCGTGGTTCAGGCCACCGACAAGGGCCTGCGCCTGGTGGAGACCCTGTCTTTCACCATCGAGGCCCATTACCAGTGGATGGAGCAGGCCCTCGGCAAAGACAAGCTGCTGCAGCTCTACCAGCTGCTCGACACCTTGATCGAACTGGAGCAACCATGAGCGCTGCCCCCTGGCAACCCGCAGGCACCGTCTACGGCGTGCTGCTGAACTTCCGAAACGAGTACGAACGCTGGCAGCCGCGCATGCACGAAGCCCCCTACAAGGCCCCGCCGCAAGCCCCGGTGCTGTACGTGAAGACCGCCAACACCTGGAACCCCGATGCCGGCCAAGTGGCTGTGCCGGCCGGCGCGGCAGGGGTGGAGGCCGGCGCCACCCTGGGCCTGGTGATGGGTGATCACGGCCCGGTGGCCTGCGCCCTGCTGAACGATTTCAGCCTGCCGCATGCGAGCTACTTCCGCCCCCCGGTGAAGTTCCGCTGCCGCGACGGTTTTCTGGGCACGCCCGCGCAGACCGTGCCGCTGGCGGCCCTGCCTGACCTGGCCGCGCTGCAGCTGCAGGTGCATGTGAATGGCACCCTGTGCCAGACGGTGGACCTGGCGCAGCTGATGCGCTCGCCCACCACCCTGCTGGCCGATGTGAACACCTTCATGACCCTGCGACCGGGCGACGTGCTGATGCTGGGCTGCGACATCGGCCCCGACGGCCAGCGCCCGCTGCTGCAGCCGGGTGACACCGTGACACTCACCGCCCCCGGCTTTGCACCCCTGACCCACACCATCGGCACGGAGGCCCTGGCATGAAACACGCCCGCATCCTGCTCAACCACGCCCCCGAACGCGGCCCGCTGCACGCCGTGGAAGACGGCGGTGCCCTGCGCCTGGACGATGGGCAGCGCGTGCCCTTCGAGGCCGTGCGCTGGCTGCCGCCGCTGGCACCGGTGGCGCGCGCGCGCAGCATCTTTGCGCTGGGCCTGAACTACGCCGACCACGCCAAAGAGCTGGAATTCAAACCGCCCGAAGAGCCCCTGGTGTTCCTCAAGGGCGAGGCCAGCCTGATCGGCCACCGCGAGCACACCGTGCGGCCCGCCGGCGTGAGCTACATGCACTACGAATGCGAGCTGGCGGTGGTGATCGGCCGCACGGCGCGCCATGTGAAACGCGCCGAGGCCTACGAGTACGTGCAGGGCTACACCGTGGCCAATGACTATGCGATCCGCGACTACCTGGAGAACTGGTACCGCCCCAACCTGCGCGTGAAGAACCGCGACACAGGCACGCCGCTGGGCCCCTGGCTGGTGGACGCCGCCGACATCCACGCCCGCCCCGGCGGCCCCATGAGCCTGGCCTTGCAGACCACGGTGAACGGCCAGATCACCCAGCGCGGCAACACGCGAGACATGGTGTTCGACGTGCCCTTTCTGATCGAGTACTTCAGCGCCTTCATGACGCTCTCGCCCGGCGACCTGATCCTGACCGGCACGCCCGACGGGGTGGTCGACTGCCCGCCGGGCGCCGAGGTCGTGACCTCCATCGAAGCCATCGGCGAGCTCCACAACTTCATTCGACAAGGTTGAGACACCATGCAAGCCATCCAGCACCTCATCAACGGCCAGTCCGTCGCCAGCAGCGACTACTTCGAAACCATCAACCCCGCCACCCAGGAGGTGCTGGCCGAGGTCGCCTCGGGCGGCGAGGCCGAGGTCCAGGCCGCCGTGG
>Ga0209913_1001825_pt1 | contig 10501 bp, 8 predicted proteins | sample PersoiDNA2013203_FD_185805 | JGI IMG/M metagenome (GOLD analysis project Ga0209913, IMG submission 185805) | Permafrost soil microbial communities from the Arctic, to analyse light accelerated degradation of dissolved organic matter (DOM) -... | ecosystem: Environmental > Terrestrial > Soil >... | reverse complement strand
CGGCCGATAACAACAGGAGATGTTACACCATGAGTAGTTCAACCACCATTGGCGCCGCAGCCAACGTCAACGCAAATGAACAAGAGCAGGCGCGCGTTTATGCCAAGGTATTTTGGCGCATCATGCCATTTTTAATGCTGTGTTATGTGATCGCTTACCTTGACCGCGTCAACGTCGGCTTTGCCAAACTGCAAATGTCGCTCGATCTGGGGTTTAGTGAAACCGTATTCGGTCTCGGTGCTGGCGTGTTCTTCATTGGTTATTTCCTGTTTGAAGTACCCAGCAATATTCTGATGCACAAAGTCGGCGCCCGCATCTGGATCGCCCGCATCATGCTCACCTGGGGCGTGCTGTCGGCAGCGTTCATGTTTGTAGCCACGCCGACGCAGTTCTATGTGCTGCGTTTTCTGCTGGGGTTGGCAGAGGCCGGATTTTATCCTGGCATCATTCTTTACCTGACTTACTGGTATCCCTCGCATCGCCGCGCCAAGGTGATCGCCGTATTCATGTCCGGCATTCCTGTTGCCGGCATTCTTGGCAATCCTCTGTCGGGCTGGATCATGGATAGTTTTCAGGGCAGCACCGGCATGCACGGCTGGCAGTGGATGTTCGTCATTGAAGCAATTCCGGCTGTGCTGATCGGTCTGGTCACATTGGTCTATCTGGACAACGGTATTACCCATGCAAAATGGCTCAGTAGCGCGGAAAAGCAATTGCTGCAAGCGGCAATTGCTGCCGATGAAAAAGGCAAAGAGCAAGTGCATTCCTTCGCCGACATTGTCAGTGACAAGCGGGTTTGGCTGATGTGCTTGATTTATTTCTGCTTCGTCATGGGGCAATATGGGTTGACGCTGTGGATGCCGACGTTGATCAAGGCCACGGGTGTCACCGGCAATCTGCATATTGGCCTGCTCAGTGCGATTCCTTTCGGCTGCGCGATTGTTGCCATGAATCTCATCGGCCGTAGTGCCGATGCCCGTCGCGAGCGGCGCTGGCATCTGATCGTGCCGGCGCTGATGGGCGCGGTCGGTTTTGTCGGCGCGGCACTGTTTGCTGACAATACTGCCATTTCGATAGCCGCCTTGTCGTTGGCCGCCGCTGGCGTGTTGACCTGCGCCCCCTTGTTTTGGTCCCTGCCAACGGCGTTTCTGTCGGGTGCGGCTGCCGCAGTCGGAATTGCCGCCATTAACTCTGTGGGCAACCTGGCCGGCTTCGCCAGCCCTTATCTGATCGGTTATCTCAAAGACTTAACGCATAGCGGCGCGACAGGCATGTATATGCTGGCGGTGATGCTGGTCATCGGTTCTGCCGCAGTCTTGCTGACTTCGCCTAAACTGGTGAACAAGTAAGTCGCGCTGATACGAAATCAGGCCAATCATTGACCGATTTTTCCGGCTTGTGCACACCGCACAAGCCCTTCCCTTATTGACTAGGAGATCACAATGCTGCAATTCGCTGCCAACCTGAGCATGATGTATAACGAACATGCTTTTCTGGACCGCTTTGCCGCTGCCGCCAAGGATGGCTTCAACGGTGTCGAATATTTGTTTCCCTATGAGTTTGAAGCCAGCGATATTCGTGCACGCCTGGATGCGCACGGCTTGACCCAAGCCTTATTCAATGCGCCGCCGGGTGATTGGACGGCAGGTGAACGTGGCATGGCCTCTTTGCCGGGACGGCAAGACGACTTCAAGCGCAGTATTGAAACGGCGCTGCAATACACCAGCGTGATCGGTAACAAAACCTTGCACGTGATGGCCGGCTTGATTCGTCCGGAGCAGGATCGCGCCAAGCATCGCGCGGTGTATCTGGACAATCTGTCGTATGCCGCGCATCAAGCCGAAGCGCTTGGAGTCACTGTGGTGATCGAGCCGATCAATACGCGCAATATTCCAGGTTTTTTCCTCAATCGCCAAGACGATGCGCAAGCCATCTGCGCCGAAATCGGTGCCGAAAATCTCAAGGTGCAGTTTGACTGCTACCACTGTCAGATCGTCGAGGGTGATGTTGCAGTCAAGCTCAAGCGTGACATGGCCGGCATTGGTCACATTCAAATTGCTGGCGTACCGGAGCGCAATGAACCGGATATAGGGGAATTGAATTACCCCTATCTGCTGCAATTGATTGACCGGCTGGGTTATCAGGGTTGGATCGGCTGCGAGTATGTGCCGGCAGCGGTGACTTCGGATGGTTTAGGCTGGCTCAAGGCGCTGGCACAGCAAGGTCTGACGACACTCAAGCCACGCTAACAAGTCATGCAAGATTAACAAGCAGGGGTAAGCAGCGGTTCGTTCTGACAGGGAAGCAGTCGCTGTTTACTTGCGGGCAGTATTGCTTTGTCTAGTGACAGTATTTTTTACGCGACACATATTGCAAGTAGCGTAATGCCACAGGCAGGGTACAGGAATCGTGTAGTTGTGCTTGCGGAAGCAATCAATGCACACCAACCGGCCTTCCTGGAAGATGCTCGCAGCTTGATCGGGGGTTTGTTGCAATTTTGGAGGCACGGCGTGAGCAGTTAAACAGAGGGGCTTGGTTCGGTTGCCATGTAATAAGGCAAGGAGGGGCAATTCTACGCCTTAAAATTTAATCTTGTTTAAGACTGGTCTTTTTTCATACTCATGAAACGAATTTATTTGGCAGGATTTGACGTATTTCGCGAGGATGCACTCACTTATGGTGCGAATCTTAAGCTGATGTGTCATCGTTATGGTTTTGAGGGCTTGTATCCGCTGGATAATGCCTGTCCGGTCGACTTGCAGGCGCGCGCAGCGGCGCAGTGGATTTATGAGTCCAATCTGGCGCTGATTCGACAGGCCGATATCCTGATGGCCAATCTGAATGACTTCCGGGGACATGAACCTGATTCCGGGACTTGCTTTGAAATCGGTTTCGCCAAGGCCCTGAATCTGCCGACCTGGGCCTATTGTTCGACCCAGGCCGCACTGATCGAACAGGTGCCGCATACTCGTACAATGCGCGGGCAGTGTGTCGATGCTCAGGACTACGCCATCGAAGATTTCGGTCTGCCACGCAATCTGATGCTTAGTTGTTCTACCAACATTGTCTATGGCGACGTGGCAGATTGCCTGGCGCAAATCGCTGCCGGCGAGCGACTCTGAGAAGTCGTCTACGCTAGCCTGTGCTATGGCTTTATCTGGCAGTCAGGGCCGGGAGTGTCAAACAAGACCGGTAATGCGCAAGCAGAGCTGTATAGCGCATAGGAATGATGGGCGATGTTCGGCACTGCCACAAAATGCTGTGTGACGTGGCCATGTGTGAGCAGTTGAAGATACGCTGCATAAGCCAGACCACGCGCATAGCGGGTGGCACCTTGAATCTTGTAGCGGCAAGATTGACCCAATGCATCCGCTTGCGGATCATTATCTGCAGTGCCCAACAAATACACCACGTCGCGCCTCAGGTAGGCGTGCAGGAGTGCCTGGGCGTCGACTGGCCGACTTGCATACGACGGCAGTTTGTTCGCCAATCCCAGATTCCAGTCGTTGAAACCCGGACACTGTTGTTCATCTACTGCGGAGAAATGGCCCGTCGGCTGCGGACGTTGGTCGTTAAAGTAAAGATACGTAGCCGGATTTGCCACCACGTAGCGCACATGGATGGCGTCATTGGCAAGGGCTTGGCTAGCATGCCCGAGTACCGCATAGCGTTGTACAAATTGCCCGCCTGCAGAATGCCCCGCCAAGACGATGGTGTTCAGATTGGGGAACAGTGCGCGATTGGCAAGGCGTTGAAAAATGGTGTCCATCACATCGAAGGAACTGATGGGGGCTGGTGCCTGCGCAGCGTAAGCTTGCCGCCATCCCAGCAGATCCCAGCGTAAGGTCGCCGCCGGCAGGTGATGCCCAGTGACATCGGCCTCGATCAGAAATTGCGGAGTGATGAAAATGGTGTTGTGTGCCGCTGCCGGTACATGCAGGCGCAGATAGTCGGCAGCCCCCACATCGCGTCGCGGCCAGCCGTGCACGATAATGACGGCACGTGTGACTTCCGGTTGCGGACGGTTCCAGTCCAGGGACACCTGTATTGGTATTTCTCCCGTGCCAGCGGCGCTCTGTACTGTTAATCGGCCGTCCAATACAAGTGGCACAGGAGTTTTGACTTCATCGACTTCGGCTGCACCAGCAGCCAGGCTTGTCGCGAGAAAAACATACAGGCCTAACAGTATTTTGCCTAGGGTCACGCGCATCTTCTGGTCTTGGTAAGTTGTGTTTCTACGTTGATTTTGATGCATGTAGCTTGCCATGGCGATGTGGCAGATTGCCGGGCAGAAAATCGATCCCGCAGAGCGGTTCTGAGATGCCTTCTGTTCCGCACTGATAGTTCAGTGGCAGTGCGGGAACGGCGGGAAAGGTGTTCTTGCCTCTCCTCGCCAGTCCTGACGTTTACCTGACGGATCGCGCTCAAGTAGATGGTCGGGAGGATAACTCACGTGATTTGATCATCTGTGGAAACTCAAACTTGTTCATGGGGTCATATTTTTCCTTGACCTGCAATAAACGCTCAAACGCATCTCCCCAGTAGTTCCATCTATAGTCTGGTATATCTGGGCTAGGGTAGTTTTGGTAAACGTGCCCATTCCAAAATGGTTCCATTACCGAGCACCACTCTTTCAAAAACTGAATGACTACCTGCTGCTCGGATTGTTTTTTCCAAAACACGCCGAGCGAAATGCTAAACGCCACATCGCGATGAATGAATGCGTTCAGCCCTTCAGGAGCAGCATTGATTTCACCACCGTAGACTTCAATGCACATGTACGATAATAAATTAGGGCTAGTGACATAAAAATCTAATAAGGTCCGCCAATCACCAACATCAAGGTCGCGTGATACGTAGCGAGCCTGCTTGCGCTGACAGGGGCGTTGTCCGTCACTGATGTCAAACTGTGGCACGCTGACAGGCTGACTTAATAACGCAGCGTTGATTTTAATATAGGTATCCGTAATTACGTACTGACGATGGCACCCATCCGTTTGGGCTAATGGGGCTATTAGAGTTTCGCATTCGTCTAATTTCCCAAGATACGTTCCGCGCACTAAAAGCCATGGTTGCATCCCGGATAAATCTGGCTTATCAGTTTGGTAGCAGATCATCACTTGGCTGTTGAGCTCTTTTGGGGCGCCATATTTCATGTAGCGACTCTGCAAAAGTTTCAATGCTATAGCTGCATTTGCACGATCTTGAGGTTGTGTGAGCGGCCAGGCGAGCGCCCAGCCACATATTTGAGATAGCTTATGCAAACGGTATGTCACTGAAAGAAGAACACCAAAATTTCCTCCGGTTCCTCCCAGCATTGCCCACCATAAGTCAGCATGCTCTGTTGCGCTGGCAGTCACCACCATGCCATCCGCAAGCATGACCCTCAATGCAATCACGTTATCGCAATTCATGCCAAAGGTACGGGAAGTAAAACCATACCCTCCGCCTTGAACAAATCCCCCAATACTCACACCATCGCATTCGCCACCTGGTACATGCAGATTGTAAGTATCCAAAGTGGCGTTTAGTTTTCCAAAATTAGTGCCGGTTTCCACTGTAGCCATCAAATTGATGGCATCGACGGCGACATTATTTAGCTGGCTTACGTCAATTAGTAATTTATCGTTGGCTGACGAATATCCTACCAGGCTGTGTCCACCAGAGCGAACGGTGAACTTCAATCCCAACTGTTCCACGAAACGCAAACACTCTCGGACATCATGCTCACTTTTACAATAAATCACAGCATAAGGTTTGGGATCAAACGCCGGGTTAAAAACTTTTCGACTGTCATCAAATTTTTCATTTGATGGTAAAACAACCTCTCCTTCAATTTCTGACTGCAATTCCGATAGTGCAACATGAATAGGCAAAGCATTAGATGTATTGTCGATGCCATCGGTTGCGATGCATGCGATCTTGGAAAAATCATTCATTTTGTAAGGTGGTTGCTAATTGGCAATTATCGGTGGCGCAATCTTTAGTTGCAGAGGATTGGTGATGGCCATGAATATGATGTTTTTGAAGCTACTACATACGTGCATATTTGTTGGTTCGGCCTAGCATCGGTTATCCACCTCATTACATCTTCGTTTGAGGTGGATAAGCGGGTTGTATTAGTAGTTCATAGTCATCTCCTTGCAATCAATTAGGTAAATGAATTTACTAAAAAACGCACTAACGATGATGCAATATGAGAAATGTCACCTAACGATGTTTGCTGAGAAAGCAGGGATGTCGCTCGTAAATCAAATCTGCTTTTTATCAATAGGTATACATTTCGCGATAAATACTAGCATGCAAATTCAGATGCGAATTGCCTTGTGGGAATTTATATTTCCTTGCTTGGTTGCATAACTCCGTCAAGCGCAAGGACGCTCGAGGCGAGTGAAATTTTAATGGAATGGCTTGATGGCCGAGCACAGGGTAGAGAGGCTTGATATACTCAATGTGAGATTGTCAACATCTCCTTCTCGTTATTGCTTCCAGTAGTACGTCTTAAAAATATGGGCCCCATTTGCCAAGCATTTGGAGTTTGTCAATTGTCCTGGAGAGAAAATGCCAAGCAGTTTCACAAGAAAACGTGCACGTGATGAAGCACTATTGTCCCAATGGGATAAGCAAAATGAAGAACACTTTCAGCGTTTCCAGCTGACGCGGGAGCAGCTCAAAGAAACGCAGTTGCAGCTGCAAGGTTATATCGTTCTGCCGGGTGATCCGGACTACAACGAAGACCGTAAATTATCCAACGCGGCATTTAATCCTTATCCTTCGATGATCATCTATTGCGCCGTCGAGAGCGATGTGGCGATTGCGCTACAGATGGCGCAACGAAGCCGGCTGGCTTTCACAGTGCGTTCGGGCGGCCATTGTACGGCGGGCTTTTCGGCCAGCAGCGGCGTACTCATCGATGTCAGCAAGCTCAATGATGTCTATATTGATGCTGAGCTGTTGTTCGCATCGGTCGGTTGCGGCTGCCCCTTCAGCAAATTTTCCGAGGCCATGCAGTTGCAGGGCATGCATGTGCCGATTGGCGAATGTGAGGATGTCTGTGTCGGAGGCTTTGTTCAGGGCGGCGGCTACGGCTTTACATCCGTGACCTTCGGCATGAACTGTGACAATGTGATCGATATGCGAGTCATGCTTGCCAATGGCGCTATCGTTACTGCCAGCAGTACCCAGAATCGGGATCTGTGGTGGGCGATGCGCGGTGGCACTGGCGGCACCTTCGGAATTCTCCTGAGCGTGCGCTACCGGTTGCGTCCTCTGGGCGATGTATTTGGTTGGGCCATTATCTGGGCGCTCGAGACCGAACAGGATATGGTCAATGCGACCGGGGCACTGATGGAGCTGCAAGCTAATTACATGTTGCACAATTCCTCGCGCCAGATGAATGTTCAGATTTCACTGTGCTATCAGCCCGGCGAGCAAGGTGGTCTGCCGTTGGAGCACATGAGGCCCTATTTGCTGGTACGCGGTCTTTATGTCGGCACTAGTGCGGCGGGACAAGCGGCCATCGTGCCACTGCAGCAATTGCCTGGCGCTGTCACACAATGGACGCTGGAGAGCAATTTCAACGATTTGAACCAGCAATTGCTGAACGTGCCTTACAGCATGCCATGCTTTGCGCCAGACATCAGTTGGCCGCCAGAAGATAAAGCTTCGCGCTATGTGGCGCGTGACTTGACGTCGGCAGAATGGCGTTCCATCTTGGACTATTACAAGAGCACGCCGAACCAGTATTCCTATGCTTACCTGGAAGTTTATGGTGGGGCGATCAATGACTATCCCTACGAAGATAGTGCTTTCATCCACAGGCGCGCTGCCTTTGACATCGTGCTCGATGTATTTTGGTGGACTGATGCCGAGAAGCCAGTAGCGCAAGCATTTTTGGATGGCTGGATCGCATTGATTGAGCCTATGTCCAATGGTCATATCTATCAGAACTATCCACGTCTGAATCAAGATGACTATGGTTGGCGCTATTGGGGTGATGCGCAACAAGCGCTGTATGCGGTCAAGCTGAAATACGACCCTACAGACGCCTTCCGTTTTGCACAGTGCGTCAAGCCCGTGCTACGTGAGGATGATGCGGCAGCAGTCAAGCAGGTGTTGCCGACGTCGTTGCAGGATGCTTTGAATCAGGCGATTACCTATAGATAGTCCTGCGGGGTGGTGCATATGTGTTTGCGTCACCCCGACTTGTATCAAGGGTATCGTCGCCGTAGCGGCACTGTACGGTAGTCGTGTCTCAATGACAAAGACATTTTTAGTCCGATAAGAAAAATAGTTAGAAATCAAAAATGACAGATCGACACACTGCATTGCATCGGCACCTTGGCAGGATATGCCTGGGCTTGTTATCGGTCTGGATGTTGGCGTTGCTTTCGTCTGCAGCTTTGGCGGGACCGCTGAAAAATCTGCGCTTTGAGCAATTAGGTATCGAACAGGGTTTGCCGCATGAGTTGGTGCAGGCAATGTTGCAAGACCGGCAGGGCTTTATTTGGATCGGCACGCAGAGTGGCTTGGCTCGCTACGATGGTGTGCGTATCATTTATTATCGTTCGGACGTCAACAAGCCCACTAGTCTGGCCGCGCCTTGGGTGACGGCGCTCTATGAGGATGGCAAGGGTAATCTCTGGGTCGGCACGCGCGGTGGTGGGCTGGAGCGCTACAATCCAAACGATGAAAGCTTTGTCCGTTACAGCAGCGATACTCCGCAATATCGCGCGTCTCCAGGCAGCAAGCAGATTTTGGCCATCAAAGGAGATGGTGCTCATGGCATGTGGCTGGCCACCATGGACGGATTGATCCATTTTGATATCGACAGCGGCAAGTTCACCAATTTTCGTCATGATGCTCAGCAGTCGTCCAGTCTCGTCAATGATGAAGTGACGGATCTGGCCACAGATGTTCAGGGGAATCTCTGGATCGGCACGCCAACCGGTCTTGATCGCTTGCTCAAAGGTAGTGCGACATTCGATCACTATCGCTTGGTCAATAGCGCCACGCCCGATGGTAGTGATAACGAAATTCATGCTTTGTTGGTTGATCGGAATGACTCGCTTTGGATCGGTACGGCAACGGGTCTTGAAATTTGGTCGCGCAGTGGGGGCAAACGTCGTCTCGGCCCCAAGCAAGGGCTGCCGCGCGGCATCTCAACCACGATCTATCAGGATCAGGACGGTGCCATCTGGCTTGGTACGCTCACTGATGGGCTCAAACGCTGGGACCCGATTTTAGATAGTTTCGAAGCCTATCGTAATCAACCCAGCGATCCCCACAGTCTAGCCGACAACCGTATCGTCACCCTGTTGCAGGATCGCTCGGGGGTATTGTGGGTCGGTACCTGGAATCGCGGTATCAGCCGCGTCGATTTGCTCGGCGGTGGCTTTGATCGTTTCGTGCATCTGGCTGGCAATTCCCACTCGATTGGTGAGGGGCGAATACAAGGCTTCGCCGTTGCCGAGCATGACAAGGTTTGGATGGGGTCTGCAGAAAGCGGACTCAATCGTCTGGATCGACGTACCGGAGAGGTAGAGCATTTCATGCATAGCCCGGATGATGCGAATAGCCTTAGTCACAATACCGTGCGCGCGGTGCAAGTCAATGCCCAGGGTGTCTGGGTAGGCAGCGCCGGCGGACTTGATTTGCTCGATCCTGTCAGTGGCCGCTTCAGCCACTTTACGCACGATCCGGGCAATCCCAATAGTCTTGCCTCTAATCAGATTTACACGCTCTATTTCGATCATCAAGGTATCTTGTGGATAGGTACGATGGATGCCGGTCTGGACCGATTTGATCCGATCAAGCGGACATTTCAGCATTTCCCTCATCGCTCGCAGGATTCGGATAGTTTGGCCAGTCCTTGGGTATTCACCATCATGGAAGATAGCCACGATAATCTCTGGATTGGTACCGCTTCAAGCGGGCTGGATTTGTTTGATCGCAAAAGCGGCCGTGCGCAGCATTTCAGGCATGACGAAAAAGATGACGCCAGCCTGAGTCAAAACACTGTCACCCAGCTGCTGGAAGATCACTTGGGTAACTTGTGGGTTGGCACCACCAATGGCCTCAATCGCGTCTACCATGATACCGCTGGTCACATCCGGTTCAAACATTACACGGTGCGTGATGGCCTGGAAAATGACGTCATTCTGGATATCCAAGAGGCGGGCAACGGCAATCTGTGGCTGGGTACCAATACCGGTCTGTCGCGGTTTGATCCAGAGCATGAGAGCTTTCGTAACTTTACGTCGACCAATGGATTGATCGATGGCACTTATATGGTTGGCGGCAGTTTCAAGGATCCGGATGGACGGCTGTATTTTGCCGGCACGCGTGGATTGAATATCTTTGATCCTGCCACGATCCGGGACAACGCAGTGCTACCACAAGTAGTACTTACCGATTTTCTGATCTTCAATAAATCGGTGCGCGGTGCCAGCAATATAGACGGCTTCAACATGAGTGGCGCCATCACGCATGCTAAAGAGGT
>Ga0209913_1001823_pt1 | contig 10512 bp, 8 predicted proteins | sample PersoiDNA2013203_FD_185805 | JGI IMG/M metagenome (GOLD analysis project Ga0209913, IMG submission 185805) | Permafrost soil microbial communities from the Arctic, to analyse light accelerated degradation of dissolved organic matter (DOM) -... | ecosystem: Environmental > Terrestrial > Soil >... | reverse complement strand
TGCACCCCGATGCTGATCGTGACCGGAATGCTCACCCCATTGACCACCATGGGCTGCTCACCCACAGCCCGGCGGATGTCCTCGGCGACCGCCTGGGCGCCATCGGCCGCCGTGGCCGGCAGCAGGGCCAGGAACTCCTCGCCACCAAAGCGCGCCAGCAGGTCGGCCCCCCGCAGCCGGGCCTGCGCCCGCTGTGCGACCTGGCGCAGCACCTCGTCGCCCACCAGGTGGCCGTGCTGGTCGTTCACCACCTTGAAGTGGTCGATGTCGAGCATCAGCAGGGCCAGCGGGCTGCGGCGGCGCCGGGCCAGGGCCAGGTGGTGGTCCATGAGTTCCATCAAGGCCAGACGGTTGTACAGGCCCGTCAGCCGATCGTGGCTGGCCAGCTCGTGCTGCTGGCTGACGGCATGCTCCATCTGCATCAGCACATAGCCCATGCTGTTGAGCAACAGCACCGCCAGAATGGCAAAGTAGGTGGCCACCTGCACCTGGGTGGGCACGTTGAACTGGGCATCCCACTCCGAGGCCAGCAGCATGAACAGCGTGCGCAGCACCATGGTGACGCACAGCAGCGCGGCACCGGCAATCACCACCCAGCGGCCCGTGAGGCGGCGCCCATGCAGGCCCGGCGCCCAGGCCTGGGACAGCAACACCAAGGCCATCACGCCCTGCAGGCCGGCCACCACCACATTGCGCCAGCGATCATCATGCAGCAGCAGGGCCGCCGCCAACATGTTCAGGCCCGCGGGCAACCACACCACCCAGCGCGGCAGGGTGTGACAGCGCCCGCGCTGGAAGGCCATCAAGGCCAGGGTGTGGATGACCAGGCTGAGCGCGGTCAGGGCATTGGTCGACAAAATGGAGAGGCTCAGCCAACCCACATCGCGCAGCCCGAAGGCCGGGTACGACAAGCCATTCACCACCAGACCCAGGCCCCACAGCGACAGGCCCTTGTGCAACCGGCCGCCCCAGGCCACGGCCAGTACGGCGCTGGCCAAGACACCGCTGGCCAAGGTGAGCGCCAGGAGCAGAGTGGGCAGGTGCGGGGTCATGTATCCGGTGTCCAGGTTTGAAATTCACTCTACTCCGAAACCGAGGGCGCCGACCTGCGCAGCCGCAGGCCCGCAACACACGTCATGCACGATGTCGGCAGATCGACGATCCAGGGCCCGGTAGACCGACGCCGACAACAGCACCGCGCAAGTGCAGAGCAGCAACATGAGAAAACGCCATCTGACACTGAGCGAAGCAAGCGTCAAGCCCATCAACTAGCCTCCGGCCTTTGGCCAACAGCGCGTTCAAGCCGCCACTTCAGGACACCCGCCTGCGATGCCCCGTCCGATGTCCAACCATCCCATTCAAGCTGACGCCTGCACCCACTCTCGGGCTTCGGCCAGGGTGGCAAACAGCAGAATTGGCGGCATCTGGGTGATCTGGTCGTACTTGCGGGCCATGCCGATGATGACCGGGTCGACCGTGACCGCCAGGATTCGGTACTTGGGGTTGACGAAGGTGGCGCCGATGTTGATGGCGGCCGTGTCCAGGATGCCGCCCTCGCCCATGGTGAAGGCTTCGGTGTCTGTGAAGTCGTTGATCGTGTAGCGGATGTTCTCGAAGCGCGGGTCGCTGTGGAACTGCCCCACCGACGACAGAAACTCTTCAGCCGTGACAATGCCCCAAAAACGTTTGTGGATACCTTGGGGCTCGCGGATGATTTCGTAGGGCATGGTCAAAAAACTGCAAATCTGATCACCTGGCGTCACAAGACTCGCCAACAGGTCGCTATTTGACCATGAACGGGTTTGGGGGCAGAGGCCTGCCCCCCTCCCCTTCACCCGTCACGCGTCAATCAGGGCCGGGTCCCAGGCAAACACGGTCTGCTGCTGACGGCCCAGCTTCTCGATGCCCAGCGTCATCACGTCGCCCTGGCGCAGGAACTGCGCGGTGGGCTTCTTGCCCATGCCCACACCCGGCGGGGTGCCGGTGGTGATCAGGTCGCCGGGCTCCAGGGTCATGAAGCGGCTCAGGTAGCTGACCAGCTGCGCCACGGTGAAGATCATGGTGCAGGTGTTGCCGGTCTGCTGGCGCTGGCCGTTCACGTCGAGCCACAGGGCCAGGTTCTGTGGGTCGCCCACTTCGTCGGCGCTGACCAGCCAGGGGCCGATGGGGCCGAAGGTGTCGCAACCCTTGCCCTTGTCCCAGGTGCCGCCCCGCTCCAGCTGGTATTCGCGCTCGGAGATGTCGTTGACCGTGCAGTAACCGGCCACGTGCTTCAGGGCGTCCGCCTCGCTGACGTAGCGGGCACGGCTGCCGATCACCACGCCCAGCTCCACCTCCCAGTCGGACTTGACCGAGCCTTGGGGCAGCACCACAGGGTGGTTGCAGCCCACCGCGCAGTCCACGGTCTTGGTGAAGACGATGGGCTCCTGGGGGATGGGCATGTTGGCCTCGGCGGCATGGTCGGCATAGTTCAGCCCGATGGCAATGAACTTGCGCATGCCGGCCCAGGGCACGGCCAGGCGGCCCTGGGGCACGATGGGCAAGGTGCTGGCATCCAGGCTGGCCAGCGCTGCCAGGCCGGCGGGCGACAGGGTGGCGGGGCCGATGTCAGCCAGCACCGGGCTGAGGTCGCGCAGGGTGCCGTCGCTGTGCAGCAGGGCCGGTTTCTCTTGGCCCTTGGGGCCGTGACGCAGCAGTTTCATGGTTTGGTGTGGGCAAGGGTTGGAAAAGGACGGCGCCCGGCCTCAGTTGGACCAGCCGCCATCGATGATCTGGGCGGTGCCGGTGGTGAAGGACGATTCGTCGCTGGCCAGGTACACCGCCAGCGCGGCGATCTCTTCGGCCCGGCCCAGGCGGCCCATGGGCTGGCGCTCGACAAAGCCGGCCTCGACCTGGGCCAGGCTCTGGCCGCTGGCGTGGGCCTGGGCGTGGATGCGCTGCTGCAGCGAGGGCGACATGACGGTGCCGGGGCAGATGGCGTTGCAGCGGATGCCCTGCCCCACAAAATCGGCCGCCACCGATTTGGTCAGCCCCACCACCGCGGCCTTGGTGGTGCCATAGACAAAGCGGCGCGGCGCGCCCTTGATGCTGCCGGCCACCGACGACACATTGATGATGGAGCCGCGCCCCTGCGCCAGCATGCCGGGCAGAAAGGCGCGGATGGTGCGCCACTGCGAACGCACGTTGAGGTCGAAGGCAAAGTCCCATTCCTCGTCGGTGCAGTCGAGCGCGGTGCCGGCGTGCACAAAGCCCGCGCCGTTGAACAGCACGTCCACCGGGCCCAGCTCGGCGGCGGCGGCCTGCACGGCCTCGGTGCGGGTCACATCCAGCACGCGGGTGGTGCAACCGATCTCCTGCTGCAAGGCGGCCAGGCCCTGGGCGTTGATGTCGGTGGCGATCACGTGGGCGCCTGCGGCCGCAAAGGCCACGGCGGTGGCGCGGCCGATGCCCTGGCCGGCGGCGGTCAAAAAGGCGGTCTTGCCTGCAAGTCGTTGGGTCATGGTGTGACAGCTCCTGGGGTTGAAAGAGAGACGAGGCGCATGAGCGGAATCACGCGCCCGGATGAAGCCGGCCGGGCTTGACCGGCCCTCAGGCCGTGAACCAGCGCAGCGGGGCCAGCACGGTCTGCGGGAAGGCCACCATGACGAACATCACCACGAACTCGGCCACCATGAAGGGCCAGACACCGCGGGTCACCTCGTCCATCTTCATGCGCCCCACCCCGGCCACCACGTTCAGGATGGTGCCCACGGGCGGGGTGATCAGGCCGATCGAGTTGTTGATGATGAACAACACGCCAAAGTAGATCGGGTCGATGCCGGCGGCCTTGATCACGGGCATCAGCACCGGGGTCATGATCAGGATGGTGGGGGTCATGTCCATGGCCGTGCCCACCAGCATCACCAGCACCATGATGGCCACCAGCAGCAGGGTCTGGTTGCCCATGAAGGGCCTGAGCAGCTCGACCATCTGGGTGGGCAGGTTGGCCACCGTGATCAGCCACGAAGACACCATGGCCGCGGCCACCAGGAACATCACCACCGCGGTGGTCTTGGCCGCCGTGGTGAAGATGGGCAGCAGGGCCGACAGGGGCAGCTCGCGGTAGATCACGCCGGCCACGAACAGCGAGTAAACCGCTGCCACCACGGCCGCCTCGGTGGGCGTGAACACGCCCATGCGCAGGCCCACCAGGATGAACACCGGCAGCGTCAAGGCCCACACCGACTCGCGTGCGGCGCGCCAGATCTCGGCCTTGGTTTTCTTGTCGGGCAGGGCCAGTTGCTCCTTGCGGCCCACCCACCACCAGGTGAGGGCCAGGCCGGCGCCGATCATGATGCCCGGGAAGATGCCCGCGATGAACAGCTTGCTGATCGACACATTGGCCGCCACGCCGAAGATCACAAAGCCGATGCTGGGCGGGATGATGGGCCCGATCACCCCCGAGGCGGCGATCAGCCCGCCTGACACCTCTTTCTTGTGCCCGGCCTTGACCATCATGGGCAGCAGCAGCGCCGTCAGGGCCGCCGCATCGGCCACGGCCGAGCCCGACAGCGATGACAGCAGGCAGGCCGCCAGGATCACCACATAGCCCAGCCCGCCCTTCACATGGCCCACCAGGGCCAGGGCAAAGTTGACGATGCGCTGCGACAGGCCGCCCACGTTCATGATCTCGCCCGCCAGCATGAAGAAGGGCACGGCCAGCAGCGGAAAGCTGTCGGCCCCGTTGATGAAGTTCTGCGCCAGGATCTGGGCGTCGAACAGGTCGAGCTGCCACATCAGGCCGACGCCGCTGGCCAGCAGGGCGTAGGCAATCGGGATGCCCAGGGCCATGGCCCCCACCAGGCCGCCCAGAAAAATCAATACGGTCATGTTCTTGTCTCCGGAGTTGTTCTTGGTCTTGTTGGTGTGTGGCGCCTCAGCGGCCCGCGTGGGGCAGCGGCTTGTCACCCAGGGGGGAATGGCTGGCCCCGTGGCCGCCCGCGTTCTCGCGGGCAAGCTCGGCCTGCAGGGCTTCGAGCTCGCCCTGCTCCTCGGACTCCTTGATCATCACCAGCTCGGCCTCGCTGAGCTGGCCCGTCAGCACGCGCAGCAGCTGCAGCACGATGAGGCCGGCCGCGCACACCGAGAACACCACGCCCGAGGCATAGAAGATGGCAGTCGACGCACCGGTGACGGGGGCTTCCACGTCCCAGTTGATCACGGTCTGCTGCCAACTGCCCTGAAAGAACAGCCAGGTGATGTAGAGCATCAGCACCTGCCCCAGCACCATGCACACCTTCTTGCCGGCCACCGGCAGGCGCGACACCAGCATGTCGGTGCCCAGGTGGGCGTTTTCCTTGATCGCGCTCACAGCGCCCAGAAAGGTGATCCAGACAAACAGCCAGCGCGACAGCTCCTCGCTGACGGCAATGCCCGAATTGAAGGCATAGCGCAGCACCACGTTGCCGAACACCAGCACCACCATGACCGCCAGGGCCAGCGCGATGAGCAGGTTGATGAACCGGCAGTACCGGTCGATGAGGGTATTGAGCATGTTGTTGTCTCCTGGGGTGGCGGGTGCCACCGTGGTGTATTTTTTGAGTTCAATCGTCTCGTCAGGCCGGGTTCACAGCGCCGGACTCACAGCGCCCTGCCCTGCAGCAGCCCACGAGCGGCCAGGTTGGCGATGAAGGCGCGCAGGCCGAAGCGCCAGGGCGCGGCGCTTTCGCTGTGCGCCACGCGGTTGTGCAGCGCCCCCAGCCAGGCGCTCTGGATGGTGACCACATCGCCCAGCTTGTGGGTGAAGCCGCCGCCGGGCTGGTCGCGGTCCTCGATGGGGGCGAACAAGGTGCCCAGGAACAGCATGAAGCCGTCGGGGTACTGGTGGGCGGCCAGCGTCTGAGCCACCAGATCGGCCGGGTCGCGACTGATGCTGGCCATGGTGTTGATGCCACGCAGCTCGTAGCCCTCGGGCCCGGTCACGCGCAGGTTCACGGTCTCGCGGCGCACCTGGTCCAGGCCGAAGCGGGCATCGAACAGGCGGATGAAGGGCCCGATGGCACACGAGGCGTTGTTGTCCTTGGCTTTGCCCAGCAGCAGCGCGCTGCGGCCCTCGATGTCGCGCAGGTTGACGTCGTTGCCCAGGGTGGCGCCCACGATGGCGCCCCGGCTGTTGACGGCCAGCACCACCTCGGGCTCGGGGTTGTTCCAGGCTGAGTCGGCGCGGATGCCGATGTCTTCGCCCGTGCCCACCGAGGCCAGCACCGGGGCCTTGGTGAACACCTCGGCGTCGGGGCCGATGCCCACCTCCAGGTACTGCGACCACAGGCCTTGTTCCTGCAGCAGGGCCTTGAGGGCCAGGGCTTGTGCCGAGCCCGGGCGGATGTCGGCCAGGCTCTCGCCGATGAGGCCGACCACCTGGCTGCGCAGGCCCTGGGCGCGGCTGGCATCGCCACGGGCCTGCTCCTCGATCACGCGCTCGATCAGACTGGCGGCAAAGGTCACGCCGGCGGCCTTGACCACCTGCAGATCGCAGGGGGCCAGCAGCCAGGGGCGGGTGCCGTCGCGCGGGCCCAGTTGGCTGTTGTCCAGCAACTCGGCCACGCTGCACACCCGTTGACCAGGGCACTCGTGCACGGCGTGGGCCGGGTCGGCGGCCTCCAGCAGCGTGCTCATGGTGGGGAAGTGCTCGCTCAGGTCGAACACCCCTTCGGGGCGCAGGGCCACCACGGCCGGGCCAGGCAAACCGCCAGGGTGGGCGGCGGGCCGCCAGATGCGGCCCACCAGGGTACCGGCCAGACCGTCATCGGGCAGGATCTGGGGGTGGGGCAGGATTTGGGCGTGCGTTGCCGCACCGGCCGCAGGGGCTGCGGCCGTTGTCGTGGAACTCATGATCAGGTCCTTGAAGGCTTCAGTGGTTGTGGCGTGGGGTGTGCTCGGAGATCCGGCGGTAGTCCAGCGCAAAGTCGAGCGTGGCGCCATCCACCAGTTGGCCGGTCTTTTCGCGGTACAGCGCCTCCCAGGGCGACTGGCTGCGGGGCACGGGTGGGGGCGGCAGCTCGCGGCGGCGGCGCTCGATCTCCTCCGGGGGCACCAGGGCATCGCAACGGCCGGTGTTGAGGTCGATGCGCAGCACATCGCCGCTCAGCAGCCAGCTCAAGCCCCCGCCCACCGCGCTCTCGGGCGACACGTTGAGGATGGAGGGGCTGTCGGCCGTGCCGGATTGGCGCCCGTCCCCCAGCGTGGGCAAGGTGTTGATGCCGCGCCGGATCAGCGCATCGGGCGGTTGCATGTTGACCACCTCGGCCGAACCGGGCCAGCCGATGGGGCCGGCACCGCGCATCACCAGGATGCAGCCCTCGTCGATGTCGAGCGCGGGGTCGTTGATGCGGGCGTGGTAATCGTCAGCGCCTTCAAACACCACGGCGCGGGCCTCGAAAATGCCCTCCTGGCCGGGCTGATTGAGATAGCGCTGGCGGAAGGCCTCGGAGATCACCGAGGTCTTGAGGATGCCGAAGTCGAACAGATTGCCCGACAGCACCAAAAAGCCGGCCTTCTGCATCAGGGGCTGGGCAAAGGGATAGATCACCTCGCGGTCGCGTGTTTCACGGCCTTGCAGGTTCTGCGCCAGCGTGCGGCCGGTGACGGTGCGGCAGTCGCCATGCAGGCGGCCGGCCTGCTGCAGCTCCCACATCAGGGCGGGCACGCCCCCGGCACGGAAGAAGCGCTCGCCCAGGAACTTGCCGGCCGGCTGCATGTTGAGCAGCAGCGGCAGATCGTAGGCATGGGTGGTCCAGTCGCGGGCCTGCAGCTCGACCCCGGCGTGGCGCGCCATGGCCATGATGTGCACCTGCGCATTGCTGGAGCCGCCGGCCACGCTCACCACCGACAGGGCGTTGAGAAAGCTCTCGCGGGTGAGCAGCTGCGAAGGGCGCAGATCTTCATAGGCCATCTCGACGATGCGGCGCCCGGTCTCGTAAGCCACCTGGCCGCGCTCGCGGTAGGGCGCCGGGATGGCGGCGCAGCCCGGCAGCGACAGGCCCAGGGCCTCGGCCACCGCGTTCATGGTGGAGGCCGTGCCCATGGTGTTGCAATGGCCGGCCGATGGGGCGCTGCTGCAGGCGCGCTGCAGAAACTCTTCCTCGTCGATCTCGCCGGCGGCCAGCTGGCGGCGGCTGCGCCAGATCACGGTGCCCGAGCCCACCAACTCGCCCTCGTGCCAGCCGTCCAGCATGGGCCCGCCCGACAGCACGATGGCCGGGATGTCCACGGTGGAGGCGGCCATGATGCCGGCGGGCGTGGTCTTGTCGCAGCCGGTGGTCAGCACCACGGCGTCGATGGGGTAACCGTACAGGGTCTCGACCAGGCCCAGGTAGGCCAGGTTGCGGTCCAGCGCGGCGGTGGGGCGGCGGCAGTTCTCGAAGATGGGGTGCACCGGGAACTCCATCGGGATGCCCCCGGCATCGCGGATGCCGTCGCGCACGCGCCGCGCCAGATCGAGGTGGATGCGGTTGCACGGCGACAGGTCGCTGCCGGTCTGGGCGATGCCGATGATGGGCCGGCCCGAGCGCAGCTCTTCGGGCGTGAGCCCATAGTTCATGAAGCGTTCGAGGTAGAGCGCGGTCATGTCCGAGCGCTCGGGGTCGGCAAACCACTCACGCGAGCGGAAGGGGCGCTTGGCTTTCTTGTCCATGGGAAGACCCTGCTGAGGAAAACGAGATGGCGGAGGCAGCGGCGGGGCATCTGCCCGCCGCCCAGGCACCCGCTGGGTGGATCACTTGGCGGTGCCGCGCACCTTGGCCAGCTCAGCATTGAGTTCGCCGGTGGTGTCTTCACCGAACTCCTTGGCGTACTTGGCCAGCACGGGCTGCAGCTTGGCGCGCATCTTGGCTTGCTCGGCCGGCGGCAGCTCAGTCACCTGCATGCCTACCTTCTTGAGTTCGCCCAGGGCCTTGTCACCGAAGGCACGGATGGTCTTGCGCTCGTACAGCGTGGCTTCGCGGGCCGCCTCCTGCACGATCTTCTGCTCTTGCGGCGACAGGCCGTCCCAGGTCTTCTTGGACATCAGCAAGGCCCAGGTGCTGTACATGTGGCGCGACAACACCATGTGCTTCTGCACCTCGTAGAACTTGCTCGACAGGATGGTGGCTGCGGGGTTTTCCTGACCATCCACCGCGGCCTGCTCCATGGCCGAATACAGCTCGGTGAAGGGCATGGGCGTGGCATTGGCGCCCAGCGCGCTGAAGGTGTCCAGGAACAGCGGGCTCTGGATCACGCGCAGCTTCAGGCCCACCAGGTCATCGGCCTTGGTGATGGGGCGACGCGAATTGGTCACGTGGCGAAAGCCGTTCTCCCAGTAGCCCAGGCCCACCAGGCCTTTTTCGGGCAGCTTGGCCAGCAGCTTCTGGCCGAAAGGGCCGTCCAGCACGGCGTCGGCCTCTTGCTCGTTGTTGAAGGTCAGGGGCAGGTTCAGCACGCCGAACGGCTTGATCAGCGACATCAGGGTGGAGGTGTCAGGCACCGTCATCTCCAGCGTGCCGCCGCGCAGGGCCGAGGTCATGCTGACATCGTTGCCCAGCGAGCCACTGGCATAGAGCTTGGCCACCAGCTTGCCGCCGCTCTTGGCCGACAGTTGCTCGGCAAAGAACTTCACGGCCAGGGCCTGGGGGTGGTCATCATTGAGGCCGATGCCGACCTTGAACACGTGGTCCTTGATCTGGGCCGACACCGGTGCGGCCAAGGCGGCCAGGATCGTGGCCGCCAGGGCCAGGGCTTTGATTTGCATGAATGTCTCCGAATTTGGAATGGCTGGACCGCGGTGGGCGGGGCCACCGGCCACGGGGAATCTCTGATGGATCCTCCCGTTGCAGAGGAGAGATTAGGTTTTGCACCCTCTGGGGTCCACTGACTTTTTTGCTAGCATCCATTCCAAATGCTGATGAGTCCAGACCCGATTTCGGGTAAACCCCTGTCTTTGGCCCAGGCCTGTGCCCGCCTGCGCTTTCGCCACCTGCAGTTTCTGGACATCCTGGGCCAGGCCCGCAACCTGCGCCTGACGGCCGAGCAGATGCACATCACCCAGCCCGCAGCCACCAAGATCCTGATGGACATCGAGGAGATCCTGGAGGCGCGCCTGTTCGATCGCCTGTCGCGCGGCATGCGGCCCAACGAACTGGGCCTGTTCACGCTGCGTTATGCCGCCAGCGCGCTGGCCGGGCACCGCAAGTTCGTGGATGAGTTCAACGCCCTCAAGCAAGGCGGCCATGGCCACCTGTCGATCGGTGCCATCACCGGCTCGGCTGCCCACGTGCTGATCGCCTCGGTGGCCGAGATCCAGCGCCTGCGCCCCCTGCTGGTGCTGAAGGTGCTCGAGCAGAGCAGCGACCAGCTGGTGGTGTGGCTGGCCGAGCGCAAGATCGACCTGATGATCGGCCGCTTCACCGAAGAATCACAGCGCAGCCAGTTCCACTACGAGCGACTCTCGGACGAGTCGTTGCAGGTGGTGGGGGGCTTGCACCACCCACTGCGTGGCGC
>Ga0209913_1001821_pt1 | contig 10516 bp, 20 predicted proteins | sample PersoiDNA2013203_FD_185805 | JGI IMG/M metagenome (GOLD analysis project Ga0209913, IMG submission 185805) | Permafrost soil microbial communities from the Arctic, to analyse light accelerated degradation of dissolved organic matter (DOM) -... | ecosystem: Environmental > Terrestrial > Soil >... | reverse complement strand
GGAAGAGTTGTCGGCAAGGGGCATGTCGGGTTCCGGTGGTGCCTTCAGGGCGGGTGCTTGAACGGTGAAGCCTATCACCCGCCCACCCTGCCCCGCCGGATCTGAACCAGGTCATCACCCGGTGCTTGACCCCGCCTTCAGTTTGCGGGCTGGCGCGGACGTCGCCTTGATACCCAATTCCATGTGAAATGCGAAGTTCAGGCGAGCGAACGCGACCCGGTGCTTTGCATCCACTTGATGCGAGAAAAGTTCGGCGGCCCCTCAGGGAAGATCACCGGCATTCGCCTCAACAAAAGTTCAGGGGTTCAGATCTCTGCCAAGCGCCCATTGAGCGTAAGGGACAACACAAACAGTGGCTGGAGTTGGGCACCCCCTGCGTTCGGCAACGAAGCTGGCACAGAAGTTTCATTTTCCGCCCATAACAGGGAGGTTTTTGTGGATTTTTGGGTCGCTTCAGATCGCCAAAGACAGTTCGTCGGAGACCTACTACTTAGCTACAACCGACCTATCTTCAAGACAAAGAGGATCAAGATATACGCAGAAACGCTCAATAAGCCGAAATTCAACCTACCTTGATACGGATCATGGTGCGTCCAGTCCTAAATTTGCTCTAAAAATACTGGGGAGAATTAAGGTATCGTTAAGAAAGTGTCGGAATGTAACCATCGGCACTAACTACAACGATGTGCCTTCTTCGAGCACGATTTTGGGAGCATTAAATGCGAAAGTTTTTGGTAGTACCTGCGATCTTGGCCCTCACCACTCTGACCGGCTGCGCGACATGGTCAACGAGTTCGGTCGATGGGGCAGATAAGGCAGCAATCGCCACGCAAACATCCAAGAAGAGTCCCTCGGATGTTCGGATTACAGACACCGACCTGCCAGACACAAAATACGTGGCGATAGGCGACATTACGGTGACCGTCAACAAGACGACAATTTTTCACCCTGATCCAACTAGAGAGATGGTCAACGAAAAGCTGAAGGAGAAAGGTGCCGAACTCGGGGCGGATGCTGTGCTCTTTGTTCGATACGGCAACGGCGGTATTTCCATGATGAGTTGGGGCAGCCTGGAGGGCAAGGGCCGTGCAGTTCGCTTCGTTCAATAAGGCGCTGCTCAGCGCATGTGCAGTTGCTGGCCTGATTGGTTGCGCTGCGCCAGCACCTGATCTGCCACGTACCGTTTCACGGACCTATGAGGCTGGGTACATTGCGACAAATGCCCTTCCTCAGCCGGTGAGTACGGTGCCCACACCGAAGACCATTACGGTTGTCCGCCCAGCATGGACAGCTCTGACCCAATCTGAGCAAGAAAAGCTGTCTGCGCGCATGATGGTGTCAATCTTGGAGCCTACCCAGTACGGGACTGTGCTCGATGTTCAAGGTGCCGACCAATCAACTGCCGCAACCAATGGCGGTGCGATTGCTGGTGGTGCGATCGCCAATGCAGCGTACGTTGACCGAGCACTTCGAGGCGGAAATTACTCCCTCATCAACCAACTGGCCATCGGGGTCGCTGGTGCCGCGATCGGCTCCAGCCTGGACAAACAAGCAGTCAGCAAATTTCAGTTCAGGTACACCGTTCGCCAAGGGGATGGCGAGATTCAATACTTCGATGAAGTTAAAGGCACTTCGTTTCGACATTCGGTTGGAGTGTGTTTAACATTGCCGACGCTCGACTTGGTAAGTCAAAAGATCTGCAATCAGACGCCTGAAATGCTTCGCGCTCAATTGGTCGACTAGACCAAACACGCCCTGCGCTGAACCGGTGGTTCAACAACAATGCTTCCGGTGACAGCGCGCGGCGCGCTCGCTACAGTGGCCCGATGAAGCGCGACGACGAATACCTCATCCCCACGATAACCATCGAGGACCAGTGGCTTCTCATCAATGACGAGGAGCCCTCAAGGTTCATTCAGAAGGTTACCGGAAAGATTGCCTTTGAAGATGATGACGGTGTGCGGCTCCATGCTGGGGAGATCCACCTTTTCGTGGTTGATGTCGAAGGCGCTGTATCCGAGCGAGAGAGTGTCTTTTCCGTTTTCGATTCGCATCAGCAGACCGTGAATTGCTTCGAGGCTCTCTATGAAATCGACTCGTTTGAAACCGTCAAGCTCAAAGATTCAGTCGACAAGCTACTGGACATGGAAGGCCTATGGCGCCCGAATGTCCTGCTGTTGGACCGGCTGACGATCCTGCCCAGGTTTCGCAACCAGGGCCTGGGCCTCGAGGTGCTGCGCCGGGCCATCCTGCGCTATTGGATCGGCACGGGCATCGTGGCGCTCTACCCCTTTCCTTTGCAGTTCGAGGGGAGTCCAAAGGCCGAGGAGAAGGCCGCCCTGGGCCTGCAGGAGTTCAGCTGCTCCATGGACTAAGCCAGGCGCAAGCTGCGGAAGCACTACGGCAAGCTGGGGTTCCAGTTGCACAGACCCTCGGGGTACATGGTGATGAACTCGGAGATGCCGGTCGAGGACAGAAGGATTTGCCCCCCGTCAGATAGCTTGGCTGGCCCACCGTGAGCGCTCGCGCTCATGCAGGTTCTGGCCCGATTCCAGCCTCCTTCTGGCCCACGCTACCAACGCCATTGCCCACCACGGTGGAACCCGCATGAATGCTGGGTTTCGGGTCAATTTAGGCCCGACTCAGCACCATCAGCCCACCACCGAGATGGCTGCACTCAATCCCCTGCCAATCAGGCAGGCCATCGGCACACATAGAAAGCCCAAAAAACGCAACCATGCTAGCATCGTCGGCTACCGCCGATCACCGGGGGACTGATGAGGTAAGGGACAAGAAGATGAGGGCGCCGTTAGCTCTGGAAAAGAAATCTGTGCTGTGGGACGAGATGATCGCGTTCCTTGAAGAACAAACCAGCACAGACATCACGTCCAGCCTTCAATGGAAAGCGTTTTGGCGAGCTTGTGATGACCTAGCAAGGGATGACGCCCTTATGGCCAGCATCTTCAAAGCGGTTCTTTCCAGCAGTGCGTCCAATCTTGAAGATTCAGAGTACTGGTTGCACAACGTGGAGCGGCTTGGCGGAACATCCGAAGCAAACGCATGGAGGATGTGCCTGAGGGGCTCCCAAGGATACGCCAGCAGGGCTTTGGAAATCGCGCCAAAGGCACTCGCTAATCCCGGTCCTATCTCGTTCGTGGAGGTCGCCACTGCTGCCTGTTGGATTGGCGCCTTTACGACTGTCCTCCAAGCTGTCACTATTGCATCACAACAAAACAAGGTTCTTGTCGACGTGGCCAACGTAGTTGAAATCGCGCGCAATGCAGATCATGTCCTGAGTCAGTTGGGCGTGACTGAAGCTCAATATGCTGCCATTCTAGATGTGGCCGGCGAAATGATGCGCGCACGCAAGCTGGCCTGGACCGACACTTCTGCCTACCACGTCATTGACGAAGGGCCTGAACAGTTGGGGCTTCTGATGGTCTACCGAATTCATGTCACCCCAGAAGAGGCGAGCGACATGAACTTTGAATTGGCCTGCAACCTCGTCGACCGTGATCTCGACAAACCCGGACTTTCCGTCAGCTTTCAAGGGATGAAAGTTCACTGACCATGGCGATTCAAGTCGAAGATTTGCTGACCCTCGCGGAACAATTGGCTACTCAAGATGGCGAAGCAGCTCATCGCTCTGCCGTGAGCAGGGCCTACTACTTCGCATACCATGTGAGCAAAACATGGCACGCGCAATTACCCGCGCCTGGATCTAATGCCGGCCCTGCTGGTGGCGTGCATCAACAAGTAATCAATCAACTCCGCAATCCAGCCCCGGAGTTGAGTCAAGAGCAAAAGAACACATCTCGCAAGCATGCAGTCTTGCTTGAGGTTCTGCGCGGTGCGCGTCATCTTGCAGACTACAACCTTGCTGGCCCTATGAGTGCTACCGATGCGGCGCAAGCCTGCGCAAATGCCAAAAGGTTTTCGCAACTGCAGTAGATCCGAACGATTCTGCCTGCCCTGCCCGCCCCAGCGCGGGCTTTTTTACGCCTGAGACAGCGCGTTAGTTGAAGGTGTTGACCTACTCATATTGCTTCACCACCAGCCCAGGAGTTTGGTTTCCAATCCACACTTGGGTGTACGCGCCAATTGGATCTGTGGAAAAAGGATTTTTCGTATTGATCTGACCAGGATTGGACTGCCCCGATTGGGTGAACTTCACCCCGCTATCTGCACTGGGATCTTTTGCGGAAACGCCAGAACTCAGTCGATCCACATTGCTGCTGACCCCCGATTTGGATGGAGGCGAGTAAGCAATGGGAGGAGTGACGTTCGAAATTTTAAGAGCCATGGCGCCCCCGATTTGTGACCTAGAAAAGGTACACCTTGCTCAGGCTTGAGTCAACCTGGAGCAGTCTGTACGGGGTGCAATCCCTTGCAATCTCCCACAGGGCCTTTCACGTCTGTCGCTTGCCCATGGCCCAGATGAACGCCCCAACCCTCAGTATCCGCCTCATAGCTGTCGCTGATCGGATCCAGGCGGTTGATCAGCTCGGCCACGAACGAGATAGCGTCCTCAGGAGACGCGGCACCACCCACGGCTTCCATGTCCACGATCCTGAGCATGACGTCAGTCTGGTTCATGGGCCCAGTGTGGTGCCTGGGAGCGGGATGTTCAAGGTGGGTACAGCTTTACACTAGCGTGGCTGTTAAGCCGCGGTCACATAGGAGTTAGGTATGTGAACATCCTCCGCGTCAATTGCACTAGCGGGACGATAGCGTAACTCAATATCAAGCCTGATAGACGCGATGGCATTTTCTTTGAGGAACTCGGGGCTCTTGTCATAGAGATCCCAAAAACCACGATCAAATGACACCACCGTCCCAACTTTTCCAGTTTGGGTATCCTTAAGCTGCAAAGCACCCTTCTCCCAAATAGGGGTAACTCCAGCACTGTTAGTCCAAGGCCGGATGGCTTCGTTTAGTCGTTCAATACCACCCATTGAAGGGCTTTGCTTCTGGTTCATATTTGAACTCCTTGAACATCTACAACAGCGATTTCGATAGATTGGGCAAAAGCGCCCCCAGTTCGGCCGACCTGGACTCCATCTCCCCAATCGGGATGGTGCCGGCACACACACCGCCGTACCAGACATGGAAGCCTCTGAGACCCTCGAAGGCCGGCGGCCCACCATGCGCCGAGATTGCAGCTTCAATGCTGGAGTGGTAGGTCGGATCAGTCACCTCGGCGTGATCACCGTGGGTGACCCTGGCCATGTACCAGCCAGGCCCCTCTTGGGTAATCGAGAGGGTTAGGAGGGTGGGGGTCATTCGCGATTGCTAGCATGGCCGAGTGCTCGCGCTGCTGCTACACGCAATTCGTGGTGACTATTGGTATCACTCAAAATGCCAAGCAGGGTTGCACGAGCATAAAACCCGCCAGCAAACCCTAATCCTTCAATTGCCGCGACCTGGACGTCGTATTTGTTCTCGTCGTCTAAAGCAACTCGAATCAACGCTTGAACAGAATCATGTGATGAAGCCATATTAACCCCCTATGATGCCTGATACATCATAGCCACAGGTAGCTCCAAAGAGTCAAATCACTCATCGAAAAGTTCGCTGGAAATCGTCCACCGAACAGGAGAGCTCGAATCGGTGACCACGCCGCTGTTTTGCGCCACGACCTTCCCGTAGATGCTCACGAGCTTGTGCAGAGCAATCTCGAAGTTGGACAACGAGATCTCGCTTGCAATGGGAGGATCGAAGTAGAAGTTGATATGTCTTGGCTGCTCATCCCGAGTAGCCATCACGAGGTAACCGCGCAAGGGTTCGAGGTGCAACCCAGCCTCGCCGATCGCCTCCTCGGCCTTTTTGACCAATTCCTCAAACATTGGAATCCTCCCTGTTGGAGATCCAAGTATCACCGTTGAAGTCGACTGTTGCTACCCCTTCAGCTTCCCGGCGTTCGGGGAGGGGGTGGCAGACTTCCTCACAGTGGTAAGGTTACTTCAGCGGCTTTTTGGGCAGCGGACGGCGAGCGTTGGTACTCCGCTTTGGCGCGAGCAAATCGGATGCAGCGGGTTGACGATCAAGAACCTTCTGCTCGGCAAATCGGACCAAAGTGTCCCAATGTTCAGGGTTGTAACTCCTGATCATCTGCCGTTCGAAATCAGCCCTGATTATTACCTTGTCCTTCTTTGGCTCGACTGGCTCCGCTGCCGGTCGCTTAAAGAAGTGATCGTAATTCGCCCGAATCTCCCCCCTCTCAACAGCGATTTCATCGAGCCCTTTGTACATTTCTGCGAGAGCATGATGGAGATCTTTGACATCTTCATCTGTAGCCCCACGGAGTTGCAAATCCTTGACCTGTGAAGCCGCGCTGGAAATCTCAAGTCTGAGGGTCGCTTCTTGCGTTTGAAGCGCTGTCAACCGGTTCTCAAGGCTCAGCTTTGTGAGTTGTTGACGAATTTCGTCTTGCCAAATCTGATCACCCCCCGGTGTACCGATCGGAGGAATCGAGGTCGCTTGACCAACGTGGTTAAAGCTGGTTTGAAGCCTAGCCAAGATCTCCGCGTTCAGAGTCCGATTGCTGTCCTTGGCCGCCGTTTCAATCTGTGCTTTCAACTCGGCCGGCAGCCGAATCTTCATCTGTGGGTCTTCGCGTGACATGCGCGGATCTTAAACCACGGTGATCCAAAGACACCAGAACTTTGTCGGGAATGGTTCAACTGGACCACGGTGGTTTAACATCGCTTCATGAACCACGGTGGTTCAAGGAGTGAGGAATGCAAGACGCACGTAAAGCTCCTGGTGTCATGGTGAGACTTCCAGAGCAGCTGAAGTCTTGGCTCAAGCACCAGGCAATCGACAACCTGCGCAGCCTGAGCGGGGAGATCCTGTTCCGCTTGGAACAAAGCCAGGCTCATCAACATTCAGCCCAGGTGGCGAAATGAACCAAGTCACCCTGCTCTACCGTCTGGCCAAGATGCGCCACAGCGCCGGCGCCGGCCCTGTTCAGTCCGTGCGCTGGGCCGCGGGCCTGGTCTGGCGCAACGGGAGAACCAAGTAATGGATCTGCCTGGCCAAGGTTTCGACTACGACAACTTCAAGTTGTTCGGCCTGTACAAGAACCACGACATCTTGCATCACAAACTACACGAGATGTTCCACGACAAGATCAGCGTCGAGAACGTGCAGAACACGCTCATTTACGGGCTGTCGCATGCCGTTTTCATAGGGAGAACACGAGATCCGCTACTACCGTTTGCGACAGCTACCGCATGGGAAAAGGCTGGCCGATTGGAGCCGCGTTCAGTGCGAGAAGGGCCTTGGCAATTCGCTGTCAGACAAATGTCTGACAAACCATTTTCAGATGGGCCGCGAAAAACGCTGACAATTAATGCACCTGCTTGGATCCACCAAGGTCCAAGAAAGGCGAAAGCCCTACCAAGTACCACCAAGGTAGGGCTTTCTAGACCCCAAGCCCGAAGGATTGAGGACTGTCTGGGGAGACAGACTGAGATTCTACAGATCGGCCCTTGGTGCTGTCCCGAATACGGGATCAGCTCAAGGACCTTTTCTCGGGCTCGGGTGGATTTCTCATCAACCCTGGAGCCCAAATTGGCAACCAACTCACCACCCCAGGAAGCGCTGATCCGCTTGCCTGATGTACTCAGCCGGTTCCCCGTGAGCCGCTCGAAGTGGTACGCCGGCGTCAAAGCCGGGACCTACCCGCAGCCGATCAAGGAAGGCCGTCGCACTGCGATGTGGCGCGTCTCTGATGCCGACCGGCTGATCCTCTCCCTCACAACCAAGTAAGGGACCCCATGCAAACACTGTACGGCGCAATGCCGGGCGCTAGCCTGGGCGCATCACAAAAAATCCGGGATTTTCGCACCAAGCATGGCACCGTCGTGCCCATGAACCGCAACAACTTTCAAGTAACTGGAAAGTGCTTTTTCAGTGCGTCGCAATTTTTCCGGCAACGCCGGAGACTGCGATGCATGAACCAAAATACACAGGAATCAATCCACATCGCTATTGCCGCCGGCTCTGACCGCTTCAGCCAATGGCATGAGTGGTGGTGGAGTGCTTCTTTCAAGTTGAGTTTCGATCACCTGACGGGCTCTTTTCAGCCTATTAATTTCCGACTCCAGACCCACACGATCACGGACATCTCCGCTCAAAAGAACTTCCGCGATTTCCACAAGGGTGTCGAAATCTTCAATAGCTGCGTTTGCCGCGAGCCTAGCAACCTCATTTGCGCCGGTAAGTATGGACAACTGCTTGCTCGCCTCGGTGGCAAGCACCCGAAAGGAATCACGAACAGTCTCCAGACGTACAGCCGCTATCAAAAGTTGCTTCTTCATGTCCGTGAGGTCATCGAAGCTTTTCTCCAGGCGGGAAGTGACTTCAGCACTCAAGGATCGGTTGCTCTCCGCTGCAGACGCTACAAGACGCTCCTTCAGATTAGCGGGGAGTCGGAGGTTGGTTTGTACGTCTTCAGAGGCCATGCCTCAATTATCCAAGCAAAGTGCTTGCACGCAAGCAAGCACAGTGCTACATTAAATTCAAGCAAAGTGCTACATGAAAGGAAATGACATGGTACAGAGCGAGAGTCAGACCAATCTTCGTCTCCCTGTTGAGCTGAAGACATGGCTGAAAAAGAAGGCTGAGGAGGCCCATAGAAGCCTGACCCCCGAAGTTATCCATCGCCTCGAAGAAAGCATGCAGCGCGACACTGCGCAGAAAGGAAATCAGCAATGAACATCGTCAGCCGTAACGGGCCTGCAGAGGAAGTCACCATGACCAGCCGCGAAATCGCGGAACTCACTGGCAAGCGTCACGACAACGTGCTGGTGGACATCAAGAAGATGCTCATCGAACTGCGTGGCGAGGGGGGTCTCCTGAGTTTTCAGGACACCTACCAGAACCCCCAAAACGGCCGGACCTATCCCATGTTCCGCCTGCCCTGGGATGAGACCACCTGCTTGCTGACGGGCTACGACACCAAGGCCCGCATGGCAGTGATCAAGCGCTGGAAGGAACTGGAGGGCAAGGAGATCCAGGATCAGCCGGCGATTCCGCAGACCCTGCCTGAGGCCCTGCGACTGGCGGCCGAAGCCATTGAACAGCGCGATCGCCTGGCACTGGCCAACGCGGCGCAAGCTGAAGCCTTGGCGGAAGCGGAACCCAAGGTTCGCGCCCTTGACCTGATCACCGCTGGCGAGAAGTCGATCACGATCCGCGAGTCGGCGAAGCTGCTGGGCATCAAAGAAGAGCGCCTGACGAGCTGGCTGCACGCACATGGCTGGACCTACCGCCTCAATGGCAAGTGGGTGGCCAAACAAGAGCACATCATCGGCGGCCGGCTGGTCTACAAGGAGGCTCGCTATACGGACCAGAAGACTGGCCACGAGGCCTACGCGCCCTACTGCCACATCACCCCGAAGGGTTTGGCAAAGCTGGCCAAAGTGTTTGGCAGCGAACAGCCTGAGTTGGCAGCATGAGCCAAAACCCCATCAATTACGACAGGAAAACGTCAATTAGCCGTGCGCACCTTGTGCACATAAGCCCAAAAATAGGCGAAGCCCGAGAGCAGGTCGAAGTGCTCAAGGGCTTCTGTGAATCACCAAACTCGTTACAGCAAAGGATCCATAGCCATGGAAACTACCACATCTAAGCCAAATATGGCTAAAAAGACCCGCGTCACTGCTGGGAAGGCCAAAGTGGGTCGCCCTACTCCGGCGGCGAATGAGCCCATGCCCATCGCGGCCTGGGCGTTGCCGATGACGGCGATCCTGCGCAAGCTATCAGACCTCGCAATGGCCGCGATGGAGGTTGTTGATGTTGGCAGCGGAGAGGACATCTACGCCTCTCGACTGGACCGCTTGATCTCCGTCCACTTCGAGAACGCAAGCCGCGAAATCCAGCAGGGCCTGCGAAACAGCAGCCTGGCTCTCGAGCTTTTCTACGACGGCGAAGCCATGATCCGCGGGGCACAGGTGGTCGACGTGGACAGCCCGAATCGTGAAGCGCTTCACAAGCTGATGCTCGCCACGATCGAGGAAGTGACGATGACCGAAAACCACCCCGACTTCAACGATGCCGAGCTGGCCCAGATCCTGGCCGGCCTGCCGAGTCCTGACCAGGTGCCGCTGATCCAGCCTCAGCCCAAGCAAGAAGCCCAGGAGAAGTCGCCATTCGTGACCAAGCAAACTCTGATGTCTGCTGACAGCAAGTTCGGCCAAAGGCCTGGTGCGAGGCATCGTCCAGGTGTTGCTGGCCCTTGAAGAACAGCACCTTGTGGCGCAGCAGGGCCTGCTTGAGGGCGGCGAAGGTGGCAGGGGCCAGTTCGCCCGACAGGCGCAGGCCGCGTACTTCGGCACCGAGCTTGCCGGCCAGGGGCTGCAGTTCAAAGGATGCTGCGGTCGGCGCTGCGAGAGTGGGTTCCAGAACGGTGTTGCTCATCGTGGGTTCTCCTGATCAATGGACGTGGATGGAAGACGGGACAACATGAGGGGCGGTGCCTCAGGCCGCCTTGGCCTGTTGCGCGTAGCGG
>Ga0209913_1001819_pt1 | contig 10524 bp, 10 predicted proteins | sample PersoiDNA2013203_FD_185805 | JGI IMG/M metagenome (GOLD analysis project Ga0209913, IMG submission 185805) | Permafrost soil microbial communities from the Arctic, to analyse light accelerated degradation of dissolved organic matter (DOM) -... | ecosystem: Environmental > Terrestrial > Soil >... | reverse complement strand
CGATATCACCAACCGCTTTCCGTACAAAGAAATCACCAATATCGAAGCCGGTGCCAAATACACTGTCATCAACAAGCCGTCGCTGGGCTTTCGCGGCTTTTATCTGAATACCTCCAAGCCACCGTTCGACAAGAAGGAAGTGCGTGAAGCCGTCGATATCCTGATCGACCGCAACGCGATTGCCAAGGTGGTCTACAACGGTGCCGTGGCGGCCAGCCATTCGCCGTTCAGCAAGGCCCAGTTCGCCCATGGCGAAGCCGATGCGCCGCCCAAGGTCGATCTGGCACGCGCCAAGGCATTGCTCAAGGAAGCCGGCAAGGAAGGGGGCTTCAGCTTCAAGCTGACCCTGCCGACCACGCCTTATGAATTGCAGGTGGGCCAGATGATCCAGGGCATGCTGCGTCCGGCCGGTATTACCGTGACACTGGAAAAAGCCGAGCTGGCTACCCAGATCGAATCGGGCAAGGCCGGTACCTATGAAGCGCTGTTTGTCGGCTGGAGCGGTCGTCCCGATCCTGACCAGAACGTCTATGATTTCGCCGTCACCAATGGCTCGCTGAACTACGCCAAGTTCGGCACCAAGGCGGTCGACGATCTGCTGCAACAGGCGCGCCTGGAAAACAACGATGCCAAGCGCAAGGTCGCCTACGATCAAGCCATGCAGATCTTGGTCAAGGAGGTGCCGTATGTCTACCTCAACCATGACAATGTGCTGTTCGGCATTGCCAAGTCGGTCAAGGGTTTCAAGTACGTCCCTGATGGTGTGATCCGTACTGCCACACTGACCAAGTAAGTTTCGATTCATGTTGACCGAGGTACCGGCGCAGGCCGGTACCTCCTCTGTTCCGGCCCGCCTATGCCAGCCTTATTTCCGTCATTCCTCGCACCTCTGCTCAAACGCCTGTTGTTGGTCATTCCAACGCTATTGTTGGTGAGCATGGTGATCTTTTCCCTGTTGGCGATTCTGCCGGGCGATCCGGTCAGTGCTATCCTGGGACAGGAAGCCACGCCGGAAGCCGCGCTGGCCTTGCGTGCCCAACTTGGCCTGGATGACCCCATCTATGTCCAGTACGGCCATTGGCTCATGGGCGTGCTGCATGGCGATCTGGGGCGCTCCTTTATCGACCGCACGCCAGTACTCGACAGCCTGATGCAGCGTCTGCCGGTGACCATCGAACTGGCGCTGGGCAGCTTTGTCGTGGCTATCCTGATTGCTGTGCCGGCCGGCATCATGGCAGCAGCGCGGCCGCGTGGCGCGGTCAGTTACTTCAGTACGCTGGTGGCCTTGTTCGGTATGTCGGTGCCGCATTTCTGGCTGGGCATGATGTTTATCGTGTTGTTCGCAGTCAAGCTGGGCTGGTTGCCAGCCTCGGGCTATGTGCCATTTACCGAAGACTGGCATGGCAATCTGCTGGCGATGATCATGCCGATGGTCGCCACTGGTTTGCGCGAGTCGGCCATCTTGATGCGCATGGTGCGCAGCAGCCTGCTCGAAGTATTGAATGAAGATTACATCCGCACGGCGTTTTCCAAAGGGCTCAAGGACTGGCAGGTGGTGTTCGGCCATGCGCTGCGCAATGCGCTGATTCCAGTAGTTACTGCCAGTGGCTTGATGGTCTCGGGTTTGCTCGGTGGTCTGGTGATTACGGAAAGCATTTTTGGTATTCCCGGCATGGGCAAGATGATCGTCGACGCCATCTTCCAGCGCGATTATGTGATGGTGCAAGGTGGCGTGCTGGCAGCCGCGCTGATGGTGGTGCTGGTCAATCTGGTGGTGGACGTGCTGTACGTCATCATCGACCCGCGCATCGCGAAATAGGAAAGGTAGAACGCCCATGAACCCCTCGCTCGACACCAACGACGTCCTGCCACAAGCGCAGCGCTTCGTCGGCTTACGTCGCTTTGCCGCGAACCGCTTGGCGCTGGTCGGCGCATTGATCATCGCGCTGCTGGTGCTCGTTGCCATCTTCGCGCCGTGGCTGGCTACGCATGATCCCATCTTCGATCAGGATTACAGCAATCTGCTGTCCGGCCCCGATGCTGCGCACTGGATGGGCACCGACGATCTCGGTCGCGACATATTTTCGCGCATGCTGTACGGTGCGCGGATTTCCTTGCAGGCCGCATTGATTGCAGTCGGCCTGGCATTTTGCATTGGCGTGCCAATCGGCATTGCCAGTGGTTACTTTCGTGGTTTCTGGGATGAGTGGGTGGTCATGCGGCTGGTCGATGCGCTGCAAGCCTTTCCTTCGCTGATTCTGGCATTGGCGCTGGCGGCAGCGCTCGGCGGTGGTTTCTACAATGCCATGGTGGCAGTCGGCATCGGCTTTGCGCCGGCCTTCATCCGTCTGGCACGCGGGCAGGCGCTGAGCATCCGCAATCTCGATTATGTAATGGCAGCACGCTCGGTCGGTGCCGGTCATGTGCGCATCATGTGGCGTTACATTTTGCCCAATGCGATGGCGCCGCTGGTGATTCAGGCGACCTTCGCCATGGGCTCGGCGATCATTGCCGAAGCCGGTCTGTCGTATCTGGGCTTGGGCGCCAAGCCGGAAGACCCAAGCTGGGGCTCGATGCTGCATATCGCCCAGGGTTATCTCAATAGCAATCCGACGCTGGCCTTGTGGCCGGGGATCGCGATTTTCATGGTGGTGCTGGGATTCAATCTGCTCGGCGACGGCATCCGTGAAGTGTTTGATCCCAAGCTCTACCGTTGATGCAAAGGCCGCGAGAACATCATGCTTGAAGTTACCAATCTCAAAGTCGAATTCGCCCGCAACGGCAAGCGCGTGGCGCCCGTCGATGGCGTCTCGTTTAACGTCGGCGCCAACGAAACGGTCGGCCTGCTGGGGGAGTCCGGCTGCGGCAAGAGCGTTACAGCCTTGTCCATCCTGCGTTTGTTTCCCTTGTCGAGCAAGGCGCAATTGAGCGGCAGCGTGCGCTATGACGATGGCAGCGGTGCGCGCGAATTGCTGGAGGCCAGCGACACCAGCATGCGCGCCATCCGCGGCAAGCAGATCGCCATGATCTTCCAGGAGCCGATGACTTCGCTCAATCCCTTGCATCGGATTGGCGCTCAGTTGCGCGAAATGTTGCGCATGCATAGCGATCTCAATCGCAAGCAAATCGACGCCGCAGTCATCGCCATGCTGCAACGGGTCGGTCTGCCGCGTGCCGAGCAGTTGGTCGATGATTATCCGCATAGTTTGTCGGGCGGCATGCGTCAGCGCGTGATGATCGCCATGGCCTTGCTGTGCAATCCCGGCTTGCTGATCTGCGATGAGCCGACCACCGCGCTGGATGTAACGATCCAGGCGCAGATTCTCGATCTGATGCGCGAACTCAAGCGCGAGCGCGGAGGCTCGATCTTGCTGATCACGCATGACCTTGGCGTGGTCGCGGAAATGTGCGACCGCGTGGTGGTGATGTACGCCGGCCAGGTGGTCGAACAAAGCAGCGTGCGTGCCCTGTTCGATACGCCCGCGCATCCTTACACGCAAGCGCTCATGCGTGCGCGCCCAGCCCTTGATGCCGTTCCCGGCCAGCCGCTTGAAGCAATACCGGGCACGGTGCCGCTGCCGGGCTCGGTGGCCGCTGGCTGCCGTTTTGCCGCTCGTTGTGGCAAGGCCGATGCGCGATGCCGCAGCAGCATGCCGCCACTGACCACGGTCGCGCCCGGTCATCTGGCGCGTTGCTGGTATCCGCAAACCGAATTGATGGAGCGTGCATGAGCACTACTACTGCCTTGCTTCAGGTCACCGGCCTGAAAAAACATTTTGCGCCCAGCAAGCGCGGCGGTCCGACCGTCAAGGCCGTCGACGATGTGTCGTTCGAGATCGAGGAAGGCCAGACCCTTGGCCTGGTTGGCGAGTCCGGCTGCGGCAAGTCAACCACTGGCCGTAGCGTGTTGCGGTTGATCGAACCGAGTGCCGGTAGCGTACGGTTCATGGGCGAAGAAATCTCGACCATGGCCTCAGGACCGTTGCGCAGCATGCGCCGTCATATGCAGATGGTGTTTCAAGACCCGTTTGCTTCGCTCAATCCGCGCATGACAATCGGCGAAGTGCTGGAAGAACCCTTGCTGGTACATGGCTTGTATGACCGCGCCACGCGCCGCCGCAAGGTGGCCGAGATGCTCGACGTGGTTGGTTTGAGCCAAGCCTATGCTAGCCGTCATCCGCATGAATTCTCCGGCGGTCAGCGCCAGCGTGTCGGTATTGCCCGCGCCATCATCACGCGGCCCAAACTGGTGGTGGCCGATGAAGCCGTGTCCGCGCTCGATGTGTCGATCCAGGCGCAGATCCTGAACCTGTTGCAGACCTTGCAAAAAGAGTTCTCGCTGACTTACCTGTTCGTCTCGCACGATCTGGCCGTGATCCGCCATGTCAGCGATATGATTGGTGTGATGTACCTGGGCCGCATGGTCGAATACGGCAGTCGCGACAGCATTTACAATGCGCCCAAACATCCCTACACCCAGGCCTTGCTGTCAGCGATACCACGCGAGCATCCGGATCAGGTGCGCCACCGTATCATCTTGCAAGGCGGCACACCGAACCCGGCAGCGCCGCCGACAGGATGTCATTTTCACCCGCGTTGCGCGTCTTGCATGGATGTCTGCAAGACCGAAACGCCGGCGCGTGTCGAGACCGCGCCCGGTGAATATGTGGCCTGTCATCTCTACCGTTAATCCATTCCCATGATCTAAGCTGCACTGACTACTGAAAACAGAAAGAGACCTATGCCTAGCTTCAACGCCAATCACTATCCTTACGCATCCCGCCGCAGCGCGGTCTACGCCAATCGCGGCATGGTTGCGACCTCGCAGCCTTTGGCTGCACAAGCTGGTTTGCAAGTCTTGCAGGCCGGCGGCAATGCCATCGATGCGGCGATTGCCGCCGCGGCTGCCTTGACGGTGGTCGAACCGAGCGCCAACGGTATCGGTGGCGATGCGTTTGCATTGATCTGGCACAAGGGCCAGTTGCATGGCCTCAATGCCAGTGGTCCGGCACCCAAGGCGATTTCAATTGATGCGCTGCTGGCTGCCGGTCACAAGGAAGTGCCGAAATATGGCGCGCTGCCGGTCACCGTGCCAGGTACGCCGTCGGCCTGGGTCACCATGGCGGAACGCTTTGGCCGCATGCCGTTGACGCGTTCCATGGCGGGCGCCATCAGTCTGGCGCAGGATGGTTTTCCGGTCTCGCCGGTGGTGGCGCATGCGTGGCAACAGGCGCATCGTGCTTTCAAACGGGAATTCAAAGACAGTCATTTTCAATCCTGGTTCGATACCTTCAGTATCGACGGCCGCGCACCGCAGGCCGGTGAATTGTTCCGCTCGGTGGGACATGCCAGCACGCTGCAATCGATTGCCGACGACAATGCGCGCAGTTTCTATCAAGGTGCACTGGCCGAGAAAACCGCTGCCTTCATTCGCGCTGCTGGTGGTTACATGGACTTGAGTGATCTGGCCGAATACCGTCCGCAATGGGTGGACCCGATCAGCGCCAATTACCGCGGCTACGATGTCTGGGAAATCCCGCCGAATGGCCATGGCCTGGTGGCATTGCTGGCGCTGAATATGCTCAAGGGGTTTGATTTCAGCGAACGCGATACCTTGTTGACCTATCACCGTCAGATCGAAGCAATCAAGCTGGCCTATGCCGATGGTCTGGCGCATATCGCCGATGCTGATCACATGCGCGTATCGGTCAAGGATTTGCTGTCGCAAGCCTATGCCGACGAACGGCGCAAGCTGATCGGCGCGCGCGCCACCTTGCCAGTGGCGGGCGAGCCGCCACGCGGCGGCACCGTGTATCTATGCACGGCCGACAATGAAGGCAATATGGTGTCCTTCATCCAGAGCAATTACATGGGCTTCGGCTCGGGTCTGGTGGTGCCCGGTACCGGTATTTCGCTGCACAATCGCGGCAACAATTTCACCCTCGACAAAGCGCATCCGAACTGCCTGGCGCCGGGCAAGCGGCCCTATCACACCATCATTCCGGGTTTTCTGACCAAGGATGGCCAGGCGGTCGGTCCGTTCGGCGTGATGGGCGGCTTCATGCAGCCGCAAGGCCATGTGCAGATGGTCATGAATACCGTCGACTTCGGTCTTAACCCGCAAGCCTCGCTCGACGCACCGCGCTGGGAATGGGAAAGCGGCAACAAGGTCAGTATCGAACACACGACGGCCGAGCATTTGTTCCGTGGTCTTGGCCCGGCCGGTCTTGGTCATGACGTGAGCTGGTCCGGCAACCAACTCGGTTTCGGCCGTGGCCAGATTATCTGGCGCGATGCTCAGGGAGTGTTGTGCGGCGGTACCGAACCGCGTACCGATGGTTGCGTAGCGGCATGGTAAGTCGCGTCAGGTGCTTCTCTCTCCCACGTTGAACAAGGCGACGTCGATCATGCAGGTTGTATCCGATTCCAAGCTGGTGCCAGTGTCCGGTGATGCTGCCGACGAACCGGTCAAGGCGGCGTCGTTGCCGGAGTATGTCTATGCGCGTCTGCGTGAAGACATTTTTGAAATGCGGCTGCTGCCCGGCGATCAAATCACCGAGACCGAAGTGGCAGCCTATTACAAGGTCTCGCGCACACCGGTGCGCGAAGCCTTGCAACGCTTGCAAAGCGATGGCCTGATGCAAGGCTATGTGCGCGGTGGCTGGGAAGTTGTGCCGATGGACTTCAAGCGCTTCGAGGATTTGTATGAATTCCGTAGCCTGATCGAAGTCAACGCGATTCATTGTCTTTGTGCGCACGAAGCGGGTCAGCTTGGCAAGCGCAAGCCTAACTTTGCGTTAGTCGAAAGCCTCAAGCCGGTGTGGTGCGTCGCTCCGGAACAACGCCATAGCGATGGTCGTGTGGTCGCCGCACTCGATGAAATTTTTCACCAGACACTGGTGCGCGCGACCGGCAATATGGAAATGGCACATGCCTTTGACCGCTTGACCGATCGCATCCGCATCGTGCGCCGGCTCGATTTTGTCTACGGCGATTGCGTGCAGTCGACTTACGATGAACATGCCGCGATTCTTGCGCAGATCGACGCCCGCGATGGCAGTGCAGCGGCTCAGCTGATCACCGAGCATATCGCTGGCAGCCATGCGGAAGTCAATCAGATTACCTTGCATCGTCTGCACAGCGCACGCGCGTCAGCAGCCTCGGAACGTCTGCCTTATGTCACCGTGCGCATCATGCGGCAATTCTGAAGTCAGCCGGGCAGCGGTCTCTCTACAGCAGTACCAGCAAGCACAGAAGGGCCGCCAGCAGCCAGGCTGGTTTGGCCGTGTGCAACAGCGACCGGGGTGCGTACCACAGTTGCAATACCACTAGCAGCGCGGCCAGCGTCATGGTGCCGAGCCAGGCCACCGGACCGATGCCCCAACCACTGTTTTGCACGCACACCGCCAAAGCCAGCACCAGCGCCAGCGTACCCAGCCAGCGACCGCGTTGACGCTGCTTGGCACTCGGTTCGGTACCACGGCCGTGGATGTCGGCGTGGTGGCGGTCCATGACCAGGCTGAGCGCTTGCCAGGCGCTATAGGCCAATACCAGCGAGGTCAGGCAGGGCAGTGGCAGCAGGTCTGGATTCATGTCGCTTTCCTCAATCTGGCGTTGTCCTTGGTGGTTTGTGGCTTGGCTGCCTTGTTGCCGTCCTTGTGCTTGCGACCCAGATGCCAGGCGGCAAACGCCAGCGCGATGCCCAACGCGAGCACGGTGAGATCAAAACCTGCTACCGACCATGGTCCCTGTGCCAGCAACAAGGTCACGCCAAGGTGCGACGAGGTGGTAAATACATTGAGCACCGGCACCCCCATGAGCAACACCGCGCCGAGCCACAATTGCCATTGCCACATGCGGCGGTCGGGACGGATTTGCGCCGCTACCGCAGCCATGCCCCAGGCCAGGAAGAACCAGCTGATTTCTGCTTCAGGACGTTTCTCCAACGCCACCGGCAGCAGCCGGTTGGCCCAAAAATAACAGGCGAAAGCGATTGGCAAACCGGCGATGGCACCGATATTGAGAGCATCGACCAAGCGCAGACCGAAGCCGACGCGGCCGCCCTGGGCCAGCTTCTTGGCGTATTTCTGACGTTCCTTGACGGCCCACAGCAGGGCACCGGTGGCGACCATGGCGCAACCGGACAAACCACACAGGAAGAACAGCGCGCGCAACAGCGGATTGGCAAAATGCCCCAGGTGCAAGCCATACAGCACGCCGCGCGTTGCATTGGCGCCGCTGGGTTGTTCCCCGGCGACATCGATCATGGCTCCGGTGACGCCATTGAACTGCATCGATGGCTGCAGGTAACTCAAGGCCTTGGCTTTTTGGCGGGTGATCACCACGGTAGCGTTGGCGTCACCGGGATGATTGACCGTGATCAGGCTGGCGGGCACGCTTTGCCAGTGTTGTTCAGCCTGTGCCACCAGTGGCGCTAGCGCGGTCAGTGCGGCTGGCTGGCCACTGGCCTTGGCATTGCGGGCATTGGGAAAGACATCGGCGAAGAAAGCGGCTTGATCGCCATGGTAGACCGCCTGTGCCGGCCACGGCATGTACATGAACATCATCGTCACCAGACCGGTATAGGTGATCATCAAGTGATAGGGCAAGGCCAGCACCGCCGTGGCATTGTGTGCATCGAGCCAGGAACGTTGGCCCTTTTTGGTCCGAAAGGTGAAGAAATCCTTGAAGATGCGCTTGTGCGTAATGATGCCGCTGACGATGGCGACCAGCATGAACATGGCGCAGATGCCAACGATCCAGCGCGCCCAGATCACCGGCAGGTAGTGCAGGTCAAAGTGCAGCCGGTAAAAGAATTCACCGCCACGGGTGTCGCGCACGTCGGGCATTTTTTCGCCCGTCAGTGGATCGATGATCTGGCTGGTGAACTTGCCGCGCCCCCGCGCCGGTGCATCCGCTGGCGGTGGTGCAATCCAGCCGATGCGCAAAGCAGTACTGCGTTCAGAGGGCAGGGTGATGAACCAGCGCGTGGCATCGCCAGCATTGCGTTGCAAGGCCGTCACGGCGGTCTGCACCACTTGCGCCTCGCTGACCTGCTGGCTGTGCGAGGCATGCAACTCCGGCGTCATCCACAGGGTGATTTCTTCGCGGAAGTAGGTCGCAGTGCCGGCGCAGAACACCAGGAACAACACCCAGCACACCAGCAAGCCGGACCAGGTGTGCAACCAGGCCATCGATTGGCGCAAACCGTCTTTCATGCCAGGCTCCCTTGCAGCCACAGACCGAAACCGCACAGCGCGCTCGGCGCCAGCACGCCGACCCAGGCACGCCAGGCGCTGCGGGCCGCGAACACCCAGATGACGACGCCGCAAAATACCGCAAACGCCAGCAAGGTTGCGGTGATCGTTGCTTCGGCGCGCGATTGCGGCAAGCAGGTCGCCAGCAGCGTAGTCGCCAGTGCCGTCAGCAGATAGCCGCCGCCGATGGCTGCCAGTGCGCGTGAAGCAACAGCCAGGCGGTAACGCCAGGAAGTAGAACTAGGGATCATCGTGATCTCGGGTAAAGGTGGCGTCATTGCCTGGGGCTGATCACGCAGGCGGAATGGAAACACAGCGCTGCGCAATGGCAAGATCGTCAAGTTGCTTGCTTGCCGATTAGATCGTAATGATAACAATTCCCATTTAAATTGTCATCCGGCGTCGGTTGGTGCTCTGAACGCGACGCGCAGTGGCATCACAAATACCTGATTAACTTAGCATATCGACATTGCTATTGGCGACGGTGGCAGCGGCCCAAAAGTATTCCGTAATGCGCCTTGAAGTTCGTCTCCATCTTGTCTAGATTGAGTACTCCATCAAAAAAAACAGCCAGCCACAGCGTTCTATCTGTTCACCAACGAGGAGCACAGAATGAGTCCTGCAACATCTGCTGTAAGAGACGAACGCGGCGTCCAACGCCATCCCCCCACGGTCGTCAATGCCGGCTCGCTGCCGGTGCCCATCCCCTATAGCCCGCATCAACGGCGTCGTACGCGGCTCGATATTTCCCTGTTTGAATTGGACCCGCGTGAAGTGGTCGAGGGGGTGATGCTCGACAATGGCATGTATCTGGCGCCGGACCCGATTCTGGTCGGCACCATGCGCGAGACTTGCCCGCATTGTGACGGTGTGGCCTTGCAACTGGTGTTGCGACGGCATCAGGTCAAACGCTCTCACCTGTTTTGCACGCAATGCACGCGTTGCTATGACGCGTTGTGCGAAGGAGGTTATTCAATCCTGGGAATTGTTTGAAACGAAGTGAATACGACAGTAGCGCCTACATGCGGCACAAGTGGCTAATGCTGTTCAGTGTTAGAAATACTTGCCGTTGGTTTCTTGGTTTTCTTGGTTGCTGATGGTGTGTGTTCTTCGGACTGCCTAGCCGGGTGCTGCCCGGCAGTTACCTCAGTGGGTAGTTGACTCTTTGTTTTCTTCGGACGAGCTTGCCGGGAGCGGCCCGGCAGCCGCTTACTTTTCTTGTCTCGCCAAGAAAAGCTAAGCAAAAGAAGGCGACCGCGCGATCCCG
>Ga0209913_1001818_pt1 | contig 10529 bp, 11 predicted proteins | sample PersoiDNA2013203_FD_185805 | JGI IMG/M metagenome (GOLD analysis project Ga0209913, IMG submission 185805) | Permafrost soil microbial communities from the Arctic, to analyse light accelerated degradation of dissolved organic matter (DOM) -... | ecosystem: Environmental > Terrestrial > Soil >... | reverse complement strand
GGCCGACCGGAAATCCTCCAGCGCACGCACCGGAATGGCCGGAAACTGACGCGACCACATGGCGCTCAGCGCGCGGCCGGGGCCGATCTCGATCACGCGATCGACCTGGCGCTCGGCCAGGGTTTCCAGGCAGGACGACCACTGCACCGTGTGGTCGATCTGCTGGCTCAAGGCGGGCCGCATCTGCTCCACCCGGCGCAGGGCACTGCCGGTGGCATTGGCGGCCACCGCGCAGCGCAGGGGCTGCCAGGGGATGCCGGCGAGGGTCTGGGCAAAAGACTCGGCGGCCGCGCGCATGGCCGACGAATGCGAGGCGATGCGGATCGGCAGCGTCTTGCAGTGGCCACCGGCGGCCGCCAGCAAGGCCTCGGCCTGCTGCAGCGCCCCCGTGGCGCCAGCCAGGATGAGGTGGTCCGGGCCGATGCGGATGGCGACCTCGAGGGGCCAGCCCGCCAACTGGCGGGCGATGCTGTCCTGGTGCAGGCCCGACACCGACAACAGCCCGCCCGGCACGCCGCCGGCGGCGGCATCCATGGCCTGGGCACGTTGCGCGGCCAGGGCCACAGCATCCGTCGGGTCAAAGGCCCCGGCGCAGGCCACGGCCGCCAACTCGCCGACGCTGTAGCCGGCCACGACGGCCGGCCCCTCGTTCAGGTGGGCCGACACGGCCCCCCAGGCGGCCAGCGACACCCCGGTGACTAGCACCTGCGCAAAGCGGTTGCGAGACAGCTCTTCGAGATCACTCAGCCGAGCCCGCCAATCGTGGCCCAGGTGCCGGGCCATGGCCAGCAGCGGCGCGGCAGCCGAGGTCTCGGCCTCCAGCCACGGCAACATGTCGGGGTGCTGGCTGCCCTGGCCCGGAAACAGAATGGCGTAGCTCATGGCGGGCTTTCAAGCGCCATTTCAAGCCCCGAAGTACGCGCCGGGTCATGCGCCGGGTCATGCGCCAGGTCACACGCCAGGCCACCCACCGGGCAGACCGTCACAGCATCGAGCCAGCAGGCTGCGCCCAGCAGGTCGGCCGCACCGCCGGGGGAAAGACGGCGCGCCACGAATTGGGCGTGGATGGCTCGCGCACGCTCGGGCCAATCGGGCCCCTGGGCGCCGCCTTGGTTCAGAAAACGGTGGGCCTGCTGGCGTGCGAAGTGCAGGCCCTCGATGCCCCCCCGGTGGACCAGGTTGGTGTCGTCCAGCACCGCCAGGGTGGCGAACAAGGCCTGCACCCGGGCCCGGCGGTCTGGCCAACCCTGGCTTCGGGCCTGGCGCAGCGCGGGCAGGCTGATCTCGAACAGCACCGGAAAGCCCAGCGCGGCCTCGTCGCCGGCGCTGCGCAGCCCGTGCTCGCGGGCGGCTCGCTGGCCGTTCGAGGCGGGGGGGCGGCGGCGCACCTGGGCGGCGCGCTCGCTCAAGGCCGCGCCCCAACCGCTGCGCAGGGTGGCACGCAGGCCTTCGGCATGCAGGGGCTGGCCCTGGGCCACACGCCAGCCCGCGCTGGCGCACAGCAGGCCCAGGCAGAACACCGCGCCGCGGTGGGTGTTGATGCCCCCGGTGGCGCGCAGCATGCGGGCCTCGGCCTGCAGGCCCAGGGCTTGCAGTTCCTCGAAGGCCGCCTGGCGGGCACCGGCGCGCACCATGTGGGCGAAATAGTGGCGCAAGGCAAACAGGCTGCGCATGAAATGGCGGGCGTCCATGTCGTGGTGGCTGCCGGTGTCGCGCAGCGAGACCAGGCCGGGCTTGGGCTCGAGCACCAGCTCGGCGTACAGGGCGCGCACGGCTTCGCGGGCCAGGCGAAACGCGGCCGCCTCGATGGGCTGGGGTGGATGACAGACCGAGGGCATGGCGTCAGGCCGGCAGGGTGTCAGCCCTGGGCTGCAGCGCGTCGAGGCCGATCAGGGCGATGCCATCGAACCATTTGGCCAGCACCTGGGACACCTGGCCATCCAGCAACTGGGCCATTTCGCGCCAGGCAACCGCGTAGCCCCCGGGAAACACCAGCTCGCCATCAATGCGGCAGGGCAGGCTTTGGCTCGCCAGCAGGCGGACCACCGCTTGCGCGGCCGACAGATCGGGCACCGCCAGGCGCAGGTCCAGGTCGGATTCATCACGCAGGTAGCGCAGGCCGGTCAGGCATTGCCAGCCAAAAGAGCCGTAGACCTGCACCGCGCCCACGGCGTGGCCCAACAGCTCGCCCAGGGCAAAGTCCAGGGCCTGACCCCGGCGCCGCCAGCGTTGCCGCAAGGTGGCATCCGACAGCCGGGGAAAGCGGCCGCTGTAGGCCAGCTGGTTCACCGGCAGCGCAAAAGCCAGCCTGCGCCGGTCCCATTTGGCGGGTGCAGGCAGGCCCAGTGCGACCCCGTCCTGCGACGGCACGCCGGCCTGCCGGCCCACCACCAGGGGCAGGCGCTGCGCGTGCCAGTGCTGGACGACGGCCTGGGCCACAGGGTCTGGCAGGGCCTGCGCGTGCAGCGTGGCCCAGCCCTCGGGCGTGGGCCAGACCAGGCTGTTGCGTTCGAGTTGCAGCATGACCGGCTCCAGTGAAGGTTCCAAGGGTGATCAGGCCTGGGCCACGCGCCGCGCCACCTCGGCCGCCAGCCGGCGGCCACCACGCTCGGCCCCGTCGCGGGCGCGCTCATCGGTGGTCGGGGTCTGGGCCAGCGCATCGCGCAACTGGGCGGCCAGATCGCCACGCCACAAGGCCCGCACCCCGCCCATGGCCACATAGTTCTCCACCCCCGGGGCAAACACCGGGTTGGACTCGGCGAGTGCGGCCAGGCGGGATTCGTCGATCTTGGTCACCCGGGCCATGGCCGGCAGGCGCATGACGCGGATCTCGGCCTCGGGCAGGGCGTAGCAGGCGTCGGCGATCAGGCCCGAGGTGATGAAGCCGCCCGACAGCGCCTGGTCGTACACCAGCCCGATCACGCGGTGGCCGCGCTGGCGGGCCAGCTCGATGCACAGGCCCAGGTGCGCCATGTAGCGGTTGATGCCCAGCAGCTCGTCGCGCCGGCGCAGGCGCTGGCCTTGGGTGTCGACCAGCAGCAGGATGGGGCGGCCGGGGTGGTCGCGCACCGTGTCCAGCACCGCACGGGCCTGGGCCAGGGCCAGTTCGACACCGATGGCGGCATGGTCGGTGGTGCCCACCACGGCCAGGGTCTGGCCATCGAGCTGGGCCGTGCCGCGCAGCAGTTCGCCCTCTCGGCTCACCTGATGGTGTTCACCGAACAGGCCTTGAAGCAAATCGGTCCAGATCATGGCTGGGCTCCTTCGTGGACAGGGTGGTGTTTGAGCGAGCGCACATCGGCCGCATCGAGGTTGACCACGGCCGGCGCATCGGGGATGCCCAGGCGGCGCCAGATGTCCACCGCGTCGGCGCAATGGCCATGATCGGCCAGGCGCCCGGCCAGCAGGGCGTGTTCCTGCTCCAGCGCCTCGACGGTCAGCGCTCGGGCCTGGCCCAGCAACTGCAGCGCGGCCTCGCGGAAGGCGCCCAGCTGGTCGTCGACCAGCACGTCGCAGTCGCCCATCAGGTAGCGGTGCTTGCCCCCGGTGGTGCGCCAGACCAGGGCCCGGTCCTTGGCGTCGAATTCTTCGACCCCGTGTGAGGATTCAATCACTTCGGGGCCCGACATGGACAGGCGCGCCGCGTCACTCATGACCACGTGGTCGGCACAGCGGGCCACCAGGCCCATGCCCCCAAAGCAGCCATTGGCGCCCCCGATCAGCATCAGCGTGGGGATGCCCGCCGCCCGGGTGGCCAGCAGGGCCCGCATGACCTCGGACACCGCGATCAGCCCGGCATTGGCCTCGTGCAGGCGCACGCCACCCGATTCAGCCAGCACCAGCACGGCGGCCGGCCGCTGGCGCAGGGCGCGTTGGAACAGGCCCACGAGCTTGGCGCCGTGCACCTCGCCCACGCCGCCGCCCATGAATTCGCCCTCCTGGGCGGCCACGAGCACGGGTTGGCCGCCCAGCCGGCCTTCGCCCACGATCACGCCGTCGTCGAAGGACGAGGGCACGCCCAACTGGCTCAGGTGCGGGCTCATGACGCGGGCCGAGGGGCCGAGGATCTCGGTGAAGGATCCCGCGTCCAGCAGTTGCAACACGCGCTCGCGCGCGGTGGATTCGGCGAAGCTCGCCTGCAGGGGGTTGGCAAGGCTCATGGCTGGGCGCTCCGCATCTGGGCCACGGCCTGGTCCAGCCGCAGGTTGACCACGGCGGGCGTGGCCCCCATGTCGTTGATGGAAATGAGCACGCCGCCCAGGGGGTGGCGGGCATGGAAGTCTTCGGCCACGGCACGCCAGATCGGTGCGAAGCCGCGGGCCGAGGTGCTGACCTCGAGGCGGCACTCGCCGGCTGCGCCGCTGTCGGCCAGCGGCTCGATCAGCACTTCGAGGTTGCCCGAGCCGACCACGCCGACCAGCACCGACGGGAAGCGGCCGGCCGGTTGCGTGCCGGTGAATGAGAAATGGAGGGTTTCAAGCCCGTGGGGAATGCTCATGGTGTTGGCCTTGTTCGCTGGGGGGGTTGCATTACCAGTTGCGTTACCAGTTGCGGAAGCGCTTGGGCGGCTGGTACAGCCCGCCCGAGGCCCGCACCAGGTCGCGCATGGAGCGCGCCGCCAGCAGGTTGCGGGTGGCATCGCGCTGGTCGATGCCCAGGTCCTGGGCGCGGCGGATCACGCCGCGGTCGCGCAGGTTCTCGACCATGCGGCGGTCGCGCCCCAGGCCGATGGGGGTGTAGCCGGCCACACCGCGGATGGCCTGCTCGCGCTCCTCGTCGCTGCGGCACAGCAGCAGGTTGGCAATGCCCTCTTCGGTGAGGATGTGGGTCACGTCGTCGCCATAGATCATCACCGGCGGGATCTCCATGCCGGCCTGTTCGGCCAGCTGCCAGGCGTCGAGCTTTTCCACGAAGGCCGGCTGCATGTGTTCGCGAAAGGTCTCGACGATCTGCACCACCAGCTTCTGGCCGCGCGGCATGGCGGCCACGCCGCCGCGCCCCTGGCGGGCCTGGGCACCGGCCTTGAGCCAGGCCGGCGACACATGGCGGCGGCCCCGGGCGTCGGCGCCCATGTTGGGGGCACCGCCAAAGCCCGAGATGCGGCCCAGAGTGGCGGTGGAGCTGTGGCCATTGAGGTCGATCTGTAGCGTGCTGCCGATGAACATGTCGCAGGCGTAGTGGCCGGCCGCCTGGCTGAAGGCCCGGTTGCTGCGCATGCTGCCGTCCGGCCCGGTGAAGAACACATCGGAGCGGGCGCGGATGTAGTCCTCCATGCCCAGCTCGGAGCCGAAGGAGTGCACGCTCTTGACCCAGCCCGCCTCGATGGCCGGGATCAGGGCCGGGTGCGGGTTCAGCGCCCAGTGGCTGCAGATCTTGCCCTTGAGGCCCAGCGACTCGCCATAGGTGGGCAGCAGCAGCTCGATGGCCGCGGTGTCGAAGCCGATGCCGTGGTTGAGGCGTTGCACCCCGTATTCGGCGTACAGGCCCTTGATGGCCATCATGGCCATCAGCACCTGGATTTCGCTGATCTGCGCCGGGTCGCGGGTGAACAGCGGCTCGATGAAGTTGGGTTTGGGCGCCAGCACCACAAAATTGACCCAGTCGCCCGGAATATCCACCCGGGGCACGGTGTCGACCAGCTCATTGACCTGGGCGATCACGATGCCGCTGCGAAAGGCGGTGGCCTCGACGATGGCGGGCGTGTCTTCGGTGTTGGGCCCGGTGTAGAGGTTGCCCTGGGCATCGGCCGCCTGGGCGCACACCAGCGAGACACGCGGCGTGAGGTCGACAAAGTAGCGCGCAAACAGCTCCAGGTAGGTGTGGATGGCCCCGATGCGCAGCTGGCCCGCCGACACCATCTTGGCCAGGCGGGCGGCCTGCTGGCCGGAGAAGGAGAAGTCGAGCCGCGAGGCAATGCCGTTCTCGAACAGGTCCAGGTGCTCGGGCAAGGCCAGCACCGACTGCACCATGTGCAGGTCGTGTACCCGGGCCGGATCCAGCTGGGTCAGCGCCCGGGCCAGAAAGTCGGCCTGCTTCTGGTTGTTGCCTTCCAGGCAGACCCGGTCACCGGGTTCGATGACCGCATGCAGCAGGGTGCCGATGGCCTGGGCTGCCACGGTCTTGCCCTGCAGCTGAGGGCCGAGGGCCTCGGCCGCACGGACCTGCCGCGCCCGGCGGTTGCTTTGTTGGGTGTTCCAGTTCGTGTGTTCCATGGGGAGGGCTCAGCCCACGAGGGCTTTGGTGGCAAAAAACAGCAGGGAGGGGCCCAGCAGGCAGCCCAGGCCGGTGTGGAAGGTGGCGACCAGCGCACCATAGGGCACCAGCTTGCGATCGGTGGCGGCCAGCCCGGCGGAGACGCCGCTGACCGTGCCCGCCAGGCCACCGAAGACCATGGCGGAGCGCGGTGTCCTGAGGCGCAGGAAGCGCGCCGCCACCGGGGTGCCGACCATCACGATGATGGCCTTCACGAGGCCGGTGGCGATGCTCAAGGCCATCACATCAGGGCTGGCACCGATGGCCGCCCCGGTGACCGGGCCGACGATGTAGGTCACGGCGCCGGCGCCGATGGTGGTCATGCTCACGGCATCCGAATAGCCGAAGCCCCAGGCGATGGCCGCCCCGACGATGAAGGGCAGCACCGTGCCCAGCAACAGGGCCACCACGCCGATCAGGCCGGCCTTGCGCGCCTCCAGCGGCTGCACTTCAAACGCCGTGGCGACGATCGCGAAGTCGCGCAGCATGGCGCCCCCCATGAGGCCGATGCCGCCGAACAGGGACATGTCGGCCAGCCCCTTGTGGCCCCCCGTCTGTGTGCCGCCCCAGTAGGCCAGCGCCAGGCCGATGACGATGGCGATGGCCGAGCCGTGCACCCGGCCGAAGGTCAGGTGTTTGGAGATCTGCCCTGCCAGCAGGACGATCAGGCCCACCACCGCAAAGGCGGTGACCAGACCATTGTGAAGCGCTGCTTTTTCGAGGATGTCGAGCATGGTGTCACTCCCCAGCCGCCACAAGCGGGTTGTGCAGCTGAGCCGCGTCAGGCGACTCCGGGCTGACCACCTCGGCCCGGTTGATCAGGGCGATCACCACCGCGCACACCGCCACCGCGGCAACGGCCGACAACACCGCGACCGGGCCGCCACGCAGCGCCGAGACCATGTCCTGTTGGGCCGCCATGGCCACCACCACCGGGATGTACATGGCGCCCCAGTATTCGACGCCGAGCTCGGTGAGCTTGGGCAGCTTGTTGTGCTGGAGCATGTAGAGCCGGGCTGCCATGAGCAGCAGCATGGCGATGCCCACGCCGCCGACATTGGTCTTGACCCCGAGCAACTGCCCGAGCAGGTCGCCGATGAAGATGCCCAGCAGGTGGCAGGCCGCCAGCAGCGCTGTTCCGTAGATGATCATGTCTGTCTCCGTTTTTTTGATGTGCAAGGGTGAATCCCCTGGCATGCATCGTAGGAAGGCAGACTGGCTGGATCAATTAACCTGGGCAGCGAACGTTTTCACGGCGCGCAACGGTTGCGCCGTGAGCGAGGTGGCCCTGTCGGCGCCGATGGCCGGGCGGATCGGCCCGCCGCGTTCAGCGCAGCGCGGCCTTGGCGCCGCGACAGACGGCCAGCAGGGTGAGCAGGTTGGGATCGCGCTCGCGCGTACGCAGGAAATTGAGCGCGATGGTCTGGCGCATCAGGAACCTGGGCTGGAGCGGGATGAACCGCACCTTGTCCGGAAACACATCGCGCACGCGCCCGGGCAGCAGCGTGCACCCCAGCCCCCCGCTGACCAGGTTCATGAGCGAGAAGATATCGCCGGTCTGCATCACCACATTCGGCGTGAAGCCGGCGACGCTGAACGACTGCAGAAAGCCGTTGTAGGTGGCAAAGCCCTCGCCCAGGCTGACAAAGCGCTCGGCGGCGCACAGGCTGAGGTCCACCTCGTCCAGGGCTTCATAGCGCGAACCCACAGGTGCCGCGAAATAGATATCGTCTTCGAACAGCGGCTCGGATTCGATGTCGGGGGAGGCCGGCGGCATGGCCATCAAGGCCGCATCGATGGCACCGTCGCGCAGCTTCTGCTGCAGATCGTCGTTGGAGCCGAGCACCAGCTCGGCCATCAGCTCGGCCTTGCGCACCTTGAGCGCGATGATCACCTCGGGCACGGTCTTGACGGTGAGCGAGTAGAGCGAGCCGATGCGGATGCGACTGGCCGAGTAGCCGGCCACGTTGCGCGTGGTGTTGATCCCCTCGCTCATGCGCCGCAGCACATCCCGCGCCACCTCGGCCAGCGCGTAGGCGGCTTCGGTGGGGTGAAGGTTGCGGCCTTCAAGGCGGAACAGGCTGCAGCGCAGGCCCTCCTCCAGCGAATGCAGCGCGCGGTGCACGCTGACCGTGCTCACATCGAGCAACTCGGCCGCACGTGTGAGGTTGCCGGTTTCCATGAAAGCCAGCAGCACCTCGAGCTTGCGAAAGGTGATTTCCTCATCAACATGGAGACGCATGGGGGCCTGGCGGTTCGTCATGGATGGCGCAATGGTAGTGCCTGGGACGGGGGCTGAACACAAGCCCCCCCTGGGCCAGCCCAGGGGCAGCGGCCGGACGTGCCCGGCTCATCGCTGAGCGTTGTCCAGGCAGGCCTGCACCCAGGCCCTCAACTGCGCAGGGCTGGGTGGCTCGGGGCCGAACAGGACCCGAAAGATGATGGGCGCCACCACACCGTCCATGAGGGCTTGCGCGGTGGGCAGCACCTGGCCCGGTGACGGCCAGCGCTGGAGGATCAAGTCCAGCTGGCTTTGCAGGTAGGCCGCGCACTGACTGGAGGGGGCCGGGGTGGCGCGCGACTGGCCTGCCAGCACATCGCGCATCATGGCCCGACCGGGCTCAGAGCTCATCTCTTCAAGGTACTGCTCGGCCCAGGCCATCAGGTCGCCCAGCAGGCTGCCGGTTTCGGCGGGTTCGGCATCGGCTCGCCACTGGTCCAGCGCGACGTCGGCCAGCAAGTCCGCCAGTTCGCCCCAACGGCGGTAGAGGGTGGACGGGGTGACGCCGGCGCGCGCCGCGATCAGGGGCACGGTCAGTGCCGAGCGCCCTTGTTCGGCGATCAGATCGCGCACGGCCTGGTGCACGGCCGCCTGCACGCGGGCGCTGCGTCCACCAGGGCGAAGACCGGCTTTGGGGTTCATGGCGCGATGCTAAAGCAAAAAATGTGCGTTAGTGCTCTAATGCGCTAACGCAAATATTTTGCTTTAGAAGACCGCCATGGCCACCCACGACCATCCCCACGCCCCCGCCCCAGCCCGCCACTGGGGCCCCCAAGCCGCCCTGTGGCTGCTGGCCAGCATCGTCGTGAGCTTTCTGGCCGCCTCCAGCGCCCCCTCGCCCCTGTACGCGCTGTACCGCGAGGCCTGGGGATTTTCGGCCCTGACCCTGACCTTGGTCTTTGCCAGCTACGCCGTTGCCTTGCTGGGCGCCTTGCTGGTGCTGGGCAGTTGGTCAGATTACCGCGGCCGGCGCAGCGTGTTGATCGGGGCGCTGGTGCTGGAAATGGGCGCCACCGTGCTGTTCTGGTGCGCCGACTCGGTGCCCTGGCTGCTGGCCGCCCGCGTCTTGCAAGGGCTGGCCACGGGCATCGCCACCAGCACGCTGAGCGCCGCCTTGATCGACCTGGACCGCGACCGGGGTGCCCTGCTCAACAGCGTGGCGCCCATGGTCGGCATGGCGCTGGGCTCCTTGGGCAGCAGCCTGCTGGTGCAGTTTGCACCCGCGCCGACGCAGCGGGTGTTCGAGTGCCTGCTGGCGGTGTTTGCGCTGCAAACCCTGGCCGCGCTGGCCCTGTCTGAAACCGTGACGCGTCGACACATGCCCTGGCGCATGCTGTGGCCCCGGATCGCCCTGCCCGCCCAGGCGCGCCCGACCCTGCTGCGCATCCTGCCGGTCAACACCGCCCAATGGGCCCTGGGCGGCTTCTACCTGTCACTGGGCCCCAGCCTGGCGCGCCTGGTGACCGGCAGCCACCAACCGGTGGTGGGGGGCACGCTGATCGCCTGCCTGGTGCTGACCGGCGCCGTGGCCATCCTGCTGGTGCGCCGGCAGCCGGCCCACACCGCCTTGCTGGGCGGGACGATGGCCCTGGGCCTGGGGCTGGCGATCACCCTGGTCGGCATGGTGCTACCCAGCGGCGCAGCCTTGTTCGGCGGCACCGTGGTGGCGGGCCTGGGTTTTGGTGCGGCCTTCAATGGCTCGGTGCGCAGCCTGGTGAGCCTGGCGCCGCCCGAAGAACGCGGCGCCCTGATGGCGGGCTTTTTTTCGCTGAGCTACCTGGCCTTCAGCGTGCCGGCCGTCCTGGCGGGCCTGGCCGTGGGCGTGTTCGGACTGGCCGCTGCGGCGCTGGGGTTTGGTCTGGCGCTGCTGGCCTTGTGTGGGATCGCCGGGGTGTTGATGCTCAGGGGTTGAGCGACACGCCAATGAGCTTGAAGTGTCCATCAGCCGCTGGCCTTTGCGTGTGCCTTTGCGTGTGCCTTTGAGTGTGCCTTTGAG
>Ga0209913_1001816_pt1 | contig 10538 bp, 9 predicted proteins | sample PersoiDNA2013203_FD_185805 | JGI IMG/M metagenome (GOLD analysis project Ga0209913, IMG submission 185805) | Permafrost soil microbial communities from the Arctic, to analyse light accelerated degradation of dissolved organic matter (DOM) -... | ecosystem: Environmental > Terrestrial > Soil >... | reverse complement strand
TTCGGCGCTTGGGGTAGCCTTACTCTTGCTCGCAGTATTTATGGGCGGGTTTGTTGATCATCACCCCGCCTTACGCGTGATATTTGACCATGATGGTTTAACGCTTGCATGGTGGGTAATTGCCTATGGATTAGCAGCAGCGGTTTTACCAGTCTGGTTGCTACTCGCACCTAGAGATTATCTTTCTACTTTTATGAAGCTCGGCACAGTTATCGTGCTGGCGCTGGCCATCTTCATCTGGCGCCCTGATGTGCAGATGCCAGCTTTGACGCAGTTTATTGATGGTACGGGCCCTATATTTGGCGGCACTTTATTCCCATTTGTATTTATCACGATTGCTTGCGGGGCAGTTTCTGGCTTCCATGCCTTGATTGCTTCGGGCACTACTCCTAAATTAATCGCTAATGAACGCGACATCCGCATGATTGCCTATGGCGGTATGCTGCTCGAATCGTTTGTTGCCATTATGGCCATGGTGGCAGCCACTGTGCTGGAGCCGGGCGTATTCTTTGCTATCAATAGCCCAGCTGGTGTGGTGGGCAAAGAGGCCATTGATGCAGTGGCCAAGATTTCATCCTGGGGATTCACTGTGACGGTTGAGCAGATGCAGAATCTGGCCACTGATATGGGCGAATCGACACTCTTTGCTCGCACGGGCGGTGCACCGTCATTAGCGGTCGGGATGGCAACGATTTTTGGGAAAGCCTTTGGACAAGGTTTGCTGGCCTTGTGGTATCACTTTGCCATTATGTTTGAGGCCATTTTTATACTGACCACGCTGGATGCAGGTACTCGAGTAGGCCGTTTCATGTTGCAAGATATGCTCAGCAATATTTGGCCAAAAATGGGTCAGACCTCATGGTACCCATCCGTTCTATTCACTAGCGCACTGGTAGTGGCAGGCTGGGGATATTTCCTGTACATAGGCGTGATTGATCCAAATGGTGGGGTGAATATCTTATGGCCGCTGTTTGGTATTGCTAATCAGATGTTGGCGGCCATTGCTTTAAGCGTAGGTACGGGTATTCTGATTAAAAATGGCAAACTTAGGTATGCCTGGGTGACAGGTTTGCCGCTGATTTGGCTGGTCACGCTGACCACAAGTGCGGCTTGGGAGAAAATCACCAGTTCTGATATCCGCGTAGGTTTTTTTGCTGCAGCAAATGATTTGGCCAGCAAATTAGTCGCAGGATTGTTGCCGCCAGAAAAAGCGGCAGTTGCCCCGCAATTAATATTTAATCAACGATTAGATGCCTGGCTCACGCTGTTCTTTGTAGTGACGCTGTGGGTAGTGGTGCTAGATATGTTGCGGGTAGCTGTGCGCTATCTTGCAGGTAAAACTGTAAGGCCGAATACTGAAACCCCTTATGTTGCTACCCATCTTGCTAACTAAATTTAGCCACTCATGTATAAGGAGTCTCACGTGATTAATAGATTAAAAGCATTCTGGTGCCTGGTGCGACGACTGTCTGGCGATGATGCGTATGAGCGTTATCTGGCACACTATGCAGAACATCATGGAGATGAGCCGCCACTGAGTAAACAAGCGTTTTTCAAACAATGGCAAAACAACAAATGGACTGGTATCAAGCGCTGTTGCTAGCCAATGCTAAATTCTTGAGCAATCCAGCCTGTTCAGCAATACAATCATTCAGCATCCAATCAACGTGCAAACTTATGCTTAAGCGCGCTTCTCAGCATCCATATGCCGACTAATACCATAGGTAAACTCAGCCATTGACCCATGCTCATACCCAAGGCTAAAACGCCTAAAAAGCTATCTGGCTGGCGGGTAAATTCCACTAAAAAGCGGAATGTGCCATAACCAATTAGAAATAGTCCAGAGATCGCGCCAACTGGTCGGGGTTTAGCGGAGTATGTCCACAAAATAATAAATAGCACGATACCCTCTAGCCCAAACTCATAAAGCTGGGATGGGTGGCGTGGCAGGTTATCTACTCGCGGAAACACCATTGCCCAGGACAGGTTGGTCGGACGCCCCCATAATTCTCCATTAATGAAATTACCCATACGGCCAGCAGCCAAGCCAATGGGCACTAGAGGCGCAACAAAATCCATGATGCTAAGCCACTGCTTACCTGTTTTACGTGCGAAAAAGAACATGGCGACTAATACACCCAAGAATCCACCATGGAAGGACATGCCGCCTTGCCATAAAAACAATATTTCTAAGGGATGGCTAATAAAATAAGTGGGTTGGTAAAACACCACATAACCCAAGCGCCCACCAAAAATGACACCCATTGCACCATAAAACAGGATGTCATCCAGATCAGTTTCAGTCCAGCCACGTTCTGGATATTTACGTGCCCGCCATTTGCCTAAAAATAGCAAACTCATGAATCCAAACAGATACATCAAGCCATACCAGTGTATACCCACTGGACCAAGGTGGATTGCAACGGGGTCAAATTCTGGATGTATGAGCATGAGTGTGTTACGGGATTGAGTTAGAATATTGAATTATACGTTTTAATTGGTTTACCCTGGATTACATACTGCAAATATCATGCATTTTTTAAGTATGCAGTTGCATTACTATTAAGGAAATCCCTATGCCTGAATATCGTTCAAGAACTACTACACATGGCCGCAACATGGCGGGTGCCCGCGCACTTTGGCGTGCTACTGGCATGAAAGATGGAGACTTTGATAAACCTATTATTGCTATTTCAAACTCATTTACCCAGTTTGTACCCGGGCATGTGCATTTGAAAGATTTAGGCCAACTGGTGGCACGCGAGATTGAGCGTGCGGGTGGTGTGGCCAAAGAATTCAACACGATTGCCGTGGATGACGGGATTGCCATGGGTCACTCAGGTATGTTGTATAGCCTGCCCAGTCGAGATTTGATTGCAGACAGTGTTGAGTACATGGTCAACGCACACTGTGCTGATGCGTTAGTATGTATATCGAATTGCGACAAGATTACGCCTGGTATGTTAATGGCTGCATTGCGCCTGAATATACCCGTAGTATTCGTGTCAGGCGGCCCAATGGAAGCAGGTAAGGTCAATTGGCAAGGTACAGAGCATAAGCTGGATCTAGTGGATGCTATGGTGGCAGCGGCAGATAGTCGTGTGTCGGATGCTGAGTCTGATGCCATTGAGCGCTCAGCCTGCCCAACCTGCGGTTCTTGCTCGGGCATGTTTACTGCCAATTCTATGAACTGTCTGACCGAGGCATTGGGTTTGAGTCTGCCTGGGAATGGCTCTACGCTGGCTACGCACGGCGCGCGTAAGGAGTTATTCCTCAAGGCTGGTCGCACGATTGTGGAGTTGGCGAAGCGTTATTACGAGCAGGATGATGCGTCAGTATTGCCACGTTCAATTGCCAATATGCAGGCTTTTGAAAATGCCATGAGTCTGGATGTGGCCATGGGAGGTTCAACTAATACTGTGCTGCATTTACTCGCTGCAGCGCATGAGGCAGGCATTGATTTTACCATGGCGGATATAGACCGTATTTCACGTGGCGTGCCATGCATCTGCAAGGTAGCGCCAGCAACCGCCAAGTATCATATGGAAGATGTGCACCATGCGGGTGGCGTCATGGGTATTTTGAGTGAGTTGAGCCGAGGTGGCTTGATACATCGCGATACGCCTACAGTACATAGCGCAACCATGGGTGATGCTCTGGATAAGTGGGATATTACGACCACGCAAGATGAGGATGTGAAAAAGTTTTTCCGTGCGGCGCCTGGCGGCATTGCAACTACCATCGCCTTTAGTCAGTCTATGTTATTCCCGACCTTGGATGATGACCGTGCTGAAGGCTGTATTCGCGACATTGCACATGCCTACTCCAAAGATGGCGGCCTGGCTGTGCTATACGGCAATATCGCGCTGGATGGCTGTATCGTTAAAACAGCAGGGGTTGATGACAGTATTTTAAAGTTTACTGGTCGTGCGCGCATATTTGAGAGTCAGGATGCCGCGGTTGAGGCGATTCTGGCTGATAAAGTCATAGCTGGTGATGTAGTCGTCATTCGGTATGAAGGTCCACGTGGTGGCCCTGGCATGCAGGAGATGTTGTACCCAACCAGTTATTTGAAATCCAAAGACCTGGGTAAAGTGTGCGCATTACTGACAGATGGCAGGTTCTCAGGTGGCACCTCAGGTTTGAGCATTGGTCATGCATCGCCCGAGGCCGCTGAAGGTGGCGCGATTGGTTTAGTGGAAGAGGGCGATACCATTGAGATTGATATCCCAAATCGCACTATTCATTTGGCCATTAGCGATGAAGCCATGGCGCATAGACGGGCAACCATGGAAGCCAAAGGCAAAGACGCATGGAAGCCTTTAAATCGTGATCGTGTGGTTTCGCCAGCCTTGCGTGCTTATGCTGCAATGACTACCAGTGCAGCACGCGGAGCAGTGAGGGATGTGTCGCAGATAGAAAAATAGTCATTTAATTCACTTTGCTTTATACAGTGATGGGTTTTAGCTGTTATGGATTAATTGTGATCAATTTTAGTTGTGATCGTTAGCGGGGAGCTATGGATACCATTCAATTAGCAACAAAAGAATACGAGAGTAAATATCCATCTTCGCATGTTGCAGAAGATCAGGTGCGCTTTACTAAAGATCAAGCTGGGCTGGATTACATCGAGATCGAGAATCGGTTTGCTACTGCAAAACTGGCGCTACAGGGCGCGCACCTGATGCATTGGCATCCAAAGCATACTGTGCAACCAGTGTTATGGATGTCAGAACAATCGCGGTTTGAGGCAGGCCGATCTATTCGTGGCGGTATCCCACTTTGTTGGCCATGGTTTGGCGCGCATCCCACCGATAGTTCACTCTGTATGCATGGCTTTGCGCGTGTCACGCCGTTTTCGGTGATTGATATTGGGCAGATGTATAACGGTAATACGCGAGTGATTTTGCAGATGAAGCAAACCGAAAATGCGCAGCGGCAGCTTTCTTATCCCTATACCTTGACGATTACCTTTGAAATCGGTGCTACTTTGTCCATCAAGCTTTCAACGACCAATCGTGCTAGCCAGCCATTTTTCATGGGGGAGGCATTCCATACTTACTTTAATGTGAGTGATGTAGAGAAGGTCAGTGTTTCTGGTCTGGATAACACTGAGTATGCCGATAAGCTGCTCGATTACTGGCGAGGCACACAAGAAGGTGATCTCACCTTTAATCAGGAGTTTGACCGTGTATATGTCAGCACGAAAACCGCTGTGAAAATTCATGACCCAGGCTTTAATCGCGATATAGTGATTAATAAAAAAGGAAGTAGTACTACGGTGGTATGGAACCCTTGGCAGAAAAAAGCGCATCAGATGGCAGATATGGCAAAAGATGATAGCTGGCGCCATATGTTATGTGTTGAAACTGCCAACGCCATGGAAAATCTGGTCATGATTAATCCTGGCTATACCCATATACTCGCCGTAGAGTACAGTGTGCAGGGTGTTTAAATAAAGTGGTTGTATGCCTAGTGAAATGGATAGGTCAACCCAGCGAGTTTTTATTGCGTTGAGCTCTCAGCAGTATTAAATAGCGTATTTCAGAATGGCTACCAAGGAGTTAAGGATGAAAGCATTATGGATATTAGCCGCAGCAGCGAGTGGTTTGCTATTGGCAGATCAGGCGCTAGCAGTGGATGCTGGGGCTGCCGAGGCGCTTGCACAGAAAAGTGGTTGTTTGGCATGCCATAGCGTTGCCAACAAGATTGTTGGTCCGGCCTATAAAGATGTCGCAGCCAAATATAAAGGTGATAAAACCGCTGAAGCCAAACTGATTGCTAAAGTAAAAGCTGGTGGAAGCGGTGTATGGGGGCCTATTCCTATGCCAGCTAATAGCCCACAAGTAAAGGATGAAGACATCAAAACTATTGTCCAGTGGGTGCTAACTCTGTAAATAACTTTACAGCAGACATAAAAAAGCCAGTCCAAAAAACTGGCTTTTTGCATTTCGCGGCGCCTGTCTTGTGCGACTCGTTGCCCTGCTATTTCAATTTACTATGGTGCATAGAGTAAGCGAAATAAACCACTATACCCACGCATATCCAGATGAAAAAGCGGTGCCAGGTTTCAGCAGGTAAGAATGCCGTCAAAGCCCCGCAGCTAATGATGCCCAGTAATGGAATGAGCGGATTCCAGGGGTTCTTAAATGGACGTTTCAGATTTGGCTGGCGAATACGCAAGACGATGACGCCGATACACACCATAATAAAGCTAGCCAGCGTACCTATGTTGACTGTCTCTGCTAACTCGCCCAGTGGTATAAAACCAGCAATAATCGAGATGACAAAACCGCATAACAAGATGATACGCACTGGGGTTTGTCGTTCTGGATTGATGCTTGAAAAGAATGGAGAGATCAGGCCATCACGACTCATGGCATAGAGTATTCTGGTCAAGCCATAGAGCAGCACAAGTAATACGGTAATCAGGCCTGCCAATACGCCAGTCGCGACTAGTGTCGATGCCCAGGTGTAACCAATTTTGGTGAGCGCAAAAGCCACTGGCGAAGATGTATTCAGTTCAGTATAGGAAACAATCCCAGTCAAAAAGCCTGACACCAGAATGTAAATAAAGGTGCAGAAACTTACGGAGGCAATCAGTCCAATGGGCAAGTCCCGCTGTGGATTTTTCGCTTCATCCGCTGCGGTCGAGACTGCATCAAAGCCAAAGTAAGCAAAAAACACTAGCGAAGCGCCTGCAAGCACGCCTATGGTTTTGCCATTTTCCAGCGTATCGAACCAGCCGAAGGGCATGAATGGATGCCAGTTTTCGGTATGCAGGTGCATGGCTGCCAGGGCTAAAAAGATCGCAATGGTCGATAGCTTGATGGCGACCATGATGTTATTGACCTGCGCACTTTGTTTAACGCCGCTGATCAGCAGCAAAGTCAAAATCCAGATGATGGAAAATGCGGGTAAATTGATAATGCCGCCCATACTTGGCGCTTTGGTATAAAGCTCGGGCATGCTCAAGCCAAAATTAGTCAGTGTGCGTATGAAATAACCTGCCCAGCCATTAGCCACTGCAGCAGCACCCACGCCATACTCCAGTAATAATATCCAGCCAATCACCCAGGCAAAAAACTCACCAAAAGCCACGTAGCTATAGCCATAGGCACTGCCAGAACCGCCAACCGAAGCGGCTAACTCAGCGTAAGAAAGCGCTGCAAAAGCAGAGGCAATGCCTGCGATGATAAAAGAAATAATGACGGCGGGACCAGCCTGGGTGGCAGCAGCGAGTCCTGTGAGTACAAATATTCCGGTACCGATTGCGCCACCTATTCCTAAAAGTGCAAGATCAAACGCACTCAGGCATTTTTTTAGCCCACTATGGGTTTCATTGCTAATTGCTTTGGTGCGGAACAGTTGTGCAAGCATTCGGTATCCCCTTCGTTATTATTTTAAGCATGCACGAAATATGCCTGTTATAGCCTATTAGCTAGCTGACAGCCAATCTCTGTGTTTGAGGAATTGGCTATACAGTTTGGCTTCTTCGCTGCCTTCAGCTGGTTTCCAGTCATAGCGCCATTTGACAATAGGTGGCATGGACAGCAAGATGGATTCGGTGCGACCATTTGATTGAAGCCCAAAAAGCGTGCCTCGGTCATAGACCAGATTGAATTCTACATAACGGCCGCGCCTATAAGCCTGAAAATCGCGCTGCTGCTCAGCATACGGCGTATCTTTACGGCGTTGGGCAATCGGTAGATAGGCTTGCAAGAAGGCCTCCCCCACGGCTTTTAGCATGGAGAAGCTATTGGCAAAGCCTAACTCGTTGAAATCATCAAAGAAAATACCGCCTATGCCACGCGGTTCATTGCGGTGCTTGAGGAAGAAATAATTATCGCAGTGCTTTTTGAAGCGAGGATAAAGCGAATCACCAAAAGGTGCCAAGGCATCACGGCAGGTGCGGTGAAAATGCACAACATCCTCCTCAAAACCGTAGTAAGGCGTTAGATCCATCCCCCCACCAAACCACCAAATATCTGGCGAATCTTCATGCTTAGGGGCTTTCGCCACAAAAAAACGTACATTCATATGCACGGTCGGAATATAAGGATTGCGCGGATGAAACACTAGCGAAACGCCCATGGCTTCCCAACTGCGTCCTGCGGCTTCGGGGTGGGCAATAGTGGCAGCAGGTGGTAATTTATTGCCGAGTACATGCGACAACCCAACGCCTGCACGTTCAAATACATGGCCTTCTTCCAGCATGCATGAAGTACCACCACCACCTTCAGGGCGCTGCCAGCTATCATGCAGAAAAGTTTTCCCATCCACCATTTCAATCGCTTCGATAATGCGGTTTTGCAAACCTGCAAGGTAATCGAAAACAGTACCGGCGTTAATTTCGTTGGACATTAATGCTTACTTTCGAATAATTCTGCCTGTGATTAGGTCTTGTATGGTGGACGGTTTTTTTATGCCTGCGGTCATGCCAAGCAATATACGCACTTGACCAGAAAATAGTCTATAGCATTGCCTGCTTGTTTTTGCAGGCTGGTGACCGCTTTTATTGGCGCTGGTAGATACTAAGGCCATACCTAGCTGCCTGCATAACTGTTTTGAGTATGGGTGTGAAGTTATACGCACAGCGATGGTGCTGTGTTTACCTGTGAGCCATTTTGGGCAGTTTTTCGCACATGGCACCAGCCATGTGTGCGGTTTCTTACCCTGCCAGCTTGTTTGCATTTTTGATATTTGGGTGGCTGTCAGCGGCGCTATATAGGGTTGGATGGCAGAAAAGTCATGTGCCAGCAGAATCAGCCCTTTGTGCTGTGGTCGTTGCTTGATACGTAAAATACGCTGCACTGCCTGGCGGTTTTGCGGGTCGCAACCCAGGCCGAAGATGGATTCTGTAGGGTAAGCGATTACACCACCAGAGCGTAAGTAATGACGTAATCCGCGTGCTTGCGTCATCTGGCCGACTTTAGTGTTTTAATGCCCGGTAGCCAATATCTGTCCGCATTTGGCTACCGTCAAATTTTATTTCTTCGGCAATCTGGTAGGCGCGAAGCTGTGCATATTTGACGGTTTCACCTAATGCAGTCACGCACAACACGCGGCCGCCACTGGTTAAGACTTTGTCATCTTTTAGCGTAGTACCTGCATGAAATACATGGGCATCTTGCAGGTCTTTAGGCAATGCGGTGATTTCATCGCCAGTCCTGGGGGTATCGGGATAATTGGCCGATGCCATCACCACGCCTAGCGCATAACGCCTATCCCAATCTACCTTAACTTCATCCAGCGTGCCAGCTACGGCATGCTCAAGCAAGGTCACGAAATCAGTTTTTAATCTGAGCATGATGGGTTGGGTTTCCGGGTCACCCATGCGGCAATTGAATTCCAGGGTTTTGACCGCGCCATTAGGGCTGATCATCAAGCCAGCGTAGAGAAATCCAGTATAGGGAATGCCATCTTTCGCCATCCCCTCAACGGTAGGTTTAATGATTTCACGCATGACTTTGGCGTGGATGTCTGGCGTCACTACTGGCGCTGGTGAATAAGCGCCCATGCCACCAGTATTCGGGCCAAGATCGCCATCCAGAAGACGTTTATGATCTTGGCTGGTGGCTAATGCCAGTATATTTTTACCATCGACCATCACAATAAAGCTGGCTTCTTCGCCAGTGAGAAATTCTTCAATCACCACGCGAGCCCCAGCACTGCCAAGCTTGTTATCTGACAGCATGGAATCTATGGCATCGTGTGCCTCCGCCTCATCCATTGCAACCACTACACCTTTACCTGCGGCCAGGCCATCGGCCTTAATGACGATAGGTGCGCCTTGCTGTTTCACATAATCATGCGCTGCGTTAGCGTCGGTGAATGTGGCATAAGCCGCCGTTGGAATGTGGTGGCGTACCATAAACGCTTTGGCAAAGTCTTTGGAGCTTTCCAGTTGCGCCGCGGCTTTGGTGGGGCCAAATACTTTTAAGCCCGCGGCACGGAAAGCATCCACGACACCCTTAGACAGCGGGGCTTCAGGTCCAACCACGGTCAAGGCAATTTTTTCTTTGAGAGCAAATTCAACCAGTTCAGGCACGCCAGTAATCGGCACATTGATCATGTCAGGGTTCAATGCGGTGCCCGCATTACCTGGCGCTACATAAACACGACTGATATTCTGGTTTTTAGCCACTTGCCATGCTAGCGCATGCTCACGACCACCACTGCCTATTACAAGTACCTTCATAGATGCCTTACTATTTAGTGACGGAAATGGCGAATGCCAGTCATTATCATGGCCAGGCCATGTTCATCCGCGGCGGCGATGACTTCATCATCACGGATGCTGCCACCTGGCTGAATCACACAGGCAGCACCTGCTTCTGCCAGCACATCCACACCGTCGCGGAAAGGGAAAAAGGCATCAGATGCCACAGCGGAGTTCTTTAATGAGAGTCCAGCATTCAGTGCCTTAATCGCAGCAATCTTGGTGCTATCAACACGGCTCATCTGGCCAGCACCCACGCCCAATGTCATGCCATCACCGCAGAATACTATGGCGTTGGATTTCACATATTTGGCTA